>JABAHR010007152.1_pt4 | contig 11585 bp, 11 predicted proteins | sample 7062101 | NCBI WGS metagenome assembly JABAHR01 (sample SAMN14534553, study PRJNA622989) | marine sediment metagenome | biome: marine biome [ENVO:00000428]; feature: marine pelagic biome [ENVO:01000023]; material: deep marine sediment [ENVO:00002113] | place: India: Gulf of Kutch | collected...
GAGCGCATCGGCGAGCTCGACAACACGCTGATCTTCGTCACCGCCGACAACGGCGCGAGCGGCGAGGGCGGCCTGGCCGGCACGTTCAACGAGACCTACGTGCTGAACGGTCTGCAGACGCCGTTCGACTCGAGCTTCCGGCATCTCGACGACTGGGGTCGTGAGAACACCTATCCGCACTATCACGCCGGGTGGGCCATGGCGGGTAATACGCCCTTCCGTTACTTCAAGCAGAGTGAGCACCGTGGCGGTCAGCAGGATCACCTCGTCGTGCACTGGCCGAACGGTATCGACGAGCAGGGGGAGATTCGTACTCAGTACCACCACATCAGCGATATCGCACCGACGATCATGGAAGCCGCTGGCATCGAGGTACCTGAGGAATATCATGGCGTGCCGCAGCAGCCAATGGACGGCGTGTCGATGATGTATGCGCTCAATGATGCGGATGNNCGTGAAGCAGCAGCCGATGGACGGCGTCTCGATGATGTACTCCTTCGACGACGCCGACGCCCCCAACCGGAAGGAGCGCCAGTACTACGAGATGTTCGGCAACCGAGCGATCTGGGCGGATGGTTGGAAAGCAGTCACGATCCACGCCAATCGAATGCCATGGGATGTCAATGTCATTCTGCCGTTCGATCAAGACGAGTGGGAGCTCTATAACGTCGAGGAGGACTTCTCCGAAAGCACAAACCTGGCAGACGAGGAGCCGGAGCGGCTCGCCGAGCTCATCGCGATGTTCGAAGAGGAAGCCTGGCGATACAACGTCTATCCGCTATATGACGACATGATTACGCGGCTCGCGAAGCAGCAGGATCGGCTGTTCGGCGATCAGACCGAGTACATCTACTACGCGCCGGGGGCTATACGCATCGCCGAGAAAGCGTCGGCACCGGTCAAGAATCGGTCGCATACGATCGACACGACGATCGACCTTACGGGTGATGAAGAAGGCGTCATCGTTGCAGTCGGCGGCATGACGGGCGGCTTCAGCATGTTCATCAAGGACGACCGTCTGTACTACGACTACAACTTCCTGGACGGCGTTCATTACGTGCTCGAGTCGCCCCAGCTGCCGGTAGGACCTACCGACTTGCGCTTCAACTTCATCAAGACGCGCGAGTTCGGCGGTACCGGTCAGCTCTATGTCAACGGCGAGATGGTCGACGAGGTGGATATGCCGCAGATGCATATCAGCACCTACTCCTTGGCCGAGACTTTCGACATCGGGCGGGATACTGGCACTCAGGTGTCGGATCTCTACGACGATCCGTACGTGTTCAACGGCGAGCTCGATCGCGTTGAAATCAATCTGACCGGAGCGACGCCCGATCAGCCTGACGTGCCGGGCAACTTCCGGTAGAGACCGCGTAGACAGTCGGACTTTCGGCTCGCGCATTAGGGTCGATCCGCCGCAACGGCGGATCGACCTTCGACCGCTTACGCGCCGGGCACCTCACGGTCGTGTACTCAAGATCATGAGACGCCGTTTTCGAGCGCAGCCCCGAGCTCAGCGAGGCACCGACTCTTCGATCATGCAGTCCAGAGTTCTATCTGTCGCCTTAAGCCTGGTGCTTTCGGTGGAAGTCGCAGCGGCACAGAACATACCGGACGGGGTCTCCCGTGATGCGCAGTCGTTCGAGGACGAAATCGAGAAGGCAGTGACGGGCAGGTCCGGTAATATCGTAGCCGCGCCAGTTCCCTTCTCCAATCCTGCGCTCGGAACCGGACTCGCGGTTGTGGGCGCCTACATGTATCGAGTCGGATCCGATGACCCCGAGGTGCCCGCGTCGTACACGGGGCTAGGCGGGCTCTACTCCGATACGGACAGCTGGGGCTTCGGTTTTTCGCAGAAGCTCTTTCTCAAAGAGGATAGGGTCCGTGCCGGATTCGTTGCCGCCACCGCCGAGCTGAACTATGACTTCTATGGTGTTGGCAGCGACGCGGGCGAACGCGGTCGCGCGATCTCGCTGAGCCAATCGGCCGATGCGGTCGGAGTCCGGCTGGACTATAGGGTCGGTGGGGATTACTTCATCGGACTCCGGCTTGGTGCTCTTGATATCGAGACTTCAACCGATCTATCGAATGTTCCGCCAGAGTTGCAGGATTTAGAACTGACTCAGGATAGTCGGATCGAGGACCTCGGGTTGCTATTGCAGCGGGACACGCGTGATCAAGTCTACACGCCGACTGAGGGATCGCTCCTCGAACTGGATCTCGGGCTAAGGCGGCTTAGGTCACAGTTTACGACGAAGTACCGCAAGATGCGGTTCGCCTACACGCGGTACGTGCCCCGCAACGACTCGGTTCTGGCTTACCGCGTCTACGCGTGCTACGCCGGAAATGGCAGCCCCTTCTACGACCTCTGTGCCTTCGGTGCCAGGAGCGATCTGCGGGGCTACACGGCGGGGCGCTACCTCGATCGGACCGAGGTCGTAACCCAGGTCGAGTATCGGCGCCCGCTACGCGGACGCTGGGGCCTTGTCGCCTTTGCCGGTGTTGGCACGGTTGCACCGAGTTTCTCCGACATGAACGCCGATGATCTGTTGCCGGGTGCCGGCGTTGGGATCAGGTATCTGGTCTCTCGGGCCCAGAACATCAATCTGCGGGTCGACGTCGCCAGAGGCAACGATGAGACGACCGTGCATATAGGGCTGGGGGAGGCGTTTTAGGTTGCCGCACCAAATGCTGGGAAGGTTGTTCGACGGCTTGGCTTGTTGTCTTGCGCCAGTGGTGCTTCTCGGCGTGCCGCACGCCGCCGTTGCGCAGGACGGCGATGACCCTTTGCACTGGAGGGCAACCATCTATGGGTGGCTGCCAAGCGTCAGCGGCGCGACGAAGATTCCGGATACTGGCGGTGGCGGTGATATCAGTATCGACGTCGGAGAGGTTCTCGATGCGCTCGACTTCGTTTTCATGGGGCAGCTCGAGGCGCGCGGCTATCGCTGGGGCGGCTTTGCAGATTACGTCTACATCGATCTCAGTGACTCGCGGACGCGTGTGCGTTCTTTCAGCATTTCTGGCCCCGGCGGCCTCACACGCGTACCGGCAAGCGCGGATCTGACAGCGGACCTGGCGCTAAAAGGCAGTGCGCTGACGCTGGCCGGCACCTATACGCTGATCATCGAGCGGGAAGGCTTCGAGCTCCTGTCGGTTGCCGGCGCGCGCAGGCTGCGCATCGACACGAACGTTGACTGGACGGCAGCCGGGAACATCGGGTCGTTGCCGCCGCTCGCGCGCGCCGGCAATGCAGCCGCCGAACCACGCTACACGGACGCGATCATCGGTGTTCGCGGTCGAGTGACGTTCGGCGAGACCAGCTGGTATCTGCCCTACTACGTTGATATCGGCGCCGGGGACAGCGACCAAACCTGGCAATCGGCTATCGGTATCGGCTATCGACTGAGTGCGGGCGAGCTCACGCTTGCTCATCGCGTGCTGGAATACGAGTTTGCGCCCGAATCGCCGCTCGTCGAACTCGGCTTCAGCGGTATTGCGCTCGGTTTCAGCTGGCGCTGGTAAACTAATAAGGACAACGCGTTGGGTCGCCCATGCTGAGAAGAACATTTAGATACCTGGGGGTGGTTCTTGCCGCGGTCGCGGTGCTCGTGCTCGCCACCGTTTGCGTGTTCTGGCTCACGTTCGACCCCAATAGCTATCGTGGACTGATCGCGGAGACGGTTTCCGGGGCGCTGGACCGAGAGGTATCTATTGCCGGTGACATCGAGCTCGTGCCGGCGCTCGTCCCGACGCTGGCTGTCAACGAGATCACGATTGCTAACCCGCCTTGGGCATCACGCCCGACGCTCGCTTCGGCCGGCCGCCTCGAGATTCAGCTCGTCCTGCGCCCGCTGCTCGACGGCCAGATCGACCTGGTCGANNGCTTAGAGGTTCAGCTTGCGCTCCAGCCGTTGCTCGACGGCCGGATCGAGCTGGTCGAGGTCGTGCTCGAGCAAGTCGACGTCTTATTGGAGCGGAACTCAGAGGGGCGAGGTAACTGGGAGTTCGCGTTTTTGGCCGAGTCGAGTGCCGCAGAGCCATCGGACGGAGGCCTGCAAGCGCAGGCCGATCGCATCGAGCTGCGCGACATCACGGCCCGATACACCGAGACAGACGGCACGGATATCTCGACTCGAATCGACCAAGTAACACTGGAGCGATCGCCTGAAGGACAGCTGTCGATAACTGCAGCCGGCAGTGCGCAGGGTCTGCCTATAGTCGCTGAATGGCAGGCCGGGCCGTTCGACGATGCAGGGACCGATCCCGAGCTGCGCTGGCCCGTCGCCGCAACGGTGGCACTAGGCGACACAACTGTGGAGATGGCCGGCCGCTTGCGCGCACCGGCAGCTTACACGCGCTCTGAGTTGGATCTTCATATAGCGGGCAGCAACGCAGCGCAGCTACAAGCGCTCGTCGATCTACCGCCCAGCGAGGGATTGATTTACGACGTACGAGGCAGAGTGCGCGTCGACGAGGACAGCGTGCGTGTTGAGAACCTGAGTGGGAGCCTCCTCGAAGGCAACATATTCAGGGCTACGCAGATCGATTCGGGTAGCGTGACTTTGATTCGCGGCGCCCCGATCGAAGCGGAGTTCACGGGAACGGCATCCGACCTGCCGTTCAACCTATCGGCCCAGCTTGGACTGCTCAGCGATATCTTGCAGGCGACCGCGCCTTGGTCGTTGGACATCGAGGGAGCGTTGGGAGAATCGACGCTGCGCGCATCCGGTAACGTCGTACCGAGTGACGCCGGCAACCGCGTCGACATNNCCTTGGTCGTTGGACATCGAAGGGGCGTTGGGCGAAACAACGCTCCGCGCATCGGGTAACGTCGCGCCCAGCGACGCCGGTAATCGCGCGACTATCGATCTTGCCGTCAGAGGCACTCTACTGGAGTCGTTGAATGGAATTCGACCCTTCGGGCTTCCGGAGCTCGGCCCGATCGAGCTCGATACCGAACTCGTCGCCGATCCGAGCCAGCTAGAATTGTCGGACTTTAGTTTTGCTTTCGGCGGCGGAGCTGTCGCGGGTGATATCGCGATCAACAACCTCGCTGCGACTCCGAACGTAGTAGCGAACCTAACGGCATCGAGTATCGATGTTGCCGCGATTGCTTCAGCGCTACCGCCCGGGTCCGATACGACACCACTCTTGGACCGGCCGTTGCCTATCGATTGGCTAGGCAGCGTGAGCGGGTCGGTCGAGCTCGAGCTCGGAGAGCTGCAAGGCCTTCCCGTGTCGCTCGGCGACGCTGCGTTGAACGCGCAACTCGCTGACGGCGTTCTCGACTTGGTGGAGATCAACGCACGCATTGCCGGGGTAGTTCTGCAGGGCAGCGGAAGCTTGAGGCAGACCGTGGACGGAGCCAGCGTCGAGCTTGACGTCGAGGCAGAACCCGTCGATTCGGCAACGCTGCTGCCGGCGTTGGGGTTGACCGACGTTTCGGGTTTGACGTGGTCGGCGGGGCCGTTGGCGCTGAGCTTGCGCGCTCAGGGCTCGAGCATAGGCGCGACGGCCGAGCGAGACGAGCGCGATCAATCTGGGCACGCGCCCCGCTGAGATCATTTTCGAACGCGACGGCGTCCGCTCGAACGTTGCTGTGACGAGCTTGGATGTGAGCGCCGAGCCCGGCGGCGCCGTCCGGCTCGAGTCGGAAGGACGCCTCGTCGCCGAGGTCGCCGGCGAGACGATCGACGAGCCATTCGGCCTGAGCCTGACAGGCGGGACGCTGTCGGAGCTTATCGACACGCAACGCCTGTGGTCCGTCGTGGAGGTAAGTGCCCACGGCATTTACCGCGAGCAGCCAATCACGTTGATGGCTCGTATCGGCGATACCGCTGCACTCATGAGCGGGTCACAGACCCCTGTGCAGCTCGATGCGGTCTGGGGCCGAGTCGAGGCGAGCATTGACGGAGAGCTCAATCCAACCACCGATCTAGCTGGAACGTTTGCGGATATCGAACTTCAGAGTCGCGATCTGTCTGATGCTGCTGCGTTGCTCGGCCTCGACGGGTTGCCACCGGGCGACAGTTCGGCGTCGGCACGCGTATTGATTCGCGAGAGCGAGTTCGTTTTAAGCGACGTAACAGTGGCGCTTCCAGAGGTCGACATGAGCGGAGAGCTGGCTCTTTCGCGCTCCGATCGTCTCGACGGTCGCGCGGACTTGCAGTTCGGTTTGCTCGATGCCACGGCCTACGTTGCGCAGAGCGAGCCGGAGCAGGACGCAGAAGAGGAGACGCAGGCGTTTGCGGTCCACGAGCTCTTCTCTCCCGAGCCGTTCGAGCCGGAGTTGTTACGCCGCGGCGATCTAGAGTTGCAGGCGAGCGTTGATACTTTTCGTCTCGGACAGTTCGTCAGCAGCGACATCGACATAGGGCTAGCCCTAGAGCAAGGCATGTTGCAACTGGACACCAGCTTCGATGGTGGTCGCGTGAGCGCCAGCACCAGTGTCGATGCGCGTGCGGATGAGATCGATTTGGATTTTCACGTGTCCGGTGATGCGGTACCGCTCGCTGTCGACAGGACGGCAGAGCCTGAGCCAGAGACGCCGGTCGTGAGCATCGACGCCACGGTAGCCGGTCGCGGCACTTCCTCCGAAGCGCTTGCGCAGAGCTTGAACGGCGAGATCGAGCTCTATTCGACCGGCGGTCGAATGAGAGACGCGGGCTTCCGCTTCCTGTTCGGCTCCGTGCTGTACGAAGTCCTCGAAGTCATCAATCCGTTCAGTCAACGGCAAGGCTACATGGACATCGAATGCGTCGGCGCATACTTCGAGGTGGCCGATGGCGTCCTCTCGACGAGAAACGGGATCATCGTGCAGACGCCAGAGCTTCAAATCGTCGGCGCCGGCACGACGAATCTTGCAGACGGGGCACTACAGATGCAGTTTCGAACCAAGCGCCGAACCGGCATCGTCATGAGTATCGGCGCCATCGTCAACGAGTTCGTCGAGTTGTCCGGCACGCTCGACGCACCGCGAGTCCAACTGAGCACGAGCCGCGCGTCGACGACCGGACTGCTCGCGCTGGCAACAGGGGGGATATCGCTGTTCGCGACCGACATGTTCGGTCGATTGACGTCGGGCGACGTGTGTCAGGATCTGCCAGCCCGAGTCGGGGCGCCGGAAGCTGGCGACGGCTGAAAGAACGCATCGAACACCGTGACAGCGATACTGCCGTAGAGCGCAGCGACGCCAACTAACATCAGGCGCGACCAGAACGCCGCACCAGCCGCTGAACCGCCCATACTGTCGAGAACTGCTGGAGCCAACAACAAGATCATGGTCAAGAACGCGTAAGACCACATCGCGCCGTTCGCAGCGAGCGCCGTACCTTCGAATATCCGACGTCCGTAGATCAGAGCTGCGATAGCAAGAAGCAATGTGTAGAAGACCAATGATGGCCAGATGCTCAACAGCTGCCAGCCGATAATCGCACCCAGGCCGCCCCACACTGTGGATTCGATAAGGGAGCGGCCCGCATTTTTACTGCCGGCAGCTTCTGCTTCCTGAGCCATCGCAGCGACCTTGATCATGACGACGAGGTAGGAAGCGGCGCTCGCCGCGCTGAACAGAAACCACACGGCGATGGGCAGCACAACTGCAAGCGAGCGCAGTGCCTTCAAACGCGCGACGCGAGCGGACGGTTTCGGCGCCGCGTTAGTCGGTTGAGCTGCGGCCAAGCGGCTCTCCGGAGGATCGGGCAGTAATGCATGCGCGATCCAGACGAAGACGATTCCGGCGATGGCGCCAAACGCAACGCCTGTGGCTACGATGGGCACGGCGTCGATGCTGACACTGCCGACGGCAACGTTGAGCGTAATACCGAGCGTCAATAGCGTGCCGACGACGGGCGGCGCGCCGCGTGCCGTCAGGTAGAACGCGAGATACAGCGCAAGCGCTACGAGCACAACGCCCACGCTGTGCAAATGCACGAAGAAGGGCAGCAGCACGTAACCGCCGACGATGACAGGCGCGAGCAGCGCGACTACGAGCCCTATTCCCATCTTGAGACTAAGAGCCGGCATTGGCGTTGCAAGCAGAAACATGGTGAATATCGGCGAGATGAACGACAGATCCCAGGCCATGGCTTGGGAGAAGGCGAGCGACAGGCTCGTGCCGAGCGCGAGGCGAAGAACACGCCGGCTTGCGATGCTCTGATCCGAGCTTGCTCCGATCGGATCCGAAGCGGCGTCAGTAGGCATAAGTCAGTAGGCTTGCGACCCGGATGTAGAGCCTACCGAGCCAGACTAGAATCGTATGTCCGCCGGTGTAGACGATAACTGAGGCCTGTGAACCGACCTTGAGGCGTTGTCGGTCTTCGGTATCCGGCATACTGCCGATGTCGACTAGGACCGAAAAGCGCTGCTCTTCGCGCAGCCAGTTCCGGTCGTTGGAGATCGTCGGCAGGCTCCCCAGCGGTGCGCTTTGCACCTGAATGCCGAAGCCGACCTCACGCACGCGCCCAGGAAAGACGCTGCCCGGTATCGCATCGAAGAGGATTTCGACCTCGTCGCCGGGGTCGATGTGGCCAAGATTGTTCTCGGAAAAATCGGCCTGGACCCATACGTTGTCGGTGCCAATGAACGTCATCTGCGGTGCGCCGGCACCGGCGAAGCTACCGCGGTCGATACGCACGTCGGTGACGACGCCGTCGGCTGGGGCGACGATGACGGTGTTGGCGAGATCGATCTGCGCTTGGTTCAATGCCGCCTGTGCCTGCAGTNNCCTGCGCCTGCAGTATCCGCGAGTTCTGCTCGCCTTCCTCGCCGAGGTCCTCGAGTGCCCGTTCCAGATTTGCTCGAGCCGCGTCGAGCTGCGCCTCCGCAACCTGCTGCATGGCCTCGGCCTGCTCGACCCGCCGCTCCGATATGGCACCGGGATCTTCCTCAGTGATGCGCTGCAGGCGCTGAAAGTCTAGCGTCGCCCGCTCGAGATTAGCCTCCGCGGAAGCGATCGAGGCGCGGGCTGCCTCCACGTTCGCTGCTGATGCGCCGACGGCCTGTCGCGCGGCCTCGAGGCTGGCCCCCGCAGCCTGCACGCCGAGCTCGTAACGCTCGCGATCGAGCTCGAAGAGCGCTTGACCCGCTTCGACGCGCTGGTTGTTGCTGGCGTGGACTGCGACGACCGTGCCGGAAACTTCGGCAGCGACGGGAACGACGAGTGCGTTGAGCCGTGCCTGTGACGTGTATGGAGTGAACCGGTCGGCGCGTAGATGGATGACGAGAAGTAGGAATGCGACGCCGAGTAATATGAATGTCCACGTGCGCACGGGATCACGCGCACGCCTCGCCGTTTCGACCTCGGTCGGCGTTTCTTCTGTCTGACTGTTCTCTGTGTCGCTCACGTGTCTACTCTGTTTCGTCACTCAGTAACTCGCCCCAGTCCGTTCGTTCTCGCATCATGTCGAGATTCTCCGCGTCGACGGGGGGCATGCCGGAGCGATCCTGCCAACCGCCGCCGAGTGACTTATAAAGTGCGACGGCATCGCGTACGAGCGACGCCTGGTTCGAGACGTATCGCTGCTGCTGAGCGAAAAGGCGCTGCTGTGCGTCGAGCACGCGCTGATAACCCGAGAAGCCGTCCTGGAATCTCAGCAGCGACAGATCGCTCGATCGCTGTGCGGAGGCGACCGATGCGGCTAGAATCTCCTGCTCTGCGCGCGAGCCCGTCAATCCGGCAATCGCATCACCGGCCTCACGCGCGGCCTGGATCACCGTATCCTGGTAGACCAACAGTGCTTGCTGCAGACGCGCGTCCTCGACGCGAATGTTGTTCTTTATTCTGTCGTAGTTCAGGAACGGCCAGACGAAGTTACCACCGGCCTGAATTGCGATCGCATCGGTGCCGAACATGTCCGCAAAACTCGTGTCACCGGGTCCTCCGGACGAGACACCGAGGGCGCCGAACAGACTGAAGCTCGGATAGAGATCCGCGGTCGCGATACCTACGACCGCATTCTGAGACATCGCCAGTAGCTCGGCCTGTCTGACATCCGGACGTCGGCGGAGCATGTCGGCGGGCAAGCCGATCGCCATCTGGGCGGGGACGGCCGGTAGCCCTTCGCCGCGCGCAAGAATCGGCTCGACGTAGCCGGGTGGCTGGCCGAGCAGGCTGTCGAGCGCGTTGCGTGCCTGCTGGAGCGCCGTCTGCAAAGGTGGAATTGTCGCACGTGTGCTGAGCAGCAGGCTGAGTGCCTGCTGCATGTCGAGCTCGGACTCCTCGCCGTTCTCGTAGAGCACTTGCGTGATTTCATAACTGCGTTGCTGGAGTGCTTCGTTTTCTCGCGAGATTCGCAACTGTTCCTCGGCTTCCCGCACGGCCGCATAGGTATTCACGACGGCGGCAGTCAGCAATACGACGGCCTGGTCGTAGGCGGCTACTGAGGCTTGCAGCGAGTTGTCTGCGGCCTCGATGCCACGGCGATAGCGGCCCCAAAAGTCTGCCTCCCACTTAACGCTGGCCCCGAGGCTGTACTGCCAGAAATTACCGATCCCGAGGCGATCGAGCAGCTCCGATTCCGACGGCGACACGAATGTGGCATCACCGACAGCGACCTGCGTCTGCGGGTAGTTCAGGCCGGTGGCACCCGCGAGCCGAGCGCGCGCTTCGAGNNGTGCCTCGTCGACGAGATTGTTCAGAATCGGGTCATCGAAGCCCTCCCACCAACGAACGGGCACGGGGGCTGCGGGCTGCAAATCTGCGGTGACAGCAAGGGGCCAGACGCCCTCGCTTTCGGCCGATAGCGGCTCGTACTCCGGGCCGACGATCGTGCAAGCTGACAACGCGACCGCGGTGGCGACCGCGTAGCACCTGGCAGCATGACTGATGTATCGGAAACTCATGAGCCGGCTCGCGCCGTGCCCGAGCGCCTCTGAAAGAGTTGCAGCATGACGGCAAACAGCGTGCTCGTGGATAAACCGAACATGAGCACGCCGCTGGCCGCTTGCAGCGCACCGAGCAGGCGCCAGCGCTCGGTCATGACGATGTCGCCGTAGCCCAATGTCGCGAAGTTCACCGTGGAGTGATAGTAGGCTGTGGCGAGATCTTCGAACTGACCGAGTTGAATGAACAAGAAAGCCCAGACTCCGATCTGGACGAGATGGCCGACGAAAAGCACGAGCAGGACGCCCATGAGAATGCCGGCCTCGTTGCGAAATCCGGGTCGGATATCGCCCGTGGCGATTCTCCCCGAGAGAAAACGCAACAGGAGCACGACAGCGGCGACCTGGATGACCAGATTGATCAGTAATGTAGAGCTACCGAGAAGAAGTGGCAGGATCATCTCTTCTGACCGTCACTCCGTTCCCTGAGCCGGACCGGCTGCGGCTGGGTGCGGGGCTTCGACGCTCAGCCATCTCTGCAAGAGCTTGAAGCTGACCGCCAGCACGACTCCGCCAACGAACAAGCCGATAATGCCCGAGGTGATCATTCCTCCGATCGCACCGATCAAGATGACGATCATCGGTGCGTCCACTCCGCGTCCGAGGAAAACCGGCTTTAGGAACGTATCGGAAAAGCCGACGAGGATGCTCCAGACCGCGAAAATGGAAGCCACGACCGTGCTCTCAACGGAGAAAACGTA
>JABAHR010024788.1_pt1 | contig 11584 bp, 6 predicted proteins | sample 7062101 | NCBI WGS metagenome assembly JABAHR01 (sample SAMN14534553, study PRJNA622989) | marine sediment metagenome | biome: marine biome [ENVO:00000428]; feature: marine pelagic biome [ENVO:01000023]; material: deep marine sediment [ENVO:00002113] | place: India: Gulf of Kutch | collected...
TTTGGCTTGATCCGGGTTTTCTTTGCGGGGAAGATCGCGGTTCGTCCGTAATTTGTCTGGAAACACCCCGCGTAGGAGATTCCCAGAATGACCACCGACACCGCAAAGGTTCGCACTGTCGCCATCGCCGGTCACGGATCCAGTGGCAAGACCTCGTTGATCGACACCGCCCTGTTTGTCTCGGGAACCGTCGGCACCCATCACAAGGTTGACCAGGGCAACAGCCTGGCGGACTGTTCGCCGGACGAGATCGAGCGCAAGATCACGATTCACTCCAAGCCGCTGGTTTGCGAGTGGAACCAACACCAGATCTACCTGTTCGACACGCCGGGCGTGGCGGACTTTGTCGGTGACGCCGTGGCGGCGATCCACGCGGCGGACGCGGCGGTGGTGGTGGTGGACGGCGTGAGCGGGGTCGAGGTCGGCACCCGGCGGGCCTGGAAACTGCTCGACGAACTCGAAACGCCGCGACTGATCTTCGTCAACAAGCTCGACAAGGAAAACAGCGATTTCTTCAAGTGCGTCGACCAGATCCGCGCGGCGTTTGGCAAGAACTGCATTCCGTTCGAGTTGCCGGTTGGCAAGCAGGCAGAATTTTCGAAGGTGGTCAACCTGCGGACCACGGCGGCCGACGACGTTCCCGACGAGATCAAGGACCAGTTCAACCAGGCCCACGACAGCCTCGAGGAAGCCGCCGCGGAGCAGGACGACGCGTTGATCGAGAAATACCTCGAAGGCGAACGCCTGACGGTCGAGCAGATCACCGAGGGGACCCACGAGGGAATCAAGAAAGGCGCCATCGTGCCGATCTTTTGCGGGTCGGCCGAGAAAGAGATCGGGATGCGCCAGTTGCTCGACGCGGTGGTGGCCTTGCTGCCGTCCCCGACGGAGCGGCTGGCATTGCCGGTCGAGGGTGAGGCCCAACCGGACCTGACAGCGGATGCGCCGTTTTGCGGGTTTGTGTTCAAGGTCACCGTCGATCCGTATGCCGGTGCGCTGGCCTACGTGCGGGTGGTGAGCGGTCGGCTCACCCCGAACTCCGAGGTGATCAACCCGCGCAGCGGGAACAAGGAAAAGATCACCCAGCTGCTTCGTGTCCAGGGCAAGAAACAGGACCCGGTCGATGCGGCCGGCCCGGGCGACATCGTGGCGGTGCCGAAACTGAAAGACACCCACATCAACGATACCCTCTGCAGCGCCGGCCAGAGCGTGCGGTTTGCGGCGATCCATTTCCCGACGCCGGTGATGAGCCTGGCGATTCATCCGCAGTCGGCCAAGGACGAGGAAAAGATCAGCACCGCGTTGCAGCGGTTGGCCGAGGAAGACCGGACATTCCGCGCCACCCGCAACGCCAACACCCGGGAACTGGTCATCTCCGGCATGGGCGACATTCACCTGGCGGTGGCGATCGAGAACATGAAATCGCGATTCAGCGTGAACGTTGACCAGAGCATCCCGAAGGTCGATTACCGCGAGACGGTCACGTCCCGCGCGGAAGGTCATCACCGTCACAAGAAACAGTCCGGCGGTCGGGGCCAGTTCGGCGAGGCGTACCTGCGGATCGAACCGCGCGAGCGCAGCACCGGGTTTGAGTTTGTCAGCGAGATCGTCGGCGGCGCGATCCCGAAGAACTTCATCCCGGCGGTCGAGAAAGGTTGCCACGAAGCCCTGGTCGCCGGCACCGTTGCCGGGTTCCCGGTCGAGGATGTGCGGGCCGTTGTCTACGACGGGTCATATCACGACGTGGATTCCGACGAGCTGAGTTTCAAGCTGGCCGGCTCGCACGCGTTTCGCGACGCGATGGCCAAGNNGCTCGAGCCGATCATGAGCATCACGGTCCAGGTGCCGGACCAATTCATGGGCGACATCACCGGCGACCTGAGCCACCGCCGCGGCCGGGTCATGGGCGTGGAACCGCAGGACGGCATGCAAAGCATCCAGGCCCAGGTCCCGCAGGCGGAGATTGCCAAGTACGCCAGTGAACTGCGGTCGATGACCGGTGGGCGAGGAAGTTGCGAGATGGAGTTCTCCCACTATGACCAGGTGCCCAGCAATGTTGCCCAGAAGGTCATCGCCGAGGTCCAGGCCGCCAAGGAAAACGCCTGACCGACCGACGACGTTTGCCGGGATCGCCGGCGCGGTCTGATCCGAACCTGCGTCCGGCCAAACCACCTGCCATCTCGCTTCCCCCGCGCAGGCCGGGCCGACCCGGTCGCCACCCCGACCGAGCCCCCGATTGGGCAGCGCCCGGCGCGCGCCTTGCTATCCACTACAACCGCTGAATACGTGCCGGCCAAAATCGTCTACCCCGTGGGGACGAAAGAAATTATCGATTGACTGTGAAAACACCGTTTGCTACCAATTTTTTACCGATTACAGGGTCCGTGGCTACCCAGGAACCAGCGTCGATACCGCATATCCGCCAAACCACCGACTCCCTTGTCGGTGGCTTGGGTGACACTGTTCCGGCCATCTCCGCCGATGTTGCGGTCGAAAAAGTACGGGTGGACGGCAAATTTTTCCGCGTCGGCAACCGTAAATTTTACCCGAAAGGCGTCACCTACGGTCCGTTCGCGCCGGATGCTGACGGTTGTACCTTTCCGTCCCCGGAACGGGCGGNNTGCACGCGAATTGTTTGCGGGTTTACCATGTCCCCCCGCGTTGGTTTCTTGACCTGGCCCACGATCACGAGCTCAAGGTGCTGGTCGATTGTTGTTGGCCGCAGCACACCTGTTTCCTGGACGACCCGGATGAGTGGGACAACATCCGCCGGGTCACCCGCGAGGCGGCCGAGGCGTTGCGCGGTCACCCGGCGGTGTTTGCGATCGCGCTGGCGAACGAGATCCCACCGGACATCGCGCGGTGGTACGGTGCCACCCGGCTTTGTGCTGCGCTTGATGAGCTGGCGGCGATCGTGAAGGAGGTCGATGCGGATCGCCTGGTGACGTTTGCCAACTATCCGCCCACCGAGTTTCTCCAGCCGGACGGGATGGATTTCCTCAGCTTCAACGTCTATCTCCACGACCGGCAACCGTTTGCCAACTACCTCGATCGTCTCCAGAGTATCGCGGCGGAGAAACCGCTGGTCCTGACCGAGTTCGGCATGGATTCGGTGCGCGAAGGCGAGGAGGCCAAGGCCGCATTCCTGAGCGGCCACATCGAGACCGCGTTTCGCGCGGGTGCCGCCGGCACATTCATTTTCTCCTTCACCGACGATTGGTTTCGCGGTGGACACCAGATCGACGATTGGTTCTTCGGCTTGACGGACGCGGAACGCCGGCCGCGCGGCGCGTACCACGCGGTGCAACGGACGTTCGACACGGCACCGTACTTCCCGCTTGCGTCCGCGCCAGCGGTGAGCGTGGTGGTCGCGAGTTACAACGGGGGCCGGACGCTACGCGCGTGCCTCGACTCGTTGCGCGACCTGAACTACCCGGACTACGAAGTGATCCTGGTCGACGACGGCTCGACCGATGACACGCGCCAGATTGCCGCCGAACATCCCGAGGTGCGCGCTATTCACCAGCCAAACGGCGGCTTGAGCGCCGCGCGCAATGTCGGGATCAACGCCGCCCGCGGCGAGATCGTGGCGTTCACCGACAGCGATTGTTGCGTGGATAGTGACTGGTTGTATTACCTTGTCAGCGACCTGCTGCGCAACGATGCCGCGGCGATTGGCGGCCACAACTTCCCGCCGCTGGAAGACAACCCGATCGCCGGCTGCGTGGCGGTCGCCCCGGGCGGCCCGGCGCACGTGATGCTCGACGATCGTCATGCCGAGCATATTCCCGGCTGTAACATGGCGTTCTGGAAATGGGCGTTGGACGAGATCGACGGGTTTGATCCCGTGTTCCGCGCGGCCGGTGACGACGTGGATGTCTGCTGGCGGATCCTGCAGCGCGGCTGGCAGATTGCGTTCTCGCATTCCGGTTTCGTCTGGCATTACCGGCGCAATACCGTGGAAACGTATCTCGACCAGCAGAGCGGTTACGGCGTGGCCGAGACCCTGTTGCGGCACAAACACCCGGAGTATTTCAACGCCCTTGGCGGGATGCGCTGGAAAGGACGGATTTACAACGCCTCCAAGGTCTGGGGGGTGTTCGGCCGGTTCACAATTTACCACGGCGTTTTCGGTGGGGGCTTGTTCCAGACGTTGTACACTCCGGCTCCGTCGGGCCTGGTCGGGCTGGTAACCAGTCTGGAATGGCACCTGGTGATCACGCTCGGGACGTTCCTGTTAACCGCGATGTGGTTTGCGCTCTGGCCGATACCGGTGCTGTCGCTGCTGACCAGCATCGCGGTGGCGGTCTACGCCGCGCGGCGCGTGGTGATCCCGCCCCGTCAATCTCGCTGGTGGTCGCGCCCGTTGGTAGCGGCGCTGTACCTGCTGCAACCGATCGTCCGCGGCCTGCCGCGGTACTCGCGCGGGCTGACCAAGACCGAAGCCCCGCGCGAAGCACATTCCCGCGTCCGCACGCTCGCGCGCAGCTACGGCCGGGTCGGGTCGCCAGCTTCCACGATCTACTGGACGGAGGAAGGAACCGACCGGTTTGCGTTCTTGCAACGGGTGATGGACATCATGGATCGTGATCGTTGGCCGGCGCGGGTGGACAGTGGCTGGGATGAGTTTGATCTGGAACTCCACGGCGACCGGTTTACCAAGGCCAGCCTGCGGACGGTGGCGGAAGATCATGGCAGCAACAAACGAATGATCCGCGCCCAGTTGACGCCGCACCTGACGCTGGCCGCCCGGCTGGGGGTGTTGATCCTGATCGCGGCGGTGGCGGCGGTGGTTGGGTTCAGCCGGTACGCGATCTGGACGCTGCCCCTGGTCGCCCTGATCCCGCTATTCCTCGGTTATCTCTACCTGCGCAGCCGGCGCACGCTCCGGCTCGGGCTGGCGTTGCTCGATATCGCGGCGGAAGATCTTGGCCTGTTCAAGCTCGACAAGCCAAAACGCTTCGTCGCTTCCGACTAGCCCGTCAAACTTTCCCTCACGGGTTGGGGTCCCGCAACTGGGCGTCGTGTAGCCGCCGGTAAAGACCGTTGGCAGCCAGCAACTCGGCCTGGCGACCGACTTCCGCGATCCGGCCCTCGTCAAGCACGACAATCCGATCCGCCAACTGCACGGTCGAAAGACGATGCGCGATCAAGAACGCGGTTCGGTTTTTCAACAGTGCCTGCAACGCCGCCAGGATCTCGGCTTCGGTTGTCGTATCCAGGGCTGATGTTGGTTCGTCAAAAATCATCAGCGGCGAATCCCGCAACAAGGCGCGGGCAATGGCCAGCCGTTGTTTCTGGCCACCGGACAATGTTGCCCCGCGTTCGCCGATCACGGTGTCATACCCCTCCGGCAGTTGCTCGATAAATTCCGCCGCCTGCGCTGCGTGGGCGGCGCGGCGAATATCATCCGCGGTGGCGGCGGGCCGGCCGTAGGCGATATTCTCGCCAACGCTGATGGGCAGGAGAAAAGGTTCCTGGAGGACCAATGACACCTGCGCGCGCAGGTTTGCCAGGGGCAACTCGCGCACATCGATGTCGTCGACCTGCACGGTGCCCTGCCAGGGATCGTAAAAGCGCGGGATTAATGAGACGAGGGTGCTCTTGCCGGCGCCGGTGGGTCCGACCAGGGCAATCACCTCGCCGGGTTCGACGGTCAACGTCACCTGATGCAGCACGGGTCGATCCGGTTCGTAGCCGAAGATCACATTGGTCAACGTAACCCGTCCCCGGATCTGTTCCGCCGCCAGCGGACGGTGCGGATGCGGCCGGTCTTGCACTGTCTCTTTCCGGTCGAGGACTTCAAACACCCGCCGCGCCCCGGCGGCCGCACCGGCAAACCCCATTGTTGCGTAAGTCAGGACATCCAGCGGCGCGTACAACGCGCTCACGTACGCCAGGAACACCAGCAACGTGCCGAGCGTCAGTTGTCCCTGCAACACCTGCCATCCGCCCCACACCATCACCACCCCGGCCGCCACCGCGGTGATCCCGCCACTGCCGATCTTGAACCCCAGTTGTGCGTCGATCGTGCGCACCGCCGCGTCGACTGTTTGTTGGCCCAATCGGCGAAACTGGTCCACCTCGCGGTTTTCCTGCTGGAACGCCTGGACAATTGGCAGGGCGGACAACGCTCGCTCGCCGGCGGCCATGACCGCTCCCTCGGCCTGGCTTTGGAGGTAACTGCGGTCGCGCATCGGCGCGGCCCCGACCCGGATCAGCCATCCCAGCGGTCCGACCACCGCGGTTGCCACCAGCGCCAGGTGCCAGTTGATTCGCCACATGATCACCAGCAGCACGATCACGTGTAGGCTGGCGGTGATCACCGGCAACCACCCGCTGATCACGTAGTCACGCACACAACCGGTATCCGTGAGCACCCGTCGCACCAGGTCCCCGGTGGCTGTCTGCCCGTGAAACCGCAGGGACAAACATTGCAGGCGGTGAAACAGGTCCGATCCCAGTTCGTAAACCATGCGGCTGCCAATCCGCGCGTTTAACTGGGCCTGGACCAGGCGCAGACCTTGGGCGGCGAGAAACAGGCACACCACCGCCAGGGCGGTGACCGTGAGCAGGGTTGACGGTGGGCCATCCAGCCAGGCCAGGGCTGGCGGCAGCGGTTGACCGGGTAGAACATGATCGACAATGATCTTGATCGGCCACGGACGCAGCACTTCAAGCCCGACAACCATCAGGGTCAGGACCAGGCTGCCGACCAGGCCAACCGCGTGTGGCCGGGCGTACCGTAACAATCTTTGCCACCAGGCGTTCACGATTTCGGTTCCCCGCGAGTGGACAACCATTGGCGGTCGTGTAGTTGCCGATAGATTCCGTCCTGCGCCAACAACGTGGCGTGGGTGCCGGTTTCCACGATTTCCCCCGCATCCAGCACCACGATCCGGTTCGCCTCGCGCACGGTGGACAACCGGTGCGCAATCACGATGGTGGTGCGTCCCTCGATCAACCGCTCCAGGGCCGCGAGTAAATCCGTTTCCGTGCCGGCGTCGAGCGCCGCAGTCGGCTCGTCGAGGATCAGGACCGGCGCGTTCTTGAGCAACGCGCGCGCGATGGACAGGCGTTGGCGTTGGCCGCCGGACAGGGTCGCACCGCGCTCGCCGATCACGGTCTCGTAACCCCGCGGCAACGCCCGGATAAACTCATCGGCCTGCGCGGCGACCGCGGCGGCGCGAATGTCATCGTCCGTGGCGTCAACCCGGCCGTAGGCGATATTCGCGGCGACCGTCCGTGGCAGAAGAAACGGTTCTTGCAGGACCATCGCGATCCGAGCCCGAACATCATCCAAGGCGAGTTTGCGGAGGTCGACCCCATTGAAACGAACGGTTCCCTGCCAGGGATCCAGGAACCGTGGCACGAGGGAGGCCAACGTGGTTTTGCCGGCGCCGGTCGCACCGACAATTGCCACCACCTCACCGGGACTTGCCGCGAGGCTGACCGCGTGCAACACCGGGCGGTTGGCGACATAACCGGCCGTCACCTGATCGATCTCGACGCTGATCCCGGTTGTCTCCGGCGGCAATCGGCGCGGGTTCGCGGGTTCCGGCAGGATATCATCTGCTGCGAAAACTTCCTGGACCCGGTCGAGCCGGGCCTCGGAAGTTTTGAGGCTGGCGTAGGTTCCCAATAACCCGCGGGCGGCGTTCTGGAGCGATTGGAGGTAGGCCAGGAAAACCAACAATGACCCGATCGACAACCCGCCCGCCATGATACGGCGACCGCCGACCACCAGGACCAGCGCGGTACCGGCGGTGGTCGTCAGGCCGTTGACCAACAGCATCAGGTTTCGCAGCAACGCCCCGCGCTGGTTGAGCTCCACGGCGCTGTCGGCCAGTTGATCGAATCGTTCGCGGTTACGGGTCTCGCTGCCAAACGCCTGGACCAGGGGGATGGCAGTGAGGGTTTGCTGGACAAAACTGCTGAGCTGGGCGTTGAGCTTGCGGTGTTCACGGGCGCGGGCGCGGAGACGCCCGCCAAAATACCAGGTCGCCCAGCCGAGCACCGGCGCGGCGAGGAACGTCAGCACCGCCAGTTGGCGATCAAGCTGCCAGGCGAACGCTCCGACCATGAAAATTGTTAGCAGCCGTTGGAGCGGCGAGATCAGCAAGCCCTCGGTGATGAAGTACACGCACCAACTGTCATCAACCGCCCGGCTGAGCGCGTCACCAACCGGACGCGCGGCGTGAATGGTCGGGCGCGACCTTAACAGTCGCTGGAACACATCGCCGGCCAGGCGGAACATCAGGCCTCGCCCGGCACGCGTCCAGGTCCGCGTAATGGCGGCATCGAGCCCGCTGTTGAGCGCGAACAAAGCGAGACTGGCCAGGCCGGCGAACAGGACCAGGCGACCGACCGACCATGACGCGGGAAGCCAGCCTGGTCGCGGCGCATCGCCGAGCGCGTAGTCGGCGAGAAGTTTCAGGGGCCATGGTTGCAGGGCAACCACCAGCGAGGTCACCAGGGTTAGTCCGATGATCACCAGCAGTGCGCGCCGTTCGCGGCGCGCCTGGGAAATCATCAACCGGTATCGGCTCATGGTTGGCTCAGGTCGCGCCAATCTCCTCGAGGAGTTCGCCCAGCACGCGCCGGGCATCAAAGGTTGATGATGCCAGGGCGCGCGCCTCGCGGCAGTGACGCGGATAATCCGCCGCCACGCTTTCCAGGGCCTTGACCGCTTCCGCCGTCGTGGTAAAAGCAAACAACCCGGCCCCGGTCGGATAATGTCGACTCCAACCGGTGTCCTGCAGGACACAGGGCCGGCCCAGGGCCAGGTAGCAGGCGCTGCGGCAGCTGAACCAACCGCTGCGGGATTTGACATAGCCTTCCTTCGCCACGCTCCATTCGCCTTTGGACGTGGCCAGGAAATCACGGTAGGTCCAGGGATCCGGTAATTTCTCGCCCGGCTCGACAATCTGCCAGCCGTGTTCACGCAACGATGCGGTGGGACGGGTTTTGCCGCGACCCAGGCCGCAGGCAATTTCGAATTTTTCAGCGGTTCGGCCTGGCAGCTCGATAAACTTCTGAAACTCGATATCTTTCTGGCCCCAGGTTTCGCCCTTGAACTCGACTGGCTTGTAGGAGACCCAGTTCATCACCGTTGTCCAGACATCCCTCGGAGGTTGGCTGTCGACGCTCCAGCGATCGAGAACAATCGGCTGGCGGGTAGGTTTCCAGTTCAAGCCAAGATCCGGAATGCGGCACGCCGGGTCCTTGATGTTCTCGGCAAACGTGAAATGATGGTCATGCGAGGCGATCCGCGCCCGCTCGTCGACTTGATCCCCCGCCGCGCCTACCTGGGTAAACATCGGATCGGAATCGATAAAGATCTTCTTGGGAATGCGCATGTATTCGGGTCGGAGCCAGCCGCAGCCGGATACATTCACAAACACCGCCGCATCGGCACAGACGGCTTTTAGTTCGGCTTCCGTCAGGCCATGATACGCTCCGTCCGCCGCGTTGCGATAACACCACCGGTCTCCGAGGTTGAGACGGTCGGCCACGCTGCGAAGATAACGAACGTTGTAGCTGCAATCATCGGTTACCGTTTCGTTGATGGGGTCGTAGGGCCAAACCTCCGTGTCTTCCAGGTAGAACGCATCGTGTCCCAGCTGGCAAAAACCTTCCACGAATTGCAGGTAATCCCACGCAACGCCGCCGAACGCGTATTGCCCGACCAAGCCGGTCACGATGATCCGCATGGCAGGATTTATAGTCGACTTTTCATGGCGGCACAACCGTGGCTGCCGCTTGATAGCCAACGAAGAATACGCTGCGGGGAAATGATCAGCATCCCACCGTTCCCCGGGCGGTCGCCGAACTTGCTACAGTGATCCGATGACGTCTGCCGGCACCTTGTCGATCCCGTCGATGCGGAGGGTGCGGGTGCCTTCCTCGTCCTGCACCTTGACCGCGTCGCCCGGTTTGTGATCGAGCAACGCCTGGGCCAGGGCGGCCGGATAGCTGAGAATGTTGCGAGCCGGATCACCGTCCCAGGCGCCGAGGACATGATAGGTCTGTTGCTCGCCGCTGCCCTCGTCGGTGACGGTGACCGAGGTGCCGATCTGGACCGCATCGGTGATCGTCCCACCAAAATCCGTTGGCGTCGCCCGGGCTAGCATCGACTCCAGCTCGGCGCGTTGCTGCATCAACAACCGCTGCATGTCCTTGGCCGCCTTGAACTCGAAGTTCTCGCGGAGATCGCCATAGCTGCGAGCGACGCCGATCTCGCGGCTGTTTTCCGGGATTTTTTTCTGGATGATCTCCTGCAGCTCGGCCTGGCGTTTCTCGAAACTGGCTTTCGACACGATCAACGGCTGTTCTTTGCGGGCCTTGGTGACGAGCAGCTCCTGCACGAACGGAAACGCTTTCACCAACCGCGCCATCAACGATCGACGGTCCAGTTCGTCGAACGCCGTGCTGCGCATGATCTGGCGGGCGTGATCCCGCACGACGTCCGGTGAGGCGTCCGCCAGCAAGGCCGTGATCATTGCCTGGTCGTTGAGTAGCAGGTCACGCAGGCGCTTGGTCTCGCTGCGGGTGGCAGCGTTCTCGATCGCGTTGAACGCCGCCGCGAACAGTGCCGAGCCGGAGACCGTCTTGATCCAATCCGGCGCCGGCTCGGTCGTTCGTTGCCGGCAAAGCCAGTGCAGCAGTTCCAGGCTGGCTTTCTGGTTCTGGACCTGGCCGGCAATGTCGCCGGCGGCTTCGGCCAGGAACTCGCCGAGATCGTCCAGTGCTTTTGCCGGTAATGCTCCCAGGTTGCGGCGAAGCAGGTCCGGATCGTGCTGTTTCAGGATGGCGGTGGCACGTTTCTGGCCAGCGGCCGGTAAACCGTTCAACAGCGCCGACAGGTTGGGCGCGTGGCGGAGGATATCGAGCGTCACGGCCGTCGTTTGTTCGGTGGGCGTTTGGAGGTGTGACAACAGGTCTTCCAGGACCAACGCCGCCGCCAACCGCGGTCCGGCCTGTTGGGCGGGCGCGTTCTCGATCGCCGCCAGTAGCCCGTCGTGAAACTCCTGGATCACCAGGTCGCGGCTATCGAGCTCGTCGATTTCCTTCAGCAGCTTGCTCGCTGCCGCCGTTTTGCGCGCCAGCCCAACGGCTTCATGAAATCCCTGCAGCAACTCGTCCTGGCGCGATACCGGTGCGCGCCGCAACAACATGGGCTCGGTTTTCCTGGCCGGGATCTCGAAGTGTGGATCGCGCCGGGCCCGGGTCCGGGTGGACGACCACCAGGTTTTCCAGTTCTCGGACGGGATCACCGACCCGGCCAGCGATTGCTCGACCTGGGCAACCGTTGCGGCGCGGTTGTAACTGGCGAGCACGATCCGCAGCAGTTCCAGCGGCTTGGTTGTGGCCAGTTCTTGTAGGGTTGCCAGGTCGCCGTGTTTGCGCGCCTCGATGTGGTCGTTGTTGATCGGGGTCACGCTCTCGGCGGCGTACGGCAACTGCATGGCATGATCCGGATTGTGCGGGAACGAAATGATCACGCGGTTCAGGGCGCCGTCGAAGGTCTTGACCTGGCCAAATCCCCAGCTCTTGTGATGGCAGTAACTGTTCTCCGCAAGAG
>JABAHR010034826.1_pt2 | contig 11577 bp, 9 predicted proteins | sample 7062101 | NCBI WGS metagenome assembly JABAHR01 (sample SAMN14534553, study PRJNA622989) | marine sediment metagenome | biome: marine biome [ENVO:00000428]; feature: marine pelagic biome [ENVO:01000023]; material: deep marine sediment [ENVO:00002113] | place: India: Gulf of Kutch | collected...
ACTGCGATAGGATTAGCACCCAGGCGTTCACGGATCGAGTCGATCGACCGTTCATAGGAAGCCCCAACACGATCCATCTTATTAATGAAGCAAATTCTTGGCACACCGTAGCGATCTGCCTGTCTCCAAACAGTTTCGCTTTGGGGTTCCACTCCCTGAACTGCGTCAAAAACCACAATCCCGCCGTCGAGAACGCGCAAAGATCGCTGTACTTCAGCAGTGAAATCAATGTGACCGGGGGTATCAATAATATTAATGCGGTGATTCTTCCATTCAGCAGTAACCGCTGCCGAAACAATGGTAATCCCGCGTTCGCGCTCTTGTTCCATCCAATCCGTCACCGTGGTCCCATCATCAACAGAACCAATTCGGTGAGTCTTACCGGTATAGAACAATATTCGCTCGGTAGTGGTCGTCTTCCCGGCGTCAATATGGGCAATAATGCCGATATTTCGGGTATTCTCTAGTGTAAATTCCTTCGGTTTTGCCATCATAGAAGACCTGCTACCTGTAATTTATCTGCCTTTTACCTAGTTAGACCCTGTAATGAGAGAAAGCGCGGTTGGCTTCTGCCATACGGTGAGCTTCTTCACGCTTGCGGACAGCAGAACCCTGCCCATTGGCAGCATCCATTAATTCTGAGGCAAGCTTTTCAGAGAATGATTTACCGCCGCGGTTATGCGTAGCAGCCAGAATCCAGCGCACCGCCAAAGCAAATTGACGATGAGCATCTACTTCCATAGGGACCTGATAAGTAGCACCACCAACACGGCGCGGACGTACTTCCATAATCGGAGAGACTTCCTTCAATGCAGCTTTAAACACTTCCAAGCCAGGCTTGCCAGCCCTTTCTTCAATCAGGTCCAATGCATCATAAACGATTCTGGTTGCAGTAGATTTCTTACCACTTTTCATCACACGGTTGATGAAGGACTGAACCTGGCGGTCATTATATTTCGGATCGGGATCCGCAACTCGTTTTTCTGGTCGATATCTTCGAGGCATAATACTTGCTCCAATTCCTCTAATTCTTCGGGCGCTTGGTCCCGTACTTAGAACGGCCTTGCTTTCGATCATTTACACCTGTGCTGTCCAGGGTACCACGCACGATGTGATAGCGGACACCAGGAAGATCTTTCACACGGCCACCGCGCACCAGTACAACCGAGTGCTCTTGCAGCGTGTGTCCCTCACCGGGAATGTAAGCCGTAACTTCCATACCGTTAGACAGTCGTACACGGGCAATTTTACGAAGGGCAGAGTTCGGCTTTTTTGGTGTCATCGTACGAACCACAGTGCAGACGCCGCGCTTTTGCGGTGCGCCCTTAGGCTGCAAGATTCGCTTCTGCTTGTAGGTGTTGAACACATACTGCAAAGCAGGGGCTTTACTCTTTTTCTTCTTTACTTTACGGCCCTTACGGACCAATTGGTTTATAGTTGGCACATTCGCCTCCGATAAAACTCTTTATAATGAATGGATGTCTTCTGTCTGTTTCCAAACATCAAGGCCATCGCTCGTGCATGATGGCCTCGATTCGATCTTAATGCAAAAAATATTTACAGGGCTAAACGCCCTTGGTTGATATTAAATCATAGCCACGAATGAGGATTTTAACATTTTTAGCCTGATGCGTCAAGGAATTATACTGCCAATTTTAAGCATTTTTTGCCTAATAATATCCCAAAAACTGGATAAGTTGACCATATATCCATTGGGTATAAAGATTCTATATCCCAGCGGCCACACAGACCATTAAATTTCTCCTTTTGCTCAAGAAAAGAGGTGGTGAAATTTCACCACCTCACAACTTTTCATTCCGACAGACGGATAAACGATTATCCTCTTCCGAGGCCCAGCAAGCCAGTTTCCAATTGAGGAACGCGGCTGCGGTCTTCTTCCTTACCAAATTTAATCATTCCGTCGTCAGTTACAGCTTCTACAGCAAGGCCCAAACTTTGGAGTTCTTTCACCAGGACCTTGAACGAAGCTGGAATACCTGGCTCCTCGATCGGCTCACCTTTTACGATCGATTCATATGTCTTCACACGTCCAATGACATCATCAGATTTGACTGTCAGCATTTCCTGAAGTGTGTACGCAGCGCCATAAGCTTCAAGCGCCCAAACTTCCATCTCACCAAAGCGCTGACCTCCGAATTGGGCTTTACCCCCCAGAGGCTGTTGGGTAACCAAGCTGTAAGGCCCGGTTGAACGTGCGTGCACTTTATCTTCTACCAGGTGATGCAATTTGAGCACTGTCATCACGCCCACGGTAACCGGGCTATCATACGGTTTGCCGGTTTTTCCATCTCTAAGGATTTGCTTCCCAAAGAGCGGCAGGGGTTTGCCTGTTTCAAAAGATTTACCAAAAGCAAAATCAAACAAGTCTTTGCCTGTGCGTTTTTCAGGATCGATACCGTGATTTTCCAGGTAGATTAAAAGACAGGCATCACTTGCTCTTTGCCCTTGGGCAGCGCGGTCTTCAACCGGAACAGTGAACTCATCATAATCCAAAATTTCCTCGGGTTTGAATCCGCGCTCTTTCAGCCATTCCTTCAATACTGAATGACGGGCATAATTATCGTTAGACACCAAGCTGTATACGTCATACCCCAGTTCACCAAGCCATGCTTCCATATATAAGGCGCGCACTTCATGGTCATCCTGGAACATTTCTGGGTCGTACTCAGGATCATTTTCTGCCAACCAGTCCCATGCTTTCTCAGTGGTTTCTTTCCAGGCCTGATCAATCATCCAAGCACGAGCCAGTTCAGCTTCAATCTCACTCTCAGAGGCACCATCAAACACCGGTACAACCGCCCTGAAGCCCATGCTCCGCGCGGCCCAACCGAGGTGTACTTCAAGCACCTGACCAATATTCATACGGCTTGAAACTCCCAGCGGGTTGAGGATGATATCGACGGGCGTTCCATCTTCCAGGAAAGGCATATCCTCAACAGGAACCACAGATGAGATCACACCCTTGTTCCCATGCCGCCCGGCCATCTTATCGCCGGTCGTCACCTTGCGCCGCTGTGCTACAGAAACACGCACCATTTTCTCCACGCCTGCTGAAAGTTCAATATCATCATCGCGGGAGAACACCTGCACATCGACCACTTTACCGCGTTCACCATGCGGCATGCGGAGCGAAGTGTCTTTCACATCACGAGACTTCTCACCAAAGATGGCGCGCAGAAGTCGTTCCTCAGGCGTGAGTTCTTTCTCACCTTTCGGCGTAATCTTGCCAACCAAAATATCGGAAGGACCTACCTCAGCGCCAATCCGGATAATGCCATTCTCATCCAGGTCCTTGATCGAGTCCTCGCCAACATTTGGAATGTCTCGAGTAATTTCTTCGGGCCCGAGTTTGGTATCGCGCGCCTCAACCTCATGCTTTTCAATATGGACGGATGTAAAGCGGTCATCCTGAACCATGCTTTCAGAGATCAAGATGGCATCCTCAAAATTGCCGCCTTCCCAGGAAACAAACGCGATCACCGCATTTTGTCCTAGCGCCAAGTTCCCATCGTGCGTTGAAGAGGAATCTGCTATCACATCACCCTTCTTAACCCGCTGGCCTTTGACAACTGCAGGACGTTGGTCGATGCATGTGTTCTGGTTTGAGCGCTGGTACTTGCGGAGGAAGTAAGTTTTTATCTCTTTGGTTTCAGCGTTCAGTACGTCAATCTGGCTGCCGGTAACAGAAACCACCTCACCATCCGCCTCAGCCAAAATAACCTGACCCGAATCTTGGGCCGCGAACGATTCTACGCCAGTAGAGACCATCGGAATCTCTGGGCGGATCAATGGAACAGCTTGCGACATCATGTTCGAACCCATCAGGGCACGGTTTGCATCGTCATGCTCCAGGAATGGGATGAGGGCCGCACTAATCCCCACCAGCTGGTGAGGAGCGACATCCACAAAATCGATCTCAGTTGTATCAGAAAACTGGAAGTTAGACTTATGCCGGCTGGACATCCGCGAGCGAACAAATTCGCGATGCTCGTTGAGAGGCGTACTGGCCTGAACGATGAAATACTTGTCCTCGTAGTTAGCAGAGAGATACTTCATTTCATCGGACACAAACGGCACAATCAAAACTTCACCGATATCCAGCTTGGCAATTTTCTTTGCCAAATCTTTATCAACGCGCTCCCCTTCCTTCGCAATCACCTTCCCGTTCTTGGGATCATTTACATCTTCACGGAGCTTGCGCCCAACCAAACGTTTATCTTTAGGAGGAAGCGACTTAATCACATCTCTGTAAGGAGTCTCAATAAACCCATACTCATTCACCTTGGCAAAGGAAGCCAAACGTCCGATCAACCCGATGTTTGGACCTTCCGGAGTCTCGATCGGGCAAATTCTACCGTAGTGAGAGTGGTGTACGTCGCGCACATCAAATCCGGCGCGCTCCCTTCGCAGGCCACCCGGTCCCAGAGCGGAAACCGTCCGCTTGTGCTTCAATTCTGAAAGCGGGTTGGTTTGCTCCATAAACTGGGAGAGCTGACTGGATCCAAAAAATTCTCTCAAGGCTGCCACAACTGGACGGATATTGATGAGCGTGATTGGCGCGAGCTGTTCTTGATCGCGGATCGACATTCTTTCCTTGATCACTCTTTCCATCCGGCGCAGGCCAATGCGGAGCTTATTCTGAATGAGTTCACCTACCGTCTTAATCCGGCGGTTGCCCAAATGGTCGATATCATCAGGCTTGATGACTTCATTGTTAATCAAGATCATCCGGCGTACGAGTTGGATGAAATCCCATTTGGTAATCGTGCGGCGGGACAAAGGAATTTTGTCTTCAAGTTCGAGACGCTGGTTGAGTTTATAGCGCCCGACCCTTTCAAGGTCATAATGCCGCTGGTCAAAAAGCTGAGTTTCGAGAAACTCTCGGGCATTATCCAATGTAGCAGGATCGCCAGGCCGCATCCGTTTGAAGAATTCAATTAATGCCTGTTCAGCGATCGTGAATTTTCCATCTACTTCCCAATCTGGCTCTTGCCGAATGGATGATGGGATGTACATCCGCTCCGGGTTGTTATCAATATCCTCAAAGAGAGCGATAAGTTCCTCATCAGTGCCTTCATTAATTGGAGACTCCTCATCCATTCCGTCCGAGATGACTGCCAGTGCCCGCAGGAAAATGGTAACCGGCATCGTTCGCTTTCGATTGAACTTCAGGGTCAGATAATCCGCTTTGCGGGTTTCATATTCCATCCACGCACCGCGATCCGGAATCAGCTTGGCTGTTGCCTGCACCCGTCCTGTTGAGCGGTCACGGGGGGCTTCAAAATAAGCGCCGGGAGAACGAATAAGCTGGGACACCACAACTCTTTCGGTCCCGTTAATAATGAAAGTGCCTTTAGGAGTCATTTCTGGAAAATCACCCAGAAAGATTTCCTGTTTGATCGGTTCGGCAATTTCTGGTCCAGCAAGAAGCACAGAAACATAGAGCGGTTTAGAATATGTCAGGTCTCGCTCGATGCATTCTTCCATCGTGTACTTTGCTTCGTCAAACCAGTAGGTTAAGTTCCACTGCTCGGCCTCTGGACTGTTACTCGGGAAATACAAACGCATTCCCCCATTGTAGGATTCAATTGGGGAAATTTCATGGAAAAGGTCCTGAAGATTTTCCTTTTTTAATCTTTCAAATGATTCAAGTTGTACTTCAATTAAGTTTGGAAGCGGCAGCTGGACATTGATCCGGGAATAAGATTTGACTGGCAGCATATCCATCATTTAGCTAATCTCCTGGGAAACTACTTATAAGAATTTGAATGTCCTTTTTACTCTTCGCCAAATCATATCCGATTGGCGCGTTAAATGCATAAAGGCTAAAAAGCCAAGTTTGCATTATAGCAGATTTGGCTGTAGAAATCAAGCATGTATTTTGGAATTAATGGTTATTTTTCGAACCTGCCCATTAAGTATTTTTCTTATTTTAATATACTTTTCAATTTCTCGAAAGGTGCAACTTCAATCTGCTGCCCATCCCAGACAATTCCTTGGCCATCCACCTGAGTTGTATCCGGTACCCCACCATGAACGACAAGTTTGATCTTGTCTGGCAAGGGATAATCACCCTCTTTAATCCATTCTAAGGCAAGGTGCTTTTCATTGCAGCGCACAACGAAAGTATCTAGGCGGTAGTCACCAAATCCATCCCCGGCATCCTGGTAATGATAGGAATGGACGGTATCGCTCTGATGAGAAAAATAGATATGCAGCGATAACATATCCTCTTCCTGAATTGGAATAACACTGCCCTCGCTGATGAAGAATGGTATCCGTTCTAAAGGTGCAGAAACATAAACTTCCCGCGCGTCAGGGTAATAGGTATATGTATCATCCCAGTAATGGTACCAACCACCAGCTGGGAACAGCACTCTTCGTTTTCTGCTACCAGCCTCAACCACAGGAGCAACCAAAATTTTATCTCCTAGTAAATATTCATCATCAACTGCCCACAGAATTTGGTTTTCTGGATCAAGCCAGGAAAGCGGCCGCGCAAAAGGAGCTCCTTCCTGGTGGGCTTCCCAGGCCAGGGTATAAAGATAAGGAAGCAGACGCTTCCTCAAGAGGATCATCTTTCGGCATATTTGAGTGGTTTCTTCGCCATACACCCACGGTTCCCTTCTTTCCGTTGTAATTGATGCATGGTTGCGGAAAAAAGCCATCATTGCACTCATCTGGAACCAGCGTGTGTACAATTCTGAACTTGGATTTCCCGAAAAACCCCCGATATCTGACCCTGAATAGGGAATTCCTGAAACGCCTAACCCCAACACCATACCGATGGTCATTTTTAATGCATCCCATGTACTTTCAACATCGCCGGTCCACTTCCACGCATAGCGCTGCACACCAGACCAGCCAGAACGGGTCAGCATCCAGGGACGTTGATCTGGACGATGGTTCCGGATGGCTTCATAACCCGCCATGTCCATTAGCAACCCGTAGAGGTTGTGTGATTCCTCATGGTTCCCATTACGNNGAGAAAGCCGCCGGCTCGTTCATATCATGCCAGAATCCAGCCACTCCATCTTCTAAAAACCTTTGGTAATACTCACCCCACCATTCACGCGTCACAGGATTTGAAAAATCAGGGAAATTGACCCAGCCAGGCCAAACCAATCCTCGAACCGGATTCCCATCGGGCAATTTGCAGAACACATCCTTTTCCAAACCCGTCGTATAAGGACCAAAATTATGATCAATTTTGACACCGGGATCCAGGATCACGACCGGCTTGATTCCCTCTTCGCTCATCTCCCCACATATGATATCGAAGTCAGGATAATTCACCGGGTCGACGGAAAAAACCCGGTACTCATCCATATAATCGATATCGAAATGAAAAGCGTCCAACGGGAGTTGGTGGACTCTGAAGCCTTCCAGCACTTTTTTCACCTCTGCAGACGATTTGTATCCCCACCGGCAGTGGTGAAAACCCAAAGCCCATCGCGGGGGCATTGGAGCGCGGCCTGTGAGTCGTGAATACTCCAGTAATGTTTGCGGCAGGTGTCCTGAAAACACATATAAACGGATTGCGCCACTAACAAACCGGACACTCGCCTGATGGTCGAACCAGGCTTCACCATCATGGCTGTTTTCATAAAATGCCAGGTACCCTCCAGATTGCTGCTGGCAGTAATAGAGCGGGATCGTCAGGTAAAGGGGATCAGCATCCCTTCCATAACTGCCGCCGGGGTCTGTGTTCCAGAACCGGTAAGTTCCCGGGCGCAGGTTGAATCGTGTGCGTTCTCCCAAACCATGAATGACCGCCTCATCGTCCAACTCTGCAGAATGAGTCCAATACGGATCTTCGAAAATTGGCGGGATGTCACGCCGGATGATCTTTCCATTTGACAGGTATTCAACCACCGCATTGCCACTGACCCTGACAATTAACTCTCCAGCGGTCAGTTCCCAAACATCCCCAACCTGGGTAGAGTCGACCTTTAGGGCAATGGTTTCATTTCCGCTGACCGCGTAATTGGGTGCCAGCTGCCCCGGACCCCATGTAATTCGGGCCGTATTGGTCGAGAGGAAAGAAACTTCTAATTTAAGTCCCTGGTTATATGAGAAATAGGCACCGTTATGGAAAGTTTTAACATTTTCCAATTTCTGAGGTGTCCGAGCCTCAGCAGACGGATTTCGGGATGGGACACCAAATTGATCTTCGACCTGATTGCGATACCGGGAATAACTAGTTGTTTTTAAAGTCGTGTCGATCCCGATAGATTTAATAGCAAAGAAGATTTTTTTCAGGATATTCATAGGACAATTATACGCATCTTTCTTTTTTAATCTGGTATAATCCCCAGCCAATTCCCGGTAGTAGCCACCCGGGTAAACAAAACTACGGCGGTGTCAGCACCCGCCTGATCAAAACTGAGGAGTAATACATGCAGAAAAATACTAAAACAGTGGGGGAAACAATCCCACGAATGGCGGTGATTGTCGTTGCCGCCTATATCGCCGCCCAGATGCTCTCTGACATTGCCAGCCTGAAAATAGGATTGGTCCTCGACCGCTCAGTTGACATGGGAACTTTCATTTATCCGATTACTTTTACTTTACGAGATGTCGTTCACAAGGTACTGGGTAAAAAGAACACCAGAGTCCTCATCATCTCAGCCGGAGTCATCAACCTGTTGATGTCTGCTTACCTGATGTGGACCGCCAGGGTTCCGGGAGCTCCGGACTGGGGGCTGAATGATGAATTTGCCGCAGTTCTGGCTCCGGTCTGGCGGATCGTGATCGCATCCATCGCGGCAGAATTAATCAGCGAACTGCTCGATACAGAAGTCTACCATTGGTTTGTCAGCCGGATTACTAGAAGGTACCAGTGGGCGCGCGTCCTGGTATCCAATAGTGTCAGCGTCCCGGTAGATAATATCATCTTCGCTGTTGGCGCATTTGGATTTGCGCTGCCTTGGCCAGTGGTCTGGGAAATTTTCGTTTTCAACTTAGTCGTTAAATATGGGATCACGCTATTGAGCTTACCCCTGATTTATGTGACTCCTGGCAACCAGCTGGACATCCAAGAGTAGTCACCCCTTTCCAACCTAAACTCATTCACCCTGACAAAAGTTAAACAGGCACCTGGCTTCATCTTATACCAGGTGCCTATTTACTTTTATAATGTTAAAATTTACTATTCAAAACGGATGCTTTCACCGAGTTCATCTGTGCGAGCAATGTAAGACCGCCCTTGAGCAGATAGTTCAACTTGCCAGCCCTCCACAATCACTTGCAGACAGCTCTCAGCGATGCCCCCTAACCCAAGGCATGAATCAGACCACTCAGCCTGCTCATATGCCAGGATCTCGACGTCCGCGATCCCAATCCCCAGTTCTGCGGCCAGGGTTTCTCGGGCTCTGACCACTGCCACGGGGGGAAGCTCATCACTTTCCCCTGAGGGAGGGGCGCCGTCCTGATTGTTATCAGCTGCACCACAGGCACTCAAAACAACCAGGAATACCAGGGTAAATACCATCATCAAAATTGATTTCGATTTCATTTTTTGCTCCATTTAAATTTCTGATTTTCTATTATTGTCATAACGAGGAGAAATGATAAAAAGTTCCCAGTCTTCCCAATATGTATATCAATTTTTGATTGAAGCCTTCAAGTGATACAAATTAATCCCCTCCAAATGGCTTGTCTAGGAAACTATTCCCTATTACTTGTTTCCAGAAAAGGTGAATACCCCACCATGCCGTGTGTTGCCTAGTCATGAACCTGCATACGCAGGATGGGCCCGCTCCGACGCTTTGCCTTGGCTACCTTGCGGTGCCTATCGCATCGCTATCGCGAATAAGGGTCCCTATTTTCAGGTGTTGGCTCAGGACCTCGTGGCAACAATCGCGCACACAGTAGGGTATTCGCTTGGTAGTTAACTTATACCATAAATTATATGCGCTGAAAAGTGTACACAGGTCACCTTTCAAAAATATTAATTTTTTCCACTTAGCTAAATTGTAAATAAATGCGCAATTATCTTTAATGCAATGCATTTGGGATGGACGGCTATTTGTTAAGTTTGATGAATTGGCTCTTAGGTTAATAAGTAGACAGGCAGAGTTTGAGTCTACTCTACCTGCCACCTGATAAACTTTAACCACCAACCGGATTAGGCTAAACGAACATCACCTGAGCATCTTCGGCCAGTTCCATAAACTCCATCGCACCAAGCACTTCTGCCCCCTCCACCAAATCTTCCTGGGTCAGGTCCATCATATCCATGGACATTTTGCAGCCATACAATTTTGCACCTGCATCAACGAGCATTTCGATGAACTCTGGAATTGGCGGGAAATCCAACTTTTTGATCTCATTGCGCATCATCCATGTTGCGACATGGGACATTCCAGGAATCAGTCCTAACCAGGTTGGGATCTTCAACCAGGGCGCATAAGGGGCCATCGAAAAAGCCGGATTACCGACCGTGGAGATATTGACCTTACCCATTTTCTTTTTGTTGATGATGTCCAGGCCCCAAAAGGTGAAGAATAAATCCACCTCGATCCCGCTCATCCGGGCGGCGTTCGCCAGGATTAATGGCGGGTACGCCATATCCAGAGACCCTTTGGAAGCAACGAGGCACAATTTTCGGGGCGGCGCCTCTTTGCCGTTGTCCTGTGCTGCCTGGGCCTGTCCTTTAATTTTTGCTAACACATCTGAAGTCATTCCTTGCTCCTTTTCTCTCTCCACTCGAATTTAGATACAACCAGTGGGCTTCGGCAGACCGGCAATTTTTGCTGCAATCTTGGCAGGTCCGCCAGGGAATAAACCATACAATTCTTTTGTCGGCAAGTTGAGCCTTTTTGTGATTCTCCGCAGGGTGGGAGCATCTCCGTTCTCACTATATTCTTCGCGAGAAAACTCAATTACCTCCCAATGGCGGTCTGTCAATTCAATTTCCAGTACATGGGCAATCGCACTCCCGATTTCCGGCGTCCATGCATCGGCATCGGTCATGAAACCATCGTCGTCAAAATCTAGGGTTTCGAGGATCGATAAATCTAACATTTTTTTCTCCTTATTTGTCGGTATTTTTGCATGAGCTGGCAAACTTTTAATTTGCCAGAGATTTCATTACATTCAACATTCTCGATAATCCGATCCTTACCTGAGGATCATTCATCTCCTTGAGCAGGTAAACCATGGAAGGGGCTTTCTCTGGCGCGGGTTCGCGCAGGGATTTCAAGGATTGTAGCATCACATCTCCAATCGCCTGAACGTCCTCTGGTCCAAGCTGCTCAACAACCTGATCCAACACCTGCATTCCTTCTCCAGCTAGCTGAAAGTAGCCTTTTTGCTCAAGCTGGTCCAGGTTTTCCACCAGGGTGTTAAAGACCTGTTTGCCCAGGAGTTGAGTCTCATCGGCAAATCCCATCACTGCTTCTAGTTGGTCCACCAAATTAATCAACAGCCGGGTATTTCTCAGCAAGCGTTTCAGCAAGAAAAGCAGGTCTTCCGCTTTAAATTCTGTCCCAATTTCTGCCAATTCATCGATCGTCAGTTTAATCAGATGGTTGGCAATCGGGATCATGTCAT
>JABAHR010007874.1_pt2 | contig 11575 bp, 10 predicted proteins | sample 7062101 | NCBI WGS metagenome assembly JABAHR01 (sample SAMN14534553, study PRJNA622989) | marine sediment metagenome | biome: marine biome [ENVO:00000428]; feature: marine pelagic biome [ENVO:01000023]; material: deep marine sediment [ENVO:00002113] | place: India: Gulf of Kutch | collected...
GAGTGAATAGCGGTTTCTCCAGCTGAGAGCTTTCCAGAAGGCCTGCCGGGAGCTTGATGCCACAGATGCTTCCTTGCTGCTGGTACTCTTTCCAGCCGGATCCCGACACATAGCCGCGTACGATACACTCGATCGGCAGGGGTTTGGCTTTTTTGACCAGCATGCTGCGTCCTTCCAGCTGGTCGCGATACTGGTGTGTCTCTTCCGGGAAATCATCGACTTCGGTCGCCACGATGTGGTTCGGGATGATGTCGGCCATCTTGTTGAACCAGAAGATAGAGAATTGATTAAGAACCTGACCTTTTTTCGGGATACCTTCGTTCATGATGACGTCAAATGCAGACAGTCGATCCGATGTGACCAGCAAAAGGTGTTCACCCAGATCGTAGATGTCGCGTACCTTGCCGCGATTAATCATGTTCAGGGTGGGCATATTGGTTTCCAGGACGATAGCGGTCACGATTAATTCTCCTTGTTCAACAGGTCCATAACTCGAGGGGATATGGTGATGGTTGCAGTGCTGCGCAGCTCATCAAGGCGATTTTTGATGAGCTCTGTTTGTTTGCGGTTGAAGATCGTCTCGTAGAGTTCTTCGCGCTTGGCGGCATCGAGCTCTTCCATGTTGGCAGGAATCCTTTCCTTGATTTCTGCGACAACAAAGCGGTTCTGAATTTTGAAGACCTGCTCAATAGCAACGTCATCTTCAGGGACCTCAAACGCAGCCTTGGACAACTCTTCGGAAGAACCGAGCCGTGGCACAAAGGGACTGTAGGTGCGCGTAAATTCACCCGTTTCTTCAATCTCGTAACCGGCTTTCCTGGCAACTCTGGCCAATGTTGCACCTTCCTTGAGGTCAGCGACAAGGTTCTCTGCGGCTTCTTCAGCAAGCCTGGCCGATTCTACAGCCTTGTAGGCCGAGGTGACCAGATCCTTCACCTCGTCAAGTTCCGGGATGCGGCTCTCCAGGCGCTCTTTCAGGCCAAAAAGAATGACTCCTTCGTCGGTGATAACCGGTTTGGCGAGAGTGTTCTCCTCGAGCAGGTGTGCAGTATTGATGATATCTTTATTTCGGCCGATACCATCAATATAGCCGTCACGGGCAAAAGGGCCTGTCTCTTTAACGCCGAGCTCGTTCGCCTCTGCGGCAGCGTCAAGGTCTCCTGTTTTGCGATTGATGTTGTAGGCGTCCATCGCTTTTTCAAAAGCCAACTGCTTTGCTTTCTCTGCCCTGAGGCCTTCCTTGACTTCATCCAAAGCATCTTCAAGCTTGCGCACGCCAGGCTCAGTGTATTCTTCCACCTTGATAATGTGATAACCGAAGGTTGTTTCCACCAAGTCACTGATGTCGCCGGGCTTCATACGGAATGCGGCCGCTTCAAAGGGTTTAACCATAGAGCCGCGAGTGAAATAGCCAAGGTTCCCTCCCTTGACAGCACTGTCTGTGTCGTCTGATTTTGTGCGCGCCATTTCGGCAAAGTCCTTACCACTTTTAACTTCTTCCAGGAGCTCTTCAGCGTAAGCGCGGCGCTCTTCTCGTATCGCCTCATCAGCATCTGCAGCAACCTTGACAAGGATATGCGAGGCTTTGATTTTTTCCAGGATTTCAAACTGGTCGAGATGACGGCGATAATATCTCTCCAGCTCGCTTTCTTCAAAAGTTACATCATCCAGATATCTCTGAGGTTCGAATTGCAGGTAGCGAATTGAGACCATTTCGGGGATACGGAATGTTTCCTGGTTGTCCTTGAAATAGGCTTGCAGGTCTTCGTCGCTGACTTTGACTTTTTTCTCGAACTTGGCCGGCGTCAGACTGACAAAGTTCAAGTTGATTTTTTCATTGATGTTGCGGAACTCTTGCTCAATATCGGCATCGGTGACAGTAACGCCCGCCTGGAAATGCTCCTGGACCTTGTCCAGCAACAGTTCATTGTGTTTCAAAGCTTCATACTGGTCACTGTTCATTCGCTGGTAAGCGAGAACCTGGAGGTAACGGTCCTTATTGAAAACGCCGTTAACCTGGAACGCCTCTTCCTGGGCAATCGCGTCCACCAGCTCTTTTTGAGAAACAACCAGTTGCAGCCGTTCCGCTTCATCCTGCATGAGCGCCTGATCAATCAGACCGTCAATCGCTTTTTCAGCCAGTTTCAGCTCTTTTTCCAGAGCCGGAGTGAACTGGTCCTGGTAAACATTCTGATAAAGCTGATAAAGGTTGCTGTAGGCACTCTGGAAATCTTCATAAGCGATCGATTTGCCATTAACCACGGCAGCAACATCAGCCGTTTCTTCACCGCTCGGGCCGCCGGGTGCACTGAGCATCGCGTAGCCGATAACAAAGCTGAGAATGATGACTGCAAAGGCAATTTTGATAATAATTGACTTCTGTTTGTTTCGTACAAAATCAAGCATGAGATTAAGGGTCTCCTCGGAGTGTAGTTAAATCAGTTGAGAATAGGGCCGAATGTTAGACAATCACCATCACAAATGCAACTTTTTTCTGGGGTGCAGTCAGACTTAAAAAAGCAGCTATGCGAGGCTAAGTGCTTGGTTTGGATAGATATTTGTAAGTTCATAAGGATAAACATAATTTTTATGTTTTTCTAAGTGTTTCACAGATCGTGAAAAGTCGTAAACTATTTCACTTTAGAGCATCTTTGGACAGGAATATTTCTTGAAAAGATCAGGTGCTTTTGCTAGTGTTAACACCATTTTCCGGCTATTCTTAGCCATTGACTGTTTGAAAGGAGTTGCCACTCGTTATGGTCAACTTATTTGATGCGATATTAGGTGTATTTTCCAACGACCTTGCCATAGACCTCGGGACTGCAAACACCCTGGTCTATCTGAAAGGTAAAGGGATCGTTGTCAGTGAACCTTCGGTGGTTGCTGTACAGAAAGATTCCGTCGGGCAGAAAAAAGTTCTCGCCGTGGGCACTGATGCCAAAAACATGCTTGGCCGGACCCCGGGAAGCATCGTTGCGATTCGTCCGATGAAAGACGGTGTCATTGCCGACTTCGATATCACTGAAGAGATGCTTCGTTATTTCATCCGCAAAATTCATAATCGCAAGGCGCTGGTTCGTCCAAGAATTGTTATCTGTGTGCCCTCGGGGATAACCCAGGTTGAAAAGCGTGCGGTTAAAGAATCCGCAGAGTCGGCTGGTGCACGTGAAGTGTACCTAATAGAAGAGCCTATGGCCGCTGCAATCGGTGCCGGTCTGCCGATTACCGAAGCTTCAGGTAATATGATTGTTGATATTGGTGGTGGTACGACCGAAGTGGCGGTAATCTCTTTAGCTGGTATTGTCTACGCGAAAAGTGTCCGTGTCGGTGGTGACAAGATGGACGAGGCGCTTGCACAACACCTTAAGCGTAAATACAACCTGCTGATCGGTGAACGCACAGCGGAAGAAATCAAGATCCAGATTGGCAGCGCTCATCCGGATAGCGCGACGACCCCGCTCGAAGGCAAGAAAGACAAAATGGAGGTCAAGGGGCGCGACCTGGTCAGCGGGATTCCCAAGACCCTGGAGATCGACTCGCAAGAAATTCGCGAGGCACTATCTGAACCGATAAACGCGATCGTCGAGGCTGTTCGTATCGCTTTGGAGAGAACGCCGCCGGAACTTGCAGCGGATATCGTCGACAAGGGGATCGTGCTTGCCGGTGGTGGCGCCCTGTTGCGCAACCTTGATGAGTTGTTGCGTGAAGAGACAGGGTTGCCGGTTGTCATCTCTGAAGACCCACTCTCTTGTGTCGTGCTTGGCTCCGGCAAAGTGCTTGACGAACTGGATCTTTTAAAACAGGTGACAGTAACGTCCTGACACGCCCTGAAAAGATAAACCTGCGTCAATTTAAGATGAAGGAATTGTTTGTATTTTCTGATAAAGAGGGCGTTTAAGCCCTCTTTTTTTCTTGGATCTCGCGTATGTGGGAATGGTGGAAAAAAAATAGGCCCCTTTTTCTCGGTGGCCTGCTTCTGTTGGTTGCGTTGCTCTGGTATTCCGTCAGTCTTCGCCAGCAGGATGAAACGAATTTTTTCGAGAGCCTTGTTTTACGAGTAACCGGCCCCGTTCAGGCTGGTTTGAATCATGTTATTTCATCTGCTGCTGATATTTGGGGGCATTACCTGTACCTTGTTGATACTGCTGAAGATAATCGAGAATTGATTGAAGAGAACCGCACCCTCCGTGCACTCCTCGCCAAAACAGATGAAATCCGACTGGAAAACGAACGCTTAAGAGAGCTACTTGATTTCAAAGAATCAGAAGCTATGGAGACTCTGCCGGCCAGGGTTATTGCCGAGGATGCCAGCAGCTGGTTCCGTACAGTAACTATTGACAAGGGCAGTGATCAGGGGGTTGTAGAAGGGCACCCGGTTGTCGTTGCAGAAGGAGTTGTCGGCCGCGTTGTGCGCAGTAGCCCGAGGTTTGCCAAGGTGCTGTTGATTACAGACGCCTCCTCTGCAGTTGCCAGCCTGTTGCAGAAAAACAGGGCGNNTTTTGTCCTTCGTCAGGAGGATGTCAGTATCGGTGACCGTGTCGTCACAAGTGGTATGGGTGGGGTCTTCCCGAAAGGGTTAGTGGTCGGCCATGTCAAGCAGGTTGACCTACAGGAATATGGCCTTTTCCAGGCAATAGAGGTCACGCCTGCTGTTGACTTTTCACATCTCGAAGAGGTTCTTGTATTGTTGCGGAGGCCTCAATGAGCCGCACTTTCATCTACTTTGCACTCGCTGGTGTTGCTGTTGTTCTGCAGAGCGTTTTTATGCCACTTGTGCTGCAGGGTTATTACAAGCCCGACCTGATTCTCATCCTTGTTGTTTATATGGGACTGCATGAGGGCCCCTGGCGTGGCGGTATACTGGTTTACCTGATGGGGTGGTGTTTTGATGGGGTGTCCGGAGCCTTTCCAGGATTGTACGGTTTTGTGCTCCTTTCTATATTTCTTGCTATCAGGGCGATTGTCACACGGGTTAATACCGAAAGCTCAGCCCTTATATTATTGCTGGTGCTTGCCGGAACAATCCTGCAAACTGTGTTGGTTGCCTTTGCTGTTGACTTCTTTAAACCCGGTGTCCTGATCTGGCCCCAGATAGTTTGGCAGTTGCCGGTACAGCTTCTTTTGAATTTTGTTGCCGCCTTTATCCTGTTGAGGATAACGGTCTGGTTACAACGAACTTTCCTGCCCCGCAGGGACTTGCCGGGTTTACGTAAACTCGATAGTCGTTATGAGTCTTAACCCCTCTCCAGAAGAAACCCCCGGTCTGCGCCGCCGATTCATTGTCGCGTCGTTAATCGTTGTCGCGATCTTTTGTATCTTGGCCCTGCGCTTATGGTTCCTGCAAATACTGGGCGTTGATTACTATCGAGAACTCTCCGAGCGGAACCGGATTCGCTACGTTGCTATTCAGGCGCCTCGAGGTGCAATTTTTGACCGGCACGGAGAATTGTTGGTTGATAACAGACCCGCGTTCACCGTATCGGCCCTGCATCAGGAAGTTGAAAATCGTCAGGAGCTTTTTAAAACGCTCGGTGGGCTGCTGGATATTGAAGAGCCTGAACTTGAAGAACGCTGGAAGCAAGGACAACGGCTGCCACGTTACCGTCCGTTGCCATTGGCTGAGNNAATGGAAATGGTTCAGGAAAACTCCATCGAATTGCCCGGAATCCTGGTCGAAGTTAAGCCGTTTCGTGCTTATCCACATGATGACCTGGCTGCTCATCTCTTTGGATATCTTGGTGAGATCACAGAAGAGGAGTTGCAAAAATCCGAATTTGAAACATATCGGTCTGGCGACATGGTCGGCAAGACATCGCTTGAACGCGTGTTTGAAGACCGCTTGCGTGGAGCGAAAGGCCAAAAACGCATTGAAGTCAACGTCCGTGGACGGGAACTGCGCCAGGTCACGACGAGAGATCCTCTGCCAGGGCAGCAATTGTTTTTGACTATTGACACAAAATTGCAGAAAGCTGCTGAAGAGGCTCTCGGTGACCAGGCCGGAGCCGTTGTTGCCTTGAATGTCAATAACGGCGAGGTTCTGGCAATGGCGAGTCGGCCAACTTTTGATCCTGCCTGGTTTGCCAGGGGGATTACCAGTGATGAGTGGCGTGCACTGATCGATGACCCGCGACATCCAATGACCAACAAGGCGTTACGTGGTCAGTATCCCCCCGGATCGACTTTCAAAATGATAGTTGCCCTGGCAGCCCTTGAATCCGGGATCGCTACCCCGTCTACGCGTATTCAGTGTGACGGCAGCTTCAAGCTCAGTAAAAGTTTTGAGTATCGTTGCTGGAAAAAAAGAGGCCACGGTCAGGTTGACCTGCACAAGGCGATCAAAGAAAGCTGTGATGTGTATTTCTACAGAATCGGACTCGAGACAGGGATAGATCAAATTGCAAGCACGGCAAGGCGTTTCGGCTTGGGGCAAAAGACAGGCTTCCCTTTTGGCTCCGAAAAGGCTGGGTTAATCCCGACACGGGAGTGGAAAAAGAGACGTTTTGGTACCAGCTGGTATGATGGGGAAACGGTTATCTCGGCAATCGGCCAAGGTTTCGTTTTGGCGACACCGATACAATTGGCGACAATGACGGCGGCCCTGGCAAACGGCGGGACTGTCTGGAAACCGCAGATTATTCAGAAGATTGTCGACCTTGATGGTGAAACGGAATGGCAGCTCAAACCCGAGAAACAGGGTGAAACGCTTTGGCCCAAAGAATACCTGGCTCCAGTCAAAAATGCGATGGAAGCTGTTGTTAACGACGTGGGTGGTACAGCCTGGAGAAGTCAGCTTAAAGAGGTCAGGATTGCTGGCAAGACAGGAACAGCCCAGGTTATAAGAAAAAAAGACGATGATGAAGAAGAGATAGACGAAGAAGATATCCCTTACCAGTTCAGGGACCATGCTCTCTTCGTTTCCTACGCTCCGGCTGAAAACCCTGAGGTCGCTATTGCAGTCGTTGTTGAACATGGAAGTCATGGTTCCAGTGCTGCGGCGCCGATTGCCAAAGCAATGTTTGAGACCTATTTTGATGCCAACGATGAGACAGATAAAAAGCCTGAAGTTGCTGTGGCCAGAGAATGATTATGTTTGATAGACGACTTATCACACATTTTAACTGGACGTATCTGTTGCTGATTCTGCTGATTGCAGTGATTGGTATTGCCAATATGTATAGCGCGACATCCTCCTGGACCGTTGCTGCCCAACCTGTTTACCTGAAACAATTTTATTGGTTGGGGATTGGCGTTTTGATTGTTGCAATAGTCTGCCTGTTTGATTACCGGCACCTTGAGTATCTGAGTATCCCTCTGTTTGCGGGCAACATCCTTTTGCTGATCATGGTTCTCGTCGTTGGTCGGACCAGCATGGGGGCGACCCGCTGGATCAGTCTCGGAGGGTTTAACGTCCAGCCGAGTGAAATTATGAAGGTTGTGATTATCATCATGCTGGCACGATATTTCAGTGAGAAGGCCCATTTGCGAGGCTTCTCACTGAAGGAGCTGCTGGTTCCCGGGCTCATCCTGGGGGCGCCGGCCCTGTTAATTATGAAGCAGCCGGATCTGGGGACCGCACTGCTGGTCTTGAGTATCGGTGGAACGATGGCATTATTTGCCGGGATCAGGCGATCTGCAATCACCTTTATCGGCATTTCGGGGTTGGTGACCGCTTGCGGTGGCTGGTTCCTGCTGCACGACTACCAGAAGAAACGGATCCTGACGTTTCTTAACCCGGAACGAGATCCACTCGGTGCCGGNNATGAAGGGCACCCAGTCACAATTATCGTTTTTACCAGAGAGACATACGGATTTTGCTTTTTCCGTCTTCGCCGAAGAATGGGGCCTGATGGGTTGCCTGTTGTTGCTGGCACTCTATTGTTTGATCGTCCTCTGGGGCCTGCATATAGCTCTCAGGTCCAATGATCGTTTCGGCATGTATATCGCCATCGGTGTGTCGGCGATGCTCTTTTGGCATATCATCGTCAACCTCGGTATGATCATAGGCTTGTTGCCGGTTGTCGGCGTGCCTCTGCCTCTCTTTTCATACGGGGGCACTAGTATGGTGACGACCATGACCGGGGTCGGCCTGTTGTTGAACGTCAATATGCGCCGATTTATGTTTTGAGTGCGGGGATTGGAGGTTAGGGGCTGGCAAGAAGACTCTTGAGATGCCATGTGCCTGCTGTAAACCCTCAGCCCCTGCTTTTCTGTTATAATTCCCCTATGGATTTGCATGAAGCCCGACATTGGGAAAAGCTTCCAGGAAATAAAGTCCGCTGCAATCTGTGTCGTTTCCATTGTGTGATCGCAGATACCAGGCGCGGGCGTTGTGGTGTTCGAGTAAATCGCGAGGGTACTCTTTATACGCTGGTTTATGGCAAGACGGTTGCGGAAAATGTTGATCCGATCGAAAAAAAGCCGCTTTACCATTTCCACCCGGGAAGTCGCAGCCTCTCGATTGCGACAGTAGGATGCAACCTGCATTGTTTACATTGTCAAAATTATCAGATATCCCAATGGCCGCATGATCGAACAGAAATTCCCGGGGCACGAATGGCACCGGCTGAAGTCATTCAACATGCTATCGACAGCCGTTCGGTCAGTATTGCCTATACTTATACTGAACCAACCATCTTTTATGAGTATGCCTATGACACGGCAGTCAAGGCGCGCGAAGCAGGCATCAAAAATGTTTTTGTGACCAACGGCTACACGACGACACAGGCCCTGGAAGAGATCGCTCCGTTTCTGGACGCGGCAAATGTCGACCTCAAGGGGTTCTCTGATCAGGCCTACAAGGATATCACCGGCGCTTCCCTTGGTGGTATCCTCGATTGTTTGCGTGATTACAAAAGGCTGGGTCTCTGGCTGGAAGTTACTACGCTCGTTATCCCCGGACATAATGACGGGGATGCCGAACTGCAGCAGATTGCAACTTTTATTGCCGATGAACTAGGCCCGGATGTTCCCTGGCACGTTTCTGCCTTCTACCCGACTTACAAGATGCAGAACAGACCTCCCACACCTGCGGAGACCTTGTTAAAAGCGAGGGATATAGGGCGCGATGCCGGCTTGCAGTTCGTTTACCTGGGCAACAGCAGTGCTGCCGGAGCGAGTGACACAATCTGTCCCGGCTGTGGTGAAACGGTTATACGCAGGAACCGATTACAGTATATTGAATCTCAGCTGAATGGGAATAGATGTAAGCACTGCAACCATGACATTGCTGGCATCAAATTAAGCTGAAACACAGGAGCACTATGGTGAGCATTGATCGCAGCATTCCGAGAAGTCCCGATGTAGAAATCGACAGTATGTTTATAGACCGCTGGTCTCCGCGTGCTTTCAAGTCAAAATCCCTTTCTCGGGAGCAGATTGACAGCTTGTTTGAGGCTGCCCGGTGGGCTCCTTCCTGTTTCAATGAACAGCCCTGGCTCTTTGTTTATGCTGCCTCGGAATCGGACCGTGAGCGCTTCATGCCAGCATTGGTTGAAGGGAATCGGAACTGGGTGAAGAATACTTCGTTGCTGATGTTCCTGTTGTGTCGACGGAACTTCAAGCACAACGGCAAGGAGAATCGGCATGCCCCGTTTGATGCCGGCGCCGCCTGGATGTCTCTCGCTCTTCAAGCCCGCAAACTGGGTCTTTATGCTCACGCCATGGCCGGTTTCAGCCGCGAAAAGGCCTATGGAATTATTAATGCGCCAGAAGATGAATACGACATCATGGCTGCAATCGCCGTCGGTTATCGTGCGGAACCGGACATCCTTCCAGAGCCCGTGGCGGCAAAGGAGAAACCCAGTGATCGCAAGCCGCGGTCAGAAGTGGCTCGCGAAGGTGGTTTATGATCTGTCGGGGTTTAAAAAATAAAAAAGAGCCCGGTCATGTCGCGGGCTCTTTTGCCAAGATAGGTTTCGAGAGTCAGAATTTATAGCCGAGAGAAAGCCCAACCAGGTAGATGTCTGCTTCGTAATCCCCGGTTGCTTCATAACCAGGTGTCCCAAGCGGGTCGCCAACAAGATTGGTTTTCCTGCGCGAGTCGTGATACTCGTAGCCAAAAGCACCGGATAGTGTCCATTGCCCGCAACTCAGGTCAGTGCCGATTGTGAAGAGGTGGACGTCACTGTCAGGAATGATCGGCTCAAAGGTTGAGTCAGGAACAGCATTCTCCCCATAAAGATAACCGAAATTGATCGCCATCTTTTCGTTCAGGCGATAATTGCCACCGATATTATATGCCCATGTCGAGTGCCAGTTGCGAGTCAGGGTTATGTCAGTCCCCAGCTCAACGTCCAGAACCATTTTGTCGTTAGAGTCCCAGTCCTCCCAGCGTGCACCGATTTCCATGGTCAGATCATCAGTAACTTTTGCAGCGACTCCTGTGGTAAATTGCGCGGGAAGGACTATGTCAGCTGTTGCGGCAGTATTGGGAAGCAGCAGAGTAAGGAGAGGGTCGACAGCACCAGTAAATGACAGGTCACCCTCTATATCCACATCAACCTCACTTCGATAAGTTGCACCTATAGAAATATGCTTAGTCACTTTGTAAAGTAGGCCTAGGTTATAACCAAAGCCCCAACCATCGCCGTCAAATGTTTGTTTGATGTCAGGGACTGTCTCTGGTGGTAGTGAGAGAATAGTACTCTGATTTACATTTCCCTTTAGTTCTGTATCCACATAAACCATGTCCAGCCCGGCCGCCAGAGATAGCCGATCCGTCACCCGGTATGAGATTGCCGGATTGATGTTAAAAGATGTCATTTCCCCTGAGGTGCCTATATAACGGCCTTCATAGCTGTTGTCCCAGTCGTTAGACAGCCCGAAGGGGGAAAATATACCCAAGCCTGCTGAGAGTCTGTCGCTGCTTTGCTGTGTATAGTAGAAGGTGCTGGGGAAGTTCGTGGCATCGCCTTTTTCAGTATCACCAGAGTCGAGATTTATCTTGCGCTCAGAAATGACCGCGGTTGTTCCAATCTCAATCTGGCGTCCCGGGACATCATTGAGAAGTGCAGGGTTAAAGTACAAAGATGATGGCCCTGTTGGGTGGGCCACGACCGCATTTGCCTGGCCGAGTCCAGATGCCCCCTGGGTGAAAACACCATATCCAGAACCAAAGGCACTGGATGCAATAAGTATGCTGCTAAGAGTCAGTAAAAAGATTCGCCGTTTCATGTCGCCTCCTTTAAGAGGTTGGGAGGTGAATTTAATTGTATGAGTGTGATTTATTTAAGTCTGTTCTTAATGAAGTGCGAATGTCAATAATTATATGGATACATTTATCGTTAGATACGAAAAAAGCTCCCGGCAAAAAGACCGAAATTTGTGAAGCTTTTGGGCTCGAATCAGAATAAATAATTTGTCAAACATACCAGAGTAATAAAGTATGCAATTTTGATTGCAAGCTTTTGAAGAGTCTGGTCAGCAAATTCATAAAAGAATTGATGCGACATATCTCCCCCTCCATTAAAAATTTTTCGAATCGTAACACATGATTTTGTGTCTGGCAACGGGAGCTCCCACGATATTTTGTGTTTTTTACAATGTTTTTTTGTCTCGTAGCAGATGTGGTAATGGC
>JABAHR010039943.1_pt1 | contig 11571 bp, 13 predicted proteins | sample 7062101 | NCBI WGS metagenome assembly JABAHR01 (sample SAMN14534553, study PRJNA622989) | marine sediment metagenome | biome: marine biome [ENVO:00000428]; feature: marine pelagic biome [ENVO:01000023]; material: deep marine sediment [ENVO:00002113] | place: India: Gulf of Kutch | collected...
AATATGGACCTATTATAGGGGGGAAGGTCATAAAATTAGATGAAGGAAAGGTATATTTAATACCTTTCCTTTGTAAGATAACCTGATAAATCCAACTCAAATAAATAATCAAAGTACTACTAGTCTAAGATTATCTATATTCAGTTTTTTTCTAGCATATTCCTACCTGTTTGATATTTATTGGGTTGTTTCATCTTTTCCTAAAATAAATGCGTGGGAGTATGAATACATACTCGACTCTCATATTTTTATTTCAATTGTAATAGCTCTATTAAAACCTTCTTCACTGCCAAGAATATTGGTATCTTTTCTTTTTATATTTCTTGATATTCTAGACCGCCTGCCTCTTTCACCAAACCATATTATATTCCTTGCATTTATAATACTCTCGTTCTTTATATCTCTATTAGTATCATATATTAGGTCTAAAAAAGGATTTAGTGTTGATTCATTTGTAAACAATTTGTTCCCGGTAATAAGAGTGGAGGTGTTAATCCTATATTTTTGGGCAGCTCTAAGTAAATTGAATCCCCAATTCTTCGATTATGATATAAGCTGCGCTACATTAAAACTGTTTGAGATTAATCAGGTTTTGCCGATACTGCCATCAGTCGAGTGGTATTTAAAGATAAATCCATATCTTATATTCCTATTAGAAATTTCTATTCCTATATGTTTATTAATCAACCGAGCAAGGGTGTTAGGAATTATCTTGGGATTTATCCTTCATTTTGGAGTAGGTTTGAAACATACGGGTTTTACGTTACTTATGTTTTCTCTTTATTCGTTGTTCCTGCCGGATGAGTACTTTTACTTAATACAAAAACAACTTTTACTAATAAAAAATAAGTTTGCTTCAATAATTCAAACCAAGAAAAGATATATCTACTGGGCAATAGAGCTTTTAATCCTGTTAATTTTACTAAAACTTATTTCATTTATGATGGGCGGCACTGAAATAAGATTATTTCTATTTAGCAGAGAAGGATTTTATATGCTTTCTTTTTGCATATTTTTTATATTGTTTATTTATTACTTGGTTAAATATCTGAAAGGTGAAAGTAATAGCATTAATCTAGGATTTATTCCAAATAATAAGGCATTAGTAATACTGCCTATTATTCTTTTCCCTGTGGGATTATTTCCATACCTGGGAATAAAAAATATTCAGGTATTTACAATGTTTAGTAATCTCTCTACCGAAAACGGAAAATCAAATCATTTTTTTATTCCTGCATCTATTCAGGTGTTTGATAACTTAAGTGATCTTATACATATTAAAAGCTCAAGTCTGGGAGGTATAGATAAATTCTCTGGCCCGGTAGTAACAAGACCTTTACGACATACTGAGATTCTATTACCCAGGAACTACATTAAATATCAAAAATCTAAAGACAAGAATGTTCAGGAAAAATATTATTTTGCTATTCCATATATGCAAATCTCTAATTTAATAACTGAACTATCCAAAAGGGGAGTTAAAAATATAGAGATAGAATTTGTAAGGAGAGATAGAGTGTATAATATTAAAAACGCAGAAAATCATCCGGAACTTTCTACTGCATCATTATTACAAAGAAAAATTCTCGGTTTAAGAGCCGTACCAGTTAATAATCCTGGTGTTTGTATGTGGTAATTAATTTAATTTTAGGATAATAAATCAATCATGAAAAATAATTTAATTAAGAATTTTTTTGTTGTATTTGTTGTATCTCTAATATTTGGCTCCTGTACAAAAGATCACATTGATAAAAATATAGACTCATCTAATGAGACACATAATGAGATGTATATGGAGAATCAATTCGAATTTAAAAGCTGGGACCAAATTGATAGTGACTTAAAGCAGAAATTTGAAAAGGAATATAAAGAAAATAGAATTAGAAGAGTAGTCTACGAAAAGCATTACGATGTAATTGGACCTATTGCATACCTTGAATTTCTTGAAAAAAAATATTCTCTATGCCACAGTCAGGCTCATGATGTAGGAAAAGTGATTTATTCAGAGGTTAAAGACATAAATAGTTCACTAGCAATTTGTGGTAACAAATGCACAAATGCATGTATGCATGGTGTTGTTACAGAAGCATTTGGAAGTAAAAGCATAGAGGAAGTTATTGCCTTATCCAAAGACTTTTGTGAGTCAGGACAAATGAATAAACTTCATAAAAAGGGCAACTGTATGCATGGCCTGGGGCATGCTTTTATGATTGTAACCGGTCATGATATTGGTGAGTCAATTAAAGCTTGTGATTCATTTGGTGAAAATAATCTCAGTTATTACTGTGCTACTGGAGTGTTTATGGAGTATAGAGACAATCTTAGAAACACGCGTAAAAAACTTTCCGCATCTAATAAACAACATCAAGAACATTCTCATCACAGCCATCATTCCCATGAATCTAAAATGAATATGGATGTAGATATTAGTGATTTCTACCCATGTGATAAATATAACAGGTATCCAGCTGCATGTTACAGATATATGTTTCCTCTTATTAGATCGAAATTAAAGATTAACAGAACAGAACTTATAAACAGATGTATGAACCTTCCGGATATTGAGAGGAGAGGTTGTTTCCATGGTCTGGGGTTAATGTATATAGTCAGTGTTTCAAGAAAACCTTCTAATATTACAAAGCTTTGTAACACAGGTGATTATGAAGACAAAGTTATGTGTGTAGAGGGTGTAATTGAGAAATTGTCGGATATGAAAGAATCTGCAGCATTTGATGCATGTAACTCATTAGATGGCAAGCTTGCTGATGTTTGCAATGAAGCAGCAACAGAAAAGATGTATAGACTGGACAAACCTACAATGGATTTATATATAAATTAAAACAAACTTGTAAGCTCATACAATTTTGAGACTATAATGTTGGGTGTTACAAAATCATGTGTTAGTTCCTCATCCTTCCTGTTGATCCATATACTGTCTATACCCTGATTAAATGCACCGACTATGTCTGCGCCAAAATTATCACCAACATGTATTACTTCATCATTATTTACTTCACACTCATCAAGAGCGATTTGGAATATGTTTTTATGAGGTTTTCTCCAGCCGACTTCTATTGAAATATAAATTTTATCAAAATACTCTTTAAGATCATACTGATCCAGTAAGGCATAAGCAGTGGGGGCATAGTCAAAGTTTGAGATTAGAGCAAACCTGTAATCCAGCTTCTTTAGATATTCGAGTGTAGTCTTGTTATTATCTGGAAAAGTAGTAGCAGATGCAAGTCCGGACATATGAGCCTCTGTCATGCAAGTAAGCACATCATCTTTATTAGCTATATGATTGAGACTCAATTTGTCGATAAGCATATTGAATCTCTGTTGATTTGGATATTCTTTGTTATCTTTTTTTTTCAACTCCTGGAATTCATGAAAAGTTTCCATAAACGGCTTATAAAAAGTATCAAATGGAATATCGGGGTAAAATTTATTAAAAACTTCGTATACTAGTCTGCTTGTAGTATTATGTTTTTCTCCGTCTATACTAACTTCTGGTAATCTTGTGTAATTAAAATTAATTAATGTATCAAAAAGATCAAAGAATATATATTTATATTTTTTCATATTAATTTGAACGTTCCAGAATAACTTCTAAAATCTTCTCATGTATACCAAGCGGTTCTGTAACTTTATAAGTAATATTTGGATAATTAGATGCGGCTTCTTTAACCATATTTGGAATATCGGTTTTAGAGTGTCTTCCTGGAGCCAGGAAATAAGGGTGAACTACAATATCTGTGGCACCACTGTTTACTGCAAATTCGAAAGCTTGGAAAATAGAAGGCTCTGCGAGTTCCATATGGCAGTAAGTTATTAAATCAAATCCAGTATCATCTTTTTGTTTAAGAAGGGCAGTGATATCTTTTAATAAATCATTTGCTTCCTTTACTTTACTGCCATGATCTACAAGTATTAAAGCCTTCATTTAATTCTCGGCGTTGAGTCTTACAGTCTCAAGCATAATCTTTGCACAGCGCTGCTGTTCTTCTAAAACAAGATATTCATTAACGGTATGTAGTTCATACATTCCCGTTCCAAGATTTGCACAGCTTATACCAAATTTGTTAAAATAGTTAGCATCACAGCCGCCGCCTGTAGTATGAAGTTTGACTTTATGGCCAAGATTATCTACAGCCTGTAACACAAGCTTTGTAATATATGAATCATCCCCTGCGTCCATTCTGTCATAAGCTCTTTCGTTGCTAAATTCAACTTTTGCATACTGTTCTTTACCGTCTAAATTAACCTTATATTTCTTGGCAGCATTGATAAAACATTCCTGCATATGATATATCTGAGCTTGAAGTTTCTGCTCGTCATGGCTCCTTACTTCTCCCACAACATCTACTTTGCCGGTAACGATGTTTGTTGCAACACCGCCGTTAATTATTCCTATATTTGAAGTCGTCTCATGATCTATTCGTCCGAATGTCATGGATGATATAGCATCAGAGGCTACCTTAATAGCACTAATACCATCCTCAGGACAAAGACCCGCATGTGCTTCGATACCATGCACTGTAAAAAGAAGATCTTCAGCAGAGGGGCATCTCAGTACTAGTCGATCGGGGGTGCTGCTATCAAGTACAATTCCGTGTTTGGCTGAAAGCTGGTTTACATCATAATATTTAGCGCCTAACAATCCAATTTCTTCGCAAATTGTAAATGCTACTTCTATATCTCCGTGTGGTATGTTGTTTTCTTTAAGGGATTTTATTATTTCTACAATTATTGCAACTCCACTCTTATCATCACTCCCAAGTATGGTTGTACCATCGCTTCTCATTATTCCATCTTTTACATGGGGTTTAATACCAAGACCTGGACTTACAGTATCCATATGTGATGAAAAGAAGAACGGTGAAGCATCAGTGTTGCCCTTGACCTTTACAGTAAGATTGCCAATATTACCATCTACTTTTTTGTCTGCATCATCGAAGGAGCATTCAGCTCCTATTTGTTCCATATCATGCTTTAGTTTAAAAGCAACTTCCTTTTCCTGTTTTGAAGGACTATCAATTTTTATAAGATCCATCGTATAATCGGCAAGCCTGTCATGATTTATCATTTTTATCTCCAAAGGTTTTTAAAATATATTATACATAATTAATATAGCCTGTAATTTGTTATATCATATTTACTCAGTTATTTTTATGAAAATTTACTAGCAGAGTGAGGAATAAACATGGATCTTAAAGTACTGGACATTAACTTTTTTAACCCAAATGTAATTGCTTGTCATCTTATAAAAACAAGTGAGGGACCGATTCTTATAGAGACTGGGCCCGATTCTGTATTTATGAATCTTGAAAAAGCTCTAAATGATAACGGATACCAGGTATCAGATATTAAACACGTATTTGTTACTCATATACATTTAGACCACTCTGGCGCTGCATGGCATTTTGCAAAGGAAGGTACAAAGATTTATGTACACGGAAGGGGAGCGCCTCATATAATTGCTCCAGAAAAACTTATGAAGTCTGCGGCAATGATCTATGGTGACGATATGGACAGGCTTTGGGGTACAGTAGAAAATGTGGATGAAAATCTTGTTTATGCGATTGAGGATCAGGAAGTTATTACTGTAGGTGATACCAAAATAAAGGCAATTGAAACCCCTGGCCATGCTTCGCATCATCATGCCTATCAGATTGAAGATATAATGATAACAGGGGACGTAACCGGAAACAGGATAAATCTTGGCCCTATACTTCCTCCCACTCCTCCGCCTGATATAAACGTGGAGCTATGGCAACAATCCATACAGAAAATTAAGGATATTAACCCTTCAACTGTATTTCCTACCCATTTTGGCGGGCAGAATGGTATAACGGATTTAAACAGCCACTTTGAAGAGCTTGAGAATACATTACTCGATTGGACAGACTGGATAGGAGTGAGGGTTAAAGAGGGAAAGACAGATGAAGAAATAATTCCTGAGTTTGAGGAGTATGCCAGCAATATACTCAAATCAGCAAATGTTAGTGAAATAGATTATCGGTCCTATGAGCTGTCTGATCCATTTTTTATGAATGTTGGTGGGCTTACAAGATACTGGAGGAAATTCAGGCTCAGTTGATTATCACAAATCTAAATTCATTAGAAAATAGTTGTCTCTTTTCTTAAAGTCTAGACTGCAATAAAAACTCTGTGCTTCAATATTAAATTTATTAACTTCGAGGTATATACTCTTTAAGCCAAGTTGTTTTGATTTTTTAATAATTTGTTTGATAACATCAGTCCCAATTCCTTTGTTTCTAAAATCCTTATTTATAAAAAACTCATCAATCATTCCGTCCTGTCCATAAGATACTAAAGAGTAGCTAAAGCATAATATGATATAACCAACAGGTTTGTTGTTTAATGTAATAATCCAGACTCTTCCAAGATCTTCAGAGTTTATTAGATTTCTTAGTGCTTTTTCTACTTTATTTTCAAGATAAGTAATAGATTCAAAATCATAATAAGACTGTATAAAACCCAGTAGGACAGGTATGTGCTTTGAAGAAGCTAATTTTAGATCAATTTTCTCTTTACTCACTATTTTATCTTGTTATGGTTCTACAATTTCACTAAGTGTAGCTATAATTTTCTTTAATCTATCTTGATTAAGGGAATAAATTCTGCTTTGGGCAATTTTTTTCTCTTTAATGAGACCGGCTTCTCGTAATATTTTTAAATGATTTGAGATAGTTGGTTGTGATATTTTAAATTTGGAGGATATATCTCCGGCTGAAGCACTTCCTTTACTGAGGATAGTAAGTATTTTCCTTCTGCGTTCATCTCCAATTGCTTTAAAACAACAACCCATTTAATTATCTTCTCCTTTTTATGAATAATAAGTGTGTAACAATTTATTATAAATTAATAACTAAGAAATTAAATAGATATTTTGATAATTATAAAATTATTCGTGAAGATATTGGTGATCCTTTGAAAAGTAACTCTTATACCTTAAATTAATTATTAAATATGAACAAATCGTTACTGAAAATGCAATCATATACATTATTATAATTTGATATTTTATTGCTGATATCGGTGAAATACCAGAAAGTATTTGACCGGTCATAATTCCAGGGAATGTAACAATACCAACTATCATCATTGAATTTATAGTCGGTATGAGCGATGCCAGCATTGAAGATCTTATTATATCAGCACAAGACTGCTCTGATTTTGCTCCGAGGCACAAAAGAGCTTCAATCTTATCTTTCTTTTCTCGTAATTCTGAATCTAGTCTGTCTATAGCAATTGAAGCACCATTAATACTGTTGCCAATTACCATTCCGGCTATGGGTATAAGGTACTGAGGGCTATACCATGGGTCAATATTAATAATAATTTGAGTTACTATAAACACTGTGATGCCAGAGCTTGAAATAAGTGCGAAGCTAATGATAATAGATAAATTGGAAAATATAGATTCCTTGTCTCTTATTACAGTAAATACGGCAACAGTTAGCATTAAGAAAATAAATAACAAAACTAATATGCTGTTATTTGATTCAAAGACGTATTTTAAGATAAACCCTACGCCTATTAGTTGTAGAAAAGTTCTTATGCTGGCTATTATTAAATCTTTTTCAAGTTTTAACTCTTTCCACTTCGATAATCCTGCAGCAATTAGTATCAGACTAAATCCTAAAATTAAGTCTAAATATGATAGATATATCAAAGAAGTATTTTGTTCCATTTATTAATTGTTAATTCCCTTATTAATTATTCCATTTGATAATGTGTAGTAATCTGCATTTAGATATCTGGCTTCATCAATTTTATGAGTAACTAATATTATGGTTATACCTAATTCTTTGTTAAGATCGCTAATTAGTTTTAAAATAGATAGTGAATTCTCAAAATCCAGTGATGAAGTAGGTTCATCTAGCAACAAAACATCAGGCTTATTTACAATCGATCTGGCTATACATACTCTTTGTTTTTCACCCAATGATAAATGATTAGCATCTTTATTTATAAAATTCTCTGATAATCCACACATGTCTAATGTGGTTGTTAAGGTTTCATGTGAAGGGTAAGGCTTCTTTGCTAATTTAGATTGCATAAGAAGATTGTCTCTAACACTTTTACTTAAAATAATAGGTACTTGTTGTACAAGAGATATTTCTTTTCTAAGCTTTAAAACATCATATTCTTTTATATCCTTTCCATTATAGTAAATTGAGCCAGAAACAGGGTCTTCAAGTCTGTTTAATAGACGCAATAGTGATGTTTTTCCACTACCCGATTTTCCCGTAATTATTGAAATTGTACTATTTGTTATAGATAAATTAATTTTATTAAGTATTAATGTACTATTTCTAGTTAGACTTAAATTATTAATCTCAAATTTTATATTATTTGACATTATTTAGTAGAATATCCTTAAAATAACATATGTAATATAAAACTTTATATATGTAATATAACTTACTGTATATATTGTATATTATATTACTTTAACTAATTGTATAAAAATAAACTTAGATGGATATTGTGCAATATACTTAATGTAATATATTAAGTATATTATATAACTATCTGTAGATATATAATAATATAATTAATGTTTATAATGATTATCTTAGNNNNTAATACTTGAACTATAATTGCCCTGATTATCTCTTTTTTAGTACATATATCTCCATTATCTAATTAAATAACAATATTGCCAAATATAATATTTTCTTACAATAATACTAATTTATAAGATTATTATTAACAATAAGGCAGTTTTAATAATTTATTATAGATGATTAGATGATATCTAATTATATTATAGTGCAAAATAAGTTGACATTAAAATAAGAAATATGACATAATGTATCAGATAGGGTCAGGTTTTTACTCCAGATTAAATCTTTTTTTTATATATTTACAGCTATGGTAGACATAAAAATTCTAGTAGTCGAAGACAATGAGCTTAATTCACAGCTAATATGCGAATCTCTTACTACAATGGGCTATGAAAATAACTACAGAGTTAAAAACTATGATTCAGCTGTTGAATTTGTTGAAAATAATAAAACGGACTTGATCTTAATGGATATAATGCTTAAGGGTTCAAAAGATGGGGTAACTATTGCAAAAAAAATACAACAAGAATATGATATACCTATTATTTATATTACGGGATATGCAAAAGACAAGATTATCAAAAGAGTTAAGGATACAAATCCTTATGCATTTATCACAAAACCTTTTAAATTTGAAGAACTTAAGGCTAATGTAGAAATTGCTCTCACAAGGCATAAGTCTAATCAAAAAAAGAACACAGAGCGTTTAAAATACGAACAGGCATTTGTTAATATGCACTGTGGAGTAATTACAACAGATGATAGCGGGGTAGTACTGTTTATTAATAAAGTGGCTGAAATTCTCACTGGATTTAAATCCGATGAGGCTACAAAACTAAGTTTTGATCAAGTATTTAATATTATAAATGAAAACTATAATAGTAAAAAACTGTTAAATGAAACTATAAGAAAGGGAACTGTACATAAATTTAAACAAAACCTTAAGATAAGATCTAAAAAAGGATCAGAAATAAGTGTAGAGATCAAAACCTCCTTTGTAACAGAGCTTAAAAGTAATTTTATAACAATTTTCTTTTGGGAAAAACCTGAAAATAAAAAGCACCAGCTATTAAAATCTAATTTGGATGTTGATATAAAGGAATTTCCTATAAATATTATTGCTATTGGAAATGACAGCATGTTAAGGCAAGGCATATTGAATGTGCTTGATTCAGATAAGTATATTAATATAAGTTGTCAGGTCTCTTCCAAACTTGAGATATTAGAATGCAGTTATTCTAATGATATAGATTTGGCAATAATCCTAGATGATTCAGATTATTCTGATGAGCTATTTGATATAATAAAATTCTTAAAAAATGAAGTATCAGATGTGAAAATATTAGTAATTAACCCAAAACCTGATGATAAAAATGAACTAAGACTTATTGAGAATACAGTAAGCGGTGTAGTCAGCTATAAAGAAGACAATGTAAATATACCTTTGACTATACATTCTATTATGAATGGTGACCTGTGGTATAGAAGAGAAATACTAAATAATTATGTTAAACAAAAAAATTCAAATATAAATATAAAAATAACTGGAAAGGATAAAACGTTTGATATGTTTTCTCTTAAAGAAAAGCAAATAATAGCATTTGCATCTCAGGGTTATACTAACAAGGATATAGGTGACAAACTATCTATAGCAGAAGGTACAGTAAAAAATTATCTTTATAGAATTTACAAGAAACTAAATATTCATAATAAAAAGGATTTAAAAGCATATTCTCTAAAATATTTTGATTAATAAGATTTAAATTTGGTAAATGCTTAATGATAATCTGATTATATGATTACTTTGAAGTTTACATGTATAAAAATACTATACATATTCTAGTATTATTATTTTTCTTTACCAACATATATTCCTGCTCAAAACCAATTCCTGTGAGGAATCAAAATACTATAACAATTTCCAAACAACAAATAGAAGCGCCTAATGAAAGAGAAATACAAGATACTTTGCAAATTAGATGGTTTGGGACTTCGAATTATTTAATTAGTCTTGGTGAAAACTCTATAATGACCGATCCATTTGTAAGTTATCAGGATTTATCAACTGTATTTTTTGGAAATTCAATACAGTCAAATGATACTTATATAAGTAAATATTATGAAGAAATAATAACACCAGACGCTATATTTATCGGACATTCACATTATGATCATTTAATGGATACAGTTCCATTACTAAAGCTTAAAAAAGAAAAATCGGGATGTAATGTTCCTGTTTATGGGAGTAAAACTACAAAGAACATATTGCATGGCTATAAAAGTGACTGCGATTGTGCAAACGGAGATGATAATAAAAGATGGTCTTATAACTCAAGAATAGTTGAAACTCTAGGTGATTGGAAAACAGTAGAGAGTGTGAATTGCGAAAAACAAACTAAAGATAATAATTCCGATATACAGTACAAAGCTTATATTGCTGATCATGCCAATCATCTAGAAATAGGCCCATTAAAATTTAAACTATTTGAAGGGGACGAAAAAGATCCTCTAGAGTTTCCACCTAATGTTGCATATGACTATAAAGAGGGAGATACTTATCTGTATATTTTTAAAGTCATTCATGATACTAAAGCAGCAACAGTAGCTCTTGCTGGAGCTGCTACAAATGTAAAAGTGAGTAAGGAAAATCCTGACAATCAGGTATCACAAATTTTAGATAATGTAGATGTGCTAATACTTTGTGTTCCAGGATGGAAATACAAAAATGATTATCCTGGAAAACTTATTAATATCTTAAGACCGAAACATATAATACTCTCACATTTCGATAACTTATTTGATTCAAATCGGGATAAAGAAGTTGTTGAGGACGTGCCTTTATCAGATCTGAATAAATTTATACTTCAAATACAAGACGATATTAAATCAATAGATGATTATGAGAGATTTGAAGATATTATAATCCCTGATGTTAATACTACAGTGTCCTAGTAACGAAAAGTGTTTACAGGGC
>JABAHR010001996.1_pt1 | contig 11561 bp, 13 predicted proteins | sample 7062101 | NCBI WGS metagenome assembly JABAHR01 (sample SAMN14534553, study PRJNA622989) | marine sediment metagenome | biome: marine biome [ENVO:00000428]; feature: marine pelagic biome [ENVO:01000023]; material: deep marine sediment [ENVO:00002113] | place: India: Gulf of Kutch | collected...
GGTTATCTGGTAACCGACGTAGTACTTGAAGACGTTACTCACGTAGGTAACCGTTTCCCTGCCGATTCGGCGTGCGGCGATGATCTCGACATTGTCGAACCAGCGGTTCGGATCGTAACCGTTCTCGGCCGCCTCGCGCCGGTACCGGTTGATCTTCGCCGGACCCGCATTGTAGGCAGCCAGGCTGAACACCCACTGATTCAGATCGTTGAACTTCTCATCCGAAAAATATCGGTCCGCGATGAAACGCATGTACTTGGCGCCGGCGTGGACGTTGCCGTCGACCGTCGTAATGTCGTCGATGCCGACGTTGCTGTCCGCCGCGGTCGACGGCTTGATCTGCATGATGCCGATGGCACCTGCCGGGCTCCTCCGGTCCTGGCGCAGCCCGGATTCCTGGAAGGCCTGTGCGGCCAGCATCAGCCAATCGAAATCAAACTTCTCGCCGTATTTCTGAAACACAGCGATCAGTTCCTGCATCCTTTGCAGGGCTTTGCTCGTATGCGAACACCGCACTCGCGATGCGTCGGAGAGGTAACGGTTGTAGGTATCGTTACCGACGAGCGTTCCCTTGCCGTATTTTCTCAGGAAGCCTTTCAACACGTCCGCAAACTGCGGATTGTCATTGCGGATGGCCCAGGCAATGGAGCCCCCTTCGTTGATGACGAGATCGTCGCGTATGACGATATTCGGAAACACGGTCGCCCAGAATTCCGCCTTGTAGTCATCCATGACGGTCAAATCGATCATTCCGCCGTTCACCATCTCCAGCAGGTCTTCGGCTTCCAGTATCTCGTCCGCGAGGTGGATATCGGGTGGTTCGAGCCCGCGGGATTCGAGGTCCGCAACCAGGATCTGCAGGTGCTCGAAGTAGCTGCTCGATTCGCGAACGACGATTTCCCGTCCCGCAAGGTCATCCAGCGAATCGATCGGTGCCGCGCCGGGACCGGTGACGATAACCTCGTCGATATCCCTGAGCATCGGCCGTGCGAAGCTGACCAGCGCGGATCGCTCGGGGGTGATCGTCAGGTCGCCGGCAACGATGTCGGCGTGTCCGTCGAGCATCGCCGGGATGAGTTCGTCACGGCTGACCGGGATCACGACNNGTAATAGAACTGGTAGCCGCCGAAGGGCACGACCGCCCGTATGACCCGGCGCTCCACCATGCCGTCGAAGTCGCCTTGCCAGGGTTCCCAGATCACGCGGAAGGGCATCGGCAGGATATCGCCGGCGGATACATTCTCATCGAGGGCCAGATAGCCGGGCGTCGGGGCAGGCTCCGGTTCCGCGGTCTGCTGGCCGGATCCGGCCTCGTCGGCCACGGCCGCTTCCTGCTCCTCGCCGCCGTCGGCCGATTCCTGCGGCGTCGGCTCGGCACCGCAAGCCGCGATCCAGACGAGGGAGAGCAGAACTTTGAGCTGGAGTTTCATGGTCCGAAGGTAATGCCAGTGATGCCTCTGATTCTCGCAGCTGTCGGTATGCATGACCAGTGGCTGCGGACCGGGCTGAGGCTGCACGGGGCGCTTGACGCCTGCCGTGTGCGCGGCCGAGACTGTGCAGATGAATGAGCTTCAGTTCACAGGCGTGGCGGCAGCGGCCAGGGAAGCGTCGCAGCGGATTGCGCAACTGGTTCGCGAGACGCCCCTCGACTATTCATTCCGCTTCAGCGCCGCAACGGGTGCCGAGGTGTATTTCAAGCTCGAGAATCTCCAGTACACCGGCTCATTCAAGTTGCGTGGCGCCGCGAATCGCCTTGCGACGCTGACGGCGGCGCAGAAAGAGGCCGGGTGCGTTGCGGCGTCCAGTGGCAATCATGGTGCCGCCGTCGCCTACGCCATGCGAAAGTTGGGCGTCAGGGGCGTCATATTCGTGCCCGAGCAGACGTCCACTGCGAAAGTCGAGGCGATAAAGAGTTACGGCGGCGACGTGCGCTTCTTCGGTACCGACGGCCTGGATACCGAGTTGCATGCGCGCGAATTTGCCGATGAGCACGGCATGTTCTACCTGTCGCCCTACAACGATCCCGAGGTCATCGCGGGACAGGGCACCTGCGGTATCGAAATAGCGTCGCAGCTGCCGCAGGTCGATGTCCTCTACGTCGCCGTCGGCGGAGGCGGACTGGTAAGCGGTGTCGCGAGCGTGCTCAGGGCGGACAATCCCGGAATCCACGTCGTGGGATGTCAGCCGGAAGCCTCGNNTGCGGGCCGGTCGCATCGTGGATGAAGCGAGCCGGCCGACGCTGTCGGACGGCACCGCGGGCGGCATCGAGCAGGACGCGATCACGTTCGATCTTTGCAGGACGCTGGTCGACGAGTTCGTACTCGTCAGCGAGGCGGAAATCGGCGCGGCGATGCGGCAATTCGTCGATTTCGAACACCAGCTCATCGAGGGCGCCGCCGGCGTTGCGCTCGCCGCCATGCTGAAACAGACAGACGCCCTCGCCGGGCGGAAAGTAGTAGTACTGATCTGCGGCGGTAACGTGGGACGCGATACGCTCAAGCGCATCCTCTGATCGGCCGGCCGCCGCAATCGCCGCGACAGATTGCCGCCTGGCAGCCTGCATACTACGCTTCAGGTACCGATCCCGTGGAGCGAGGGCGAAGTGCCGCCGAGCCACGGGGAGTCTGCCAGCAATCAGGGAGCCTGCATCTCTCAATGCGTCGTTGCATTCTGTTTTTCATGGCCTTCATCGCTGCCGCCGCCGCGGCCGCCGACGTTACAGCATTCGTGAACGTAAACGTGCTGCCGATGTCCGACGAGAGGATCATCGCCGGGCAGACGGTCATCGTGCGTGACGGAACCATCGACACGATCGGCAACGTCGACGAGGTGCCCGTCCCTGAAGACGCCCGGATCGTAGACGGCACCGACCGGTTCCTCCTGCCGGGACTGGCCGAGATGCATGCCCACGTGCCGCCGGTCGGGTCCGGCGAACTTGAACGAGACTTTGCGCTGTTCGTCGCGAACGGGGTAACGACCGTGCGTGGCATGTTGGGTCATGCCTCGCACCTGCAGCTTCGCGAGGACCTGCTCGCGGGCAACACGTTCGGGCCCAGGCTGATTACTTCCGGCCCTTCGCTGAACGGGCGCTCGGTCAGTGGTGCAGCGGACGGGGCACGTCAGGTCAGAGAGCAGCATGCGGCGGGATACGATTTCATCAAGATTCACCCCGGCCTCGACGATGAAGAATTTGCCGCGATTGCGGCGGCTGCCGACGAGCTGGGCATCCCGTTCGCCGGCCACGTTCCGGTCGCGGTCGGTCTCGGCAACGCACTGAGGTCGGGTATCGCCAGCATCGACCACCTCGATGGCTACATGGTGGCGCTCGTGCCGCCGCAACTCGATGCCTCCGGAGGATACGGCGGATTCTTCGACGTCCTGCTGGCGGTCGACGCAACTGAGGACAGGATCGCTTCGCTCGCCGAGGCGACCGCCGCGTCCGGGACCTGGATCGTCCCCACCGAAACCCTGGTAGAGCAACTCATTAACGAGGTTCCTGTCGACGAGCTGCGAAACCGCATCGAGATGCAGTACGTGCCGGAAGCCACGGTCGAACGATGGGTGGATGCCAAACAACGCCAGCAGCAGGAGCGCGGGTTCAGCGCGGAAGTCGCGGCGAAGGCCATCAGGATACGGCGGAAGCTGCTACATGCGCTGCACGAGGCCGGCGCCGGAATACTCCTCGGCTCGGATGCTCCCCAGGTTTTCAATGTGCCCGGGTTTTCCCTGCACCGGGAGCTGGAAATCATGGTCGCGGCGGGACTGACGCCGTTCGAGGCGCTGCAGACCGGCACCACCAATGTGGCGCAATTCCTGGGTCTCAGGACGGGCGTGATTGCAGCCGGGTACGAGGCCGACCTCGTCATGCTGGATTCGAACCCCTTCGAGGACATATCCAGCACACGGCGACTGCATGGCGTCATGCTGCGCGGCAAGTGGTACTCGGGTGCCGATATCGAGGCTCTGCTCGGCCGCTTCAGGCTCCAGGACGGCGGCTGAAACCGGCGATTTGCAACCAAAGGGCGCCGAGCGGCGTCTTACTGGTAACAGCACAATGCGAAGACGTCTCGGGAGAAAACAATGCGCGGATTGATCGTCATGGCCATGTTGGCCGTGAGCCTGGCCCATGCCGGCTCGCACAACTACAGCGAAGTCAGGAATCTCGAAGTGGACGCGTCCGGATTGTCGGACCTGTTCATCGACGCCGGCGCCGGCTCGCTGATCGTCACTGGTGTCGAGGACAGCGACGAGATTGTCGTTGTAGCGACGATCATCGTGGGCGATGAGGACGAGGACGGAGCGAGGGAGCTGATCGAGAAACGGCTGCGCCTCGACCTGGAACGCGAAGGCGACCGGGCGAAGCTGAGGGCGGGTTTTCGTTCGGGCTGGGGCTGGGACGGCAACGCCGTGATCGACCTGGACGTGCGCATGCCGGCGCGACTCGGTTTGCTGATCGACGATGGCTCTGGCTCGATCACGGTCCATGACGTTGCGAGCAGCGTTCGTATCGATGACGGCAGCGGCCCGATCGAACTCGTCAATTCCGGCGACGTCGATATCGACGACGGCAGCGGCTCAATCAGGCTGGAAGACACGGGTAGCGTGAAGATCGATGACGGCTCGGGCTCGATCGACATCGTGAGGGCGGCCGGCGACGTCTACGTCGAAGACGGTTCCGGAACCATCGAAATCAGGGGCGTTCAGGGCAGCGTTACCGTGGACGACGGATCCGGCGACATCAATATCGACGACGTCGAACACGACCTGATCATCGAAGAGGAGGGCAGTGGTTCACTGCGCTATTCCAACGTCCGCGGCGCCATCCAGCAGGACGACTGAGACATACACGGCCGGACAGGGCCCTCCGGTAATGGCGGGCCCCGTTTTGTCAGGCTAGAATGACCCCACACCCGCAACAAGGGCGCATCGGCGGATCGCGCGGAAAACAAGCCGTCACAGGCGGAAGGGGGCATGAGAATGAAACTGGTCAAGCATCTGCTCGATGCGAAAGACAGCAACATAACTTCGATTTCGCCAGACGCTTCGGTATTCGAGGCGATCAAGTTGATGGCCGACGAGAATATCGGCTCGCTCATAGTCCTGGATGATGATGGCCGGCTCGTCGGTATCGTCACCGAGAGAGACTATGCCCGCAAGGTTATCGTCAAGGGCCGGTCCTCGGACGACACCCGGGTTGCGGAAATAATGAGCGTCGATGTCATGACGGCCGGCGGCGACGATACCGTGAATTCCTGCATGGAAATCATGACGGAGAAGAAGATACGGCATCTCCCCGTCGTCGAGGACGACCGGGTGGTCGCAATGATATCGATAGGCGATCTCGTGCAGGCCGTCATCGCCGATCAGCGGGAAGAGATCGAACATCTCGAGCACTACATCAGCGGCTGAACCGTGAGCGGCAAATTCGATGTCGACGAGCGCGTATGGAAGCTGTTTGACGGTTACGTGCACGGAACCGTCTCCCGCCGGGAGTTTCTCGAGCGGGCGGCACGCTTCACCGCCAGCGGTGTCTCCGCGGCGACACTGCTGTCCGCGCTGAGCCCGGACTATGCACTGGCGCAGCAGGTTGATCCCGACGATGCGTCCATTTCCGTCGGCTACAAGAAGTATGCATCGCCGAACGGCGCCGGCGTCATGCGCGGATACTTTGCCCGCCCGGCCAAGACCGGCCACAAATTACCGGGCGTCGTCGTCATCCACGAGAACCGGGGACTCAATCCGTACATAGAGGATGTGGCGCGACGGCTTGCCGTTGCCGGCTTCATCGCGTTCGCGCCGGACGCACTCACCCCGCTCGGCGGTTACCCGGGTAATGACGACGACGGCAGGACCCTGCAGCGCGAGCGTGATCGTGAAGAGATGACGCAGGACTTCGCCGCCGCCGTGACCTTCCTGCGCGAGCACCCCGACACCAGCGGTCGCGTCGGCGTGGTCGGCTTTTGTTTCGGCGGCGGCATGGTGCTCGAACTCGCCATCAGGTTGCCGGATCTCGATGCCGGCGTCTCGTTCTACGGGCGCCACCCGGATGCGGATCGCGCGGCCGCCATCGAGGCGCCGCTGATGCTCAATCACGCCGAACTGGACGAGCGCGTGAACGCCAGCTGGCCGGCGTTCGAGAAAGGACTCAAGGCTGCGGATGTCGATTACGTCCACCACGACTACGAAGGCGTGCAGCACGGCTTCCACAACGACACAACGCCGCGCTACGACGAAAAAGCGGCTGAACTCGCGTGGACGAGAACCGTCGAATTCTTTGACAAGCACCTGAAATCAGACGGTTGAATCCGGGTTCGCGGGGCGAACCTTACAGACATGACTATCGCTCGTTACCTACTGCTGCTGCTACTGCTGCCCGGCTTGCTTGCCCAGGCGCAGGTGCCTGGTGGTGAGTCCGATGGGGTCGCAAAGACCGTGATCGGGCCCAGTAATGCCGATCTTGCTGACGGCGCGGAAGCGCTGCGGGTCGGGGACGCAGAGAACGGCGTGCGACTGACGCAGCGCGGCCTCAGGTCGGCAAACAGCCAGCGGGAACGCGTCGCCGGGTATTCCAACCTCTGTGCCGGGCTGGTCATGNNNCGAACTCGACGACCGCCACTGGCGCAGCTATAGCAACCGGGCACTGGTCTATCTCAGGCAAAAACGTTACGCGGAGGCGGAACGGGATATCTCGACGGGCGAGGCGTTGAACCCGAATGCCCGCACGCTGAAGACGCTCCGCGGAATGTACCTGGATGCGGTCGATCCCGTTTCACCGAGCATCATCATCGACGATCGACGCGGGGCGGTGGCGGATGAGACGGAGCGGTAAGTACTGGCTGTCCGTCGTGTCGTGGCTCTGCGCCACGAGCATTGCGGCCGACGAGACCCGCGTCACTCATATGGAAGGCGACAGCCAGGATCGCGTTCCGCTCCACACGGTCGCTCCGGCCTACCCNNCCTACCCGGCCGCAGCGCGCCGCGACAGGGTCGAAGGTGATGTTCAGGTCTGCTTCAAAGTCGATCGCGACGGCAGGCCGTATCGGATCGCGGTGCGCACCAGCACCCATCGCGTATTCGAGAAACCCGCCATTCGCGCGATCAGGGCGTCCCGGTACCAGCCTCTGCCGCAAGGCCAGGCGATTCCGGCGATCAAGACCTGCCGGACGTTTCGATTCCGGCTGGAGTCAGTAGCCGGCAGCTGATTCAGTCCGCGAGTCCGGCAGCAAGTTTCGCCGAGCGAAGCGTATTCGCCATCAGCATGGTGATCGTCATCGGTCCGACGCCACCGGGAACCGGAGTTATCGCTTTGGCGACCTCGCTTGCTTCCTCATAGTTGACGTCGCCGATCAGCTTCGCCTTCTTCTCGCCGTCGACTTCCACCTCGACACGATTGATACCGACGTCGATGATGACCGCGCCCGGCTTGATCCAGTCACCACCAACCATGTTGGGGCGGCCCACCGCGGCGACAACGATGTCCGCTCCGCGCACCACCGCGGGCAGGTCCTTCGTGCGGCTGTGAGTGATGGTCACGGTCGCATTCCGCGCAAGCAGCAGGCTTGCCATGGGTTTACCCACGATGTTCGACCTTCCGATAACGACTGCGCTGAGACCGGACAGGTCGGTGCCGAGATGATCTTCGATCATCAGCATGCAGCCTGCGGGCGTGCAGGGCACGAACGCATCCGCGGTATCGCCCGCCGTCAGCTTGCCGATGTTGATGTAGTGAAAGCCGTCGACGTCTTTCGACGGCGTGATCGACTGTGTTATTTGCTGTTCGTCCAGGTGATCGGGTAGCGGCAGCTGGACGAGAATGCCGTGGATGGCCGGATCCTCGTTCAGCGACTGGACGAGATCGAGCACATCCTGTTGCGACACTTCGGCAGGCAGCGAATGCTGTACCGAATGGAAGCCGCAGGCTTCCGCCGTGCGCTTCTTGTTTCGTACGTATACCTGGCTTGCCGGGTCTTCGCCGATGATGACCACCGCGAGCCCGGGCTTGATGCCGTGATCGCGCGCCAGCGCCGCCGTCTCTTCCTCGATTCTTTCCGACAGTTCAGCCGCCTTGGCCTTGCCGTCGATGCGAATTGCACTCGCCATGGGTCCGGGTCCTGTACGTCGAAAGCGCGGGCATGGTAACGCCGGCATTAGTTTGCGTAAACTGCGCGATGTACCTAGCGCAATCGACACCGGAAGTGCAAACATGATCGAGTCCTGGCTGGAGCGCTGGCGCGAAGGGCGCATTGGCTGGCACGAGGCAGGCGGCAACGCGAGCCTCAGGAAATACTGGCAGGCTGAAGGCAGGCGCGTACTCGTGCCAATGTGCGGAAAGACCGTCGACATGCTGTGGCTGGAGGAGCAGGGCAACAGCGTCGTCGGCGTGGAGCTTTCAGATATTGCCGCACGGGCATTCTTCGAGGAAAACGGCCTGCGCTACACGGTCCGGGAAGGGAAGTTGCCTGCCTATGCCGCCGAAGACCGGCGGATCACGATTTATTGCGGCGACCTGTTCGAGTTCGATGAGCCGGGACATACGGGCTGGTACGATCGCGGTGCGCTCGTTGCGACTCCGGCGGAGCAACGCCCCGCCTATGCAAAACACATCGACGCGCTGCTGGCGCCGGATGCTTACCGCTTACTGATCACGCTCGAGTACGACGACGACATCGCCACCGGACCGCCTTTCTCGATTTCCCGCCAGGAAATACGGCGGTACTGGCCGGATCTGCAGGAAATCGATCGTTATGACGACATCGACAACGGACCGCCGAAATTTCACGACGCCGGCCTGAGAGAGATGTTCGAGACCGTCTGGCGCTGACGCGCCCGCCCTCAGATTCCCATCTTGGCGAGCAGATCCGCGATCTCACGGGTAATGCGTTCGGCAACGGGGTGAGTGGCGGCAAACCGCGATTCGAGCTCCCTGGCACCGTCGCTCAGCGAGTCCTTGCTACCCGCTGTGATCTCATCGAGGTCGTCATTGAGTTTCGACAACAACTGCCGCGTTTCGGCGTCGATTTCGCCAGTCGATTTCAATTCCTTGTCGAGTTCCCCGAGAAGGGTACGGATTCGTTCACTGCTCAATGATGTGCTCCCGAAAAGGCGTCAGGCCAGGTCCTCGATATCTTTCATACGCAGTTCGTGTTTGCTGACCGGCAACTCGCGAATGCGAATGCCGGTTGCATCGAAGATCGCGTTGGTGAATGCCGGTGCAATAGGTGGCGTACCGGGCTCCCCGGCGCCGCCCAGCAGCCCGCCGCCGTCGATGATATAGGTTTCGACGTCGGGAGCCTCGTGCATGCGCAGCATCCGGTAATCGTGAAAATTCGATTGCAGAACCGCGCCGCCGCTGATGGAGATTTCGCCATAAAGCGCGGCGGTCAGGCCGAAGGCGATGCCGCTTTCCATCTGTGCGGCGAGGTTGTCCGGATGCACGGCGTAGCCGGGATCCACGGCGCATACGACACGCCGCGCCCGCGGCTTGCCGTCGACGATCTCGACGTCGACGACCTGTGCGACGATGGTACCGAAAGAGCGGTGGATGGCGATGCCGCGACCCATGTTCGCGGGCAGACTGTCTCCCCAGCCCGATTTTTCCGCCGCGAGGTCCAGCACCGCCACGAAACGAGGTGCACCGGCCAGTAGCTCGCGCCGATATTCATAGGTGTCGTGGCCCGCCGCAACGGCCAGCTCGTCGATGAACGACTCGGTGAAGAATGCGTGCAGGGAATGATCCACGCTTCGCCAGAATCCCCAGGGCACGTGCGTCTCGCTTTCGCTGTAGACGATGGCCTGATCGGCTATGGCGTAAGGAATGTGCGGCGCCTCCTCCGGATCATGCTTGTTCACATAGTGGTTGTGCCATGCGATCGCCTTTCCCGATGCATCGAGACCGCCGCGGAACCGGCTGATACTCGCCTGACGGTAATGGTCGTGGCGCATGTCTTCTTCGCGCGACCAGATGAGTTTGACCGGGTAGGGCGAATCGGCTGCGATTCGCGCCGCCTGTATCGCGTAATCCTCGAAAGCGCGCCGCCCGAAGCCACCACCCAGGTACTGGTTGTGCAGGACGACCTGCGACTGGTCCATGCCGATCGCCTTGGCGACCTGTTGGGCGAATCCCAGCGGGTTCTGCGTGCCCAGCCACAACTCGCAGCGATCGTCATGCACCCAGGCCGTGCAGTTCATGGGCTCCATGGCCGCATGGGCGAGGAAGGGGACGCGGTATTCGGCTTCGAGGACGCGTGCCGCGCCGTCGAGAGCCGCAGCCGCATTACCCGATACGAAATCGGTCTCTTCGCTGCCCGCCGCAGCCGCCGCATCGAGTTCATTTGCGAATTGTTCGAATATGCCGTCCTGCGCCGCGGCTCCGTTGCCGCCGTCGCTGAATTCGACAGCAAGGCTGTCCAGCGCCTTCTGGGCCTGCCAGTAACCATCGGCAATGACGGCCACTGCGTCTCCGAGGTCGACCACCTTGCGAACGCCCGGCATGGCCTGGATGGAGGACTCGTCCACCGTCAGCACTCGGCCGCCGAAGACCGGGGCGGCCTTGACGGCGGCATGCTTCATGCCCGGGAGCACCGCGTCGATGCCGAAGTTCGCCGAGCCGTCCACCTTTGCCGGCACGTCGAACCGCGGCGGTGATGTTCCCATGATCCGGAATTCGTCTGTTGATTTCAGCGACGGCTTGTCGGGCAAAGGTAACGCCGCCGCGGCAGGCGCGAAGTGTGCGAACGTCGCCTCGCGGCCGGATGCGGCGTGACGGATCAAGCTGTCGCCGGCGGCGAGTTCGGACACCGGCACCTGCCATTCTTCCGCTGCCGCCTCGAGCAGTACCGCACGGGTTGCGGCACCGGTCACGCGCATCGCGATCTGCCCGGTCGTGCGAACCGAGAGGCTGCCGCCCGTGATCTGCAGGCCCATCATCTGCGTGGCGCGGAAGAACAGGCCGTCGACGGAGTCGATCAGCCAGGCCGGAAAATCCGCGTCAGGTGCCGAGTATTCCCGCGCCAGTGAATAGTTGGCGAACTCCTTGTGTGCGGGCGCTTCCTCGAAGCGCACGGTCGACCAGTCCGCGTCGAGTTCGTCAGCCAGCATCATGGCGAGCGCGGTGTGCACACCCTGTCCCATGTCCGCATGGGGGATGATCGCGGTGATGGTGTTGTCGGGCGCGATTTTCAGCCAGACGTCGAACAGTGACTCGCCGTCAGCCGCTATGAGTCCCCGAACCTTGTCGGATCGATCGCCACGGCGGATGGCAACACCGAAAACGGCGACGCCACCCGCGGCGACGCCGCCCGCGATGAATGCGCGCCGCGTCCACTTACCCATCATGGTTCTCCGGTACCCGGGTTTGCGCGATTGATGCGGCGGCGCGCTTGATGCCCTTGCGGATGCGCGGGTAGGTGCCGCAACGACAGACGACACCCGACATCGCTGCGTCGATATCGGCGTCCGTTGGCGACGGGATTCGATCCAGCAACGCGGCAGCGGCCATTATCTGTCCCGACTGGCAATAGCCGCACTGCGGGACCTGCTCGTCGATCCATGCCTGCTGCACC
>JABAHR010004058.1_pt2 | contig 11547 bp, 10 predicted proteins | sample 7062101 | NCBI WGS metagenome assembly JABAHR01 (sample SAMN14534553, study PRJNA622989) | marine sediment metagenome | biome: marine biome [ENVO:00000428]; feature: marine pelagic biome [ENVO:01000023]; material: deep marine sediment [ENVO:00002113] | place: India: Gulf of Kutch | collected...
CAGGGCCCGCAAGCGCGGGAGCTTGCCGCAACGGTCCTTGCCGACGAATGGCGCGAGCAGGCGCTGGCACTGAAGCCCTTCTTCGGCCTCGAGGCCGGCGACCTGTTCATTGCGCGCACCGGCTATACCGGCGAGGACGGCTGGGAGATCGTGATGCCGGCCGGCCAGGCCGCCGACTACTGGAACAGGCTCGTCGACGCGGGNNATGGACGAGACGATCTCGCCGCTCGAGGCCGGGCTCGGCTGGACGATCGCCTGGGAACCGGAGGAGCGCGCGTTCATCGGCCGCCAGCCGCTGACCGACATGCGCGCGAATACGGAACGTCGCCGGTTCGTCGGCCTGGTGCTTGAAGACAAGGGCGTGCTGCGCGATCACATGCGCGTTGTCGTCGATGGCCTAGGCGAGGGTGAAATAACGAGCGGCGGTTTTTCGCCGACGCTGCAAAGATCGATCGCGATGGCTCGGCTGCCGGCCGGCGATTACGAGCGTGCAGTGGTCGAAGTCAGGAATCGAATGCTGAACGTGCGCGTTGTCAGGATGCCGTTCGTTCGCAACGGGAAAGCACAGATCGATATCTAACGGGAGAGAATGATGAGTGAGTTACCGGGGGATCTCCGTTACACGGACGAACACGAATGGCTGCGCCAGGAAGAGGACGGCACGGTCACGATCGGCATTACCGATCACGCACAAAGCGCACTTGGCGATCTTGTCTACGTGGAACTGCCGGAGGTCGGGCAGGAAGTGGAAGCGGGTGGTGAGATGGCCGTCGTCGAATCGGTCAAGGCCGCGTCCGACGTATATGCGCCGGTCGGCGGCGAAGTCGTCGCCGTCAATGAAGATCTCGCGGATGATCCCGAGAAGGTGAACGCCGATCCCTACGGCGATGGCTGGATCGTCCGCCTGCAACCGGCGGGCGACAGCGAGACCATGAGTCCGGACGATTACCAGGCTTTCCTGGATCAGCTGGAAGACTAAATCTTTAATTAATTCAGTAGTTTACTATGCCATACATTCCGCACACGGAAGCCGAGGTCGAGGCGATGCTCGAGACCATCGGTGTGAAGAGCATCGATGATCTATTCGACGAAATTCCTGCCGAACTGCTCATCAAGGACCTCGACGGCGTCCCCGAGGCGCTCAGCGAACAGGAGGTCTCGCGGCTGATGCGCTCGCGTGCCGCGGCTGATCGCGGTGCCCTTTGTTTCATCGGCGCCGGCGCTTATGAGCATCATATCCCTGCGCCGGTCTGGGACATCGCCACCCGCGGCGAGTATTACAGCGCCTATACGCCTTACCAGGCGGAAGCGAGCCAGGGAACGCTGCAAACGATCTACGAGTACCAGACGATGATGACCAGCCTGACCGGTCTCGACGTCAGTAATGCGTCTTTGTACGACGGTGCGAGTTCGCTGGCCGAAGCGGCATTGATGGCCGTGCGGGCGAATCGCAAGTCCAAGTCGCGGCGCGTGTTGCTGGCGGCAGGCGTCAATCACCTTTACCAACAAGTGGCGTCAGCAATTGCCGGAGAGCAGGGCTTGACGTTCGATCGCTTGTCGCTCGACACGGCATCCGGTCAGTCAGATTTGGGCGAACTCGATAGCGGGGACGAGGCGCCGGTCGCAGTAGTTGTTCAACAACCGTCATTCCTGGGTACCTACGAGGACGTCGACCAGCTGACCGACTGGGCGCACGAGCAGGGCGCGCTGGTGATCGCAATCGTCAACCCGACATCGCTGGCCGTCCTCAAGCCGCCCGGCGCTTGGGGAAGCAACGGTGCGGACATCGCCTGCGGCGAAGGCCAGGCGCTCGGCGTACCGCTGTCCTCGGGCGGACCATACTTCGGCATCATGGCGTGCAAGGAGAAGATCGTGCGCCAGATGCCGGGACGTATCGTCGGCCGGACGACGGACCTCGACGGCAAGCCTGGTTTTACCCTGACGCTGCAGGCGCGCGAGCAGCACATACGCCGCACCAAGGCGACATCGAATATCTGCACGAACCAGGGTCTGATGGTGACAGCCGCGACCATATACATGTCCCTGATGGGACCCGACGGATTGCGGCGCGTTGCGCTGACCTCGCAACAGCAGACCGCGCGGCTCGTCGAGCTGCTGACCGCGATCGGCGGGGTCGACAAGGCATTCGACGCGCCGCATTTCCACGAAGCCGTGCTCACCCTCGACAGACCCGTCGGGCCCGTGCTCGAAGCGCTTGCCGGCAAAGACGTGCTCGGCGGGCTGGATCTCTCTGCGCGCTATCCGGAGCTCGGTCATGCGCTGCTGGTGTGCGCCACGGAGACGAAGACCGATGCCGATCTGGAGGCCTACCGCGACGCCCTCGAGGGCGTCATGGACTGACCGGAAAGAAACGATGCACGAAATTGTCTTCAACGGAACGAGCTATCGGACCTACGGCGAACTGCCGGCGATTGGCAGCCGTGCGCCTGACGTATCGCTGGTGAATACGGACCTGCAGGACGTGTCGCTCGCAAACTTCGGCAATCGCCGCAAAGTCCTGAACATCTTCCCGAGCATCGATACGCCGGTTTGTGCGAAATCGGTCATCGTGTTCAACAAGCTGGCGGAGAACCTCGAGGATGTCGCGATGCTGATGGTGTCCTACGATCTGCCGTTTGCGCACGCGCGTTTCCACCGCGAGCATTCCCTGGAGAATGTCGTCGGCCTGTCGGCCATCCGACACGCCGGTTTCGGCCATAACTACGGCGTGCAGATCATGGAGGGACCGCTGGCCGGGATGTTTTCCCGCGCGGTGGTCGTACTCGACGAAAACAACACGGTCGTGCATCGCGAACAGATACCTGACATCGGCAACGAGCCCGATTACACCGCCGCTTACCGAGCGCTTGGCATCGACGTCGACCCGTCCGACCTGGAGGTTACTTTCTAAACATGGGTGAACAACTGATATTCGAAGAATCCCGGCGCGGTCGTCGTGCAATGGCTCAGGCACCCGTTGCCGAGCCCGTTGACGGCATCCCAACGGCGATGCGCAGGGACGACGTGCCGACCTTGCCCGAAGTATCGGAATTGCAGGTCGTCAGGCATTTCACGCGGCTGTCGCAACAGAACTTCTCGATCGACACGCATTTCTATCCGCTCGGTTCGTGCACGATGAAGTACAACCCGCGGATCTGTAACTCGCTGGCGCTGTTGCCGGGCTTCGCGGGCAGACATCCGCTGGGACCGGAGAGCCACGGCCAGGGGTTCCTGTCCTGCATGCACGAGCTGCAGGAAATGCTGATGTCGGTGACCGGGATGCAGGCCGTATCCCTGACGCCGATGGCCGGCGCGCAGGGCGAGCTCGCCGGCGTCGCCATGATCCGTGCGTACCATGTCGCCAATGGCAACCACGAGCGTGACGAGATCATCGTCCCCGACGCCGCGCACGGCACCAACCCCGCCACGGCGACGATGTGCGGTTGCAAGGTCAAGGAGATCCCGACGGGGCCGGATGGCGACGTCGATATCGAGGCCCTCAAGGCCGCGGTCGGGCCGAACACGGCCGGCATCATGCTGACGAATCCGTCGACCCTGGGCGTTTTCGAGCGGCGCATTCTCGAGATCGAGAAAATCGTCCACGACGCCGGCGGCTTGCTCTACTATGACGGCGCGAACCTGAACGCGATTCTCGGCAAGGTCCGGCCCGGTGATATGGGCTTCGACGTCATCCACCTGAACCTGCACAAGACCTTCTCCACACCGCACGGTGGCGGCGGGCCGGGCTCTGGTGCTGTGGGTGTCGGCGATCGACTGAAACCTTTTGTGCCTGTGCCGGTCATCGGCAAGTCCGAGAAGGACGGCGCCGATTACTATCACTGGCTCACGGAGGACGACCTGCCGCAGAGCATCGGGCGCCTGTCAGGCTTCATGGGCAATGCCGGCGTCCTGCTCCGCGCCTATGTCTACATGCGCATGGTCGGTCGCGCGGGCATGAAACGTATCGGCGAGTTCGCGACGCTGAACGCCAATTACCTCGAAAAGCGGCTCGCGGAGGCCGGCTTCGAGCTGGCGTTCCCTTCGCGACGCGCGAGTCACGAGTTCATCGTTACGCTAAAGAACGAGGCCAAGGAGCTGCACGTCAACGCGATGGACTTCGCCAAGGCGCTGCTCGACAAGGGATTCCATGCACCGACGACCTACTTCCCGCTGCTGGTGCCCGAATGCCTACTGATCGAGCCGACCGAGTCGGAAACCCGGGAGACGGTGGATCGATTTGTGCAGGCGCTGGTCGAAATCAGGGAGGAGGCGAGAGCCGATGCCGACAGGGTCAAAGGCGCGCCTTACACCACGCCGGTTCGGCGTCTCGACGACGTCAAAGCCGCCAGGCATCTCGATCTCGCGTGGAGGAAAAGTGACTGACTTTTGTTCGCTTCGCAAATACAAGTCAGTCATCGCGAGAAGCCCGAAGGGCGACGACGCGACCTCCTGATGACACCCCGATGCCATCAGGAGATCGCCACGGCCTCTGCGAGGCCTCGCGATGACGGGTTTTGCTACGCTCGCGATGACGTCGGCACAGATCGGGCAGTGATCCAGGTCACGATTGCGACGAAATTGTGGCCAGCGGCAGCGTAATTCTCGGATTTTCCGGCATAATTCACGATCCCCATCAAGGCAGGTAACAGGGGAACCGCGGCTCGCGCCAGTAGTCGGAGTGTCCGGTGGCGCAGATGGACGATGGCCTCATTCGAACGGAACCATTCATGCAAAGAATTCGCTTCATTTTCCTCTCCCTGGTGCTGGCCGCGGTCGGCGCGACTGCTGAAGAGCCGGAATGGGCAGGCACCCTCGAGAGAATCTCGACCGGCGTCGTCTCGATCCGCGTCGACAGCACGCGGGCATTTGATACCGAGTGGAACTCGTCGAGCCAGGCCACCGGGTTCGTCGTCGACGCGGAGCGCGGCCTGATCCTGACGAACCGCCACGTGGTGACCCCTGGTCCGGTGGTGGCGGAGGCTATCTTCCTGAACAACGAGGAAGTTCGCCTGACCCCGGTCTATCGCGACCCGGTGCATGATTTCGGCTTCTTCCAGTATGACCCTGACGATCTCGTCTACATCGAGCCCGCAGAATTGCCGCTGGCGCCCGGCGCCGCCGGCATCGGTCGTGAAATCCGCGTCGTCGGCAACGACGCGGGCGAGCAGCTGTCGATCCTGGCAGGCACCATTGCGCGCCTCGATCGCAAGGCGCCCGACTATGGCCGCGGCAAGTACAACGACTTCAACACTTTCTACTTCCAGGCGGCCTCGGGCACATCGGGCGGATCCTCCGGTTCGCCGGTCATCAACATCGAGGGCGAAGTCGTCGCCCTGAACGCAGGCGGCAACAACAATGCTGCCAGCAGTTTCTTCCTGCCGCTCGATCGCATCGAGCGGGCGCTCAACCTGATTCGCGACGGCGAGCCCGTTACCCGCGGGACCCTGCAGACGATGTTCGAGCGCAAAGCGTATGACGAGCTGCGCCGCCTTGGCCTGACCGAAGAGACCGAGGCGCTGGCCCGCAAGCGTTTCCCGGAGCAGACCGGCATGCTTACGGTCGAGCAGGTCATTCCCGAGTCGGCAGCGGACGGCAAGCTGGAGCCCGGGGATATCCTGGTTCGCGTGGATGGCGAGATGGTCACCGAGTTCGTGCCGCTCGCCGCCATCCTGGATGCGCACGTTGGAGATACGGTCGCCGTCGAGCTGGAGCGGGGCGGTCGGTCGATCGTCGAGCAGGTCCGGATCGATGACCTGCACGAGATCTCCCCCGACGAATTCCTGGAGTTCGGCGACGCCATCGTCCACGACCTCTCCTACCAGCAGGCGCGGCATTACAACCGCGGCATCGAGGGTGTTTACGTCGCCAACCCGGGGTACATGTTTTCGCGCGCGGCCATCCCGCGCGGCGCGATTATCTCCGACGTTGCCGGCGAGCCGGTCGCCAATATCGAGGACCTGCGAACACAGCTCGCGAAGCTTGCGGACGGGGATCGCGCCACGTTTCGTTACAACACGATCGACGATCCGCGCAACAGCATTGTGCGCTCTGTCGAGATGGACCGTACCTGGTTCCCGGCGCAGCACTGCAAGCGTGACGATGCGACCGGTGTCTGGCCCTGCGAGGATCTCGAACCGGGGCCCGAACCGACGCCGCCCGAAGCCGGCAGCACGCGCTTCACGGTGAACGGCGACGCGCGCATCAATGCCGTGATCCCTTCGCTCGCGATGGTGACCTTCGATCTGCCGTATACGATTTCCGGCGTCGCCGATCGCCACTATTACGGTACCGGGCTGGTGGTCGACGCGGAGCGCGGTCTCGTGCTGGTCGATCGCAATACGGTGCCGATCGCGATGGGCGACGTGACGATCACGTTCGCGGGATCCCTGCAGGTCAATGGCCGCGTCGAGTCCGTCCACCCGCTGCATAACCTGGCCATCGTGTCTTATGACCCGGCCCTGATCGGCGACACCCCGGTGAGGGCGGCGACACTCTCCGATGAGGAGTTGCAGCCCGGCGACGACGTCTGGGTCGTCGGCTTGAAGGGCGACCATCAGCTCGTGCACCAGGCCAGCACGGTCGCGTCGGTCGACCCGATGTTGCTGCCGTTGTCGCGGACGATGCGCTTCCGGGACACCAACCTCGAAGCGATCTCGCTGGTCAATGCGCCTGGCGATATCGACGGCGTCATTGTGAACGACGAAGGAGCGGTCGTCGCGAAGTGGGTGAGTTTCGCGTTCCAGTCCGGTGGCGATGCCGGGCAGATCAACCGCGGCATCTCGGCCGAGCTGGTTCGCGAATTCGTCGACGTCGTGCGATCGGGCGACCCCATCTACTCGCTCGAGGCCGAGCTCGGCTACACGCCGTTGTTCGCCGCGCGCAAGCTGGGGCTCGACGAGGCCTGGCTCGACAAGCTCGAGGTTCATAATCCGTCTGCACGGCGGGCACTGACGGTCTCGCGGCTGGTTGCCGGCACGCCTGCGGCAATGCAGCTCAGGAACGGCGACATGATTCTGTCGGTCGACGGCAGTCTCGTCACGACGTTCCGCGAACTGGAGCGCGCGGTGCAGAAACCCGACGTCGAAGTGGTCGTCTGGCGCGATGGTGAGGCGGTCGAAATGACTATCGACACGGTCGCGCTGAATGGCGACGGTATCCAGCGGGCGGTCTCCTGGGCCGGCACGCTGCTACAGGACCCGCACCGCGCGATGGCTGCCCAGCGTGGCATAGAGCCGACCGGCGTCTATATTGCTTTCTTCAGCTATGGTTCGCCGGCGACCCGTTATGGGCTGTGGGCCGGACGCCGCATTGTCGCCGTCGACGACACCGAAACGCCGAATCTGCAGGCACTGCTCGACGCGATCGACGGCATGGACGACCACGCGTCAGTACGTATCAAGACAATCACCTGGAACGGCGCCGTGCAGGTGATCACCCTGAAGCTCGATAACCAGTACTGGCCGGCGTATGAAATCAAGCGCACGGATGATGGCTGGGTACGGGAATCGATTGGTTAACTGCCGGCCGACGCTTCTCGGTATCGCGTTGCTGTTCGCGGGCGGCCAGGCGGGTGCCCAGTCGATGTACAAGTACCAGGACGAGGACGGCAACTGGATATTTACCGACCGGGCACCCCCGGTCGAGCAAACTGCTGAAATCCTTGCACTTTCCACCGGGCCGAAGCCACCCGCCGTTGCCGTAACGACACGCCTCGACCAGCGGGAGCTGGTCTTCGTCGCCAGCAACGATTTCGTGGTGCCGGTCGAAGTCGTGCTCGCGCTGGACGCGCTCCACAACGTTGAATTCCCGCATCCGGAGCAGAATATGCGCTGGCTCGTGGATCCGGAGAGCAGCATGGAAATGCTGCGACTGGCGGCCCGGGAGAACAACGCCGTGCCCGGCGCAGACTACCGCTACCTCTGGATCCCCGGCGATCCACGATCCTCGCACGAGCCCGAGAGACCCTACCGGGCGCCGTTCGCTGTGGCCAAAGACCACCGAATTTCGCAGACATTCCCGATCGGCATCACGCACACGACGCCGGATTCATACTACGCGGTTGACATCGCCATGCCGATCGGCACCGATATCTATGCTGCTCGCGGCGGCCTCGTCTTCGAGGTCGCGAGCACCAACTTCCGCGGCGGCACGGACCCGGAACGCGATGGCGCCGCGGCCAATATCGTCAGGATCATGCACGATGACGGCTCGCACGCCGTCTATGCGCACCTGAACTGGAATTCCATCCGGGTCCGGCCGGGCGATCGTGTCGAGCGCGGCGAATATATTGCCGATTCAGGGAATACCGGCTTCACGACCGGCCCTCACCTGCATTTCGCCGTGTTGAGCAACCGCGGCATGCGCCTGGAATCCGTGCCCGTGGTCTTCGAGGGATCCAATTTCGCCGAGGTTGTGCCGGCCACCGGGGATACGCTGGTCGCTTATTAAGCGACCGCCGACTGCGCTCGGCCATCAAAGTTCGATCTTCGCGCGAATTTCTGCGCTTCGTCACAGTTTGGATTCAGTCTTAAATCGATATAACGAAAAGTTTTTTTGATTCGTTGCAACCTTTTTCGTCTGCCCGGCATCAATAGATCAAACTGATTCGAAATTAATGTGCAGTAAGTTGGGTCGGATCAGTTATGTAGCGATAACAAAATTGATCTTGGTGTGTAACCAATTTTTGTTTCACTGCATATAGCAAAGAAACGGGAGTGAACTTGTTGATGTATCGGCTGGTCATTTCCAGATGAGAAGGTTGGCATCTCACTCAGAAAGTTCGTTAGTACAACTGGTGTCTGAATCATTAAGAGAGGGAACAATGAAAGAGTCGAAATTGATTAAAGGTGTTGTCGCAACCGTAGCTGTCGTTGCTTTCAGTGTGCCGGCCATCGCGTCCGCAGAGGACTTCAAAGGCCGTACCGAGAAAGTGGCCTACTCGGATCTGAATGTCGAAAAAGAGTCTGGCGCACAGGCGCTTTACCGGAGACTGCAACAGGCTTCAAAGCGGGTCTGCGGCGTGGAGTCAGTAAAGAACGCGGGTGGTATCCGCCAGTACTCGGACCAGCAGCGTTGCTACCGGGACACGCTGGATGCAGCCGTAGCAAAGATTGACAACGCTACGCTGACGCAAATCCACGAAGGATAGTCCGCAGAAACTGCCCCTAATCCAGGCAGAAGTCCCGCAAACCGGGCATCGTAACGCGGGTGTTATCGAGTTAAACGGTTTCGACTCGGTAGCACCCGCTCCCTTTTTTCCAGAAGTGGTCTCAGTACGATCCGTGGCCGCGCAGAGCCACGAAGTGGCCACAGTATGCGGCTAACGGTTATTGCTGAGACCGCTTCTTCTTAAGAAAACAGCTGCTTGTAAACCTGGACGAAATATTCCATCTCTTCGGGTTTCGACATGCTGATACGCGACCACTCATTGTTGAACGGTGGGAAATTCCGGCCCGTCAGGATGCCATACTCCTGCATCTTCTCCTGGAAGCCGTCATTGTCCATCCCGGTCCTGATGAACGTGAAATTCGTATTCGACTTCACGTAGCGTAGACCGAGTTCTTCACACATCTGGTAGACGATTTCCTTCGATTCCCTGTTCTTGCGTAACGAGAACTTCGGAAACTCGTCATCGAGAAAGCTGGCATGAGCCGCCTCGATCCCCAGGATCGTGTTCTGGCCGGTCTTGCGCCAGCGCATTTCACGGATCATGTCCGGATGTGCAAAGCCGAAGCCGACCCGCAGGCCGGCGAGACCATAAATCTTGGAAGCGGTGCGCGATACGACAATGTTTTTGTGGCCCTCCGCGATCAACGGAATCATCGACTGGTAACTCGGGTCTTCGACATACTCGTGATACGCCTCGTCGACGAAGACCAGGTGATCTTCCGCCATCTCCAGCACGAATTCGCGCATCGGCTGTCCATCGATGACGTTCGGAATCGGGTTGTTCGGATTGACAAGATAGACCAGGCTCGTATCGTCACGGAGCGCCCGCCGCATACCGTCGAGGTCCGCCTTCAATCCCTCATCGACGGGAACCCTGATGATCTCTACCCCAGCCAGGTCCGCATACCGCAGGAGCGACTGGTATGTCGGGTCGGCGCAGACGACAGAGCCGCCGCGCATGCCTGTCAGCATTCCCACCGTGGCCAGAATCTCGCCTGATCCTGTGCCGACAACGACGTGATCCTGGGTAACACCGTTCAACTCCGCGACGGTATCCATCAGCGGTCGCGGATCAGTCAGGTATCGATTGGTCAGGTGCATGTTTTCGTAAATCGCCTTGAGGGCGACCCGTGAGGGGCCATACGGATTCTCGTTTGCGCTTAGACGAACTATGTAGTCTGGTCGCGGAATGTCTGCCGCCAGTGAATCGCGCATGAACTTCATGCGCGGCGTCAGCGGCGTTTTCGGTATCCCGGTAATCATGCTTGCCGCCGCGATCGCCGTGCCACCGAGCAGGACTTGCCGTCTCGTCAGATTCGTCATTCGTTTTCCCCCTTGCTATCGTTCTCTATCGCCGGCACCTGGACCTCGTCGCAGACGCACTGGATTTTTCTCGCGCGGACGCGAATCAGGTCGACGTTCTCGCCGATCGACTGTTCACCCTCGAACACGACTTTCTGGTTGTCGTCGCGATGCCAGGTGTGTTCGCTGTCAATATTGTGCACTTCGCCGGACTCGTCCCTGTAGCGCACTGAAATCGTGTAGGAACCCCCGGAAGCGCCGCAGTCTTCGTTGCTGATCTCGCCGTTGTATGCTGCGATGGTGTCGTACTGGTTGAACTCGAGCCAGACGCTCGCCTTGCAGTATTTCCTGTGCTCGGTCGTCTCGAAGCGGATCGAGTATTTTTTCTCCGCCTCCATGGCTTCCTGGGCTGTCGCCAAGCCGGGCAGGGCGACGACGAGCGCCGCCAGCACGATTCGAGATTGCACGAATTTCCCCATGCCCGGAGTATACGAGAGATTAACCTGCCGATCCCTCGAGGAGTGGTTCGAAGGGCATCAGTTCGGCGCCGTTCTCGGTGCAGACCGCGTAGCGGTCGCGGCCATCCGGGGCGTACATGCCGACGCCGGCGTAATCGCCCGCCTTGTTGATCACGTAGAAATTGATGTTGAAGTTGGGCAGGCCGCGATCGTTCAATAGCCTCGGCTCGATCGTGTTGGCGCGGATGCGTCGCAGCGCCTCCATGCCGGCATCCTTCGGGTGCTGCCCGCGGCGCATTTCCTCGACGCACAGGTACGACAGGAGCCCGTAGAGGTTGGCTTCACCGCGTCCCGTGGAGCCGGCCGCGCCGACGTCGCCGTCGACATAGAGCCCAGCACCCAGGATCGGAGAGTCGCCGACACGTCCCGGGATCTTCCACGCCAGGCCACTCGTGGTCGTCACGCCGCAGACGTCGCCATTACTGTTGACGCCGTTACAGTTGATCGTGCCGTAGTAATCCTCGGCGGCGATCAGGCCTTCCCCGACCATGTCGAGCCCCGCCTGCGCGCCGGCTTGGAAGCGCTTCTCCGGGTCGAGGTAATGCTCGGGATCGATGCG
>JABAHR010028764.1_pt1 | contig 11542 bp, 12 predicted proteins | sample 7062101 | NCBI WGS metagenome assembly JABAHR01 (sample SAMN14534553, study PRJNA622989) | marine sediment metagenome | biome: marine biome [ENVO:00000428]; feature: marine pelagic biome [ENVO:01000023]; material: deep marine sediment [ENVO:00002113] | place: India: Gulf of Kutch | collected...
CGGTGCCGACGACGATCGCGCCGATCATGCCGGCGTTCAGATGGACATGGCACTTATATATGTAGGCGCCGGGCTCGACGAAGGTCACCATGAACCCCTCATCGTTGAGCTCCGACCGCCAAGTCATAGCGTCCTCCGGGCCCATGCCATCGATGAGCTCGGTCTCGTGTCCGGACATGCCGAGCCACGTGACGGTATCACCGGGCTCGATGAACAAGACGACCGGCGCCCATTGATTGCCTCGAGTGCGGATGTCGTGGTTCTCGGCCTGCGCGGATACTGTACAGACCACGCCGAACAGCGCGAGCAGACTGCGCGCGCAGGGCGATTGGGCGGCATTGCACCGCCCTCGTAGTTGCCAGATCGAAGCCATTGCCCCCCCTTATCCGGCAGCGCCATTCTACTCAGATCGGGTTGCAATTGTTAATGATTGCCATTCTCATTCCCTTGACGTAAAGTTCCGGCCTAGTAAGCGGCTCCAAGACCGCCAAAAAAAGAAGGAAGAATGGGGGACTAGCATGGAGTTTATTCCGACTTCGGCGGCACACTGGCACTTGCTGCTGAATCACTTTCCGACCGTCGGCGGCGTCGTCGCAATTGGGCTTCTCCTCGCATCGTTCTATATGAGCAGCGAGGATCTGCGACGTACGAGTCTCGTGATCTTCGTCATAATCGGGCTGCTCGCGATACCGACCTACATTACGGGTTCGGCTGCAGGATGGGCAATCGGCGGCCGCGCAGACATCTCCGCGGATTTGATCGCCTATCACCAGGACGCAGCGATTTTCGCGTTCATCTTCTTGCTCATCGCAGGATGGCTCGCGTGGCTTGCGCTCTGGCAGTACCGCCGGTATGGGCAGCCCCACGGCTGGGTCGTGCCGTCCGTGCTCGTCGTGAGCCTGCTCTCGATGATCTCTATGGTTCAGGCTGGCAGCCGTGGCGGCAAGATCAATCACTTGGAGCTGCAAACACCGGAGTTCGTCGAGGCAGCGGCTGGCGCCGCTGAAACCGGCCGGGCCGCATCGATCGGTGAGTTCGTGCTCGACAACGCAACGGCATGGCCTGCCCTGGAGGCCGTGCACTTCATGGGCATGGCGATGCTTTTCGGTGTGGTAATACTCGTGCTCGCGCGCATGTTCGGGTTCGCACGCAATGTCTCTTATGCATCGTTCCACCGTGTGCTGCCTTTTGGCGTATTCGGTCTCATGATCAATGTGATCACGGGCATGATCTTCTTTATCGCCGATTCCGGACGCTACACGGCGATGACGAATAGCTTCTTCCCGAAGATGGCGCTCATTACCATCGGTGGTATCGCAGTCATCTACTTCACTGTCTTCGATCGACCTTGGGCTTTGAAGCCTGGCGACGAAGCGCCCCTGACTTCGAAGCTCGTCGCGGCCGCAACCGCAGCAATGTGGACTGGGGTCATCATTTATGGCCGCTTGCTGCCATACCTGGAAGGAGGCTAAGCAATGGGGATGCTCATTCTCGTTCTTCTGTTCGTAGCCGTGATTTTCGTGGCTGCCGGCGCAGCGAGCTTATGGATAGACCGGGATGCTGATCGGCACGACGCCGGGTAAGCCTAGGAAAAAACTAAAACGCTAAATTCGTATCGGGGGCATCAATGTTAACTTGGCTCGAAGGGACAGGCTACGCGCAGTGGATTCTCGTATCGGCGGTTGGTTGGCCGCTCATGTTGTCGTTGCACGCATTTNNCACTGTCTTCTCACTCAATCTTCGTATGCTCGGCTTCTATCGCACGATGCCCTTTGCGGCTCTGCATGGCCTCATGGGCATCGCGTGGATCGGCATTGCGATCAACGTCTTCACCGGAGTATCGATCTTTTTCACGCAGGCGACCTCCTACATCGTTAGCCCCCCGTTTCTCATCAAGATCTTCTTCATCATCTTGGGCATCGTCAACGTCTGGTACACACGCAAGACGCTGGCTGCAGAAGCGGCGCAATGGGATGCAGCGGACGAAGCACCGCCGATCGCGACCTATCTCGCGGTCAGCTCGCTCGTTTTCTGGTTGATCGCGGTCGTGACCGGAAGGCTGATCGCGTACCTGTAAGACGAACCGGCCGGCCATTCACCGAGCGGCCCCTATATTTCAACGGCGGCAGGTATGCCGTGCGGCACCTCAGCGCAAGTGCGGGGGGAAGCGCGCGTCCATCATATTGGGATCGAGCTGCACGCCGAACGTGCTTATGGCCATTGAGAACATCCGGTAGCCGCCGATTGCCGTGAGAACGTCGAGCAGCTGCGGCGTGTCGAACGCATCGGCGAGCCTTGCCCAGGTCTCATCCGAGACCAAGTCGTCCCGATAGAGCTCGTCGGTTGCGCGCAGCAATGCCTGCTCGACGGGGTCGTCGTTCGGATGGTCGGGGCCGGCCACGATACGCTCGATATCGGCGTCCTCCATGCCGATGCGGCGGCCGACGCGCGAGTGCGCGGCCCACTCGTACTCGGAGCGGCACAGCACGCCGATCCGAATCAGCAGGACCTCGCGATGCCAGGCCGACAGAGTCGTCGCGTCGCGAATATGCTCCGAGACGCGGCGACGCAGCAGATCCATCCGCAGGCTGTGGACATACGTGCCATACACGTTGGCAACGCGGTTGCCCGAATCGTTGGGATCGAGCAGGCGGCGCATTTCAGGCGTCCACTGATCGCGTTCGAGAGGCGTAATGCGTGGCGCCTTACCGATGAGCCGCTCGTTGGTCCACTTTGCAGGCGTCGTGTACGGGATGCCCGAGGGCAGGCGATCGTCCATTTCGGGGTCTATCTGGACGCGCAGCGAATTGACCGTGCCCGCGATCATCGTGGCTTCGCCGACGGTAAAAACGAGATCGACGAGCTGCTCGTTCGTGTAGTGAGCGGCGAGCGCCGACCAGGTGGCATCACTGATAAAGGAGTCGACGTGCAGCTCATCGGCGGCGAGTAAGAGTGTGGCTTCGAACGGTTCCCAGCCGGCTGCGTCCGGTCCGTGAGCGATGCGCGCGAGCTCATCGTCTGTGATACCGGCATGGCGAGCCGCTGCAGCCCGTTGCGCCCAGAAGTAGGCAGAGCGGCAGAGCCAGGCCGTTCTCAACATCACGAGCTCGCGGTGGCGAGCCGGCAGCGCCGAGTCTGTCGAGATGTAGCGTTCGAAGGGGAGGATGTTTCTGGCTAATGTCGGGTGGTGCAAATACGTTGCGATCGCGTTCGTTGCGCCGCCGGGCACGGAGGCGACGATCTCGCGATGCAGATCGTCCCACTCGTTTTCGGGTAGAGGCGAGATTCTCGGCTGGGCGACCGCTGCAAGCGGCAGCAAGAGCGCGGCGAGGCCGGTAAAGAGAGGCCTTCCGCGCAAGGCCGAGACCGTTTGGCACGTGATTATCCGAATCATCTTGTCGTCCCCCGAGACGAGTCTCTTTGCCGCTCGATGCTAGCACTCGCGCGTCACTGCAGCCAGATCGCTCCAGCGGCGGGATCGCTTACTTACTCTTGGATGGGCCTTCTCCGGATTGAGATTGCCAGACGACGAACTTAGTATGGAGAAACAATAACTTCCACATAGCCGGGATGCGCCATGTCGAGCACGCGAACGATCGATGCGCCAGGAGCAAGAGCCTTATGTGTGCTCGTCGGCTGTGTGCTGCTCTCCGCGAACGCATACGCTAGCAATGAGCTGATCGCGGCCGTCAAGAATGAAGACGCCGCCGCCGTCCGATCGCTGCTGGCGGAGGGCGCGGACGCGAACGAGTCCGAAGCCGACGGCACGACCGCACTTTCCTGGTCCGTTCATCTCGACAACCTCGAGATCGCGAGCACACTCATCGATGCCGGCGCGAGCGTCGTGGCACGGAACCGTTACGGCGTCGCACCGCTTTATCTCGCGAGCGAGAATGGCAGTGCCCCGATGCTCGAAGCATTGCTGGAGCACGGCGCAGAAGCCGACACGGCGCTTCCCGATGGCGAGACGGCGATCATGACTGCCGCCCGCACCGGTAATCCCGGCGCACTCGAGGTGTTGCTGAGNNCAACGTCGATGCGAGGGAGAACTGGAAGGGGCAGACCGCTTTGATGTGGGCAGCCGCCGAAAACAACGCCGCCGCCGTCGATGTGCTGCTTGGCGCCGGCGCCCGAATCGATGCGCGCGACGCGGCTGGCGAATTCAGCGCGCTCGCATTCGCCGTTAGAGCCGGCGCTCTGGAATCGACTCGTGCGTTGCTCGAGGCTGGAGCCGATGCCGGCGAGGAGACGCGAGGCGGCACGAGCATGCTCGTATTGGCCGCGATAAACGCGCATTACGAGCTCGCCGCGTTGTTGCTCGATTATGGCGCCGATCCCAACGCCGACGAGCAGGGTTGGACGGCTCTGCACCAGATAGCCTGGTCGCGGCGCTGGAACAGGGGCTTCAATTTACCGGGACCCTCCCGCACCGGCGACATGAATGGTCTCGATCTCGTCGAGAGGCTCGTCGCGGCGGGCGCGAACATCGACGCGAGAGTGCATGCCGAGCCGCTCGACGGTCGGCGGAACCTGCTCAATCGGATCGGCGCGACGCCGTTTCTCTTGGCCGCGAAGTCTTGCGACCTGCCGCTCATGCGGGCCCTGCTGGATCTTGGCGCCAATGCGTCGATCACGACCGAGGAAGGCACGACGGCCGTCATGGCGGCCGCGGGTGTCGGCATCTTCGGGCCGGGGGAGAGCCCTGGCACGGAAGAGGAAGGGCTAGCGGCTGTAAAGCTTGCGGTCGAAGCCGGCGGTGGTGATGTGAATGCCGTCAATGCGAACGGCGAGACAGCCATGCACGGCGCCGTGTACCGCGGCGGCGCAATCTCGATCGTCGAGTACTTGGCCGGCTTGGGTGCTGACCTCGACGTCGCAGACAAGAACGGCTGGACGCCTCTCATTGCGGCCGACGGCGTCATACGCGCGGGCTCGGGTATCAAGCATTATCCCGAGGCAGCGGAGCTCATCAGACAGCTCCTGCGTGAGCGCGGGATCGAGCCCGACGAGAAGCTCAATCCCGGCGACACGCCGGACCATCGCAGGCTCTGATGCCGGTGGGCCCCATGATTATGCGCCTTCGTTTCCCTTTGCTGATGGCACTGGGTGCCCTTGCCGCTTGTGACGCGCGGCTCGACGATGTCGAGGCGTATTCGGCGACCGTCTCGCGCTACTGCATCGATTGTCACAACGATGCCGAGCTGACCGCCGGCTTGACGCTCGAACGGCGCGACCTCGGCAATGTCGCGTCCGATGCGGGAATTTGGGAAACGGCAATTCGCAAGCTGCGCGCGGGCATGATGCCGCCGAGCGACGGTCCCGACATGACAGATGCGGCACGTGACGACCTGGCGGGCTTTCTCGAGAACGAGCTCGACCGAGCTGCGGCGGCGGCACCGAATCCAGGCCGCAGCGTGCCGTTTCACAGGCTCAACCGAGCCGAGTACGGCAATGCGATTCGCGACCTGCTCGGCGTCGAGATCGACGTTACCGATCTGCTTCCTGGCGACGATGCGAGCTTCGGCTTCGACAACATTGCAGGCGTGCTCAAGGTTTCGCCGGCCCTGCTCGAGCGCTATCTGACGGCGGCCGAGCGCGTGAGCGAGCTCGCGATCGGCCGGCCCGCGGCCTTCACGAACATCGACTGGTTCCGCGTCCCCGACGACCGCTCGCAGGAGCGGCGCCTGCCCGGCATGCCGTTCGGGACGCGCGGCGGCACGCGCATCGACTACACGTTCCCGGCCGACGCCGAGTACGAGTTCGCGGCTACGCTGCAGCGCAATCTCAACGAAAGCCTGCCATTTTACGCCGAGCCGCAGCATCTAGAGATTGCAATAGATGGCGAGCGTGTCGCGGTTTTTACGCTCGATGCCGTGCCGCTGCGACCGGCGCCGCAAGCCGGCGGGTCCGGAGACGGACGGCGAGCGATGCGCGCCCCGAGAACGACGCAGGAGACGATAGATANNGAGTAGAGAAGAGCGCGCGGCTCGCAATCGCAGCGATGCAGATTGGCGCGTGCGCGTGCCGGTGTCGGCGGGCAAGCACGTCGTGACCGCCGCGTTCTTGAATCGCACATCCGCGCTCGAAGGCACTTTACGGCAGTCGTTCGAGAGGCCATATCCGAGCGGCGTCAACATAGACGAGATGCGTAACGGCGCGTATCTGCGCAGCCTCGAGATCAGCGGCCCCTACAACGTCGAGGGGCCGGGGGCGACGGCCAGCCGCGAGCGCATCTTTGTCTGCGAGCCCGATGGGGCCGATGCGCTTTCGACTGTCAACCTAGGCTGCGCAGAGCGTATTCTCGAGGCACTTGCGCGCCGCGCCTATCGCCGCGAAGTCGACGCGGCCGATTTGACGAGGCTGCTCGATNNCATACAGCTCGCGCTGCAACGTCTGCTCGTAGCGCCCGAGTTCGTCTTCCGGATCGAGCGCGATCCCGAGCATACCGAGCCGAACACGCCCTACGAGCTCAGCGATTTCGAGCTCGCATCACGGCTATCGTTTTTCCTCTGGAGCAGCATTCCCGATGACGAGCTGCTCGACCTGGCATCCGCCGGCCGTCTCTCGGAGCCGGATGTGCTCAGAGCTCAGGTCGAGCGGATGATTACAGATCGCAAAGCGGACAGCTTCGTCGATAATTTCGCCGGCCAGTGGCTGTTTCTTCGTAATCTCGACGCTACGGTGCCCGTGCAGGGCGTCTTTCCGGNNACGGCAGGGCTTGAGACGGGAGACGGAGCTATTCTTTGGCAGCATCGTGCGCGAAGACCGCAGCGCGCTAGATCTGCTGACCGCCGACTACACATTCTTGAACGAGCGTGTGGCCAGGCATTACGGCATCGACGGCATTCAAGGCGCCCATTTCCGCCGCGTCGATCTCGGCGCCGAGAATCCGCGCCGAGGCCTGCTGGGGCAAGGCAGTATCCTCGCCGTGACCTCGTATCCCGACCGGACCTCGCCGGTGGTGCGCGGAAAATGGATACTCGAGAATTTGCTGGGCGCGCCGCCGCCTGCGCCGCCCGCGAACGTGCCGGCGTTACGCGAAACCGACGGCGAAGGGACGAAGCTCACGATGAGAGAGCGGTTCGCGGCCCACCGCGAAAACCCGAACTGCGCAAGCTGTCATGCGATCATGGATCCGCTCGGCTTTTCGCTCGAGAACTTCGATGCGATAGGGCGCTGGCGCACGATCGGCGATGCAGGTGAGTCCATCGATGCACGCGGCGCCATGCCAGACGGGGCAGAATTCGACGGCGTCGACGGCCTCAGGGAAGCGCTCCTATCGTCGGATCTGTTCTTGACCAGGCTGACGGAGAAGCTTTTGACCTACGCCTTGGGCCGGGGTCTTACGCCGCACGATATGCCGACCGTACGCAGGATCCTTGCGGAGGCGGAGAATGCAGACTATCGTTTCTCGACATTCGTGACGGGCGTCGTCGAAAGCCCGGCATTTCGGATGCGCATGCCGGCCGAAGGAGATTAGGGAATGAGGTTCGTAACAAAGCAGCGCTTGTCACGGCGACGATTCCTGCGCGGCTCTGCGGCGGCAATCGGTCTGCCGTTTCTGGATGCGATGGTGCCGGCTTTAAGCCAGGCGCCCGCACCGCCCAAGCGGCTCGGCTTCATCTACATGCCCAACGGCGTCGCCATGAATTTCTCGGGGATCAACTATTGGACGCCCCAGGGAGAGGGCACGGACATGGTCTTGTCGCCGATCCTCGAGCCCCTCGCACGGCATCGCGATCGGCTCACGGTCGTCAGCGGACTCGCGCATCGCCAGGCCGAGGCGCTCGATGACGGCGCCAACGGCGATCACACGCGCGCGACGAGCTCTTGGCTCACGGGCGTGCACTGCAAGCGGACCGAGGGCGCCGACATTTTAAACGGCATATCGGCTGATCAGATTGCGGCCGAGCAGCTTGGCAGGGACACCGCGCTGCGCTCGCTCGAGCTCGGCATCGACCTGAACTTTCTCGCGGGCCAGTGTGAGAACAGCTACAGCTGCATCTACTTGAACACGCTCGCATGGCGCTCGGCGACGGCACCGCTGCCGACCGAGAACAATCCACGGCTCGTGTTCGAGCGGCTGTTCGGCCACGGCGGCACCACTGAGCAAAGGATGGAGCGTGCGCGGAAGAACCGCAGCATACTCGACGCCGTCAGCGACGATTTCGCGCGTCTCGCCGGCACGCTCGGCCCGGCCGACCGCGCTCAGGCCGACGATTACCTCGATGCCGTGCGCGAGGTCGAGCGCCGTATTCAATCCGTCGAAAACCTCGGTGCCGACACAGGAGTTCCGAATCTCGAGCGTCCGCGCGGAATTCCCGATCGTTTCGACGAGCACGTCAAGCTCATGTATGAGCTACAGTGGCTCGCGTTCCAGGCGGACATGACGCGCGTCGTCACGTTCATGCTCGGCCGCGAGCTCAATTTCCGCACGTATCCTGAGATCGGTATCGAGGAAGGCCACCACGGCCTGTCTCATCACCAAGACCGGCCCGAGCAACTCGAGAAGCTCGCACGGCTGAACACGTATCAGGCGGATCTCTTCGCGTGGTACCTCGACAAGCTCAGATCGACGAACGAGGGTGACGCTACGCTGCTCGATAACTCGTTGTTCCTCTACGGTGCCTCGCTCAGTAACCCGAACCAGCACGCGCATTTCGACCTGCCGCTCGTAGTCGTCGGCGGCCATGAAGCGCGCCACGAGGGCGGCCGTCACGTCGTTTTCGAGCGCGAGTCATGGACACCGATGACGAATCTCTTGCTGAGCATGCTCGACGAGGTCGGCGTTCGCACCGAGTCTTTAGGCGACAGCACGGGCCGCCTCGAGTCGGCCAATATCTGGCGGGTTTAAGCCCGCATCCGTGAAGTCGTTTCCGGGTTTACAACGAACGAGTCGTCGGCCTGAATTCAGGGACAGTGACCGTAACTGTCCCCCAATTACTGTGACAATGGCGGATACCAGACGGCGTCCCGGAACTCGATACCCTCACCTTCTATTGCGCTAGCGAACGTACGGAGCGTGGCTCGCGTGTGCTGCTCATCGGGAGGCGGATTAGCCTCCGGCTCGGTCAGCCACCGGACGTATGGGTTGTCGTAGTGGTTGAGATAAACCACCTTGGGCCTGAAGGTCTTCACGCACTCGGCCACAGGTATCGGGCGCATCCGATCCACCGGCAAGTTCATCGGCATGACAGCGACGTCGATGTTCCGCAATGCCTGAATCTCGGGCACGCACTCGCCGACTCCGGAAAAGAAGAGGCGCCTACCTCCCAGGGTGATCAGATAGCCATTCGCCTCGCCTTTCGGATGATACGGGGCGCCCGGCGTCATGTCGTAGGCGCCCACGGCCTCGACCCGAATGCCCGCGAAGACGCCGCTTTCACCGTTAGAAAGAACCGTGCCATCGGAGAACTGCTCATGCGCTTTCGCGGTCAACACGACTGGCGCACCCGGCTTGCGCAGCTCAGCAATCGCGGCTGGGTCGAGATGGTGCACAGGGTCGTCGGTCACCAGAATGAGATCGGCTGGCTTGGCGTGCGACAGGTCCCCGCGGCTCCAGGGATCGATGTGGATCACGCGACCCGCATGCTCTATCTGCGCACTCGAATGGATGATCGGCGTGATGACGATGTCGCCGCCGTCGGCACTGATGTTGCTGGAAGATTGTGCAAACGTCTTACCAGCGCCGACCAGCACTAGCACGCCGGCCAGAAGAAACCGCATCGACATTTCATTTCTCCGAAGCGAAGAACCTCCCCGAGTGTGGGCCTGCCGTGCGCAGAGATCAAGAAGCCGCGTCTTACCGGTACGGGTCCGGCAAGGGCCGGCTCTCCTAGGCCAACGCGAAATTGAGTAGACTGGCCGAGACTACCTTCACTCGAGGCGGTGTGTAGGCATGAAGAAAGATTCGAAGACCTCAGTCGATCGTAGGGCCTTTCTGAGCGGTGCCGCCTCGAGTGCGGCCGCCGCCATGGTGACTCAGCCAGCNNGGAAGGGGGAACGGAACGCGTCGCAGAGGACTGCCCAGAGCCGGTCGTGACGCCCGGCGAGGAGCTGCGTCCCGCTTCGGATTACATGGTCGACATCTTTAAGTCGCTGGATATGGAATACATGTTTTCCATGTGTGCGGCGAGTTTCATGGGGATTCACGAGTCGGTCATCAATTACGCAAGTGACGATATCCCAATGCCCATTTCGTGTACGCACGAAGAGATCTCCGTAGCCATGGCCAATGGCTACGCGAAAATCGAAGGCAAGCCCGTGCTCGTCTGCGCGCATGCGACTGTCGGCGCGCAGCATGCGGCGATGGCCGTATACGATGCGTGGTGCGATCGTGTGCCGATCTATCTATTGCTCGGCAACACCCAAGATGCGGAGCATCGCGACGGTGGNNAACAGCGCTCAGGATCCCTGTGCGTTGCTTCGCGATATGACGAAGTGGGACGACAACCCCGTATCGTTACGGCATTTCGCGGAATCTGCCGTCCGCGCCTATAAGATCGCGATGACCCCGCCAATGGGGCCCGTGTCACTCGTCGTCGACGATCACATGCAAGGCGAGTCCGTGCCGGTCGATCTCGAGATTCCGCGATTGACTGTTCCGGCGCCCCCCGCCGGAGATTCGGGTGCGGTTGCAGAAGCTGCCAGGATGCTGGTTGCAGCAGAGAATCCTGTCATCCTCGCGAGCCGCGCAGCAAGAACGCCGGCGGGCCTCGAGTTGATGGTCGAGCTCGCCNNCTCGCCGAGACGCTGCAGGCGGGCGTCGTGGATTCACGTCATCGCCTGAACTTTCCTACGCGTCATCCATTGAGTGGTGGCGTAACCGACGAGGCCGATGTCCTGCTCGCTCTCGAGCCCGGCGACATTTCTCGCGCCGTCGATGCTGCCAAAGACCGCGACGCGAAAGTGATCAGCATCGCTTCCACGCATCTCTTCCAAAAGAGCAACTATCAAGACTTCATGAGGTATGCGGAAGTGGATCTTTCGATCGCGGCCGATGCCGAGGCGACTTTGCCCTTACTCATCGAAGAGATCAGGCGGCAGAGCAGCAACTCGAGACGCCGTTTCATGCGCCAGCGAGGAGACGCGATAGCCGAAGCGAACGGCTTGCGGCTCGAGCGCTCGCGTACGGAAGCTTCATACGGTTGGGACGCGAGCCCCGTGAGCACAGCAAGGCTTTCAATGGAGCTTTGGGCACAACTGAAAGATGAAGACTGGTCTTACGTAACCGGCTGGGTCAATTGGCCGATGAGGCTCTGGGACTTCGACAAGTCGTATCAATACATCGGTCGCGCCGGCGGCGAAGGCGTCGGCTACTACGCGCCGGCGTCGATCGGCGCCGCGCTCGCCAATAAGAAATACAGTCGAATAAGCGTTTCCATTCAGCCGGACGGCGATTTCATGGTTGCGCCGGGCGCTCTTTGGACGGCAGCCAGGTACGAGATTCCCATCCTGATAGTCATGCAGAATAACCGGGCCTACCACCAGGAAGTGATGTGGTTTCAGCGACAGGCATTGCTTAGGAACCGTGGTGTCGAGG
>JABAHR010019225.1_pt2 | contig 11540 bp, 13 predicted proteins | sample 7062101 | NCBI WGS metagenome assembly JABAHR01 (sample SAMN14534553, study PRJNA622989) | marine sediment metagenome | biome: marine biome [ENVO:00000428]; feature: marine pelagic biome [ENVO:01000023]; material: deep marine sediment [ENVO:00002113] | place: India: Gulf of Kutch | collected...
CTGGCCGGCACCACCCCCGGCGCAAGGGTGCATGACGGGGCGATTTTCCGCATGCCCTTCTCCAGCCTCGCGCCCTTCTCCATCGTCGGTGCACCGCTGGGCATGGCCAAGGGGCTGGTCGACAGCTTTTCCGCAGACCTTGGCAAGAAGCTGGCCGACGCCGATGCGATGGAGGTGGCCGAACAATCGGCGACCCTGGCACGTGTCGCCGAATGCGGCGCGGCGGTGGATGCAGCGCTGGCGCTGGTCATTTCCGATGCCGAGATGGTCGACAGGGCGAAGGATCCGGCAGAAATCGGGCCGCTGCAACAGCAGCAGATTCCGCGCAACTGGGCCTATGCGGTGCAGACCGCGCGCCATGCCGCCAATCGCATCTACGAGGTTTCGGGCGGTAGCGCGATTTATGACTATCACCCGATGCAGCGCCTGTTCCGCGACGTGAATTCGGCTGCACAGCATTTCGCCTTCACCTGGGACCGGGCGATGACCAATTACGGGCGCGAGGCCTGCGGCCTGAAGCCCGGCGAGTTCGCCATGCCCAAGCGCAAGTAGACATGGACGAGACGATGGGTTCGACGGACACGGCACGCTACGACCGGGTCTCCGCCGCGCTGCACTGGCTGGTGGCGCTGATGGTCATTGCGACGATCATCATCGTGCTGTGGGCCGAACAGGCGGACCGCGACCTCGGCCTGCAGCTGATCTTCCTGCACAAGTCTCTCGGCATGACCATCTTCGGCATCACCGTGCTGCGGATCGTCTGGCGCCTGTTCCACCGCGCCCCGCCGGAACCGCCAATGCCGGCCTGGCAGCACGCCAGCGCCCGCGCCGTGCACCTGCTGCTCTATGGCCTGATGCTGGCCCTGCCGGTAACCGGCTACATGCTCAGTTCCAAGAGCCCGTTCCCGCTGCTGTGGTTTGGCAATGAAGTGCCCAAGGCGCCGATTACGGAAGCCGCGGCAGAAGCCGCCAATGCGGTGCATGTCGTACTCGGCCTGCTGGCCATCGCCATGATCGTGCTGCACATCGCAGCCGCCCTGTGGCACCAGTTCGGCATGCGCGACAATCTCATCGCGCGCATGCGGCTGCGCAGCTGAAGCCTCTCAGCGAGGCGGGGCAAGCAGCGCGAGACTGCTCCATTCGACAAGGCCGAGTGCCATCAGCACGACCCAGATCGTCGAACTTGCGCCGACCGTGTAGCCGAGCCAGCGCAGAGTAACCCGCAGCCAGCCCGCCGCGAAGATCGCCGACCAGCCGGCAGGTTCGCCACCGGGCCGGCCCACGAACAGGCTGCGATAGTCGTCGAAGTATTCGCTCATCAGATAGGCCTGCATGATGAACACGCCGGCGCCGAAATAGAGCATGTCGAGAAAGCTCGCCCAGAAAGCCGCACCGGACATGTCGCCGGCGAGGAACGGGCCGAAACTGCCGAGGAAAGGCCAAAGGTCGAGCAGGAAGGTCATCAGCATGACCGGAAAGGATACCACCAGCATCAGCACCGCGTGGCGATTGGTCAGCAGGGCCAGGCCAAGCAGGATCTCGATCACCTTGGCGGAGGTGAACATCCAGCCCGAATCGATCATGGTGGCAAGGATCTGGTGCTTGATCGGCCCCTCGATCGCTACCGACATGGTAGGAAAGGGCAGGAGCTGATAGAACCAGTTCACCCCGGAGAGCAGCGCCTGCACACCAAGAAACCAGCGCATGGCCACGATGGCGAATTCACGATTGTTTGGAGCAAATCCCACTTGCTGTCCCTCCCCTTCCACCGGGCCCCTGCCCGTATGGTATTTATTATCGGTAGACGATTTTGACCGGCCTAGCTAGATTCACCAGACACAAACAATGAAAATTCGGGAGACGGAGCCGATGTGGCGCGTAATCGAGAAATACGGCGTGACCTTCTGCCGCTTCTATCTGGGCGGCTTCAACCTCATTTCCGGGCTCAACTGGTTCTTCCTGTTCTGGCCCCAGCCGCGGGTGACGGACACCACCGGCAATGAGTTCGTCATCGCCGCAATGGACCTCAACCTGTTCACCTATGCCAAGGTGTTCGAGATCATTGGCGGCGCCTGCCTCGTCTTCAACCGCTTCGTGCCGCTGGGCCTCGTCCTGCTGATGCCGGTGACGATGCAGATCTTCCTCGTCAACGTGCCGTGGTCGCCGCTGCCGCACGTCCAGCTTTCGGTGACACGCAACCTGTTGATGCACATCGTGCTGTTCGCGGCCTATGCCAATCACTTCTACCCGATGCTGAAAGCGAAGGGCGCTCCGCAGCCCGTCTGGCGCAATCCCTCGAAGATCTGGAGGTCGCTGTGAGCCTGATAGATACATTCCTCGAACAGATGGAAGCCGCCACCTTCGCCTTCGCGATGGACGGGCAGGTGGACATGATGAGCCTCAACCCGCTCGAACACACGAATTTCGAGATGATGGGGTCGGTCTTCGGGATTGCCGGCGTGCTGCTGACCTTCGTCATGGGACGGATCGCCAAACGCAAGCATCTCGCCACGGTTTACGAATCGGGCGAGAGCGAAGAGGACGTGGTCGAACAATATCCGTAAAGCACCGGCCGGCCTCCCGCAGGGGCCGGCGGGACCATCAAGCGAAGGCCAGCTGCGTTGAAGCGATTCCTCTCCCTGAAGAGCCGCGACATCGTGGCGGTCGTCTCGCTGTCCATGTTCATGGTGCAGCTCGATGCCTCCGTGCTCGCCATCGCCCTGCCGGAGATCGCCCGCAGCTTCGGCCTGCCGGTGATCTCGCTCAGCCTCGCCATCACCATTTACCTGACAATGCTGGTGGCGGTGCTGCCGATGAGCGGATGGGCAGCCGACCGCTTCGGCCCGCGCAAGGTGTTCCTGCTGGCGGCGCTCGGCTTCGGCACCTTCTCGCTGCTTTGTGCACTCGCGCCTAGCTTCTGGTTATTCATCGCCGCCCGCGCCATGCAGGGCGCCTGCGCATCGCTGATGACACCGGTGGCGCGGCTGATCCTCCTGAAACGCACCAGCAAGGCGGAAATGGTAGATGCACTGGCGATCACCGCCATGCCCATGCTCATCGCGCCCACGCTGGGGCCGTCCATCGGCGGCTTCATCGTCGACTATGGCCGCTGGGAATACATCTTCCTGCTCAACGTGCCGGTCTCGCTGCTGCTCGTCAGCCTGACGCTGTGGCGGGTTCCCGAAGTGCCGCCGCAGGGCGACCGCAAGCTCGACTGGCTCGGCGCGGTCCTGCTCAGCGGAGCGCTGATCGCCACGCTGACCGGCTGTGACAGGCTGGCCAGCGATGCCACCCGTCCCCTGCCCTGGGTGCTGCTTGCCGTGGGGCTGGTGCTGGGCCTGGCCACCTGGCGCCACCTGCGCGCTCATCCGCATCCGATCATCTCGCTCGAGCCGTTGAAGATCGGTCCGTTCAGGACAACCGCCATCGGCGCGGGCGCGCTGATCCGCATTCCCGGGCGGGCTTCCCTCTTCGCCCTGCCGCTGATGTTCCAGACCGGCTTTGGCATGGGCGCATTCGTCGCTGGCCTGCTGCTGATGCTGATGAACGGTGGAGACCTCCTCGCCAAACCCTGGATCAGGCCCGCATTCGACCGCTTCGGCTATCGCACGACGGTGACCATCGGGAGCCTGCTTGGCCTGGCCGGGCTGGTTGCCATCGCCTTTGCCGGCCCTGCCGCTTCGTGGCTGCTGCTGATTGGCGCGGGATTGCTGGCGGTGGGTATTTCACGCTCCGCCGTATTCACCGGCATGGCCTCGCTCACCTTCACCACGCTCGGCAATCGCGACATGACATCCGGCAATGTGCTGGCCAGCATTTCGATGCAGCTGTTCAACGCCCTCGCCATCACCGGAACCGCCCTCATGCTCGGCATCTCGGCCCAGTTGCGGGGCGAGAGCGAGCCGCAACTGGCCGATTACCGGATCGCCCTGGCGCTTATCGTCGTGCTTGGCCTCGCCGCAAGCTGGGCGCTCTATCGCAAGGCCCCGCGCAACCTGGCCGAGGTGCATGCGGAGGACCCGGTTTAAGCCATTGCAGGGACGCCCGCCGATTGTTATACGATTTTGGATAGCAATATTGATCTGATGGGAGGAGATCGCCGATGCGCAAGGCCATCGTAACTGGGCTCGCCGCCTGTACATTGTTCACCGCCAGCGCCTGCAGCCAGGATGGCAGCGGCAGCGCCACTTCGGCAGACGCACCGCTCACCGATATAGAGATCGCCGCGATCCAGCAGGCGTGCGAGACGGTTTCGGCCCAATATGCCATGTATCTCGACAACAAGGATTGGGAGAACATGCCCAATGCCTTCGCCCCCGACGGGACCTGGGAAGTGCTCGGCAACACCATGACCGGGCCGGAGGAAATCCAGGACTACTGGCGCCGCCGCACCGCCGATTGGGACGAATATCACGGCCGCCTGCACCAGATCACCAACCAGGTGATCGAGGTGATCGACCGCGATCATGCGCGCGGCACCTCCAAGGTGGTGATCTATTTCTTCGACACGCGCGAGGGCGAGAACGCCAGCCTTGCCCCGCTGCTGATCGCCCAAAATCACGATGAATATGTGCGCACGGACGAGGGCTGGAGGCTGTCGCTGCGCCGCATCGAACGCCTCGCCAACGTGGGCAACTGACAAGACCGAACTGACCTGACGGAGTAATTGAGCGATGCGTCACAGCACCGAGAGTATCTTGTGCACCCATGCCGGCCGCCTCTCCGCGAGCCTGCGCGAATTCGAACCGCTCGACCTCAAGGTCGGCCGCGGAGAAGCTCCCGAGGACGAGGCCTATGCCGAGATGCGTCGCCGCGCGATCGCGGACGTGGTCGACAAGCAGATCGAGATGGGCGTCGACGTCATCTCCGATGGCGAGCTCGGCCGGCGGCGCGACTTTGCCTATTACTCCCAGCGGATGGACGGCATCGAGCAGCGCGACCTCAGGGAAGGCGAAGTCGGCGCGACCGTGTTCAAGAGCCGGGAACGCGACAATTTCGCCGAGTATTACGCCGAGATGGACGCCAAGCGCCCGGCTGTCGCGCGCCCCAAGAAGATCGTCTGCACCGGCCCGCTGCAAAGCCGCAGCCTGGATGTACTCCACCGCGAAATCGCCGAGTTCAAGACGACGCTGGACGGCCGTGAGGGTGTGGAAGCCTTCTTCCCGGTGATCTCGCCGGGCTGGCTCGACCACTTCATCTTCAACGAGCATTACGACCACGAGGATGACTTCATCGAGGCGCTGGCCGAAGTGCTGCGTCCCGAATACGAGGCCGTTGTCGAGGCCGGGCTGATCGTGCAGGTGGACGATCCGGGCATCGCCGACAGCTACCCCACCATCTATCCCAAGCCTTCGATCAAGGAGTATCGCCGCTACGCCAAGGTGCGCGTCGATGCGCTCAACCACGCGCTGCGCAACATCCCGCCGGAGATGATCCGCTTCCATTGCTGCTGGGGCAGCTGGGTCGGCCCACACAGCGAGGACATTGCCCTCAAGCACATCGTCGACCTCATGCTCAGCCTCAACATCCAGGCCTATAGCGTCGAGGCCGGCAACGCCCAGCACGAGCATGAATGGCAGGTGTTCGAAAACACCAGACTGCCCGAAGGCAAGATCATCATCCCCGGCGTTGTCAGCCACAAGACCGAGGTGGTCGAGCATCCCGAGCTCGTCGCCCAGCGCCTGCTGCGCTATGCCAATCTCGTCGGCCGTGAGAACGTCCAGGCGGGCACCGATTGCGGCATGGGCCTGGGCCGGGTGCATCACACGATCGGCTGGGCCAAGATCGCCAGCATGGTGGAAGGCGCAAGGCTCGCTTCGGCGCAATTGTGGTGAGCAACGAGGCGTCCCCGGACACAGGCGAGGCGCCAGGCCGCTCCACCGGCCTGGCGCGGGCGATCTACGTTCTCCTGCTGCTGTGNNTGCCGCAGATGACGGCGGAACTGCAACTGTCGGACACCATCAGCGGGCTGGTGGCCGGCCTGCCCTTCGCCCTGTGCTACGCGGCACTGGCGATCCCGGCGGCGTGGATTGCCGACAATTACAACCGCCGCAACCTGCTCACTGCCGCGCTCAGCCTGTGGAGCCTTGTCACGCTCGTTACCGGCACGGTGCAGAGCGGATTGCAGCTGGCGTTCGCCCGCTTCGGCCTCGGCGCCGGGGAAGCCGCCGGCCACCCGACCACATCCTCGCTGGTGGCAGACCTGTTTCCGCTGGAACAGCGCACCGCGGCCTTCGCGGCGATTTCCGCCTCGGCCTATCTCGGGCCGCTGGTGGGCTTTCCCGTGATCGGCTGGATCCTTGCCGAACATGGCTGGCGCAGCGCCTATTTTACCATGGGTGCCGGCGGGCTGGTGCTGGCGCTGATATTCGCCCTGAGCGTACGCGAACCCAAGCGCGGCTTCAGCAAGCCGCAGGAACCGAGCCGCCTCGGCTTTGTCGAGGGATTGCGGCGCCTGTGGTCGATCCCCTCCTATCGCTTCGTCGTGCTGGCCGGCGGCTTCAACGCCATCAACCAGGGCGCCCAGCTGACCTGGGGCGCGACCTTCCTTGACCGCATCCACGGCCTCGGCCCGCAGGATGTCGGCTTCTATTTCGGCACCCTGCGCGGCGCCGCGGGCCTTGCCGGCGCGCTTGCCGCCGCGACCGTCATTACCGCGTTGATCCGGCGCGACCTTGCCTGGCAGATCCGCGCGCCGATCGTGATTGCCGTACTGCCGTTCCTCGGCGATGCGCTGTTCCTGTTCGGGCGCGAGGCGTGGATGTGGCAAGCCGGGCTCGCCTTCACCGCCCTGACCACGGCAATGGCGATCGCCATCAGCTATACGCTTTACGTCAACATCGTGCCGCCCAACCTGCGCGCGCAGGCAGCGGCCTTCTACTTTCTCGTCGCCAGCCTGATGGGCTTCATCCTCGGGCCGTTCAGCGTGGGCGCGCTGAGCGACCTGTTCGTCGGCGATCTGGGAAGCGAGGCGATCACCTGGTCGATGCTGATCGCGTCGTCGGCAACGCTGGTTTCGGCCCTGCTGCTGTTCATCGCCCGCAACAACTGGCTGGACGATGCAAGGCGCGCCGAAAGCAGCTGATGTCAGATCCGGGGAGAAAGCAGGACCTTGCCCACGCCTTCGCGGCTCGCCACCCGCTCATGCGCTTCGGCCGCGCGCTCAAGCGGCAGCACGTCGTCGATCAGCACCCTGAACTTGCCTGCGGCCGCCGCTTCGAGGCTGGAGACCACGTCTTCATGGGTAAAGCCGAGACTGCCCATGACGGCGATCTGGTAGAGGTAGAGGCGCTTCACATCGAGCGTGACCTCGCCGCCGCCATGGCTGCCGGCCGTCACCAGCCGCCCGTGGCGGGCGATGGCATGGAAGGCCTGCGGGAACAGCACCGGATCGGCGATGTTCTCGAACACCAGGTCCACCCCGCGCCCATCGGTCAGTTCGAGCACCCGCTCGGTGAGGTTCTCGGCCCGGTAATCGACCCCGAAATCCGCCCCCAGATCGAGCGCGGCCTGCACTCTCTCGGGTGCCCCGGCACCGGCGATGACTGTCGCGCCCATCAGCCTGGCGATCTGCACGCCTGCGCTGCCGAGCCCGCCGCTCGCCCCCATCACCAGCACGCTTTCACCGGCCTTCAGCCCACCCCGGTCGCGCAGCAAGTTATAGGCCTGCGGGGCATGGCGGGTGACTATGGTCGCGGTCGGAAAATCGAGACCATCGGGAATCGGAACGGTCGCGCTGGCAGGCAGCTTCACATATTCGGCATAGCCGCCCAGGTGCTGCATGCCGACGGCATCGAGCGGGCCGACAGGCTTGCTGCGCCACGGCACGGTAACCACGCGATCGCCGACGCTGCGCTCGGACACTCCCTCGCCCAGTTCGACAATCACGCCGGAAGGATCGACGCCGAGGATATGCGGCAACTTGACCGGCGCGCCATATTCCCCGGCGCGCACCACCAGGTCGAGCGTGCGGTTGACCGACACTGCGTGCACTTCAACCAGCACTTCTCCCGGCCCCGGCTCGGGACGCGGAAAATTCTCGTAGCGCAGCACTTCCGGCCCGCCGAATTCGTGCAGCACCACCGCTTTCATCTGGCTCATCGCAGCCCCTTTCAATGGCNNCGCCCTGCAATTGCCTAACCATCGATCCGCGCCACGCCAAGCACGCAACAGGAATTTTGCATGACAGACCACCCAGACAACGTCCGTATCGCCATCAAGACCGGTGTCGAGGAAACCACGCTGCAAAGCCATCCCTGGCCCGAACTCGGCGCCGATGAAGGCATGCTCAGGATCGAGGCCTGCGGCGTCGGCGGCGCGGAGCCGGAAGTCTATCGCGCGGGCGACAAGTGGCTGCCTGTTGCCATGGGTCACCAGATCGTCGGCACCATCACCCATATGGGGCCCGAAGCGGCAAAGATCTGGCCGGTCGAACTGGGCGAACGCGTGATGATCCAGGAATATTTGCCGTGCAAGAGCTGCAAGTGGTGCCTCAAGGGCGAATACCGCTTCTGCCCCGATGCCGACTTCTTTTCCGGCAATAATCCCAGCCGCTACGGCTTGATCGAACCGACCGAGGAGAACCCGCTGGTTGGCGGATTCGCCGACTATATCCGCCTGCCGTGGAACGCGGTGTTCCACAAGATTCCGCAGGACCTGCCAGCCGAGCTGGCAACGCTCGCCATTCCCATCGGCAATGGCGTGCAATGGGCAACGATGGATGTGAATGCAGGACCCGGCAAGAGTGTGCTCATCATCGGCCCGGGCCAGCAGGGCCTCGGCGCCGTGCTCGGGGCAAAGGATGCCGGCGCGGAGACGATCATCCTTGCCGGCAAGGGCGATCGCGACCAGACACGGCTCGACCTTGCCCCCGAACTGGGCGCCGATCACGTGATCAATGTCGAGGACGAAGAGCTGCTGCCGCAGCTCGAGCGTATCCTCGGAGGGCGCGGGCTGGACGTGGTGGTCGACACCACCGGCGATCCCGGCGGCAAGAACATGGACCAGTATCTCGAACTGGCGAACTACGGGGCCTGGCTGTGGGTCAATTGCATGGATCGCGGCGTGCCGACGCGGATGATCAAGCGCAAATACCTCACCGTGCGATCAGGCCGTGGACGCGGCTGGTGGGCGGTCGACACGGCGCTCAGGATCATCACCTCCGGGCGTTTTCCGCTGGAGAAGATGTGCACCCACACTTTCGGGCTGGAACAGGTGCACGAGGCCATCCTCGCCACCGCCGGGCGCGAGATCGACGGTGCGATCCACTGCATCGTCGACCCGACGAAATAGGCCATTCCCCTTTCCGTTCGTGTCGAGCTTAGTCGAGACACATGGGCGCCACCGCCTCTCGACTTCGCTCGAGGCGAACGGGACTGGCTTTACGCGGCCAGCCACTCCCGCATCGCGGCAGATACTTCCGCCGGCTTTTCCAGCATCGGGAAATGACCGGTTTCGGGCAGGCTCACCCTCACCGCACCGGGGATGGCCTGAGCTATCGCCGCATTGCGCTCCGGGCCGCTGATCGGGTCGTCCTCGCCCGCCAGCACCAGCACCGGCACCTTGATCTGGCCCAGCAGCGGGCGCGGATCGGGGCGATTGAGCAAGGCCCGGGCTTCCTGCTCATACTCCTGGGGCGTGAAGGCGCAGGCCATGGCATCGAGCAGGCCGATAAAGTCCGGATTGTCGCGCTGGCTGGGGTGGGCGATCTTGGGATTCCACCATTTGGCCAGCGCGCCCATTCCTTCCGTCCTGGCCTTCTCGATCTGCGGCGCGCGGCGCTCGGCCTCGCCCTCGGCAATCGGGTGGATAGAACTGTCGAGCAGGGCCAGCCGGGTGATCCGTTCGGGCGCCAGGCGGAACATCTCCAGCGCCACGCGTCCCCCCATGGAAAAGCCGGCCAGGGCAAACTGGTCCGCCGGCGCACGGTCGAGGATATCGCGCGCCATGTCCTGCATGCAGTCATGCCCATGCATGGCGGGCACCCACATGTCGGCCACATCGGCGAGATCGCGCATCTGGTGCTGCCAGACCCTTTCGTCGCACAGCGAACCTGGTACCAAAACAAGTGTCTGCCTGCCCCCTGACACTGGACGCCCTCCGAAATTCGTATAACAATTCTGGCTAACCTTTTCGAAGCAAAGCCGCAAGTAGCAGGAACAGCCCGCCCATGATCATCGACGCCCATTGCCACGCCTCGCCCCAATGGTTCGAACCGGTCGAGCCGCTGGTGGCGCAGATGGACCTCAACGGCGTGGCCAAGGGCGTGCTGACGCAAGTGCTCGGCCAGTTCGACAACAGCTACCAGGAAGAATGCCTTGCCCGGTTCCCCGGTCGCTTCGCCAGCGTCGGCGCGGTCTTTGCGGCCGGCGAGGATGCGGCGGACAAGGTGCGCTATTGGGCAGGCCGCGGCATGGTTGGCCTGCGTATCCGTCCCGAGGCACGAAGTCCGGGAAACGATCCGCTGGCCGTATGGCGCGCGGCGGCCGACTGCGGGCTGGCGATCTCCTGCGGAGGAGCGCCTGCCAACCTTCTGAGCGACGACTTCGCTGCACTGGTGAGCGAGTTTTCCGCCATGCCCATCGTGATCGAGCAGCTGGGCGGCTGGGCGCGCCACGATTGCGACGGCGAGGACGAGACCTGGCAAGGCATCCTCAAGCTGGCGCGTTTTCCCAACATCTGCATCAAGCTGGCGACGCTGGGCCAGATCGCCCCGCGANNCAAGCTGACCGAAGCGCTCGAGACATTCGGCGCCGAGCGGCTGATGTGGGGCAGCGACTACCCGGTGGTCAGCAGCCGTGAAGGCTATGCCAATGCGCTGAACTGGACCAGGGACCTGTTCGATGGCCGCCCGCAAGCTGAAATGGACGCCATTTTCGGCGGCAATGCAGAGCGGATATTCTTCGCCCGCTAAGGCCAGCCCGCGCTTGAACACCGCCACGGATTGTTATACGATCTGAGTATACAAAGCGGAGCAAGGATTTTCGAAATGGCCAGCAAGCCCGACAACACCATCATCTGCATTTCCGCGAACGGCAAGACCGACAGCGAGAGCACCAATGCCGCCCGGCGCATGCTTGTCGCCACCATCAACGGTGTGCTCGACTATCGCCGCGACACGCCGCAATCGCCGTGGCAATTGCAGGATGCGATGCTTCTGGAAGGCCAGCATGTCAGCGCTCTGGTCTATGACGAGGTGACCGACCTGCTGTTCGCCCTGCCGCATTTCACCGGCGGTGTGCTGGTGAGCGCGGACCATGGCGAAAGCTGGGAAAGCCGCAACAACGGCCTCAAATCCGACTACGCCTATTGCCTGCTGGTGCAGCATGTCGAGGGCAAGACCGTGCTCAGCCTGGGCACCGAGCCGGTGATGTTCTACCAGAGCTTCGATCTTGGCGGCAGCTGGCACGCCCATCCCAGCGTCAACGATGTCGAAGGCACGGAACACTGGATCTTCCCGCGCTCGGACCCGCATATCAAGCATATCGCCGCCCATCCCGGCAGGCCAGAACGGATCTACATCTGCGTCGAACAGGGCGATT
>JABAHR010019389.1_pt4 | contig 11538 bp, 9 predicted proteins | sample 7062101 | NCBI WGS metagenome assembly JABAHR01 (sample SAMN14534553, study PRJNA622989) | marine sediment metagenome | biome: marine biome [ENVO:00000428]; feature: marine pelagic biome [ENVO:01000023]; material: deep marine sediment [ENVO:00002113] | place: India: Gulf of Kutch | collected...
TCTTCGAAATCGAGCTGTTCCTGGATGGCGTATCCCATGCCCATTCCGATACAGCCTTCTATTTGCCCTTCCACCGACATGGGGTTAAGCGGCTGCCCGCAATCATGGGCCACCGAAAACCTGAGTATCTTAAACTCACCGGTTCGCAGATCGACCTCAACTTCGCATATATAAGCGCCAAAACTGTAAGTGGGGGACAATGGATCCGGAGAATTGTAAGACCCTTTGACCAGCAAGGGTGATCCATTGTTTTTTCTCTGATATTCATTGACCGCATCGGCAACGGATATGAATCGATCCGGGCTTCCATCGACATAAATCTTGCGGTCGGCGGCGGTTAAATCATCAGGATTTGCTTCCAGATGGTCAGCTGCGATGCGAAAAATCTCATCCCTGGCGGCTATGGATGCATTTAAGGCAGCATTGCCGGCTGCAACCGTCACCCGACTCGAATAGGTGCCCATATCCGGTGGTGTCAGCTGCGTATCTGCGCTTGTCAGATGGATGTCTTCCAAAGGCAGCCCCAAAACCTCGGCAACGATCTGGCAAATCACGCTGTCAGATCCCTGGCCAATGTCGGAGGCTCCGGTAAGCACGGTTAACCCCCCACCTTCGCCGGCTTTTATAATTACGGACGAGTGGGCAGAAGTTGTTTTGTTGAAATAAAATCCCGCACCGGACGGAAACCCGCCGCTCCCCAGGCCGATGCCATATGCTTTGGGGCCGCTCTTCTGATTTTTTGATTTCCTTTTCTGCTTCCACCCCGCCCGGGCCGAAACTTTTTGCAGGCATTCTTGAAACCCGGAGCTGACAATTTTAAATCCAGCCGCTGATTGATCTCCCTTTTGAAGACCATTTTTCATCGCCATCTCCACTGGATCCAAACCCAGGGCTTCGGCGATCATATCTAACTGAACATCCTGAGCAAAATGAACCTGGGGGCCACCGTGGCCCCGCATGGCCCCACAGGGCGGTTTGTTGGTATAAATCCGGTACCCATCGTATTGATAATGCTCAATGCTCAAAACCGAAAGGCAGGGTTTGAAAGGTTCCCATCAATACTGTCGTCAGCGGCCCCAGGCTGCAGTATGCGCCGCCGTCTAAGACCGCTTTACACTGCCGCGCCACAATAATCCCCTTTTTGTCAACACCGGTTTTCATGGTGATCGTTACGGGGTGTTTTCTTCTGGCGGCTGCAAATTCTTCATCACGGGAACAGACGATTTTCACCGGCCGGTCAGCGTGTCTGGCCAGCAGAGCCGCACAAAATTCTACCGCTGATAGACCATCGGATTTCCCGCCAAAACCGCCGCCCACATGAGGCTTTATTACCCGGATATTATCTGGATTGATATCCAGGGTCCGCCCCAGGTGCTGTTGAACGTAATACGGTGTCTGAGTCGATGTATAAACCGTCAACGCGCCGCCTCTGTCCCAGTAAGCCAGTGCAGCCCGGGGCTCCATGTAAGCATGAATGGCCGATTGGGTGGTAAATATGTCCTCGCGCACCAGTGCGCATTTGCGAAACGCTTCGGCGGGATCACCTTTTTTGATGTGATACTCACGGCTAATGTTCAGCGGAGCATGATCATGGAGTTGGGGAGCTGCCGGATTCTGAGCTTCATCCGGATCGAATACTGCCGGGAGCGCTTCATATTGAACCTCTATCAAGTCCAGCGCTTCCATTGCGGCATCGGCATCGGTCGCCGCCACAGCAGCCACCTCCTCGCCGATAAAGCGGACCCTGTCCACGGCTAAAGGATACTCATCCACATATTTTGGCGACCTGGAAATAATGCCAAATTTGATTTTGGGTGTGTCCTCAGCGGTTACAATCGCTTTAACACCGGAGACTTTCAAGGCTTTTGAGGTGTCGATTCGAATGATTTTGGCGTGGGGCAACGGGCTGCGTAAAATCAAACCGCATAGCATGCCCGGCAAGGACATGTCATCCGTGTAAAGTGCTTTCCCGGTAACTTTGTCCTTTGCATCGATCCGGGGAAGCCGTTTCCCAATGATGCGATGTGTTTTCATGAATTGACCTCTTTTATTCATTGATATAAAAAACTGACTGATCGTTCAATCAGAACAATTGTTCAAAATAGATACCCTTTTTAGAATTTGGTGTCAAGGGATTTTAAATATAAAATTTTATATTATTTTAAATATTTAAAACTTTACCGGGCGGTTGAATACCAAAAACTATACTCGATTAACACCTGAAACCGGTTCAAAATCCTATTGACGTCCAGGTGAAGTTCATTCTATTAATTGAACGATTGGCCTGACTGATCATTCAGACATAAAATTTGGAGATTTTTGATGAAAGAAGAAAAAAGAAAATTAATCCGCAATGCGGCCGCAAAAGTATTTGCCGAACTCGGATTTAAATCTGCGACAACCCGGCACATTGCCAGAGCGGCCGGAATAAGCCCTGCAGCTGTGTACTATTATTTCGATAGCAAAGAAGATCTACTGTACCAGATATTGGAAGAGACCATCAGCACCGGCCTGAGTCTGATTCAGGAGATTGAGCGAAGCCAGAAAAGTCTCAAAGAAAAATTATCTGATATCCTCAAAATTCACACCCAAATAGCGGTTGATTTTAACAAAATGAAATTGTTGGTTCACAATCAGGACGCTCTCGATCCCGAACACAAAGAACAAATAAAAGAAAAGCAAAGAAGCTACACCAACAGCCTTATCAAGATTTTAGATGAATTAAAAGCGGAGGGAAAAATGATCGATTTGGATACGAAAGCATGCGCCTTTGCTTTTTTCGGGATGGTCAGCTGGGCGTATCGCTGGTACGATCCAAAAGGCGAGATCTCCCCTGCCCGGCTTTCTGAAATTTTTAATCGAATTTTCACCAAAGGGATTTATCGGGACTGAAATGATTCGATCGGTTTTTGCTAAATACCCTATCCAATAGGAGGTGCGTATGATCGGCGGATACATGGGAAAGATTTTATTTGTAAATCTTACAACAGCCGAAATTATCGAAGAACCGCTTGATGAGAAAATTTGCCGTGATTTTCTCGGGGGCTTTGGATTGGGCGCCCATATTCTTTTCAACCGCCAGCTGAGAGGGGTCAACCCTTTAGGACCGGGGAACATTCTTGGCTTTTTGACAGGCCCTGTAACCGGAACGACGGTTCCCTTTTGCGGAAGGTTCACGGTCGTCGCCAAGTCTCCTCTGACAGATACCTGGGGTGATGCAAATTCTGGTGGAGATTTCGGTCCACACCTTAAGTTCTCCGGGTACGACGCTGTTTTCTTCACCGGCGCTTCAGAAAAGCCCGTGTATCTTTTTATCGATGAGGGGAAGGCCGAACTCCGGGACGCGCAGTTTGTCTGGGGCAAGGACACTCACGACACCGAGGATCTGTTGAAAGCCGAGCATGGCAAAGACCTCCGCGTTGCCTGTATCGGTCCTGCTGGAGAAAGGATCTCCTTAATATCGGCCGTTATCACGAATAAAGGGCGGGCCGCAGGGCGTTCAGGAATTGGGGCCGTCATGGGATCAAAAGGCCTTAAAGCCCTGGCGGTTCGGGGCAAAAAAAAGGTGCCCGTCGTTGAAAAAGAAAAATTGGATCATTTGCGCAAAAAATATTTGCCCGAAATGAAAAAAAACCCCTGGTTTTCATTCTTCCACGATATCGGAACCTGCGCCATGATCCCCGGCTCGGTCATGAACGGGCGCCTTCCGATCAAGAATTGGGCCGGAAGTATCCTTGACATGCCTGACCTGGAGGGAATTTCGGGTGAAAACTTTGTCAAAAGACAAGAGAAACGATATGGATGCTGGAACTGCCCCATGCACTGCGGTGGAATCATGAAGGAAGGTCTGGGCGAATACAAATTTGCTGCTGGTATCCATAAACCAGAATACGAGACAATTGGGGCATTTGGCAGCATGTGTCTAAATAGCGATCCGGATTCTATCATTGCAGCCAACGATATTTGTAATCGTCATGGTCTGGATACCATATCAACCGGTTGTACGATTGCATTTGCGATCGAATGCTTTGAAAATGGAATTATCGGCCAAAAAGATACGGACGGTATTGAGCTCACCTGGGGAAATCACAGTGCGATTATCGCGATGGCTGAAAAAATTGCGAGAAGAGAAGGCTTTGGGAATATATTAGCCGATGGCGTCAAGTTGGCTGCTGAACAAATTGGCAACGGAGCAGATAAATATGCAATCCATATCAAAGGCCAGGAGCCTCCCATGCACGACCCTCGGGCCCAGATCCGTCTCGGCTTGGGTGCGACCTACAAGGCTGCGCCAGCTCCTGCACGCCACACGCGGGCTTCCGGCGAGGGTGAATTCCGGCACCCGGACCTTGGAGAGCCGCCTTACGCCCTAGATTCCTTTGAAAACAGAGGGGGCGAGCAAAAGCGCATTATGAGCCTGACAAATGCAGCAACAAGTGCGGGGTTCTGTTTGTTCGGCCATATAACGATTCCTGTGGATGCGACCCACGAGTTTATCGGTTGTGTAACTGGCTGGAAGATCGATTTCGATGAATTAATATTGATTGGCGAACGGATTGCGAATGTCCAGCAGGCGTTCAACATCCGGGAAGGATTAAACCCAGTGGAATTTCACGTTCCCGATCGAGTGTACAAGACGCCGCCTCCAGAAAAGGGACCGCTTGTTGGACGGCACTGCGATATCGACCTTTTGGTTAGAGACTGGTATAAGGAAATGGAGTGGGACATTCACTCCGGAAAACCCAAAAAACGAAAATTGGAGGCGTTAGGTCTCAAAGATGTAGCCAACGCGCTGTATTAAATTGTAATAAAATTAAAAACCCATCTGAAAAATAGGATTTTGGGCCAAAAGACATTTTTGAGGTGGGTTTTAATCGTCTGCCAGTTTTACAGGTATGGTTAATCGAAATGTAGCTCCTTTGCCGATTTCACTTTCCAACTCGAGACCACCACCCAGGCAGCGCGAGATAATATTGGCACCGGCCAGGCCGAGGCCGTGGCCTTTGCGGGGCACAATAGAGCACTCTTTTACCTGGGCATAGCGTTGAAATACCATACCATGATTCTGCGGCTCGATGCCGGGCCCATCATCGCTGACCGCTATGATCAGATTTTCTCCGTCCAGTTCCAGCCGGATGTCAACCCTCTCATTGCAATGATGAAGCGCGTTTTTAATCAAATTTCCGATAATCTGGCGAAATTTGACTTCATCCTGAAACATCTCCAAACCACCTACTGCTGGCGACACTGTAAAAGAAATACCGCTGGTTTCCAGAAACTCAAGTGCTTTGGTTTGATTGTCATAAGCGCCGAATTTCTCAAAAACTTTCCAGGCTTGGGTTTCGAGCGCGTCTTTTAACGCCTCAAAAGCCGATTCGGCCGGCTGAAAGCACTCACCAAAAAAGCATCCGGATTCAGAACGCCCAATCTCAAGAAGGTTGTGAAGCAGCTCCCGGGCTTTTTTTGAATTTCGCAATGAGCGTTTTAAAGTGCTTTCCTGGCGGGCAGATAAAGCGCCGAATTTGTCCTGGCGCTCCAACAGGGTCCGCAGTCCGGTTTCAATAATGGCGATGGGATCTTTGAGTTCATGGACCAGAAATTCGATTTCAATATCCCTGAAAAATTGCTCGGCCTTTTCTCCGGTTGGCTGAACATCATCTTTGTTTCTGTTTTGTTCGTTCATGGTACGAGCCTGTATCGTTGGTTTAAATAAAAGATTATCGGTTTAATCCAAATATCATCAGTCTGCGCCGCAGTTGCAACCTTTTTCTTTACCGTAAAACTATTCTTTGGCAAATCGATCGGCCGGATAGAACTCTACCGTCACTGTGGTTCCACCGGTGTTGTGGCAATCTTTCTTATCAGCATCCGGCACACAATCGACGACATTACCCGGGCATTCAAATCCTTCCGCGTCGATTAAATGACAGGGTTTGGATGTCATCTTAATTCTGAAGTTATACCTTTCTGAAAATATTTTTATGCGCAGCAAATCAAAACCTTTACCGCCCGCTTTAAAATCATAAGGCTGACGGGTGGAGTACTGCATGGTATCATAGGATGTAAAATAGTTTTCAAAGATTAACCGTAGATTTTCTTCACTGATACCAATGCCGCTGTCTTTGACTTCCAATTCGGGGCCAATTTCACCTTTGCGAACCTTTACAGATATCTTTCCACCATCAGGCGTATTCTCGACAGCATTGCGAACCAGGCCTTCCACCACCTTTCCCAAAACATCCGCGGGGATGTAAATGGGTGCGGTCTCCGATACATAGGTTCGCAGGCGGCACTTTCGGTGCGCAAAGTTGGGCCGCAGGGCTTTTATTTTGTCCTTTACGTAGGGTCCCAGCTCAATCTCCTCTGATTTTGATTCCCGGGGACCATAGGTGTCATCGATGTGCTGCCGAATTTTGCGGATGATATCCTGTTCTCCCAAACCCAGTGAAATCAATACCTCCAGTTCATCCACCGACGCATCCAGCAGTGCGGAGAGCATGTAATGGGTTTTATAATCCTTTTCCCGCAGGATATCTTCCAACTGATATTGCATCTCAAGCAATCGTTGCAGGTTTCTTTGAGCCCGCCTAAAAATCTCACCCGATCGTTGATCCGCCATTTTCGAAAGGCGTTTTTTTAAGAGCGCCAAGGAGGCGGATAAAATCGAAACCGGTGTTTTTAATTCATGGGATAGATGGTGAATGACCCGGTCTTTGGTGCGGTTGAGGCTTTTGACCTCTTCGTAGGACCGCTTCAACTCTTCATTAATGCTCGCATTCTCAATCGGCAGTGCAACCAGATTGCCAATGGTCGTCAACACTTCTATATCGGACTGATCAAACTGACCTTCTTTTTTGTTGACTGCGCACAAAACACCGATTATTCGCCCCTCGATCTCTAACGGCACGTCGGCCATGTTCCGCGTGCGATGCCTGGCTTTCAGATCCACCTCGCGGGCGAAATGCGGACTTTTATACGCGTCCTCTACAATTTGAGGCTTGCCGGTGCGGTATACCAATCCGGCGATCCCTTTGTCCACCGGATACCGGAGCTCCTTAAACTTCTTTCCGGTTTCGGTTTTATCGAAAACAGCTTCGCGAAAAAAGAATTCCTGATTTTCTTCGTCGAGCAAAATAACCATGGCACCCTCAAGGCCCAGCAGATGCTGAACTTCCTTGGTAATTAGCTCCAATCGCTGATCCAAACCCCGGTATTGATACATGGCACGGGCAATTCTGAAAAGCGCTTGGTTAACACGGGCGTTGCGTTTTTCGCGGGTTACATCGCGCAGGGTAACAACCTGACCGGCAGGCTGACCATCTTCATCATAAAAGATGGCACCATCCACAATAATATCCAGCAACCGACCGTCCTTGGTAAACCGTTTGGTTTCAAAGCCACGCAGAACTTTTTCTTTGTGCAGGCGCCGTATGCCCTCGATCGTCTGTTCCTTATAATTTTCAGGTACGAACGGAATTTTCTTGCCTTCCACCTCTTCAAGGGGCCAGCCAAACACTTCTTCGAAAGCCGGATTCAGATAGGACACCGTATTGTCCAGGTTAAAGACAAACACCGGTATGGGCAAAAATTTTAAAAACGCACGATATCGCTGCTCCGCACGGCGGCTTTGTTCTGACAGCTCCAGGGCACAGGTCTCGGACTCACGCAAGGCGCGCTGTGCGATAACCTTATCAGTAACATCCCTGGCGATCCCCCGGAACCCGACAGGTTTGCCACCGTTATCCGTTATCAGATTTGCCGAAATTTCTAAATGACGCTTTTCGCCGTCTTTGCGAATGATTTCCCAGTTGATATCGACCACACCCTTGCCGGTGCGGTATATTTTATTGAAGGCTTCATATGCAATGGCGGCATTGGTCTCATCCATGTATGTCTGGAAATTGCTGTTTTGAATTTTTTGACGAGGATATCCGAAAATCCGGCAGAGCGCATAATTAAAAAATTTGAAATTCCCTTTTAAATCAACCTCGTAGAATCCATCGGCCACATCCTCTATCAGGACGCGATACCGATCCTTCTGGATTTTCGTTTGTTCTCCGGCCGTCATCTTCGCGGCAGATTTTGTGGAAGGGTTTTTGGGTTTGACTGGCGACATTTTAAAAATTATTTATTTCGGTTGCAAGAATCCCGAATGCTTCTGAATCCAGCAAACGGGTGCCACTGGATTTTAAAACCTCTATCGCTTTATCATTATCGCTGAACCGAAAGATCATAATGGCCTTTCCCTTGGCAAAGGTGATAAAGGCATACATAAATATGACCGTTACACCGGCTCTTGTCAGCGGTTTGAGCAAAGCTGCCAGGNNAGCAATCTCGCCAGACTGCCAGGTTTATCCTCGATTTCGGCAGCCACGACTTCATTGACATAAGCCGGAATCTGCATTTCCATAAGAATCTTGCGCGCTGTTGCCACATCAGAAACAAGCAACCTTAGCTGCCCAAATGCGCCGGTATCAACCAGGTTCAGCGCGCGCAGATTTATTCCGGCGTTGCCAAGTGCCTCGGTAACTTCGTGCAGTCGGCCGGGAGCGTTTTCAATTGATACGACGATCTGTTTTAATTTTAAACTCATCTAAGCCTCCCTGTGGTAATGTCTGATTTAGAAGCGGTTTCAAAATCCCATCTAATGCCCGATAGCTGCGTTGCAAACCTCTTCAAAATGCTCACATACTCCCATGTATGCTGCGCTTTTTCATCGGCTTGCGCCTTGCTCTCGAACCTAATCTGACATTTTGAAACCACTTCTCGTCTATTTTATGTTCGAGGAACGTTAAAAAATGACATTTGCCAGATAGATAAAAAAAATACGGTTCACGTGTCAAGCAAGAAAGCGTCGATCTGTTTCGTATATGAAAATCGGTATTAATCCAACATAATCACATTTTTCATTAAGTCATTGCGTCATGAATTGTTAATTATCGGACGACTGATTGCAGTGAGCACGTTGCTAATCATTCAGCGGCCAGCGCCCTTTTTCCTCCAGGACCGATCTTAAGGTTTTTAAAGCCTGATTGGTGGCAGGCATACCGCCATAAACAGCGGTTTGAAACATAACCTCGGCAATTTCTTCCGGACGACAACCCACATTCAAAGCGGCATGAATGTGAAGCTGGAGTTCATCAAGCCGGGAGAGCACGGTCAGCGCGGCCACGGTGATCAACTGTCGGGTTTTATGCGGAATTTTTTCACGCGCATACATCTGGCCGGTAATAAAAAGTGAGAGGTCCTTGGCCAGACCCTTGTCAAAAGAACGCCAGAGATCATAGGGTCTATCACCTTCAACATTCTTAAAATAAAGTTCGGCCGTCTTTTTTGTTTTTTCTACGATATCTGTTGCCACAGTTTGCCCCTTTCGCTCAATTAAATAAAAATATCTTACAAAACGATTATTTACCACAAAGAGCACGAAGTTTCAGAAGGTCTATGAAGTTTCTGATAGATTTGCATTCTTTGTGTACTTCGTGTTCTTCGTGGTTAAAACCAGCGAGGAATGCCCAAATGCAATCAGCCCTGCCGGTGGCAGGGCTGAAACAAGATGCACACATCTGAAACCGATTTCATTGGCAGGCCCGTCGAGAAATCGGCTTCTATCCTTTTATTTTCTTAACTTCTTCGGTAAATGCGGGAACCACATCAAACAGGTCGCCGACGACACCGAAATCAGCCTTTGAAAAAATGGGTGCTTCCTCATCTTTGTTAATCGCGACAATATATTTGGAAGTCGACATACCGGCAAGATGCTGAATCGCTCCTGAGATGCCGCAGGCAACATACAGCGTCGGCGATACGGTTTTTCCGGTCTGGCCGACCTGATCACTGTGCGGCCTCCAGCCCTCATCTACAGCCGATCTGGAGGCTCCGACGGCAGCACCGAGTTCAGCGGCCAGCGCTTCAATTGCGGCATAATCACCGCCGGTACCGCGTCCGCCGGAGACAATGATATCGGCTTCGGTAAGTTCGATTTTATCACCGGTATCCATTATCTTCTCGACCACAGCGGTTTTGATCTCGCCAACCTCAACTGCCGGCTTGTCAATCGCGCTTTCTTTGGAAACTTCGGCAATATCCATTACATTGGGTCGAATCGCAACGATTTGAGGCGCCCCGTCAATTTCGACATCCGCAACAATTTTTCCGCCAAACATCGGTCGCGTATAAGTTAAACTGCCGTTGTCCAATTTAATCGCTGTGCAATCCATGGCCACGCCGGCATCCAGCCTGGCGGCCAAACGTCCCGCAAGATCTTTGCCCTGAGCGGAGGCGCCGAGAATAACAACTGCCGGATCAGCAGACTGAATTAAGCCAGACAGGATATTGGCGTAGGCATCGGTGGTATAGTCAGCCAATGCCGGGTCATCGACCACCCATATTTTATCGGGACCATATTTTTTGAGTTCTTCCGCAAGACCTTCGATACCGCTACCCAGCACCACCGCCGTCAAATCGGCGCCTAAACCGTCGGCTATCCGCCGACCCTCGCTCACGGCTTCAAGGCTCACTTTTCGAAGTTCCCCATCTCTTTGTTCTGTTATTGCAAATACACCCTGTGCCATTTTAGTTCTCCCCTAAATAATTTTTGTCTCTTCATGTAAAATTTTGACCAGCGCTGCAGCTTTATCTGCACCGGCGTCACCTTCAATCATTTTGACTGCCTGACGTTCAGGAGGCAAATTAAGCGCTTTTATCTTGACTTTGCGGTTGGCCGCGCCCACCATGGCAGCATCGACACCCAGATCGGCGACAGTTTTTACATCCACGGGTTTTTTCTTGGCTTTCATAATGCCGGGCAAAGATGCGTACCGCGGCTCATTGAGCCCGCGCTGGGTGGTAAACAAAGCCGGCAGTGAAGCTTCCACGACAACGGTGCCACCTTCAATCGTTCGATGGCAGGCGATCTTGCCTTCGGAAATCTCGGCTTTATTGACCATTGAAACCTGGGGGATGCCCAGCANNGAGGCCACCTGATAATTGTCCTCATCCACAGCCCGATGCCCGGCAATGATTAAATCATAAGGGATGTCTTTTAAAGCAGCTGCCAGCAATTTTGCAGTGGCCAGGGAATCGCTGCCTTGGGCTGCCGGGTCATTGATATGCACGCCCTGATCAGCACCCATGGCCAGTGCAGTCCGGATCGCTTCAATCGCTTTATCCGGTCCCAGGGTCAGGATGGTTACCGTACCCCCCTGGGCTTCTTTGATTTGCAGTGCCTCTTCCACCGCCAGTTCATCATAGGGGTTCATGGTCCATTTGATATCCTGCGTTTTAATGGAAACCCCATCATCTGCAATCTGAACCAGCGATTCGGTATCCGGCACCTGTTTCACCAAAACTACGATGTCCATATTTCACTCCTTTCATACAACATTAATTCTTTTGAAACTTTTAGATTTTGATCAAGGCCGAGAGCAACCTAACAAATGCCTAAAGTTCGAAGTGCCTAAAATGCCTAAAATTATAGAAGAAATTGATCCTTAGCTCCAACTTTAGGCATTTTAGCTCACTTGTCAAAGAACGGCG
>JABAHR010001544.1_pt11 | contig 11527 bp, 6 predicted proteins | sample 7062101 | NCBI WGS metagenome assembly JABAHR01 (sample SAMN14534553, study PRJNA622989) | marine sediment metagenome | biome: marine biome [ENVO:00000428]; feature: marine pelagic biome [ENVO:01000023]; material: deep marine sediment [ENVO:00002113] | place: India: Gulf of Kutch | collected...
CGATCAAAATTCCCCTGCAACGGAAGACCATTCTCAGCCGTGGCTTGCTCATACAAAACGGAACTCAACCCCATGGTCAACGCCCCTTCTATTTGAGCTTTCGCCCCATCTGGTGAAATTACCATCCCGGGATCAACAACACTATAAACTTTTTGGACCAGAATTTTACCATTCACTATGCGCAATTCGGCAATTTGGACAACCACAGTACCTACGTCGACGGACAATGCTACTCCTCGACCTACACCATCTTGCGATGGTTGAGACCAATTTGCCATTTCGCCGGCCCGCACCAATGCCTGCTTAAATCGCTCACCAAGTTTTGTATCAGGCATGTTAAGCAATCGAAACTTTATCGGATCCATTCCAATGCTATCAGCTAATTCGTCGATAAAAGATTCAACGGCAAAAACATTGGCAAATAAGCCTAATCCTCGCCACCATCCAGTCGGGATTGGAAGATCAGCCAAATACGTAACAGTCTGCTTATCAGCGACACCATAAGGGATCATTGCACCGCGCCAAGAGCCAAAATCCGCCCCCAATACAGTTTTAGCAATTCCCGGTAAGAATGGAAAGGAGACCTCTCCACTGGCTTGTTGATGCTCAATCGCCTCAATAAAACCTTCCGAATCCACGACCCCGCGCAGAATATGGTGAGTGGGAGGTCGCAGGTAGCCATACCTGAAATCCTCCTCCCGTGTCCAACCCACATGAACAGGTTGACCAACAGCATTCGATAGTATTGCCGCTTCCACAGCAACTTTTTCTTCTACTTTACGACCAAAACCTCCACCAAGATATGACGGCACCACACTAATTTCTGATTCATCCCGCCCTATTGCCTCTGCTACATATTCCCTGATGCGGACAGGCGCTTGGGTTGAAACTTTAACATCCACCCTATCAGGACGAACATCTACAACGGCTGCCTGTGGTTCTAAGTGTGCATGAAAAGCCATTGGTGTTCGATATTCTGATTGAAGCAAACTTGCAGAACTGAACACTTTTTCCGGATTGCCTTCTTTTTGGATCACCACTGGTTTTCCAACACCCACCTTCACCAACTTTTCAATATCTTCCTGCTGAAATTCCTCTCCTTGATCCCACTGGAGATCAAGATTTTTCAATGCATTTCGGGCCTGAATTCTGGTCTCAGCCACAATTCCAGCAAACCCTTCAGCTTGGACAATTTTAACCACCCCAGGCATACGACCAGCACTGCCTTCTGAGGCTCTTTTCAAAACAGCTCCTACTTGAGGGGGTCGCGCTACAGCCCCATAGAGCATATTTTGAACGCGCTCATCATAACCATAGACAGCCGCCCCGGTGACTTTATCCACAATATCTACTCTTGGAAAGGATCGCCCGATATATTTGTAATCACTTTTTGGCTTTAATTGTGGGACATCCTCTGGCAAAACCCACTCTTCAACATTTTGTACGATCTCCCCGTAGCTCAAGGCTTTGGTTTCATCCGAAGATATAAAAATCTGCCCTTCCTCTATGTATAGGTCGTCAATTGGAACATCCAATAACTTTGATGCCTCTTCCATCAGCATTAGCCGCATCAATGCGCCAGCTTCTCGTAAAGGCAAGAATAAACTTGAAACCGTACTGCTCCCGCTGGTCCCCATATTGTCATCCAACCCTTGACCAGTTCCTGCTTGTATAACTTCAATCTGATCCCAGCCAACTTCAAGTTCTTCAATCGCGATCTGGGTCAGCGCGGTATGCACCCCTTGACCCATTTCAACTTTAGGCAAATAGACCTTTACCCTATCATCAGGCGTTATCTCAAACCAGGCTGTTGGTTCACCATCAACACCACCAAAAGACCCGTCTGAGCCATCTACAAATTCAGCTATTTTTCGTCTGATCACTGGAAGTCCAACGGTAACCCCTAATACAAGGCTCGCTCCCCCAGTTCCCAATAAGATCAAAAAACCACGACGAGTTAGCTTTTTAGCCATTGTTAACCCCCGTTACCATTTGTTTTGCAGCATGATCTACAGCCGCTTTGATCCGCACATAAGTTCCACAGCGACAATAATTATTACTCATTGCATCAATAATTTCATCTTCAGATGGTTGTGGATTCTTGTCCAGAAACGCCGCAGCAGTCATGATCTGTCCGGGCATACACCACCCACATTGAGGGACCTGATAGTCCACAAATGCTTGTTGAACAGGATGCAGCAAATCAGGCTCTGGAGTAAATTTTTCCGCCAAACCTTCAATCGTAGTAATTGCTTTTCCCTCCGCAAAGGACAAAGGCACCACACAAGACCTAATTGCCTGGTCATCGAGATGAATTGTACAGGAACCGCAAATTCCTTTGCCACACCCATATTTTGTTCCCGTCAAACCAAGCTCGTCTCTTAATACCCAGAGCAGAGGACGTGATAAATCACCATCGTCTACATCAAAATCACGGTTATTAATCAATAATTTCATCTAAACTCCTGACATGCGGATTTCCGACCAGACCAAGGCGATTGGTAACACTTAATTGGAGATCAAACAAATGTGAAATAGTTTGGCAAAGTTGATTTAAAAAATTGATTGGGTGATAAGGCCTTTAATTACCTCCATTGTAAATTTCTAAGGTGATATCAAAACCCAATGACTTCACTCGAAAATCAATCTTCAAACACTATTTTAAAACAATTAGCAGAGCATCTTTCTCAACCTTTTGGTCGCTCTGAATTAATACATCTTTGACAACTCCATCTTTCGGAGCGTGGATAGCCATCTGCATCTTCATCGATTCAATCACACAAACAGACTGTCCCTCATTAACTTTCTGCCCAACCTCTACATTGACGCTGATTACCAATCCAGGCATCGGGGCGCGTAATTCATCGTCTGTGGAGGGAGTGGATCGAGATTGAACCCGGTCCCGCTCTGGTTCCACCTGGGCAGTTATCTGTTTTCCGTCAGCCATCACGAGGTATGAGCTGTCACCTTCTACTCGCATGTGGAGTTCCAGTTTATCATCTCCGTGATTCAACAAATATAATCCTGCCTCATTTAACTGCAGTAAATCGGCCTGGATTTCCTCATCGTTGATTTTGATTCCAGTCTCAGAGATTTCTATTCGATATTCATTCTGACCAATTTTGATCCGGTAAACTGCCATATTATTTCCACTGCCGAGCTAAAGGTTTACTTATTATAGTTTAACCCATCTGAAACAAAAAAGGGGCGCACAATGTGAAGTGCGTCCCTCTTTATTTTGTTGGTACTCTCCAAAATTAGAGCGCGCCCCTCATCTGTTCTTTCCAGGCGGTGGTTCGCCAATTATTTTCTTCTCTACGTTTTTTGGTCTGATGCTTTTTCTGCTTGTGTTCCACAAGAGCGGTTGCTAACGCAACAATTTTCTCCAAAGCCTCAGTTCGTTCTTCCATATTGGGTTTGAAATGATCAAGGAAGGAAGTATTTACATTTCCGCCGATAAAGTTTTCCTGGGCGACAATCTTGGAAAGGAATTCGATATCTGTAGGAACACCGCTAATTTGAAATTCTTCTAAAGCACGGCTCAGCCTCTGAACGGCAATCTCCCGGTCCTCTCCCCAAACAATCAATTTGGCTAATAGGGAGTCATAGTGCATTGTTACATCCATCCCCATATACAAAGCGCTGTCAACCCGGATACCAGGACCATCCGGTTCTTTAACATAAGTAATTTTTCCAGTGGCTGGAAGGAAATTATTGGTCACATCTTCTGCCAGGATACGGGCTTCGATGGCTGCACCACGGACGAAAATGTCCTCTTGAGAAATTCTCAGTTTTCCTTCTGCTGCCAACCTGAGCTGCATCCGGACAAGATCAAGCCCTACCACCAACTCAGTAACAGGATGCTCTACCTGGATGCGAGGGTTCACTTCGATGAAATAAAATCTTCCCTGCTGGTCGAGAAGGAATTCAACCGTTCCTAGGCTGCGGTAGTCAAGCCTGAGACCCAATTGGCGGGCAAACTCATGAACTTCGGCGCGCTGCTCAGGTGTCAGACCAGGTGCAGGAGCTTCTTCAATCAGCTTTTGCCGCCTACGTTGGATTGAACACTCACGTTCACCCAGCACCAACACATCACCATTGCCGTCTCCAACAATTTGGACCTCAATATGGCGGGCCTGGTCAACAAAAGGTTCAAGATAAATCCCATCTTTACCAAAGGATGCTTGCGCCTCCTTCTTTGCCAGTCGGATCATCTCAATCAATTCCTCGCGTTGATGGGCAATTCGAATCCCTCTACCACCACCACCAGAAACCGCCTTAACCATGATTGGAAATTCAACCTCAACATCATGCAGCAATTGTTCCGGATCGATGCTTTTCTGATCTACGGGTAAAACAGGTCCAGCCAAAACCCTCAAACCAGCCTCGTGGGCGATTGCCCGGGCGGTCACCTTATCTCCAGTGAGGTCTATCGTCTCTGGTCTTGGACCGATAAAAATCATTCCCGCGTCTTCAACCTTGCGGGCAAATTCTTCGTTTTCAGATAAAAATCCATAGCCAGGATGAATGGCATCCACATTTTTTTCTAATGCTACCTGCACAATCTTATCGATGTTCAAATAACTTTCTTTCGCCTCTGCAGGACCAATCAGGCAAGCCTCATCTGAATAACGGGCATGCAGAGCTCCATGGTCTGCCTCTGAAAAGACAGCCACACTCTTAAAGCCCAACTCTCTGCAGGCTCTCATAACACGAATAGCAATTTCACCACGGTTGGCAACTAAAACTTTCATTTTTACTCCTATAATCAACGATTTATAATGGAATATTGCCGTGTTTTCTGGCTGAGGTTGACTGGCGCTTATCCTGCAGTGTTTCCAAAGCCAGGACAATTCGCTTGCGAGTCTCAGCATGAGGAATCACATCATTTAGATACCCCCGGGATGCTGCAATGTAAGGGTTGGCAAATTCATTCCGGTATTCTTCAATTTTTTGTTGGCGCAGAGCATCTGCGTCTTCTGCATTAGCCAGATCTCGGCGATAAAGGATATTGACAGCGCCTTCCGGACCCATGACTGCCAGGTTTGCGTCTGGCCAGGCAAAGTTGAGATCACCCCGAAGGTGCTTAGAGCTCATCACTATGTAAGCGCCCCCAAATGCCTTCCGCATAATCAGAGAAACTTTAGGTACTGTCGCCTCTGCGTACGCAAAAATCATCTTCGCTCCATGTCTAATCACTCCACCAGCTTCTTGATTTGTTCCTGGCAAAAAGCCCGGAGTATCCACTAAAGTTACCAAAGGGATATGAAAAGAATCACAAAAGCGGATAAAACGAGCCGCTTTGTCTGAAGCATCGATATCCAACACGCCTGCTAGTACCAGCGGTTGGTTCGCGACTACTCCGATGGTATGTCCATCCATTCTGGCAAAACCAACCACAATATTTTGGGCATATTCTCTTTGAACCTCTAAGAACCGTCCTTCATCCACGATTGACGTGATCACATCTTTTACATCATAAGGTTGGCGTTCTTCATACGGAACGATTTGTTCCAGTTCAGGTGTCATCCTCTCAGGATCATCCACCGGATCCAATATCGGGGGTGGTGTTAGGTTATTAGATGGCAGGTAGGAAAAAAGCAGCCGGATTTCCGCGATTAAACTTTCCTCATCAACCGATACAAAATGCGCTACACCGCTCTTTCCTGCATGAATTTCCGCCCCTCCCAAAGAACGAGTATCTACATCTTCATGAGTAACAGCCCGCACAACATCTGGTCCAGTCAGGAACATGTATGAATTCTCTTCCTCCATGAAGACAAAATCCATTAACGCTGGGGAATATACTGCTGCCCCTGCGCAAGGACCAAGGATCGCTGCAATTTGGGGAATAATTCCAGATGCCTGCACATTCCTGGTAAAAATTTCACCACAGGCAGCCAGAGAATCAACCCCTTCCTGAATTCTTGCCCCGCCAGAATCATTTAATCCTATGACCGGAGATCCATTCTGATGCGCCTGCTCGATAAGACGGGCGATCTTTAGCCCATGGCTTTCACCGAGCGACCCTCCCAATATTGTAAAATCTTGGGCATAAACATAAACTAGACGTCCGTCTATTTTTCCCCAGCCTGTGACCACCCCATCAGTAAATCTTTCAGGAGTTGTCCCATTCTCGGGCTGAGCAATATTCCTCGGGGTAACAAACATATCAGTTTCAACAAAGGTCCCGGGATCAAGTAGGAGCGCTAAGCGTTCCCGCGCTGTCAGCTTGCCTTTGGCATGTTGGGCCTGGACGCGTTTTTCCCCCCCGCCTTGTTGAGCAATCGATTTAATCTGGTTAAATTCTAATTTTTTATTCATAACACTATGCACACTTGTTGATATCGGTGGGTCAAAACCCCAATATCGATATAGAGTTACGCACAAATGTCTGAACAACATTGGTACAAAAGTAACATCCGGCATGGTTTACTTACCGAATACTTTAGTTATAATTCACAAGTGAGTTAAAAATTAACCGCAACTTATAAGTTGCTATGGTGTTTCCCCTACCTGTAGGGGCTGTGCGAACTTTGAAAAACCAGCAGTATCACGGTTGGCAAGATCATTCCCATTCATGTGCGATAACTAGAGCGGTTTCAACTCTATGCGCCACATTTTCGTGCTGCGCCCTGGTATTAATTTTTCAATATCAAATTGACGACCAAGATGGTCAGTTTGATCAGATTGTTATAGGTCAGGAATGATCGATCAATACACGTTCTATCAATAACAGAACGGAATAAAGTCCGTTCTGATTGAAACAATTTAATTGTATTTACCCTCCAGGAGTAAATGGTAGGAGGCTCAAAGATGAACAAAAAACAAATCGCAATTGCTGTCGTTGGCATTGGAGCTATAATGCCCGATGCCTCAAATGCAGATGATTTTTGGCAAAATATTCTCAATAAACGCTATTCCATCAAGGATGTGCCACCTGAGCGATGGACCCCCGAGATGTTTTATCATCCAGATCCCAGCGTTCCGGATAAGACTTACAGCAAATTAGGGGGTTGGGTAAATGATTTTCCATTTAAACCTTTGGAGTGGGGTATCCTCATTCCTCCAAGGATTCTCGAAAATATGGATGACAGCCAAAAATGGGCAATCGCTGCCAGCCGCCAGGCACTCATGGATTATGGATACCCAGACAGACCTCTGAATCATGAGCGCGTAGCGGTCATTCTGGGAAACGCCATGGCAGGCGAACATCATTATCAGACCAATTTGAGAGTGCATGCACCTGAATTTGAAAAAGCGTTATCTGATCTTCCAGCGTTTAAATCACTCCCAAAGGAAATACAGCAATCGCTTCTCTCAGGGATGCTCTCAAACATTCAATCCAGCACTCCCCCTATAAATGAAGACACCATGCCAGGTGAGCTTTCCAATATTATCGCCGGCAGGATCGCCAACGTATATAATTTTTCAGGCCCAAACTTCGTGACAGACGCCGCCTGTGCATCCTCGATGGCAGCCTTGCAATCGGCGATTGATGGTCTTGCATCATACCAATTTGATGCAGTTCTCACCGGTGGAGTTGACCGCAATATGGGACCTGGTTCCTTTGTCAAATTCAGCAAAATTGGTGCCCTCAGCCCTGATGGTTCCCGACCGTACGCCGCGGGTGCAAATGGTTTTGTGATGGGTGAGGGGGCTGCTATTTTCCTTCTGAAGCGTCTTGAAGATGCAGAACGCGAAGGAGATCGGATTTATGCTGTTATTCGAGGCGTTGGCAGCAGTAGCGATGGAAAAGGTAAAGGAATCACTGCACCCAACCCCAAAGGCCAGCAGCTTTCAATCCAGAGAGCATGGCAAAATGCAGGAGTCAATCTGAACAGTGTTGGATTGATTGAAGGCCACGGAACTTCCACCCGGGTTGGTGACAGAGTGGAAACCCAGAGCTTGGCGAATGTCTTTGGTTCAGCAGGTTTGGCTAAACACTCGGTTGGGCTTGGATCGGTGAAATCAAACATCGGCCATCTAAAAAGCGCTGCTGGTGCAGCCGGTATGCTCAAGGTCATTTATGCCCTTGATAAAAAAATACTCCCCCCTTCTGCCAATTTCAAAGAACCCAATCCAGAAATCAACTTCGCAGAGTTGCCATTTTTTGTGGTTACTGAACCGCGTCCCTGGGAAAGACCGGTTGGTGAAATCCGGCGAGCAGGGATTAGTTCCTTCGGGTTTGGGGGCACAAATTTCCATGTCGTAATTGAGGAATATATCCCTGGTATGACAGTGGAAGATAAGCCGACTTTATCAACATCTGCAAAAAAGACAGAAAAATTAAACAGGGAACCAGCCAAGGAGATCATTTTGAATGAGACCAAAACCACCAAACCCTCAAAACAATTCGTCTTTCTCGGAGCAGATAAATCTAACCAACTTCACGAAAAATTATCTGATTTGTTGGAGGCAGCAAAATCTGGTGTTTTGCCAGAAACAATTGAACCTTCAAAGTCCGATTTGCAACAGCAAGAACGTCTTGTATTCAGCTACTCGACCCCTGAAGAGTTCATCAAAAAAGGCCAAAAAGCACTCAAAGGACTCGAATCAGATCAAGATACCCCTTGGCCAGCTTATACAGCTCGGGGGATTTATCGTGGCAGTGGTGAACCCGGCAAAATTGCTTTTCTCTTCCCCGGACAAGGATCACAATACGTCAACATGCTGCGCGATCTGATTGATGACTTTCCTATCATTCGTGAAACCTACCAAGAGGCGGATCAGGTAATGACCCCATTGTTGGGAAAACCGCTCACCGATTACATCTTTGTTGATGCGGTTGATGAGGAAAGCCTCACCGCTGCAGAAAACACACTCAAAGACACAACCATCACACAACCGGCTGTTCTAACTGCTAACATTGCTCTGATGCGCCTGCTCGGGAACCGACACATTCACCCGGACATGCTGATTGGCCACAGCTTGGGTGAATATGGTGCCCTGGTCGCCGCTTCATCCCTCACCTTTAAGGAAGCCCTTGAAATAGTCAGCGCCAGAGGCCATGCCATGTCTGCGCTAGAAGTAGAAGACAACGGATGCATGGCCGCGGTACTTGCCCCAATCGAAAAGGTGGAAGAGATTATTTCCTCGATTGATGATTATGTGGTTCTGGCCAATATCAACAGCCCTGTCCAATCTGTGATCGGGGGCGAAACAGCAGCCGTGGACAAGGCAATTGCGATATTCAAAGAGGCTGGCCTGCAGGCAGTGAAGATTCCTGTATCACATGCCTTCCATACTCGAATCGTTGCCCCGGCATCCGATGTTTTGCGCAAGATGATCGAGCGCACCAACATCAGGTCCCCACAAATTCCAATTGCAGCCAATGTCACTGGTGATCTTTACCCTGCTGAACACTCAACCATGATTAACATGTTGTCCGACCATATTTCATCCCCGGTCCAATTCGTGAAGGGAGTGCAGACCCTTTATCAATCGGGGTGCAGAATCTTTGTCGAAGTAGGCCCAAAACGGGTGTTGAACTCACTCACCAACGATATCCTTAAAGAACACGACGATGTGACCATCGTGGCGACCAACCACCCGCGCAAAGGCGGTATTGAGAGTATCTACGAAGCATTATGCCAGCTATACGCTTTGGGATTAGGATATAAGAAAGACCAACCAGCTGAGGTTACATCAAAGGTGGAAAATCTAGGTGCTCAAACCGCAACAGTGACCTCTCACTCATCCAGCCCATCCCGCATGACAGATCCCCAGACTCTCCACGGTTCTGTGGTGATCTCCGGCGCGGGGCTTGGACTGCCCGGTCGAAATAAGCGAGTTTTCAGCAGCGATAATATTGATCGGATATTAAAGGGAAACAGNNNNGGTTGATCAAAAGTGATGCCGGAGCGCGGATGGTCTTGCTTGATGACATCGACCAGACGATTAAATTAGCAGGTCAGCATGGCGAATTCAATCTATCTACCGAATTTGGAATTCCAGAAGATCGAGTTGCTGCCCTGGATATCACGACCCAGTTGGCCATCGCTGCAGGAATCGATGCGATGCGCGATGCTGGCATACCATTGGTGATGCGCTACAAACAAACCAGCACCGGGAGCTACCTTCCCAACCGTTGGATGCTGCCAGAAAGCCTGGCAGATGAAACCGGCGTTATTTTCGGTTCTGCATTTCCAGGTTTAGATGAACTAGCCAAGGAAGCAGAAAACTACTATAAACATGAAAAGCTCACCTCCCAGCTGAGAGAACTGGAAACTTTGTTAGAAATGGTTCAGCCTGGAAATGAACTGATGCATTCCGTTCTATCCCAGAAAATCAATGATCTGCAGCAAAAATTAACAGAACTGGATTACCATTTCGATCGTAAATTTATCTTCCGCGTACTCACCATGGGACACTCGCAATTTGCTGAATACATCGGGGCGCGAGGACCCAACACAGCAGTCAACGCCGCCTGTGCAACCACCACACATGCGTTGTCCATCGCGGAAGACTGGATCCGCAACGGACGCTGCCGCCGGGTAATCATCGTCGCTGGCGATGATGTCACAGGCGGAAACCTTGTATCTTGGGTGGGTACTGGACTGCTCGCCAGTGGTGCTACAACAACCAACGGCGACTTACGTACCGCCGCCCTTCCTTTCGACCGCCGCAGAAATGGGATGATCATGGGAATGGGTGCCGCTGCATTGGTCGTAGAATCTGAAGATGCAGTCCAGGAGCGCGGGATGCAGGGCATCTGCGAAGTACTCGCCACCGACACCGCCAACAGTGCATTTCATGGCACCCGCCTGGATGTCGGTCACGTCAGCCAGGTTATGCAGCGATTAATCGATACTGCTGAACAACGTTTTGACATCCATCGAGAAGAATTTGCAGAAAAAACGATGTTCATGTCTCACGAGACCTACACCCCGGCCCGTGGTGGAAGCGCAGCAGCAGAGATCAAAGCTTTGCGCAGCACTTTTTCTGAACATGCAAACAAGGTTTTGATCACCAACACGAAAGGGTTTACAGGTCACACCATGGCCGTTGGTGTAGAAGATATTGTTTCAGTAAAAGCACTCGAAACAGGTCAGGTTCCTCCCATCGCTCACCTTGATGACAATTTTGAACCCGATCCGGAACTCGGAGACCTGAATCTGTCACGTGGCGGTCAGGTCCCCCTCGATTACGCCTTGAGGCTAGGCGCTGGGTTTGGTTCACAGGTCGCGATGGCGCTCTTACGCCGCATTCCTGGCCAAAAAGAACGCATTAGACAATCTGAATACCAGAAATGGTTAGCGTCCGTTGCAGGCTACCAAACTGCTGAACTGGAAGTTGTCCAGCGAACCCTGCGCATCAAAGAACAGGGAGTTCCAACCCAACCCCCAATGCATTCTGGATGGGTTTTTGGACAGGGCCCCACTCAATGGGCAGACAAACCTGAAGTGAAAGCAAAAACTATCGAACGCTCCACTGATAATCAAACCAAAACAGCTCAAGCTGAACCGGTTCAGGAGTCAGACCAGACGACAGTTCGACCATCCGAAGAAGAAATTATCGAATTTCT
>JABAHR010044374.1_pt1 | contig 11522 bp, 16 predicted proteins | sample 7062101 | NCBI WGS metagenome assembly JABAHR01 (sample SAMN14534553, study PRJNA622989) | marine sediment metagenome | biome: marine biome [ENVO:00000428]; feature: marine pelagic biome [ENVO:01000023]; material: deep marine sediment [ENVO:00002113] | place: India: Gulf of Kutch | collected...
TACAGGTTTTTGTGTGGTTTTTATTTCGTGTTTAGTAGTAGACACGCGTTCATTACTGTACGAATTATGTTTTTAAAAATACTGTGCGCGCGTTCACTACTGTACAAGCTTGCTAATCAAATCGCTGGCCCCAAAGGAGCAAAACGAAACATACCAAAAAAGCAGCGCCAAACAAAGCGGCCGGCAGCCGTTCGATCAGTTCCCAAAAATCACTCATTTGCCGACTTCTGGCCGTGGTGAAACCGGCACAAAGGTTGCCAATTATCGCGGTCCCAAAACAGCTTTGAATTGCCTCTGTGCGGCGTAATATGATCAACGTCTGTAGCTGGCTTATCTTTGCCCTCGTCCCGGCATTGTCGGCACAAAGGATGCTCGTCTAAAAAAATAAGCCTGGCTCGCTGCCACCTGCGGTTATATCCTCGTTTGTGTGCTGAAGGCCGGCGGCGGTTCAATGATTGCCGCGGCTGGTTTGTTAAGGCGTCTATAACTCTCGGCTTTTTCACTTGCTGCGAAAATGAGCGTGCCTTTTGATCGTCTGGGGAACTATGTCCGTCGACGTTGCCACGACCTCTACCGTGTAGCGCTTGTTTGCTGCCATGCCGGCCACCTGATACGTAACAGCTCGGCCAATAGGGATTGTGCGGCGGTCGACCGTTATGGCTGACGTTGTGGCCTGAACGCTGCTTATCGTGAGGTCCGAGCCTCCGACCTGCGAAACAGTCGGCACGCGTGTGATTGTTGCGCCAGTAGTCAAAAGTGTCGACAAATCACAGGCGCCGACTTGCGTTTCGCCGGCCGATATTACTGGTACCTGATTGAAGGAAACTACCATCAGAAGTGCTCCAGGCGTGAGCCTCCCCAATAGAACATGGTGGGGCAGCACAGGGGGACAACAATGTCGGACGAAACGCCGTAGTCCTGGGCAACTGCCCCAAAATACCTTGTAGCGTAGTTGGCGGCCATGGTGTCGTAATAAGCCGGCGTTAAGATGGCAACGATTGCCGGCCGCGGACCGTAGCCCGCGTCAAATCCCGCATCGTAGGCGATCTGATACCCAGTCATCCCCGCCTCTAATTACGTGGGCTGCGTGAAGACCACGATTTCGCGGTCCGCCGCATTGCCCGTGCTGACAAAACGCAGTATCAAACAATCGCCGTTTGTATCGGCGGCGTCTAGTGCGATTCTGTACCAGCCCCCCCCGCTGGTAATTTCGGATGCCGTGTTCGTCAAGGACACGAAGGCCCCGCCGTCAATTGACACCGTACCCGTGATGCTTGTCAGCCCGGTGACTCCGGTCACCAGGTCGGTACTTTCGACCATCTTAAAAGGGAACACGGCCACCGCTGAATTTTTGACAATTCGGTGCGGCAAATCGGCGGCGATCTGGTCGAGGATAAGGTCGAGCCGCCCGCCATCTGCCCAATCGGTGTCTAAAGTCCCCGTGTCTACGAGAATAGCGGTAACATCTGAGGCAATTGTCGCAATCTCGGTCGCCGTTTCGCCAAAGGTGCCCGCCGTTACGTGAGACGCCTGAGTCTCGTCCCAAACAGCGTCGGCAATGGCCGCTGCAGTCGGTGGCGTGGTGTAGTTGTCCAACTGTGCCTGCAAGCTGTCCGTGGTGCGGTCGTAGGTTGCGGTANNGCGGTACCGTCGTCTGCGATGTAATCGAGAGCGGAATTGGCGGTAATGTCTGCCGTCCAGCTGGTCGGCAGGGCAGTGTTGACGACGAAATGCAAGCCTCTGGCGACCAAGGCGTCGTCGACTTCGCTTTGAACTTCAGCATCCCAGCCTGCGTTGTTCCATGGTACCGCCGTTAAGTGATCTCCTGTGCCTCCCGCCTCGGTCAAGTTGGTGCCGTCGCCGACGTGGTTTCGAATAGCTTCTTGGGAATCCGTGCTCGTATCGAAGGTGGCCCCGCCAATTTCTGCAAACACGCTGCCCGCCGCTACGTCAGTTGACCAGTTAGTGGGCAAGGACGAGCTGATTAGGTGGTCAAGCCCATAGCTAACGAGGGCGTCGGCACATTCAGATTCGACTTCCGCATCCCAGCTGGAATTCCAGGGAATAGCCGTGAGGCCTGCGCCGGCCGCGCCGATTTCTGCGGTATCGGTCAGAATGGCGGCGATGTTCGCCGTATGGTCCGCCGTCTGCGCCGTGTGGCCGGTGAGCGTGGTGACCGTGTCGCAAAGCTGTATGTCCGTGCCCGCCAGGTCTACGGCGGTCGTCGGGTTTTCGACATTTGCCCAATCGATGCCCACAGTTCCGCCCGCGGTAACGTCGACGTGATAGTCGGCCTGTGCCGTGGACTTCAGCCCCTTGTCCGCCATGATGTAAACGTTGTCTGTGGCGGCCATGGTGAAGATTCCGGGGTCTTCCAAAAGGCCGATCGTCCGTGTTGCTCCCGTGTAGGAATCGACAACGCCCACGGCCTTTTGCGTGGCGGTGGCCGCGTCTTCGATAACGATCGTGCAGCCCACATACGCCCCATCGTCCGCGCTTCCGGCCGTGAGCGTGAACGAGGTTTGCGAGGCCAGGGTCGCAATCGTTGTTTCCTGCAAGAGCATTCGATCGGCGCCGCCAGCGCCGGTGGTCCAAGCTGCGTCGCCGCGATCGCGTATACTCTGCAGGCTGTCGGTTGTGTTGTCGAAGGTGTCCCAATCGGCCGTGGCCGAGGATGACACAAGTTGCGCGATGATGCTGTCGTCTGTAACATCCGCACCGGCAACGGAGGCCGAAACGAGATGGTCGAGGCCGTAGGTAACGATTCCCGTGGCAACTTCGTTGTAAATGTTGGCGAGCGAAATGGTGTCGGGAATCTTTGTATCGTTTAGGCTGTTGGTGTCGACCAGGATGGCGTCAAGGTCGAGGCCGCCAGCGTCCGAAATAGCCAGGCCGCCAGCGGCGTCGGCAGCTGCCGCAGGCAAAGCAGTCCCGGCTAGCCCTCGGGTGGCGCTGTAGTTGTCACAAGCCGTTTCGAGGTTCGCGCGGGCTGTCGGGTTGAGGGCATCGCCCACGAAAAATGACACGCTGTCGCCGGCCGCCATCGTGAAGACGCCTGGGTCTGCGTCGAGGGTTATGGTCTTTGTTGACCCGGTATAATCGCTGACAATGCCTTTAGCTATTTGGTGAAGTGTGGACAAGTCGGAGACAATGCAGACCATACCATTGTAAGCGTCGTCGTCCGTGCTGCCGTCTTCTAGAGTGAAGCTGACTTGTGAGGCTAACGTGGCAATTGTCGTGTCAAGTATGGCGCCGGGAAATCCGATCTTGAACTGGGCGACCCAAGCGTTAATTGTCCCAGCATCAATAGTTACGCCCTCAATTCTGACGTGATAAGTGCTGCCGGCCTCGTAAAAGTTAGCCGTTGTGTTGTCCGCCAAGTCCAGTTCGAGCAAGTGGTTGCCCGTGACCGTGTCAAAATCAATTGTCAGCGTTTCGCCGGCCGAGCTGGCCCGCTGAGTGGCACCCCCGTCTTTGTGTATATGGCAATCAGTGTTGAGCCAATCTGTGGCCGTCACCGACGCTGATGGGTCGTTGCTGTCAAAAGTGTTAATCGGTATCCAAATCTTGGAACCCGGGCGTACTGTGCCTAAATCAAGCATTTTGCACTGGTCCTGCTAAGGGTCNNTCCGTGTAGAGACCAACCCGCGATTGGTGATTTTCTGCCGCCAGTGGCTGCGGCAGCTTCAAAAGCCATAAAACCGAATGCTCTTTCCGAGGCGTCCGCGGTGGTCCAATCTAGCGTGAAATCACTGCTCCCAATGGCAGACACATCAGCCTCCTCCACAATAGATTGCTCTACCGCGATCATTTGAATAGCCTCGTCTGACTCCTGCCTAGACTCGACATCATGCGCGCTCGAAACGTTGTCCTCAACTGTAAATGCAGCCGTGCCGCGTTCTGTTGTCGCAGAGAAACCGCCAAGACAGAAAACGGAGTCCGCCGTAACGGCTGTGCCCGTGGTTCCATTAGTCAGCAGCAGTACGCCGGCGGGCCGGTTTGTAGTGTTAGTGCTTTTTGTGGTTGCAGTTGTAGGGGAAGTGTCATTGCCTACAGTTATAGAATCCCCGGCATTAAATTTAATGCCGAGAACATAATAATATCTCGCCGTCCCAGTCACCGTTGTGAAATTAAAAGTAACTCCGTCCGAATCGAAGCTGTCTACGTTCGCCTCCTCAACGGTTGCGGTTTCGTCGGTTCTTCTTATTACCTTTGTCGTGCTAATAGCCCGCGCCGTTTCTGAGGGGGAGGTAAGAGATTCAACGTAGCTCGATGCGGAAAACTCATTGGTGCCGTCAGAAAATCCCATCTGCACTACAAAGCCTACGGTTTGTCCTTCGGAAGTGTTCCCGTTTGAAAAAACTATAACTGCGTCAGGCTGAAAACCCATCCCCGTTATAGCTTTTGTTCCGGTGCTTGTCGGGCTGGTAAAGGTAAGAAGCCTAGAGTTATCAACATCCCCGATTGCAAAGTATTTGCACTGCTTTGTCCCCCCCGGTGCCACCGACCAATTTACCGTGAAGCCATCGGCGTCAAGGCTAACCAAAGTTGCAGTATCCTGTATGGTTTGGCTGGCAATCGCATAATGCCTGTTTATATACGCGCCTGCATTTCTGGTGGCATCCAGCGAATCATTTTCGGCATTGCCGTAAACTGCCTTGTCTACTCCGTTCGCACCGGACGCGCCCAAAGAATAGCGAGCCCACGCATTCCATGCCCCGTTCGAATTAACTCCCGCGTCAAAAACAATAATTGCCGATGGCTGAAAACCGACGCCGGTTATGGCCTGGTTGCCTGTCGAGGTGTTCTTCTGAAAGTTTCCGAAGTAACAATTCATGCCTGATCAATTTTTTGTCGAACTTGAGCCTCTAAGTCTGCAATCGTGCGTGCAGTGCCTTCTTTAAGTTGCCCGGCCTGAATTGCGTCAATTAACACCTCAAAGGCGGCCCTTAAGACTCTTTTAAGTCCATCTCCACCCCCGCCCGTTAATTCCTTGGCTTTCTCTTTTGCGGCTGAAACCTTTTCCGCAGCCAAAGCGGCGGGCCATGCATCCTTTTCTGGTTGCGTAGCCAATCGCAGATTTGCGCCATCGCAAAAGTACCCATCTGCCAAATTAACCGCGTCTACATTTGCCGAAAATGTCGCCTGTCCGATTGGTAGAGTAGACCAGACCTGGGAAACATCTTGTGACGTTGCGCCTAACACTTCCCCGCCGTTTACCCTATACAACACGCCTGCCATTTACTTGCCCTTTTCTTCAATAATTTTTAACCGAATTTCGTGGTCGTCGACGAGGTGGGCCTGCCTTGAAATCGTTGAATCAAGCCGGCCGACTTCTTTTGCCAGGTGTTCAATCGTCGCGCTAAGGCTTACGGTTGTAATACGCACTTGCGAAACTACCCAGACGGCCACACTGGCGGCAATTACTAGCTCAAGAACCAAATCTAAACTAAATTGCATCAGGGCCGACCCAGTCGCACAGGCCACGCTGGAACAGCAGCTCCCGTAAATCAAAGCTGCCAATAAACACTGTTCCGATCAGCCTTTCAAAGCTAGTGGCCGACCGCAGCAGCTCTAAAAGGCTGACGCGGCCGTCTTTGTTTGTGTCGCCCCCTGTCTTTATCCACAGCTGCACGCTGTCGTGACCGTTATTGCAAACCTGATCAACGTATTGTTTGGCGCTAATGCCGCCCTCGGAAAGTTCCGGGCAATTCACATCGGCGAGCCGCAGCCTAATTTCCCCCAGTACCGGCAGACGCCAGCGTAAGGTGTCGCCATCGACCGCGCCCAAATACTCAGCGGGCGTCACATAAATCCCGTCCGCCAGGGCCGGCGCTAGCCATCGTCTGTTCATAACACGCTGCCGCGGGGGGCCGCTGCCAGTTTGAGGTGTGCCGACCCCTGCGCGCGGCGAGCGTTTGTTCTAGTTGTCCGGCAGTAGCACGGCGACATTGTCTTGCGCTTCCGCCGCGGCTGGCTGCTCGGCCGCCCTTTGTGCCAGCCCCCAGGCGATCGCCGCGCCGCTGCCCAAAAGTCCGACCGCCGCCAGGGCAGCTGGGGCTATCTTGGCGGCTAGCGACGCTGTCGGCTTCTCTTGTTCGAGTTTTACGTCGCCCGCGATTATGTACCTGTCACCCATATCATCGGTCTCGAACGATTCTGCGCCCCACAGCTCGCGCTCGATATGCTTCGCGTCGGCCTTGATCAGGTCTAGCTCGAAATCCATAGACTCGGTCACGTTGGCCACGCTGGCCGCGTGCAAAGCATTGTTTAGCCGGTCCTGGCGTTGTAGCTGAGCGGCGAGTCTATCCGCGGGCAGCGGTGGCGATTCCATCCCAGTCCCCATTGATTGCAGCCTCGCGGATTTTGTTATTTCGCTCAGCAATCCGCGCCAGATTTGCTCTCACCTGGCGGTTGCGGGAGGTTTCAGCTGTCACCGCGTCGATCACATCGGCAGCGGCCAGCTTCACCTTCGCATCAACAGCCGCGACGATCGCGGAAAACTGCAAAGCGAAACTTTCTTTCGTTTCCGGCGTGTCAAGATATCGACCCGCCGCTTGCAGATCTTCCGCGGCCTCGGCTCGCAATTGCTCGGCGGTGCGCATTACTTATGAGGCAGACGCAATACCTTGTCTACCGCTCGCGACTCGGCGGTCCCCAGCTCGTCAAACTTTTTGATCGTCGCCAGGCGGCCGATGTTGTTCGAATTCGAAATATTGCCTTTGATTTCCGTCATCAGCAGGGTCTGCGCGCTGACCGATTCGGCCTTGAGATGCGCTTTCACGTTAGCAGGCAAAGACATTTATTGGCTCCTTTTTGTTTAGTTGGTTAGCTGCCGGGCGCGCGTTCGCGCAAAACGTACTCGGTGGCCGCCGCCTCGATTTCGCCTACCTCGTCAAACTTTTTGACGCCGGTTGCGCGGGCAACGTGGCTTACGTTTTGGATGTTGCCTTTCGTGTCGCTCATCAGCGCCGTGTGCGCCTGGGCGCTTTCCTCTAACAGAATTTCGCAGCAGTCGGTTCCGATGTCGGGCATGGTAGCTCCTTTCGCTTTTTTGCCTAGGTTAATTTCGGGCACCTGTTTGTCCCCTTTCTGATTTGAGTTTTAGCGGCTGCCCCAGCGGCGCCGCGTCCTGATAAACCTGGCCGATCGTCTGCCCGGCCGCGTCGACGTTGCGAAAACGCAGCCGAGCGGGCGGAATGGTCAGTGTCCCATTGAGGGGGACGGACACGGTTTTAGCTGGCTCGTCGTCCTCGTCGCCGGCTTGAAACACAAAGTTAATTTTGGCCCGCTCCAGGGCCTCTAACCGCCGGTACACATCGTCCAGCCCCGCGGCCTGCCCCGGCTCGCCTGGCGCCCCCGGTTGTCCCGGTTCTCCCGGTTCTCCCGGTTCCCCCTTGTCGCCTTGCGGCCCCCGCGGACCGGCTGGACCCGCTGGCCCTTGCTGGGGCTTGATGTCCTTCAGGTTTTCGTCGATGTGATCACGCAGCCGGCCGAAAATAATTTCTAGTTGGGCGTCCGTGATAATCGGCGTTGGCTGCGGTTTTTTGAATGGATTGAGCGGGCCGCCAATTTTTGGCGCGGCAGGTCCGCAGCGATGGCGCGCCAGGATATCGGCGACACAATCAAGGGGGGTGGCGTGCCAGGTGGCCCCGTCGCTGCCCCACACAATCGCGCACAATTCGCCGTTCGAATTGAAAGCCGGCCCCCCACTATCACCGCCAACGACCGAACCACCGATGGCCCGAAATTCTACGGTAGGGCTCTGCTGGCCTGAGCGGTGCATAGCCGTGGCTCGGCGTAGGTACTGGCCGTGGACAATTGCAAGGCGGCCCGTCGGGCCATAGCCGGCCATGTAGCAGCGCGCGGTGATCTTGCCGATTTCGACGGCGAAGGCGTTCGGCACGGGCGCGGCGGTTTGCATCAAGCAAAAATCCCCCACTGCCGCCCGGCCCAACAAAACGCAACGATATCGGCGGCCTTGCAAATCAATTGCCAGAGCATCCGGCGACTCGCCCCGCAGTACGTGCCATGCGGTGGCAATGATCGTGGGGTTTTTTTTGATGATCACGCCCGACCCGCGGCTGCTGCCGGCGATCACTCGCACGACGCAGCGTCGGTACTCTTCCGGCGCGTCTGTCCGCTGGCTTCCGACCCCCGGCCGGCATGCGTCGGGCAGTCAAGTCTGTGCCGGTACGGGGCTGGCCAGCAACAACGCCAGGGCCAGGCCGCCGAAAAAGGCAAGCAATCTTTTCATTCGCAGTCTTTTTTCCAGCAGCCCGACCAGGCCCAAACCCGCAGCGCGATGAACATGGCCAATCTTCGCCAGCGTGGCACGTTCCACCGCCGAAGGAGAGCAAGGAAAGCGGCGTCGGCAAGCAGCCGGTCGTCATAATTTCCGTTGCATTTGCGGCACAAGTGGTCGTGGATAATCGCCGGCCCGCTAAAGCGAACCGGACCCCCAATAACAGGCCGCGCGAAAGCGGGAATTGATGCCAGGTCGGTCACAAAGCCGGCAGGCACACGCACCGACCAGTTGAGCCCGATCTTAGCGGTGTACGCCTTTTGCAGCCGCCAGTGTCTGCCCCTTTTGTCAAGCTGCACAATATCGGGCAATTTCACGCGCGCTAGTATACACTTTTACACTGTGAACGTCAAGCAGAAATCATCACCTTTTTGGTGATAATTTTTGGGCCATCTGCCGCCAGAACGTGCGGCATTCAGATTCGCCCATTTTTTTGTCAGTTCGCGGCTTGCGGCGGGTAGGCGGGTCGCGGGTGATCTCGGCGATACGCCGCCGGCGTCTCATTTCGGCCTTGTATTCTGCCCAACTATCAAAGCCGTAATGCTCGCAAACGCTTTTGCGGGCCTGTTCAATGTCCGATTGCCCGGCCGGTTCGCCCAGCACGGGCCGGCTTGGACGCTGCCGGCGGTCAAAGAATTTTTGAGCGAGATCTGCGATCGCTTTGGGGTGCTGGTCAAAAGCTAAAAGCTCGCCGCGAGCGTGAAGGTCGTCGGTTGCAGCGACGCAGTCATCGTAAGAATAAAACCCGACGATCTTTTCCCAGCGGGCCAGCGTTTTCTGCTGCTGCGGTTGGTCAAGTTTTATAAACCGCTCTTCCACGCCCCGAAACGTTTCGCAGTGGTAGGCGCGCCAGTCGTTAAATTCTTTCCGCGTCACGGCTCGCCCCCCGTGTCTTGTAGCTCGGCGATTATGTTGTCGCGGTTCGCGTCCGGTTTTTTGCTGACCTCTAAGGCCCGCTTGATCTTGGCCCGCAACCGCTCGATTTCGTCGATTGCTTCGAGCAAATCAGTTTGCACCGTGTCCTTGAATCGTGTCGTGCAATGTGCCCGCAGCCGCTTTACGATATCGCTCATAGGTCAACTCCCCGCTACTCAAATGGCAACACGCCTTGCGCCAGTCGCTTCTCGGCCAGCTTGATATATTCCGCGTTTAACTCTATTCCCAAATACTTGCAGCCGTTCTTCCTTGCCACCTCAGCTACCGTGCCGCTGCCTATAAAGGGGTCCAGCACTACCCCGCCCTCCTTGCAGCCGGCCAGGATGCAGGGCTCAATTAGCTTGGGCGGGAAGGTGGCGAAGTGGGCGCCCGGGTAGGGCTGGGTGGTGATGGTCCAGACGGAGCGGGCGTTGCGCTTGCCCGGGTCGCCGCCAAATGTGGTCCCCACGCCGTGCAGTCCGCGCTTTGCAGCGTGGTGGTAGTAGGGATTGTCTGGGTTCGCCGCCCCGGAAACCTCTTCCCCACCGCCGGCACCTCCGTGTTTCTGGATTGCACGAAAGCGGGACTCATTGGAGTCGGATCGGCTTTCCGCAATCGCGTCCGCGTCGTAGTAGTACCTCGCCGACTTCGTAAGCAGAAAAATATATTCGTGCGCTTTCGTACATCTGTCGGTGCAAGATTCCGGCATTGGGTTGGGCTTGGCCCAGATGATGTCTTGCCGCAGCCACCAGCCATCGGCTTGCAGGGCAAAGGCTACCCGCCAGGGGATGCCGCAGAGGTCTTTGGGTTTGAGCGATGCGCATGACAGCCCGCGGTCCGCGGCAGGATGATCTCGCCCATTGTTGCCATCACTAATGCTCGTCGATGGACCGCGATTGGCGTTGTAAGCATTATAGCTATCCCCCAGGTTCAGCCACAGCGTCCCATCCTCCCGCAGCACCCGCCGCACCTCGCGGAAGACCGCTACCATTTTCGCCACGTACTCCTCGGGAGTGGGCTCCAAACCAAGCTGGTTGTCTAGTCGCTTGGCGCCGCACTTGCCGCAGGTGTCGCGGTAGCGGCGCACCTCGGCGGCGGCCAGCGTCGTTTTCGTTGTGCCGTTCAGCGTGCTTTTCCTGCGCCCGGGCGAGTCCGGCGATGTCGGAAGCGTCCCGCTAGGCAGGTGGTCGCACCCATCCTCCCCGCCTTCCCATTCGGCGGTGCCGTAGTCTCTCAGCCCCCAGTACGGCGGACTGGTAACGCAACACTGCACCGAGCCGGCCTCGATGGTTGGCAACACTTCCAGCACATCGCCACAGATGATTCGGTTCAAAGGTCCACCACCCCCCCCCGCTGGGCGACGGCTTTTATAATTTGCTTGCCTATCAACTCTGCGACCTGCGGGACAACCGCATTTCCTAGGCATCTAAGTCTGTCCACCCGATGGGCAGTCCCATAATCGCCTCTACGAATTGTGGGTTGAGTAGACCGCCAACTGTCCGCGGTAATGGTCGGCCTTTCTTGCCGTACAATTCCTCGTCCGACTGCCGACTGCTGTCGCTGCGGTAGTCTCGACTCGCTGGCGTCGGCAGTAGTCCGTGCCTCGCCATCGCCCCCAGGCATCGACCGCTTTGGCTGTCCTTGCTTAGTGTCGCAGGTGGCCTGGTTTCCGCATGGGTTGTGCTGGGTGTAGGCAACAATGAAAACTCGTTTTCGGAGATGCGGCGCACCAAAGGCGGCTGCCGGTAGCACGTCCCAGCTCGCATCGTACCCGCACTGGGCCAAGTCCCGCAGAACGGTTCCGAAAGCCCTTCCAGAGTTAGCTGACAGCAGTCCTGGTACATTTTCGACCAGTACGTATCTTGGTCTGATGATTCGGATAACTTCGCAAAAGCTGTCCCACAGCCAGCGCTCGTCAGCCATTCCGTCGCGTCGTCCCGCCACCGAAACAGGCTGGCAGGGGAAGCCGCCACAGATTCCATCGACACATTCGACGCTATCGTATCCTCTAGCNNCTAGCCGACACTGAGCCATTCGCGCCTTTGCAACTTCTGGTTTTGCCAACTGCGACTTCATTTCGCTTGAATTCCTTGGCGTCGGCAATAAAGTCTGCGATGTCTCGCCATCTTGGGACGTTGGGCCAGTGCTTTTCCAGAACTTTTGTTGCGTATTCATCTATCTCCACCTGCCAGGCACATTCCATCCCTGCCCGCTCTAGCCCCAAATCCATGCCGCCGATTCCGGAAAACAGGCTGCCAAACTTCACAAATCCACCACCCCCCCCCGCTGGGCGACGGGCTCG
>JABAHR010013370.1_pt2 | contig 11519 bp, 14 predicted proteins | sample 7062101 | NCBI WGS metagenome assembly JABAHR01 (sample SAMN14534553, study PRJNA622989) | marine sediment metagenome | biome: marine biome [ENVO:00000428]; feature: marine pelagic biome [ENVO:01000023]; material: deep marine sediment [ENVO:00002113] | place: India: Gulf of Kutch | collected...
GCGCTGGTCGATCTGTTCCTGCAGTCGCGCAACTGGCCCTTTGGATCCGCGGTCGCGGTGGCGCTGGTGGTGATCATGCTGCTTGCCATTGCGGCCTATCTGGCCATGGTTGCGCGAAATCGTACACAACGCGAGATGGTGCTCACCTAGCGCGCATGCACGCCTACGCAGCCGCCATTTACCTTTTTCTCTACGCGCCCATCGCGCTGATCGTGGTGTTTGCGTTCAACGCGGGTCGTCACGCATCGGACTTCGTATGCTGTTCGACGCAGTGGTTTGGCAGAGCCTTTACGAATCCGTTCATGATGGAGGCGCTGGCCAACAGTTTGATCATCGCCTCGTGCACGGCCGTGCTGGCGACGCTCATGGNNAGCGAGTGAGGGGTGTGCTGCGCCTGGTATTCGATGCGTTGACCTACAGCGCGATCATCATTCCGGGAATCGTCATCGGGATTGCCACATTGGTGGCCCTGGTTACGCTATTCGATTTCGTCAACCCTTTCGTTGAAGCGGGTTGGCCGCAATGGCTGGGCCGGGCGCCACGGTTCAAGATGGGTTACGGGTCGGTGATCGCGGCGCACACGCTGTTCACCATGGCACTGGTCATCGTCATCGTGCGCACGCGTCTGCAGGGGATGGACCGATCGCTCATCGAGGCGTCCACGGATCTCTACGCCACGCCGTGGCGAACATTTCTCCAGGTGACCTTTCCGCAAATCCTGCCGGCGGTCATGTCCGGCGGTCTGTTGAGCTTCACCTTCAGCTTCGACGATTTCATCATCGCCTTCTTCGTCGCCGGCTCGGACACGACGCTGCCGATCTACGTCTTTTCCTCCATTCGCCGGGGTGTGACCCCCGAGATCAACGCGATCGCTTCGGTGGTGCTGGCCGTATCACTGGTGTTGATTGTCGCGGCGCAACGTCTGCAGAGCCGCAAGGCGGGCGGCAGCTGAGGGGCACTGCGCCGGGCGTGTTTCGAAGGCCGGCGGTTCTCGGCACGAACACGCTTCGTTGCGAGCGGGTGGCTGGATGACGGTATACTCACCCGTCCCACATCCGAAATCGAGGGAACACCGGCATGAGTGCGAGGGACGGAATCGATGCCTGCAACAGCGCGTTCTATCAGGCCTTGCAAGAAGGTGATGGGGAGGCGTGCGCCTCGTTGTGCGCCGAAGATGCCGTCATGATGCCGCCGAACGCGGCGCCCATCGAAGGACGTGAGGCGATCCGGCAGCATTTCGCCAAGCTCGGTCCAGATGCCTCGGTGGCCGCCGATATCGTCAAGATCGAAGCGTCCGACCAGCTCGCCTATCAACGCACCCGCGTGAGCTGGGACGCAAACGGCAAGACCAAGTACACCGAATCGATCGATGTGCTCAGGCGGCAAGACGACGGATCGTGGTTGTTCGTTGCGTCGGCCTGGAACAGCAGCGAGGGATTCGAGCAATAGCGCGAGCCGGGGAGAGCGCCGAAAACCATATCGAACCGATCGCGCGCTGCGGGCCGGCGATGGGCGGACAGCATACGGGCGAGTCGCCGCCTCGCAGCCGGTTACGTCCTAGAGCGCCAGCCGGGCTCGCAATCCAAATACCCAGATGCTGCTCTGCTCCGGGGTGAGCGCCGGGTCGATCAACAGCTGCACATCGGGTGTGAGCGCGAAGTTCTGAGAGAGCTGCAGGCGGTAGAACAGCTCCGCCGTGTACTGATCGTCGAGTCCGGGTCCGACGCCTGTCTCCGAGGGACGGCTCCAATTGACGCCGAAGCCCAGCAGGTCGCTGCGCGCCTTCCTGTAGTAGCCCAGTCCAAGACCGACCGAGCGATCCCACAAGGCGCCGCCGTCCTCGGCGTAGCCGAGCCTCAGGAACGGCATCCACGTCTCGTCGATAAAGCGCGTGGCGGAAAACGCGAGCCCCCACCCCTGCTTGACCCCGGCCAGCTCGCGCTCGTCGGCGTGCCAGTAGGTGAGGTGCGCATTGTCGAAGTAGATGCGCTCCTGCGACGGCGTCCAGCCCACCTCGATGTGGGAGAAGAACTCTGCGTCGTCGAAGAACGAGCTGAAGAAATCGTCGGGTTCGGTGGGGTCGCCGTTGCTGTCGGCGATGCCGCCGACCGCGTAGACGTTGGGGGTCAACATTGCCCCCACCACCGCCCCCAGACCCTGGTTCGGGGCGGGTATGGTCGGGTCGGTCAAGAACGCCAGATTGCTGAACTGGGTCCACGGATTGGTGAGCCCGTAGACGTCGACGTAGTCGGTGGTGTCCACGACTCCCGCTTGGATCGTGACGCGGCCTTCAGCGAGGCGCTGCTGCCAGAACAGGTTCGTGAGCGCCCAGCGAATGTCGGTGAACGGCGCCGCGGTGAGGCCCGCGTAGCCCGTGGAAAAGCCAAGATCCTGAGGGACGATCTCGGTGCCGAGCTTGTGTCGGTTCTCGATCTTGTAGACCAGCGAACCGGTGTTGCCCGACTCGCGGCCCAGTGCCGTCCATGAGCCGTAGAAGCGAAAGATACCGCTCGCGGCGTCGTCCTCGCCGGCGCTCTCGCTGGCGCCCTGATACAGCGCCGTGTAGTCGAACGAGAGCGCGAGGCCGTTGCGCTCGTTGATCCGTCCCTTGTGGTCGAAGTACGGCTTCAAGACCCGCTGCAGACCGTCGAAGCGAAACAGCGTCTCCTTCACTTCATGATCCTCGCGGAGGTCGGCGCCGACGCTTCCCGGGCCGCCGAACTGCGGGACGTCGGCGTAGCGGGACTGCTGTCCGACATCCGGCTCGAGCTGCGCTTGCGCAGCGGCCGTCTCAGCACGCTGCTGCGCCACGGCTCCCTTTCCGGGCAGCGCAAGCAACAGCGCGGCGGCCGCGAGTGGAATCAATTTGCTTCGAATCATGGCTGTTACAGCGCTCCCCTCAGTTCCTGACGAACGGGTTCTTGACCACCGGCGTGACCGTCAGCTTCAGTCCCCAGTGCTGGCCGAAGGTGTCGGGCCGGGCCGTGGCCACGCGATTCATGATTGTAAACTTGTACATATCTCCGGAATCCACCACCCGCGCCCGGTGGAGCGTCGGCTGCGACGTGCTCCGCGCTGTGCGAACGCACTGCGTCTCGCCCTCGGCGGTAATACAGAGCTGGTCCTCGCCCTGGATCTCCCACGTCCGGCGGATTGAAGCGCCCAGAACGTCCAGAACACCGGTCCCGTCGACACGATACTCGCCGCGGATCACGTCGCCGCTCGGCAGCGTGCGCTCGGCGGTCAGTCCGCCCATGAACTCGCGCAGAGTCGCTGCACCGGTCAGCGGCATCCAGTCGTCCTCGGCCGACGCCGCGGTGCAGATCATCGAGGCCATGAAGACCAGCGCGACGATACCGCCCGCAATTCGCACCTGCCGTGCATCTGCGTTCATTTCTGCCTCAATCTCCGAGCACACCACCAGTCGCCATCTATGTTCTCCTGCGCACTCGATCGCCCCTCAGGGTCGCAGCGCGTCCAGCGAGACACGATGCTCGAACGCGATCCGCCCATCTACGTCGCGCGCTTGCAGTATGATCTCCGGCGCAGGCTCCGCCTCCCAGTCGATGTCGAGCGGACCGCGAAACCAGCGGTTGTCCAGCAGAATGACCTGGACGCGACGGCCCTCGGGACCGAAGACCCTGGCATCGTAGATGCCCGGGCGCGTTCGCCGTGACGAGGCGGTCGGTTCGCCGAAGAAATCAAGGAACACCTGCTTGCTCGTCTGCTTGATCGCGAACTCGGCGCCGCCGTCGTGCTTGCCGTAGTCGTGGTTGTCCCACGTGGCCATGAAGGGAACGTGCTCATGCACGGCCTGCAACTCCGGCTTCGCGGCGAGCTTCGCCCAATCGGCCTCGAAGCTCTCTCGGGTCGGTATGAACGGCTTCTCACCGTCGAAGTCGCCGTAGATGTTGTCGCCGAGGAACACGAACAGATCGGGCTCGACGGCGGCCACCGCGGTCCATATCGGCTGCGGCTCCCACTGCTTGGCGCAGGAACCGAAGGCGATGCGGTGTACAACACCGGTTGGCAGCGGTAACCAGTCATCCAATGCGCTCGCGGGCGCAACGAACGTCGTCAGTATCGACGACCACGCTACGGCTCGCGTCAGACATGCGCGATCAGCCGGCATGCCCTACGCCCACAATGAGTCCGATGCATGCTGTCCCAATTCTAGCGCCGATGAAACGGGGCGCCGAAGCGCCCCTTTCAGCACTTTCAAGGTCGTTTACAACGTGTTCTTGTAAATGGCGCCGCTGAGCATGATCAGACGGATGGTCTCGATGGGCTTCCACTCTACGTCTGCATCAAACCACTTATCGGTTCCGCCGATGACCGTGATGTCTTCCAGGGGATTACCATCAACCAGGAGAAGGTCCGCGTAGGCGCCGGGCTCTATGACACCGAGCGTACCCTCGCTGTAAGGATTCCGCGGGCCGGACATAGTGAGCATCTCGCCCGCCGTCGAGGTGAGTTGTTTCAATACCTCGAAGTTGCTGTCGAACGTCTGAGTTCGCCACCAGAGTTCATAGCGGCGAGCACGCTCTGCATCCTCGAACTTCCCAACGTAATCCGAGGCGAACACGACTTTCACGTTGTTCTTGAGTAGGTTTCGCCCGAAATCCTTGTATTGCTCGCCAAGTGCTTTGACCATCGCCTTCTTGGCTTCCGGTATCAGCGGATTCCGTGCCATGTCAGGCGAAATACCCCACATCTGCGGCACCACGTAACCGCCTTCGGCTGCTATCCGCTGCATGGTTTCTTCCGAGATGAAGAAGCTGTGCTCGAAGGTCTTCACACCACAGTCGAGCAGACGGTTGACCGCCCTATCGTTGAAGGTGTGCGCCGCCACGTAGGTACCCCAGTCGGCAGCCGCTTCCACGATGGCGCAGATCTCGTCCTTGGAGAACTGCGTAGTGTCGATTGGATCGAATCGAGACGACCCACCGCCACCCCCCATGATCTTGATCTGCGTAGCGCCATTGCGCAGGTTGAGGCGGGTGGCCTTCAGTGCTTCCGGCACGCCGTCGACAACATTGCCAATGCCCATGCGTTCGAAGTTCGAGAGATCACCGGCGTCGTGAATGCTGAAGCCCGGATCGGCACGATCGCGGAAATCGCCATGACCCGAAGTCTGAGAGATGAATCCACCGGAAGGATAGAGCCGCGGTCCGACTACACGCCCGGAATTGATCGCGCGCGCCAGTCCGAAAGCGGGTCCACCCATGTCTCGCACAGCGGTGAAACCGTCCATCAGAAACCGTTCCATCACAATCACGGCGTTGTACGAGATATCGGTGAGGTCCATGTCGCGTTCGACGGGACCGAAATCGTCATTGATCATCACATGCGCGTGGCCGTCAATCAGACCCGGCATCAGCGTACGTCCTCCGCCGTCGATCACGGTAGCATTCACGGCGCTGATTGGCGTACTCGATACCTGCTTGATCAGCTTGCCTTCGATAAGGACGTTGGCATCCATGATGCGTTGTTGGTTCTTCCCATCGAAGACGTGGACGTTGGTGATTAGTATCCGTTCCGGTTTCTCTTCATGGAGGATCTCCGCCCCGAGCAAGCCCGGCGTAAAGACGCTGGCATTGTCGTAGGCAAGTGCCGGGATCGCCCCGAAGAGGGCACAGGCCAGCAGGGCTGCGGTTATGCGGTTGATCAAATCCATCGGTTTGCTCCTTTCCGAGAATGTCGATGCTTGGTGCCGCCGTCCGACCGTGTCCTTCGCCGCATGCGGACAGATAACGCATGGTTTCGGGCGAACCCACGGCTAGGAGTGCTGCGGCCCGGGATCGAGAACGGGTCCGCGTCAATTCGGTGGAAACAGGGCGCCGTGATGCGGACACGCGATCGAGCCGGCGACTGATGCGCGTCAAGGGATGGCCGAACGGTTGGGCAAGCACCTTTAACGTTGGATTTCAAAGCGCAGACGGTTTGCGAAAAACGCAAGCATTGGTGAGAGGCGCAGTTCGAATAGCCCCATTGTCTGTGCCGACCCTGGTGGGATTTCGAAGCGAGGCGGGTCGCCGAAGCGACCCACCTGTGCTCGGCTTCCTGCACCCGGTTACAGCGAGTGCCCGCCGCGCGTCACCTGCCCCGGAACGATTCTCATCTCCGGCGCCGGACGGTAGGTTGGGTCCGAATCCGGGACGACCGTGTTCTTGTAGATCTCGCCGTCTTTCATGATGACCTGGAGCTTTTCCTCGTCCTCGATGATCTTGATGTCTTTGGTGGGATCGCCGTCCCAGAGCAGAATGTCCGCATAGGCGCCCTCTTCGATCACGCCGAGGGGCCCGTCGCGATACGGGTTGCGGGCCGGCCCGGACATCGCCAACACCTTGCCCGCATTGCCGGTGGCATGCTGGAGGGCTTCCGCCGGCGTGAAGCCGAACAGATCCACCTCGATGGTGATGTTCTTCTTGGTAATGGGCCAGTTCTCCGCGAACATGTCCGAGCCGCTGACGATGAAGAGGTTGTGCTTTCTGGCCCACTCGACCATCTGCAGCGTGCCCGTGTGGACCTGCTTGGCCTTGCGGATCTGCTCCGCGGTGTACCACGGAATGACCTCGGGGGTAGCGAACTGGACCCCGGCTACGAACCCCTGCAGCGATAGAACGATGTTCTCGGCGGCCATGCGCTTGATGGTCTCTTCCGAGACCAGGAAATTGTGCTCGATGACCTTGATGCCCGCGTCGAGGGCGCGGTTGACCGCGTCGTCCCGATAGGCGTGGGCGGCCACGTAGGTCTTGTTGTCCTCGGCGATGGCGACGGCGGCCTTCATCTCGTCCAGGGTCAGGTTGATCACCTCGAGGGGGTCGTACTCCGTCGCGACCCCTCCGCCGGGCATAACCTTCAGGAAGGCCGCGCCCTTGCGGAAATTCCAGCGCGCCTGCCGGATCACCTCGTCGACGCCGGTCACCTCGGCAAAATTGGACATCAGCACGGACTCGTCCTCACCGCTGTCCTCGTTCCAACCGCCGATGTCGGTGTGACCGCCGAGCGGTGCGATCGCCGGGCCGGCCGAGTAGATCCTCGGACCCGTGATCCAGCCCATCCTGACGCCCTTGGCCAGACCGAGCGAGTTGCCGGCGATGTCGCGCACGGTGGTCACGCCCTTCATCAGCAGATGCGCGTACATGTTCTGAGCCGCGATGGCGCCGATCGTGGCGAAGTCCAGGCTCTCCCCCGACGAGTACAGTCCGTCGGGCCCGCCCAGCATCAGGTGCTGATGCATGTCGATGAAGCCCGGCATCAGCGTGCGCCCGCCGGCATCAATGACGATCGCATCGTCACCGACGTCGATGGCGGAGGTGGAGATCCGCTTGATCAGGTTGCCCTCCACCAGCAGGTTGGCGCGCTCGGACAGCACATCGCTGGTGCCGTCGAAGATGTGCACGTTCTGAAACAGCACCTGAGCAGGCGCCTGCGGCTCGGCCTGTTGGGCCAATGCCGCGGAGCCCGAAAGCAGTGCACCGAGGCACAGTGCCGGCAGTGCGGCCAAGCGAGTGGTCACTCCTAGACGCATGGTCGTAGTCCTCTTCGTATCGAGCCTGTGGCGGAAACTTCCCGGCGGACAGCGTCGCCCGATTCGATGCGCGAGCGCCGCAGGGTCAACGACACTGCACACGCGCGGCATGCGAGACGGGAGACGGTACCGGAATCAGGCCGCAAATACCTTGCAGTTTGAATCAGAGGCCCGAAAAAATCGGCAGAATATGCAAAGTTCAGCGGAAATGCGCGGCCTAGATTGCTATCGTTGACACCCATGGACAGCCTAATCGCGCGAAACGAGTCGTACGGAAAAACAGCGCTTCCGCTCGTCAGGCTGAGCCTGGTGCTGCCTTTCGTCGATGCGCTGGACCGGCTGCGGATGGACGTGGAGGCGGTGCTCATGGCCAACGGCCTCGTGCGGGAGACGGTGCGCGATCCGAGCGTGTTCGTCCCCGCCATCGTCGTGTACCGGTTCGTAGAAGAGGCCGCGGCAGCGGCCGGTGATCCGCACTTCGGGGCGCACGTCGGCGAGATGCTCAACGTGGAGCGATGGCCGCCGCTGGTCGACGCGGCGTCGCAGGCGACGACCCTCGGAGAGTTCCTGATACGTTTCATCCGCGCCGCTCGCGACGACGCCTCGTCGGTGCATCACGCGCTCGAGATCGGCGCCCCGCGCGCCGTGTTTCGAGCGGCGCGTACGAGCGAGCCGGAGATACTCCCCTCGCACAACGACGCGTTCGGGGCGGCATTCCTCCTCGGACTGCTGCGCCGGGGCGCCGGCGCGAGCTGGAACGCGGCAGACGTTCGCATCACCGTATGCGACCCCGCCGCCCTTCCCGATCGCTATCTCGGCGTTCATATCGCGGCCGGCGACCGCACCGGGCTTGCGTTGAGCTATCCCACCGAGTGGCTGCTGCGACCGCTGGACCCGCGCGCCCTGCTACGGGGGAGAGAGGATCCCGGATACCGGCTCGACATGCCCACGGAATTCCTCGATGCGGTCCGTGAGGCCCTGCGCCCGCATCTGCACAATGCGGCGCTCAACGTCGACTACGTAGCGCGATTGACGGGACTGAGCCGCCAGGCGCTGCAGCGCCGGCTCAAGGCAAGCGGGACGACGCTGTCGGCCGTGGTCGTCGAGCTCCGGCAGCAGCGCGCCACTCGCGCTCTCGTCCGGTCGGACGAGTCCGTCGCCGAGATCGCCGCGAGCGTTGGATTCGGCAACCCGACGAGCTTCACCAGAGCGTTCCGTTCCTGGACCGGACAGTCGCCGAGACAGTACCGGCTCAGCCATCGAAGGAGCTGAGGTCTTTCACCCGCCGAGAGGACCGCCGCATGCCGCACCGCCCGGACGGTTCGGGCGGGCGGCGCGGCATGCGGCTGCGCGATTGCCGGTCTGACCTAGCCCATGTGAAGCACCACAGGGCCTTCCGATATCTCCGGCGGGCTCGCCCCGAGCTCGGCGGCGTTGTCGCTTATCCACTTCCGCGCGACCTGAACGCTTTCATCCGTCCCGGCCTTGTCCTGACAAACGGTCACGGTAATGCCGCCGTCATTGGTGCGGATGAGTGAATAGGCGACGAATCCGGGAACGGCGCGAATCATGCTTTCGACCTCCGTCTTACGGTTCTCCAACAGGTCGAACAGCTCCTTCGCCCCAGCGCCCGAATATTTTCTTACGACTGCATGCATGGATGTGTCTCCTCTGTAGCGCGTTGTGGTAGTCGCAGCGTTCCCTGAAGTGCTACAACGCACCCGGCGCTCGCCGCGAGATGGTGATCTCGAAGCCCGGAGTCGCTCTCGGCCGCTCGATTGCCGCGGGCCCCGGGGACAATACTATACCGAGCCGATGCATCATCGTCGCGAGGTAGGGGAGGGCCTCGGTGGGCATGTCCCGGGCTAGAGCCGCGGATGGGACGCAGACCTCCGGGGACTTGCGCTGATTGGCCGCTGAGCGGGGCGTGATTTCGCTACGTACGCAAGGCCCGCCCCCCCCAGCGCGTCACGTTGCGTCCCTTGCTCGCCGCGGCTTACGCCCCTTTACCGCTTTGAGGGTGCGGGATATCGCGTCGCGCGCCCGCAGCAGGTCTTCCGTGGCGCCCGACATGAAGATGCGGCCTGAGACTCCCATCATCTGCACGTCGTTGAGGATCGCTTCCGGAGCGGCACGCTCCGCCTCGTTGGCGGCCACGCAGGCGAACAGCGCCGGGCTCATCTCATACAACAGCAGCGATGCCCCCGGCACGAGCATGGATGCCGCGCGAGAGCGGTTCAGAATGATGGCGTGCTGATCGGAGAGGTCCTCGATGATGTCGTCGAACAGTATGGACGGTGCCAACTGGTCTGCCGCCTTTGCACCAATGCCCCTGAGTATCGCCCGGCCGGCGCTGTCGAGCTGCGCGCGGTCCGACGCATGGAGCTCGAGCAACCCGTACTGTCTTTCGGTGAACAGGATGCCGGGCTCCATGTCCGGCGCTGCCTTCAGCGCCAGATCGGATATTCGGTGGATGGCGAGCGCGGGCGAAACCTCGATGATCAGGCTGTGCTGCCCCGCGAAAGGGGGATAGCCGCGGGCGCGCAGGGGCGTGCTGAGGTAGGCCGCGAACTGCGGCTGCAGGTCGTGGATTGGCAGATAGACCCTCAGTTCGGTCATGTCAGTTCCCGCGCGGCTCGGCGGCGGCCGGGGTCACTTGCCGCCCGAGAGATTGAAATGGCTGCCGAGGTCCTGGTGTGGGCGCGGAATCACGTGAACGGCAACGACCTCGCCGACCTGGTTGGCCGCCTCAGCGCCCGCTTCGGTAGCGGCTTTGACGGCACCGACGTCGCCCTTGATCACCACCGATACGAGACCGCCGCCGACCTCGTTGCGCGAGACGATCTCGACGTTGGCAGCCTTGACCATGGCGTCGGCGCTGGCGAGCGCCGGCACGTAGCCGCGCGTTTCGATCATTCCGATAGCCTGATTGGACATGATGATCTTCCTCTGAAATTAGGCCACATGGCCGGTTGCAACGAGGCTGCTCATGAGAAGTCAGCCGTGTTCGTCGATGGAGCCGATGATCAGCGCGTCGACCGGCGCTCGGATCTTGGTGAAATAGGCAGCCGCCACCGAGCCCTGCGTGACCAGCACGGCTTCGCCTTCGGCGCAGCCGAGCGGATCGAACGCGATCAGGCTGCTGCCCGAGTCCAGCGTTACCTCCAGCAGCGCACCGTTGGGCATGGTTTCGATGTGCTTGGTAGACCAAACACGGCCTGTTACGCGACCACGAATCATGATTTCACCTTTTGCACTTTGATCCCCGCCTGGCGCAGGGCGTCGCTGGCCAACGGCGTGAGCCGGGCGCCGCCGGCGAGCGTGATCACCGTGACGTCGTCGGGGAGGTTGCGCACGTCGCGCTCCGTGACCAACTTGCGCTCGAAACCTGCCGCCGCGCCCGCCGCCGGTGGGGCGTGTCGGCGCGAGACCGTATCGGGCGTCGGCGATCCCGATCCCGCCTCCAGCCTGAACACCAGCCGACCCGACTCGATGTCGGCCCGGATGCCGTCGTTCGCCGCCATGGACATGAGCCGTCTTACGAAGGCGGCGAGATCCCGGTCGCAGTCGATGCGGACCACCTCCTCGCGCACAGCGGATCCCGACCCGACCTCGGCGCCTGTCTTCTGCGCCGCGAGCTCCTCGAGCAGAATGCCTCGTATCGTGCGTCGCAGCTCGTCCGTCATCGCTTATCTCGTCCCGCGATCCCGCAGCACCGCTTCGGCCACGCTGCGCGCATTGCGGATCTCCGCCTCGTCACCGGCCAGATACAGCCGCCCGTTGGCGCCTATCATCCGATAGTCGATGACTTTGATGTTGGCTTCCTTCTCCGCTTCGTTGCAGGCGAGGATCGCGTACGACGCCGGCCTGCATTCGAGCAGGTACAGCGACTCGCCGCCGAGCACCATGGAGCCGAGCTTGTTGCGGTTGATCAGAAACGCATGCTGATCGTCGACCCGAGTCACCAGCTTGGAGCCGAGAATCT
>JABAHR010007321.1_pt1 | contig 11518 bp, 9 predicted proteins | sample 7062101 | NCBI WGS metagenome assembly JABAHR01 (sample SAMN14534553, study PRJNA622989) | marine sediment metagenome | biome: marine biome [ENVO:00000428]; feature: marine pelagic biome [ENVO:01000023]; material: deep marine sediment [ENVO:00002113] | place: India: Gulf of Kutch | collected...
GATGACCATCTGCGAGACGTTGCCGCCGCCGTTGCCGCGCACGTCGATGATCATGCCCTGTTTGCGGACCTGGCCGTAGAACCACTTGGTGAACTCGTAGATGCCCGGCGCCCCCATGTCCGGGATGTGCAGGTAGCCGATCTTTCCGTCGGTCTCGCGAGTGACCCGCGCACGGTTCTGCTCGACCCAGCCCAGGTAGAGGAGATCGTTCTCGCTGGCAACGGGATTGACGAGCACGGTGCGGCGATCCTTGCCACGCGCGTTGTCGGCCAGCGTGAGCTCGAGCAGTTTCCCGCCCTGTCCCTTGAGCAGCGCGTAAGGGTTGGTGTCGGCCGTCAGCTTGCGTCCGTTAATAGCGAGCACATAATCGCCGGCTCTTGCAGCCATGCCGGGTTCGGTCAGTGGCGAGCGGTACTTGTCTTCCTCGTTGTGGCCGGCGTAGATGGTGCCGATGCGATAGAGACCGGCCGACTCGTCCGGTTCAAACGTCGCACCGAGCAACGCATCGCTCGAGCGTTCCGTGCCGGCGATTTCGCCGCCCGCGATATAGGCGTGGCCGACGTTCAGTTCGGCGATCATCTCGCCGATGAGGTAGTTGAGGTCCGCGCGATGCGCGACGTGCTCGAGCAACGGACGGTAACGATCGCGCAGTGCCATCCAGTCATAGCCGTGCATGTTCTTCACGTAGAAGTGATCGCGGAAGCGTCGCCAGACCTCTTCGAAAATCTGTGCGTACTCGAGCGCCCGAACGCGTTGTGCGGTCAGGCTGTCGAGATCGACCTTTTTCGCCTCTTGTTCGTCCTTCTGGATTCCGAAGCGGCTGAGCGCGCCCTGCTGGGCGACCACGACCTGGTTGGCGCTTGCAGCGAGCGCGTATCCGCCGACCTTGTCGGCAATGTTGAACACCTCCCGATCCTCGAAGGAGTAGGCGCGCAGCTGTGTACCGGGCTCGACGTCGCGGCCGTAGAAGAAGGCCGGCGAACCGACGAAAACAAGGTGCTCCGCCGTCACCGACAGTCCACCGAGGTTGTCGAATTCGATCGGCGCGCGGGCGACTCGGGATGCCAGGCCGTCAAAATCGATGGCGACTTGCGCCGGGCTGGTGTCTTCCTTGTTACCGTTTTCGTCATCGCTGTCGTCTTCCGGCAGTCCCTCCCGGTTCCGGGGCGCGAACGGGTTTTCGGCCGTGGGCGTCAGCAACATCGCGTAGACGCCGGTTTGCCGGTTGTTGGCATAGTTCCATTCCAGCAGATCGATCTGCGGGGCGAACATGCGATCCGACAGGAAGTAAAGCTGTGTGCCGCCAGGCGCGAATACCGGGTTGTATTCGCTGAACATCTCGCCGGTGACGCGGCGGGACTTGCCGGAGCCACTGTCCCAGATATGGATGGAGCGATAGCCGTTGGTATCCTCCATCGAGTAAGCCAGCCAGCGCGAATCCGGGGACCAGGAGAAATCGTGCTGCGGGAAGCCGGGGTCATCCGCGACCTGCCGCTTGTTGCGGCCGTCGCTGTCGATGACGAAGACCCTCGCCTCGGAATCGCCGTAGGCGATCTTGCTGCCGTCGGGCGAAAACACCGGCCTGTAAAGCCTCGTCGAAGAATCCCTGGTTACGCGCGTCGCAGCCGCTTGACCGAGGTGGTCGGCGATGTAGATCTCCTCTTCGCCACTCGCATCTGAAATCCAGGCGACGCGGTCGCCCTTCGGAGACCATGCGACCTCGCGCTCGTGCGCGCCCGCGCTGCTGGTCAGGTTGCGGGATACGCCGTGTTCGACGGGCACCGAGAATACCTCGCCCCTCGCGGCGACCACCACGCGCTCACCGTTCGGGCTGACGTCGAATGCTTCGAGGTTCTGTGCGACCTTCACCAGCTCGCCGAGTTCGAAGCCGGTGTCTGCCGGTACGGAGATAGAGACCGCGCGGTCGTCACCGGTCCGCACGTCGAGAATGTGCAGTGCGCCTTCCAGTTCGTAGACGATGCGATGAGATCCGTCGTCGCTCGCCCAGCGCACGTCACGACCTTCGTGGTGCGTTAGCTGCCGTGTTTGCCCGTTATCCGCATCGTACGCGTAGATATTCAGGTAGTCGTCGCGATCCGAGACGAAGAAGATGCCTTCCTGCATCCACATCGGGTCGCGATCGGTGCGCACGTGGTCCGTTATGTTTCGCGATCCCGACCCGTCGAGTTCGAAGATGAACAGGTCCTGCGCCCAGCCGCCCTCGTAGCGCTTCCAGGTGCGGAAGTCGCGGAACAGGGGCGAGAACAGGACACGTTCACCGTCGGGTGAGAGCGCACCGGCACCCGAGACGACCATCGGTAGCGCTTCCGGCAGGCCGCCGGACAACCTGACCGTGTACAGGCGCGAACCCGTCAGGCCAAAACCCTCGCGCAGGGACCGAAACAGCACGGCCTCGCCGTCCGGCGTCCAGCCATAGACCTGGTGGTCGTAACCCCAGCGGTCCGGCAACGGGCCTTCGGACGGATACCAGGTCAGGCGTTTCGGTTCGCCGCCGCCTACGGGCATCACGTACACGTGCTCGCCGCCATCGTATTGGCCCGTGAAGGCGATGTGCCGGCCGTCCGGTGAGAACCGGGCGAACAGCTCCTGGCCGGGATGGGACGTGAGCCTGCGGACGTTCGTGCCATCAGTGGCGGCTAGCCAAAGGTCGCCCGCGTAAGTGAACACGACGGTATCGCCATACAGGTCCGGGAACCTGAGGAGTCGTGTTTCGGCATTGGCGGCCGATGCCAGGAGTCCGAGTAGCGCGATGATTGTTGCTGTCCGCATGGGGGTTCTCCGTTCTTGGGTGGCCGGATTCGGCGACCGGGGCGCCGGATTCTAGCGCGTATGCGCTATTGGTTACACACGTAATCATCCGCGCCCGGTACCAGGAACGGACCGGGATTGCCAGGGTGTCGCCGGCCTGCCTATTGCGTTCGCCCGGCCGGCGGGCGCGATCACGACGTCAGTGGATGGCGCCTTCGATGATCTGGTGGACTTCCTTGCCCAGGCCGCGGGATGGAATCACCGTCACCTGCTTGCCTGCCACTTCGGCCGAGTAGCGTGGCGCATCCCTCGCGTGTTCGTAAGCGGCACTCAGCGCACCGATCAGTTTCTGCACCTGCGACTGCGACAGTTTGTGCTGGTCGACCAACTCGTTCAGGCCATCGACCTTGCCATCGTGCAGCCACGCGATACCGAATCGTTTCGGTGGCTTGCCCATATACACGTAAGCCTCGTGTTCACCGGGAACGACTTCCATGTGATCGTGGACCCGATTTGCGAGTTCCTCGAGCTGGGTTCTGACCTCGTCCAGTTTGGCGAGGGCATCGTTGTCGGACGGAAGCGGAGGATAGTCATTCTTGCCGCCAAACAGCTTGTCTAACATTCCCATGGTTGCCTCCTTTTCGGGGATTTAACACCGCGGGTGATAGCGCCTCGACCGCATGGCGCAGACAGGCGCCTTCATCAATAACCCTAGCGTCTCCGCGGATTTTTTCAACCCGGGAGCTATCGCACTTCCGAATCCCTCTCTGTGGTGGGGCCCGCCCCGGGCCGGTCGGAATGCTGCAGCGGATAGGCATCGGCGACGTAAGCCGGTCCCTTCATCAGATAGACCACAATGCAGGCGATGGCGACGGTCAGCACGGCCGTCAAGAACGTAATCGTCGTGGCGATGGCGAAAATGTCCACGGTCTTGACGTGCTTGGCAACGTCGACGCCTGCCTGCACCGGCAGCAGCCGCACCAGAACCGCGAGCGCCACGGGTATCAGCAGGCCCGCGAACGTGATGTGAGGCAGCTTTCTCAGGATCTCCCATTCGAGACCGGGCGGTACGCGGCGTCCATGCAACCTGGTGAGGAGCTTCATCGATTACTTCCTGTTGACCCGTCTCGAGTGTACAACAGCGCGGCACTCACTCTGCAAACGTCACCTCGCCACGCAATTCGATGGTCGCGCTGGAGCGCCCGACGAGTACCCCGAAAACGCCGGGTGCGACTGCCCAGCCGCTTTCGTTGGTGTCATAGAAAGCGAACGATCGGCGGTCCAGCGCGATGGTTACGCGCCGCGTTTCTCCGGGTTGCAGTTTTACCTTGGCGAAGCCCTTCAGCTCTTTCGGAGGCCTGGGCACCTCGCTGTGCGTATCGGCAATGTAGACCTGAACCACCTCGGCGCCGGCGCGATCGCCCGTGTTCGTGACGTCGAAGGAAACGCTCACGTTACCGTCCCGGGTCGTGCGCGGCGCGATCTCGAGCTCGCCGTACTCGAAAGTCGTGTAGGACAGTCCGTGGCCGAAAGGGAACAGCGGTGCAACGCCGTTCTGCTCGAAACCCCGGTAGCCGACGAATATGTCCTCCGTGTACAGGATCCGCTGCGTGCCCGGTTCCGGGTAGTAATGCGCGTACGCGGGGTTGTCTTGCCACTGACGCTCGAAGGTGGCCGGTAGCCGACCGGACGGGTTCACGTCCCCGAGGAGGATCTCGGCGACCGCCGTGCCGCCTTCCTGTCCGGGGAACCAGGCCTGCAGCAGGGCTGGCACCCGGTCCAGCCAGCCCGTCGTATCGACGGCGCCACCGGCGGTCATCACGACGACAGTCCGATCGTTTGCGGCAGCCATCGCCCGGATCAGTTCGTCCTGTCCCGGCGGCAGGCGGAAGGTCCGGTCGGCGCCCTCGGATTCGGTTGACGCATCGAAGCCCGCCGCGACCACGACGGCGTCGACACGGGCTGCGAGTTCCCGCGCCGTGGCATCGACGCGGTCGCCGTGTCGGGAAATGCCGAGCTGCAACCGCGCCCCGGGCCACTTCTGGCGCCCGTGATGCTCGAAAACGATCTCGTGAGCGCCGCTTTCGAGTTCCAGCGTGGCGTAGTCCACGATGGCCCTGTTCAGCGACCAGTTATCGAGCACCCGCTCGCCGTTCACGTACAGCCGGTAGAAGCCGCCGCCGTCACCGGAAGCAGGGACGAAAAAGTCGTAAGTGCCACCCTGTTCGGCGGTATAGAAGCCTGTCCAGCGTTCCGACAGGGTCCCGTCCGGGTAGGGCGATGCCCCCCAACCGGAGCCGATCGCAATCCGGGTTTCCACGCGCGTGAGCGCCGGGGCGCCTGAGAGGTCCGCCGTCGCGAAATACTCGGCGGTCAGGCCGGGGCTGCCGCCCGCCGCGTCGGTGCTGAACCGGGTGCGCGCGACCATTTCGTCCAGCGTAGCGAGGCCCGGTGTGTAGAACACCTGCAGGTCCTCACCCCCCGTCTCGACCATGCCCTCGAGGATGCTGACGGCGGTGAACGGCTCGACCTTCGAGCTGCCGCCGCCGCCCGTCACCGCCGGGTGCGCATTCGGGCCGACGACGAGGACCGAATCGATGCGCCCCGGGTCCAGGGGCAGCGCGCCGTTCTCGTTCCTGAGCAGCACGATGCCCTCGCGCGCGCCTTGCAACGCGGCCTGGCGCGCTGCCGTGTTGTAGCGGGGAATGGAGGTATCGAGTTGCGCGCGGTCGAGCCAACCGAACCTCGCCGCGACGCGCAGTATCCGCCGTGCCTTGTCGTCGAGCGTGGCCATAGTGATGTCGCCCGACTCAATGGCGGGCAGCAGGTTCGCGCGGTTGAAATGGGTCCCGGAGGGCATCTCGATGTCCAGCCCGCCGTTGGCCGCGCCGATCGCGTCGTACGTGGCGATCCAGTCGGACATGATCACGCCGTCGAACCCCCACTCCCGTTTGACGACATCGACGTTCAGGTACTCGTGCTGCGACATGTAGAGGCCGTTGGTCAGGTTGTAACCGTCCATGATGGCGCCCACCCGCGCTTCCTTCACGGCCGCCTCGAAGGCGGGCAGGNNGCGGTCGAACTCGGAGTTGTTGGCCACGAAGTGCTTGATCGTGGCGGCGACGCCCTGGCTCTGCACGCCGCCGACGAAACTCACCGCCATGCGAGCAGCAAGAAACGGGTCCTCGCCGAAATACTCGAAATTGCGGGCAGCGATCGGCGCACGATAGATATTGACGCCCGGTGCGAGCAGGAAGTGCCCGCCTTTGGCGCGCGTGTCGCGGCCGAACTCGACGCCGACACGCCTCACCAGTTCGGTGTTCCAGGTGGCTGCCAGTGCTATGCCGCCCCCGAAGGCCGTCGCGGGACCGTCGTTGCGGACGCCCATCGGTCCGTCCACCATCCTCAGTCGGGGTACTCCCAGCCTCGGGACGCCCCGGAGGTAGAAGAAGTCGACGCCGGCGATGAGGTCGATCTTCTCCTCGACGGTCATCTTGCCGAGTATGGATTCGACGCGGCGCTCGACCGCGTCGTCGTCAGATGCAACAGCGGCGGCCGCCACGAGGGCAAGCATTACTGATACGAACAAACGCATAAGGTTGTTTCTCCGTGCAGCGGATATGGTGGGGATGGTCTTCCTCGCTGTGGTCAACGCGAATCTTCGCGATCGGCACGAGTTCACTGGCGCCGGACCGCGCTGCCCGACATGGACGAAGAGGGTCCACTGGCTCCCGCAGCCCGTCGTTCAATTGCGGAAAAGGCAACGATTCGTCCTCAGCCCTGAGACATGAGTCTAGCACTTCATCCCTGCGGCAGCGCTGCCTGCAGCGACCCATTGGAGAAGCCGCCGATCTCGACCTCGTGGATGAAGCGGGCTAACGAGGCCGTCGGGCACGGGAGGGGCAGCCGCCTTGGCTCAGAACAGCACGACGATCAGGCCGCTTTCTCTCACTACCCGCGGCCGCCAACCGACATACAGGATCTTTCCGTCAGCTATAGCAGCCGTGCTGAGCGTCGTCGGACCCTGGTTGCACAGGTCCGGGAACTTGCAGGGGGGCGGCGGGACAGTTGCCGAGACGTTGATACGGAGCCTTGCCGAGCCGGCCTGCGCGTCGCAGACCAGCGCAGCCAGCAGTACCACGCAGAAGACAGCCGTTCGCTTCATCGAAACCCCCGTTTATATCGTTGTCAGGGCTTTCTCGTCTGTTCGTTCAGACTACGCCAGCCGGGTCGTGATTTCTGTAAGAATTTCCGGCATATACGGCGTGCGATCTGCAAAAGTGTGGCCCCGGGAAGCCATAAATTAGACCTCCATCACACCCCGTTGAACATAACCCGGTTAGGATCGCCGTGTCCCTACGGGACGGCGGCGCCGGAGTCATTTCCGGTGGCGACAAGGGCATACCCGTCGCGAGGCGGGGACGCAAAGTCAACGGATCTCGTAATTTCGCGAGGAATGCGAGATGGCTGAACTGCTGAAACCACAGTAAAGAGGAAATGATGATGAAACACAGACTGCTCGCCCTACTGGCAGTATTCGCGATGTTCACGGCAATGGACGCCAACGCGCAGGCCTCGCAGAACATCAATGTGCAGGCAACGGTAAACCCGACCTGCGTGATCGACGGTAGCGGCACCGATCTCAGCTTCGACTTCGGCGTCGTCGACGTGACGGGTGGCACGGACTCGAATACGAGCGCCACCTTCACGTGGCGGTGCTCCAACGGTACCCCGGTGCAGATCGAACTCGATGCCGGCGACAATGGCGGTTCCGTCCCCGCCTCGGCGCGCCAGCTCGAGAACGATGGCAATTCGGGCACGCCCATCAACTACCTGCTGTGCCAGGATGTGAACTGTGTTACGCCCTGGGGTGATGGCACGACGGCTTCCGACATCGTGACCAGCGGCACGGGCATGGGCAATCCCGCGATCGTGGAAATCTTCGGCATTCTGGACGGTGCGTCCGCACAGAACGCGAACCCCGGCACCTACACGGAAACCGTAGTACTGTCGCTGAATTTCTGATTCGAGCGAACAGCAGGGGCGATCATGAACGAGCGATTTCCGGGGAAGGCAGTGGTCTGCACTGCCTTCCTTTTCATATTCGGGGCGCTTGCTCCCCAGGCCGAGGCACAGGTTTCGATAAGCCCGGTCCGCATCGACCTGGGCGAGGAGAACGGCAAAGACGTCATCCGCATCTCCAGCCAGTCCGATGAAGCACGCTCCTTCCAGGTCGAGATCGTCGCGTGGTCCCAGACCGCCGATGAGCGCGAGGTGTACACGCCGACCGAGGACGTCCTGGCAGTGCCACCGCTGTTCACGATCGCCCCGGGCGAGGAACAGGTCGTCAGGATCGGCATGGTGACGGACCCGGACCCGGAAACCGAGCGCGCCTACCGCATGTTCATTACGGAACTGGTTACCCCGGGGCAGGCGCAGCGGGAAAGCAGCGGCGTCAACATGCGCCTGCGGCTCGGTGTCCCGGTTTTTGTTGCGCCGCAGGCCGCCGCGATTGCGGTGCTGGACCACGTCGGCTGGCAAGAGGCCGATGGCCGGCATCTCATGCAGGTGCGCAATACCGGCAACACGCACGTGCGGATTTCGGAGGTCCGTTACCGCGCGCCCGGAATGGACGAGCCGCAAGTCGAAGCCGCGGCGATCTATGTTCTTGCCGGGCAGTCCGGCTACGTTCCTGTCCCGCTCCCGGACGGAGAGCGCGAAGGTTCGGTCGCGCTCGTGACCGACACACTCGGAATCACGGAGTATGACTTGTCTGCGGCACTGTAGGCGCTCTCTGGCGCTGCTGCTGCTTCTCAGCTGCGCAGCGGCCGGGGCGGCAGGCGGTGCGCGCCTGCTGATCGTCGACCTGCACGTCAACAACCAGTCGATGGGCGACGCGTTCGTCGTCGTGGACGATGCCGGCAATTTCTACATCGACGAGGCTGCGCTGAGTTACTGGGAAATTGCCAGGCCCTGGCCGGAGCCGCTGCCGTTTCGCGGCGGCAGGTATTACGGCGTTCACCAGTTCCACGGTGCCACGATGAGGTTCGATCCGAAAAGGATGGAACTGCGGCTGTTCATGCCGGCGGGGCTGATGCCGAGCCGGCGCGTGACGATGGCCAGCAGGGGTATCGAGGCCGTCACTTCCGGCTACGGGATGTTCATGGACTACGACGTGAACTGGTTGCGGGCGAGTTCATCGTCGACGAGTTCGGCTGGCGGCCTGTTCCGGCCGGTGTTGTTCGGACCCTTCGGCAACATTGCCGCAAACCTCAGCTATCGGAGTCACGCTGCGCCGAGCGACACGAACCGCTTCAGCGTGCTGGACCTCACGTACACGCGTGACGACCCCGAGCGGATGCGCAGCCTGCGCCTGGGTGATGTTGTTACCGACTCGGGCCGTNNCGACGTCGTGACCCGGCCAGGCCGGCTGGGCAGGGCCTTGCGTATCGGCGGCATTCAGATCGGCACCAATTTCGCCACCCAGCCGATGCTGATCACGCATCCGCTCCCCGACTTCTACGGGGAATCCGCGGTGCCATCAGCACTCGATATCTATGTGAACGGACGACTTTCCCGGAAGCAGCAGGTCGAGCCGGGCTCGTTCGTGCTGGAAGACGTCCCGGTGGTCAACGGACTGGGGCAACTTCAGGTTGTCGCAACCGATGCGCTGGGTCGAAGGCAGGTCTTCACCCAGGATTTCTACCTGTCGACGGACCTGCTGAGAAAGGGGCTCAGCGATTATTCGATGACCATCGGTGCGCTGCGCGAAGATTTCGGGCTGCAGAATTTTCAATACGGCGACGTTGCGGCGTCCGCGACGTGGCGCCGTGGCGTGCACGACAACCTCACCGTCGAGGCGCACGGTGAGATATCGGATGACGTGGTAATGGGCGCAACGGGCATGCGCTACGGAATCGATGCCGGCGGCGTCTTCAGTTCGGGCCTCGCGATCAGCGACAGCGATGCGGGCATCGGCGCGCGCTGGCTGCTTGGTTTCCAGCGGCTGGCAACGCCGATGCATTTCAACGTCGAGGTGTCGGGATCGACGGATGATTTCAGCATGGTCGGCGTCGAGCAGCCGACGGCCAGAATACAGGCACTGGCTTCGGCAGGGCGAAATTTCTACGAACGCGGTTCCTTCGCCGTGTCCGTTGTGCACCAGAGTTTCTATGACCGGGCAAAGCGAACGATCTGGGGCCTCGACTATTCGACGCGGGTCCTGAACCGGATTTCCGTGGCCGCCAATCTCTCCTACCTGGACTCGGTCGATGACGACCTGCGATTCGGGTTGCGCTTCTTCGTTCATTTCGGCGGCAACCACAGCGTGTCGGGCAACTGGTCGCGAGGACGCCAGGGAAGTGGCGGGAATCTGCTGTTCCAGCGCAATATGCCGATGCATACGGGTTACGGTTACCACCTTGGCGTTGGTGAAGCCGATAGTCGCTTCGTTGACGCCGGGGTGTCTGCTCAGAATGACTACGGCACGTATACGTTCGACGTGCGCAGGGATGAGAACGCTGGCACCTTCTGGCAGGCCGGTGGACGCGGATCGATCGCCACGATGAGCGGCGTCACACGCATGTCGCGCGAGATAAATAATGCATTCGCCGTGGTCCAGGTCGGCAATATCGAAGGCGTGAGGGTCTACTCTGAGAACGTCGAGGTCGGTCGAACGAACCGGAATGGCCAGTTGCTCGTTCCGCGCCTGCAGCCGTACATCGAGAACCAGCTGAGCATCGAGATTGACGACCTGCCGCTCGGGGCACGAATCGGCGCAACGGAACACAGTACGGCGCCGTATTCGAAAAGCGGCGTCCTCGTCGATTTCGATGTGCGCGTCACGACAAACGCACTCCTGCGCGTGGTGACGCTTGACGGCATGCCGGTGCCGGAGGGTGCCATCGCGACGGTGCGGCATTCCGGAGACGCCGTTCCGGTGGGTATGAACGGCAAGCTGTTCCTGCAGGGGATTGATCGGTCGTCCGAAGTGGCGATACGCTGGAACGGAACGAGCTGCGACCTGGATCTGCCGTATCCCAGCGGCGAAGGCGTAATCGCAAGAATGGGGGACATCGTTTGCGTGCCGCGAGGGGGGCGATGAGCCGTCTGCACCAAGTAATCGTGAATGGAGCCGTTGCGGCGCTGGTTCTCGGCGTGCCGCTGGAGGCGCTTGCCATTCAGTGCCGCATCAGCGTCAACCCGATCAATTTCGGCATCTACGAACCGCTGACACCGGTCCATCTGGACGTGACTGGCCAGATCCAGATCCGGTGTCAGGCGCAGCCCGGCACTTTTTCGGTCACCATAGGACCCGGCATCAGCGGCAACCAGCTGGCGCGTACACTGTCTGCCGGCGGTGGCAAGATACTTCTCTACAATCTATTCCGCGACGCGGCGCGCTCGCAGATCTGGGGCGACGGTACGCCGCCGTCATTCGTGGTGACGGGGTCGCGGACCAGCAGGGGCCGGCCGACGTTCTACAATTTCCCGGTGTACGGACGCATCTATGCCGATCAGGCCCCGGATCCCGGTCTCTACAACGACAATCTCGTGGTCACCGTCCTGTTCTGAATCAATTGGCGACGCCGGCCGCGTCGTGACACCCCTGGCAATTCTCATTGATGCGCTCCGCGGCCGCGCGCGCCGTCTCCAGGTCGGCGGCTTCCTCGACGGCCTGGGCTGCCTCGCGCATACCGTCCAGGAACGGCCGCCACTCGTCTTTCAGGCCGCCGACCTCCTGGTGTCC
>JABAHR010009704.1_pt1 | contig 11518 bp, 10 predicted proteins | sample 7062101 | NCBI WGS metagenome assembly JABAHR01 (sample SAMN14534553, study PRJNA622989) | marine sediment metagenome | biome: marine biome [ENVO:00000428]; feature: marine pelagic biome [ENVO:01000023]; material: deep marine sediment [ENVO:00002113] | place: India: Gulf of Kutch | collected...
GAGCGCTTCTTGGGTCGCAGACGGCTCCTCTGGGAAATAGTCCATGCGTGCCGAGATCACGCGGATGGCGCCGGGCAATAGCGCCTCGGGATGCGAGCGCTTCGTGCCATGGCGGGCCATGTACCGCATCTCGCCGTGACGCCCTTGCTCTAGCCAGGCATCGAGAGACGCCTGGGCTGCTTCGAGCTGCGTGTCGGCGATCCCTAATTGCTGAAAACCGAGTTTCGCGCCAATCTCTTTGATCTCGGCGGCAAGTTGCTCGAGGTCGGCAACGCTCAGCGCGACAGTCGGTTTCGGGACGGTATTCATGTAGCTTGAGAGTATAATTGCCTAGATGATTGAACTTCCTACTGAGATTTACCTCGGCGCGCAGGTCCGAGACCTCGATCGAACCGCCATCGAGGTTTTCGGCATCCCGAGCTACGACCTCATGTGCCGCGCCGCACAGGCGGCGCTCGACTGTCTTAGCCGCCATTGGCCGAGCGCCTCTGAGCTCACGATTCTATGCGGAGCCGGCAACAACGCCGGCGACGGCTACGTGCTCGCGCGGCTCGCGGCCGCGTCGGGAACCAACGTTCGGGTCTTGAGCCTCGTTCCCGCAGACCGGCTCGGTGGCGATGCGCTTCGGGCCTACGAGGATTTTACGGCAGCCGGGGGCATTGCCGAGGCCTTCGACGCCGCTGAGCCGCTGACTGGCGAGCTCCTCGTCGATGCGCTGCTCGGCACAGGGCTCGATCGGCTCGTCGAAGGCCGCTTTGCCGAGGCCGTCGCGGCGATCAATGGTGCCCAGGCCCCCGTATTGGCGCTCGACATTCCCAGTGGTCTGCACGCCGATACCGGTTTACCGCTCGGTGTTGCAGTCTCCGCTGACGTCACGATCACGTTCGTGGGCCTCAAGCAGGGTCTTTATCTCGGTGAGGGCATGGATCGACGCGGGTGGCTCGAATTCGCTGGGCTTGGCGTGCCGGCGCAGGCTTATGTCGAGGTCTCCGGCCCGCTACGCCGGCTCGATGCGGGCTGCATTCGTCAGGCTTTGCCGCCGCGCCGGCGTACCGCCCACAAGGGCGCGCATGGCAGCCTGCTGCTCGTCGGTGGAGCGCCCGGGATGTCGGGCGCGATCCGGCTCGCTGCCGAGGCTGCCTTACGTGCGGGGGCGGGCCTCGTGCGAGTCGCAAGCCACGCGGACAGCGCAGGCATCGTCACGGCCGGTCGGCCGGAGATCATGTGCCACGCGGTGGCTGGCGCCGATGAGCTCGGACCGCTCCTCGCCCAATCCGACGCGATCGTGCTCGGTCCGGGCCTCGGGCGCAGCGATTGGGCACAGTCGCTATGGCAGGCGAGTCTTGCGGCAGACCTGCCGCTCGTCATCGACGCCGATGGCCTCAACGAGCTCGCTGACGCCCCTCAGAAGCGCGATAGCTGGATCTTGACGCCCCACCCGGGCGAGGCGGGGCGCCTGCTCGGCACGGCTACCGGCGCCGTGCAGGCGGACCGGCTAGGGGCCGTCAGAGCGCTGGCCGGGCGCTATGGGGGTCTTGCCGTGCTCAAGGGTGCCGGCAGTCTGATTGCAGCCGCCGACGAGGTACCCGTCAGCGTCTGTGACCGCGGGAACCCGGGCATGGCGACCGCCGGAATGGGCGACGTGCTCTCGGGGGTCATCGGGGCTTTGCTCGTTCAGGGGACGAGCTTGCGTGAGGCCGCGGAGGCCGGCGTCTACGTGCATGCGGCGGCCGGCGATGAGGCTGCGGGCGCGGGCGAACGCGGGCTCATTGCAGGCGATCTCATGCCGCTGATCCGGAAATGGGCAAATCCGCCGCGATCCCGGCCTTGATTTTCGATCTCGACAGCGAGGATGCCCTCAAGCGGCACGCCGGCGCGATTGGACGGGCCTGGGCAGCTGCACCGGGCGTCGGCGCCGTCCTCGTCGGGCTCGAGGGGGAGCTCGGTGCCGGTAAAACGACCTGGGTGCGCGGCCTGCTCGAAGGACTCGGTTACCAGGGGCGTGTCCCTTCGCCCACTTATACCCTCCTTGAGCATTACGCCATCGATGGGCTCGACGTCGTACATGTCGATCTCTATCGCCTCGGTAGCGGCGAGGCGGACCCGGATGCACGCGGTGAGGTCGAGGCGCTGGGTCTGCGCGACTGGCTCGACCGCGACCAGTGCTGGCTGCTCGTCGAATGGCCGAGACGCTCTCGTGAGCTCGTGGCCCGTTGCGATGTCCTGGCGAAGCTCTCAGCGGGCCCGACGGCCGAGGCGCGTCGACTCGAGCTCAAGGCCTGCTCGCCGGTCGGGGAGGCCGTGCTGTCGAGCTTAGAGGGCCTTTCTGAACCATGATCGAGCTAGAGCTCCTATCACTATCTTTTTTATACATAATTCTTGAAATTCGCTTCCGAAATTGCCACCATCCGTAAGCGTGCCTAGGGAGGGCCGTGAGTTGCGATTCGGGGTTACGAGTACATGGCTGGTCGCCAGCGCGCTGGGAAGCATTTGCGCGCAGGCCGGCGACGTCGAGGGCCTGAGGCTCTGGGCAAGCCCGGAATCGACTCGCGTCGTGCTCGATCTCGCATCGCCCGCTGAGCACCGCGTATTCACGCTCGACAACCCCGATCGCGTCGTCATCGATCTCGAGGATTCCGTTGCGCGTCTTCCGGGCGGTCTGCCGCAAAGCAGCGGATTCGTCGACGGCGTCCGCACGGGTGTACAGCCCGGCGGCGACTTGCGCGTCGTGCTCGATATCAACTCGGCCGTGAAACCGAAGAGCTTCTTGCTCGAGCCGAACGAAACCTACGGCCATCGTCTCGTCATCGACTTGCTGCCGCTCGCGGCACAGACACAGATCAAGCGCGTCCCGCGCGCCGCGCCCGAAGGCGGACGTGCCGTTCGTATCGCAATCGACGCGGGTCACGGTGGCGACGATCCCGGCGCCAGCGGCCCGAGCGGCGTGCGAGAGAAGGATGTCGTGCTCGAGGTAGCTCGACGTCTCGCCGACGAGATACATCGACAAGGCGGCATGGAGCCGCTGCTGATTCGCGACGGCGACTACTTCGTCTCGTTACGCGATCGCAGCGAGCGGGCGCGCAACGCGCAGTCGGATCTATTCGTGTCCATTCATGCCGACGCGTTTCGCAACGGTAACGCGCGAGGCGCGACCGTATACGTATTGTCGGAGAAGGGCGCTTCGGACGAAGCTGCACGGCGGCTCGCGGAACGCGAGAACGCGTCGGATCTCATCGGTGGCATCTCGCTGTCGGATAAGGATCAATTGCTCGCGCGTGTGTTGCTCGATTTGTCGCAGAGCGCATCGATCAGCGCGAGCTCGACGGCCGGCACGCGTGTAATCGAGCAGCTCGGGCGGGTGACGCGCATGCGCAAGACGCAAGTGCAGCAGGCTCCGTTTCTAGTATTGAAGTCACCGGACATTCCATCGATTCTCATCGAGCTTGCCTACATCTCGAATCCGAACGAGGAGCGGGCGTTGCGCGACCCCGGTCGTCAGACGGAATTCGCGCGTGCGATTCATGCCGGCGTCAACGATTACTTCCGCTCGAATGCGCCACCGGATAGCTATCTCGCAAGCAACCCCCCGCCAATTGCCCGCCCGCCGACGCGTCATGTCATCGAGCGTGGTGAGACGCTGTCGGAAATCGCAGAACGTTATCGTGTGAGTCTTGCGCGACTGCGGCAGTCCAACCAGATTCGCGGCGACGTGATACGCATCGGCCAGATTTTGACGATTCCGTCGAGCTGACGTTCGACATCGCGCGGGATTCCGGGCGCCACCACTGCAGTGCTTCGCGGTCTACAATAGCCGCGATGTCGATCCACGTTCTGCCTTCTACGCTCGTCGATCAGATCGCTGCCGGCGAGGTCATCGAGCGCCCGGCTTCTGCGCTCAAAGAGCTCATCGAGAACAGCCTCGATGCCGGCGCGACGCGTATCGACGTCGAGCTTGCGAACGGCGGCACGCGCTCGATCCGTGTCACCGACAACGGTAAAGGTATCGATGCCGAGCAACTGTCGCTCGCCTTGTCGCGGCACGCGACGAGTAAGATCGAGAATCTCGACGATCTAGAGCGCGTTGCGACATTGGGTTTTCGCGGCGAGGCATTGCCGAGCATGGCGTCGGTTGGGAGATTCAAGCTGACGTCGCGCACAGCGAGCGCCGCAGAAGGCTGGAGCGTGGAATCGGAGGGTGGGACGCTTGCGGATCCGAAGCCTGCGCCGCATCCGCACGGCACGACCGCCGAGCTCAATGATCTCTTTTACAACGTTCCTGCGCGGCGAAAGTTCTTGCGCACAGAGCGCACCGAGCTAGGCCATGCGGACCACGTCTTGCGTAATCTCGCACTTGCGCGGTTCGATGTCGAATGGCGCTTGCGGCACAATCAGCGCGATATCCTACGATTGCCGCGTGCCGAGACGCGCGAGCAACGCGAAGCGCGTGTCGGCGAGGTCTGCGGCGCGGCGTTCCTCGAGCATGCACGATTCTTCGAGCGGGAAATCGAGGGCTTGCGACTATGGGGATGGATTGCCGACCCGACGTTCTCTCGCAGCCAGGCGGACATGCAGTACACGTTCGTCAATGGCNNCAATGGACGGTTCGTACGCGACAAGGTGCTTCGTCATGCCGTTCGGCTCGGTTACGAGGATGTGCTGTTTGGATCCCGTCATCCCGCATACGTAATCTATTTGGAGCTCGATCCACGCCGCGTCGACGTCAACGCACATCCGGCAAAGCTCGAGATACGTTTTCGTGATTCACGGCTCGTGCACGATTTTGTTTTCCGCACGATCCAGGCGGCACTGGCAGCGGGTCTCGAGAACGGCGATTCAGCGCCCCCCCCCCCCCCCCCGNNCCGCCCGCCCGCGCAAGTGGATTCACTGGCCGGTGCGCCAAGCACGCAGCAGGCAACATTGCGATTGCCCGAGCGAGGAGATGCGGTCGCTGCGGCCGACGTCTTGCCACTGTATGAACGGCTGCATGCGCGTCCAGCGCCCAGAGTCGCCGAAGGCGAGACGCCGCCGCTCGGCTTTGCCCTCGCACAACTCGCCGGTATCTATGTCCTGGCCGAGAACGATCAGGGTCTCATCATCGTCGACATGCACGCTGCGCACGAGCGCGTGACGTACGAGCGACTCAAGACGTCGCTCGAGGAAACCAAGGTCGCCGCGCAACCCTTGCTCGTGCCCGTGACGATGAAGGTCGCTTCGAGCGAAGCGGATAGCGTCGATAGCTGGCGTGACGCGCTTGCGAACGTCGGCCTCGAGGTCGTAAGGCGCGGGCCCGATGAGATTCAGGTGACGGCCGTTCCACGCCTACTCGAACATACGGACGTCGAGGCGTTGGTACGCGATGTGTTGAGCGATCTCGCAGATGAAAAAGGTGCACACCGAGTCGAAGCCGTCGTCAATGAGCTGCTTGCGACGATGGCCTGTCATGGCGCTTTGCGCGCACACCGGCGCATGACGCTCGACGAGATGAATGCGCTGCTACGCGAGATGGAAACGACCGAGCGCGCCGATCAATGCAACCATGGCCGGCCGACTTGGACGCGTATTACGATCGCAGAGCTCGACCGGTTGTTCTTACGCGGGCAATAAGGCGGCGAATGCAACACGATGCCGGCGTGCTGAACTGTCTTTGCCTCACGGGGCCGACGGCTTGTGGTAAGACGGAGCTCGCACTCGCATTGGCGGATGAGCTCCCAGTCGAGGTCATCAGCATGGACTCGGCGCTCGTCTACCGTGGCATGGATATCGGTACGGCGAAACCGAGCGCACGCGTACGCGAGCGTGTTGCGCATCATCTCATCGATATTGCCGATCCGTCGGAGGCGTACTCGGCCGGTCGCTTCGCGAATGATGCGCGCGCGGCTGCCGCACAGATTGCCGCGCGCGGGCGTATCCCTCTACTCGTGGGCGGGACGCTGCTCTATCTGCGCGCATTGACTGGCGGACTTGCGGAGTTGCCTGAAGCCGATCCCGAGCTGCGCCGGCAGATCGATGCGCAGGCCGAGGAGCTCGGGTGGCCGGCGCTGCATGCGCGTTTGGCCGATCTCGATCCCGCCGCTGCGGCGAAAATCGCGCCAACTGATCGACAACGGATTCAGCGCGCGCTGGAGGTCTACGAGCTCACGGGCGAGATCATCTCGGTGCACCAACGGCGCGACCCGCAGGGCGATGCGAGCGTGCGTGTCACGACGCTTGCGATCGTCGCCGAGGACCGTTCGGCTCTTGCGGAGCGCATCGAGCAGCGTTTCGAGGCGATGATCGATGCGGGCTTCGTGGCCGAGGTCGAGGCGCTCATGGCCCGCGGTGACCTGAATCCCGACCTGCCGGCCATGCGGGCGGTCGGCTACCGGCAGCTCTGGGGCTATCTGAGTGGCGACTACGACTGGGCCGAGGGGCGTCGACGGGCCCTGGCAGCTACGCGCCAGCTGGCCAAGCGGCAGATGACCTGGATCCGGTCGGAGCAGAACTTCGACGTTCTGCCGTGGTCGAACGATCGGCAAGTGGCGGCAATTCTCGACTGGGCGCGGTCCGGGTCCGCGCAAGGCCAATAAGTGGGCTGTCGCCTTGAAAATGGGGCACTTTATTACTATTTTTACTGAGGTGGGATAAACGGTTTTACCGGTACGGAGTTTCGGTTTCAGGAATTCGTCGCTTACGCTCGTAAGAACCTCGGTCCTGATCTCGACAATATCGAACAATAAAGGAGATACCGATGGCCAAAGGGCAGTCGTTACAAGACCCGTTTCTGAACGCGCTACGCAAGGAGAAGGTCCCTGTCTCGATCTATCTCGTCAACGGCATCAAGCTGCAGGGCCAGATCGATTCGTTCGATCAGTTCGTCGTACTGCTGCGCAACAGCGTGAGCCAGATGGTCTACAAGCACGCCATCTCGACCGTCGTGCCGTCACGCAATGTCCAGCTACCCATGGATGATGATCAGGGCGAGAGCTGACCGCGCCGGCGCGCAAGGGGTGCGTATTGTTTGAGCGTCCTGGAGCAGGCGAGCGCGCACTTCTCCTTCATGTCGGCCTGCAGCGGCCGTGCGAGCAAGATGAAACCGAAGAGTTCAAGGCACTGGCCGAGTCGGCCGGTGCCGAGATCGTTGCCGAGGTACGCACGCGAATTGCACGCCCGAGCCCTCGGCTTCTGATCGGGCGCGGCAAGGCAGAAGAGCTTGCAGAGCAGATTCAAACGAGCTGTGCCGAGCTGCTCCTCGTCAACCGGCCACTGACGCCGAGTCAGGAGCGCAATCTGGAGAGCTTGCTCAAGGTTCGTGTGCTGGATCGCAACGGACTGATTCTCGACATCTTCGCGCAGCGTGCAATGACCTTCGAGGGCAAGATCCAGGTCGAGCTCGCCCAGCTCGAGCATCTGTCCACGCGGCTGGTTCGCGGGTGGACTCACCTCGAGCGGCAGAAGGGCGGTATCGGCCTGCGTGGTCCCGGTGAGACGCAGCTCGAGTCGGATCGGCGGATGCTCAACCAACGCATCAAGAATCTGCGTGGGCGACTCGTAAAGGTCGAGCGGCAGCGCGAAATGAGCCGTCGCGACCGGCGCCGCAGCGCCGTGCCGACGGTAGCGCTCGTGGGCTACACGAACGCGGGTAAAACGAGCCTGTTCAACGCGCTGAGCGGCGCCGACGCCGTCGCGCGAGACCAGCTTTTCGCGACGCTGGATCCTTCGATCCGCAGGCTCAGCTTAGGCAGTGGCGACGAGGTGCTGCTTGCCGACACGGTCGGCTTCGTGCGCGATCTGCCTCATGAGCTCGTCGCGGCATTCAAGGCGACGCTCACGGAGACGCGCGAGGCCCGGCTGCTGCTGCACGTCATCGATGCGAGCGACCCGCACGCGCCGGATCGACGGTCGCAGGTCGAGGACGTGCTCGAAAGCATCGGGGCGGGCGATGTGCCGCGCATCCAGGTGTACAATAAGGTGGACAAGCCGTCGGCGATGGCTGCGCCGGCGCTCGGTGCCCGAAATGGCACCGAGCAGCTGCGCGTTTCGGCGCTGACGGGAGAGGGTTTGGCTGAGCTCGCCGCGGTGATCCGCGAGCATTGCGTCGGGCGTCCCGTGACCCGCCGTATCGAGCTCAGCCCAGGTCAGAGCCGTTTGCGGGCCCGCCTGTTCGATCTGCGGGCCGTGACGGCCGAGCGCGTCAACGAGGCCGGTGGCTGGACGCTCGACGTCGAGCTGACCTCGCGGCGCTGGCGGCAGCTCTGTGCGCAAGAAGGGCTGGCCGAGGATAGTTTGCTACAGGAAGTGTGAGCGATATGAGCTGGGATGACGACAAAGGCAATCCTTGGAAATCCAACGGTGATAAAGGACCAGCGGATCTAGATGCGATCGTCAGGGACCTGCAGCGCAAGCTCTCGGGATTCCTGGGCGGGCGCGGTGGGCGTGGGGACTCCGGTGAAGGCGAGCGATTCAGACCGAGCGGCTCGGCCGGCGGCGGCGTCGTTTTCGGCGCCATCGTGCTGGTCATCGGCCTTTGGTGTCTGACCGGGTTCTACCAGGTCAACGATGCCGAGCGCGGCGTTGTGCTGCGTTTCGGCGAGGTACAGGCCGTCACGGCTCCGGGATTGCGCTGGCACGCACCGTGGCCGATCGACCGTGTCGAGCTCATCAATACGAACGTGACTGAGCGCTACGTTTATCAAGGCAGCATGCTGACGCGGGATGAGAACATCGTGCTTGTCGATCTCGTCGTGCAGTTCCGGCGTACGAACCCCGAGGATTATCTGTTCAACGTTCAGGCGCCGGAGGAAACGCTCGAGGATGTTACGGCCAGCGCGATCCGCGAGATCATCGGCAAGAACGATCTCGACTTTATTTTGACCGAAGGCCGCACAGAGGTTGCTGCCCAAACCCAGGAAGTCATTCAGTCCACTCTGGATTCCTACGGCACAGGGTTCACGGTCTTCGAGGTCAACCTGCAGGATGCGAATTTTCCGCGCGACGTCGAGGACAGCGTGCAAGACGCGATCCGGGCGCGTGAGGATAAAGAGCGCGTGAGCTTCGAGGCGCAAGCCTATGCAAACGACATTTTGCCGAATGCCCGCGGCGCCGCGGCTCGCCAGCTTCAGGACGCGGAGGGTTACCGTGCTCGGGTTATCGCGGACGCCGAAGGTGAGGCCGACCGCTTCCTGCAGGTCCTGACCGAGTACGAGAGGGCGCCTGAGGTAACGCGCCAGCGTATGTACATCGAGACGATCGAGGACGTTCTCTCGAATTCGACGAAGGTGCTCATGGATACGGACGGTAGCGGCAACAACTTGATCTACCTGCCACTCGATCGGTTGATGGAGCGGCGCAGCGGCCAGACGCCACCGACATCTTATGCTGCGCCGAGCAACGCATCTTCTTCGTCGAGCAACTCAGACTCCCTCGCGCGGCTGCGCGCCCGTGAGACCCGTTAGGAAGATACGATTATGAGTCCACGCACCAATCTCTTCTTGATTCTCGGCGTGCTCGGGTTGCTTGTCGGCCGCATGAGCGTATTCACGGTCGATGAGCGTGAGTTTGCCGTCAAGTTCCGCTTCGGCGAGATCGTCAAAGCCGATTACGAGCCGGGACTGCACTGGAAAGTTCCGTTCGTCAACACGATTGCGAAGTATCCCGATCGGATCCTCAATTACGAGGAATCCGAGGAGCGGTTTTTGACGGGCGAGAAGAAGAATCTCATCGTCGATTACTTCATCACGTGGCGGATTATCGATCCGGGCCAGTATTTCCGTGCGGTCCGCGGTGATGAGCTCTTCGCAGAGCAGCGTCTCTCCGCCATCATCCGGGAAGGCATCAAGGCCGAGTTCGGCCGACGAACGGTGCAGGAAGTCGTTTCGGCGGAGCGCTCCGAGATCATGCGAGCGATGCTCGCCCAGGCAGGGCAGCGAGCGCCGGAGCTCGGCATCGAAGTCGTCGACGTGCGCGTGATGCGTATCGAGCTATCGGATGAGGTCAGCGGCTCGGTATTCTCGCGCATGCAGCAGGAGCGGGCACGTGTCGCGGCTCAGCTGCGCGCCGAAGGCTCGGAGGAATCCGAGCGCATACGCTCTGATGCCGACCGGCAACGCACGGTAATCCTGGCCGAAGCTTATCGCGATGCCGAACGAATTCGTGGTGAAGGCGACGCTCGTGCAGCGGAGATCTACGCAAACGCGTACTCGCAGAACCCGGAGTTCTATACGTTTTACCGGAGCATGCAGGCCTACCGAACGGCGATCGGCCAGGAGCAGGATGTGCTCGTGTTGAGCCCCGATAGCGAATTCTTCCAGTACCTACAAGAGCAGACCGGGGCGCTGCCCTAGCGACTGACATATTCCCAATTACTCACTGAGCGAGGAGGCTGGGACGTTGGCCTGGTCGGATCTTTTTGCGGGACTTGCTTTTTACTTGATCTTCGAAGGCTTGTTGCCATTCGCCTCGCCACCGGCGTGGCGACGCGCATTAGCCGGTCTGGCACAGCTCGACGACAATCAGCTCCGGGGCTTCGGCCTAGGCATCGTCATTGCCGGGCTCGCCATACTCTTTCTCGTACGAGGCTAGTCAATGAGCTCGAACGTCGTCGTCATCGGCACGCAGTGGGGTGACGAAGGGAAGGGTACGATCGTCGACCTTCTCGCCGAGCGCGCGCAAGCCGTCGTGCGCTTCCAAGGTGGTCACAATGCCGGCCACACGCTCGTCATCGACGGCGAGAAAACAATTCTTCATCTTATTCCGTCCGGCATTCTGCGCGAGAGTGTCCGATGCTTCATCGGCAACGGTGTCGTTATCTCTCTACCGGCACTCATCGAGGAGATCGACGGCCTTACGGCACGTGGCGTGCCCGTCGGTAATCGTCTAGGTATCTCGCCCGCCTGTCCGCTGATTCTGTCCTCACACATTGCGCTCGATCAGGCAAGGGAACTCNNCAACGATGCGATTGGTACGACAGGACGCGGTATCGGTCCGGCGTACGAAGACAAAGTCGCGCGTCGAGCCATTCGCGTTTCTGATTTATTCTCGCCGGACATCATGCAGGAGCGCCTGAGCACTCTGCTCGATCTGCATAATTTTCTCCTGCAGCGCTACTACGATTACGCACCGGTCGATGCCGCTGAAGAGCTCGATCGCCTCATGGCGCTCGGCGAGCGCGTAACGCCGATGGTCGTAGACGTTACACAGCAGCTTCGCGAAATGCAGAACGATTCGGCGAGTGTTCTGTTCGAAGGCGCACAGGGTGCAATGCTCGATATCGATCTTGGGACGTATCCGTTCGTGACGAGCTCCAACACGACGATCGGCGGCGCATCGACGGGCACGGGTGTCGGTCCGGGTGCCGTCGACTACGTGCTGGGAATCGTCAAGGCGTATACGACGCGCGTCGGTGCGGGTCCGTTCCCAACGGAGCTCTTCGATGACATGGGCAAGCATCTGGCGGATGTCGGCGCCGAGTTCGGGTCGACGACTGGCCGGCCACGTCGTTGCGGTTGGTTCGATGCCGTGTCGCTGCGTCGTGCCGTGTTCA
>JABAHR010013519.1_pt1 | contig 11517 bp, 12 predicted proteins | sample 7062101 | NCBI WGS metagenome assembly JABAHR01 (sample SAMN14534553, study PRJNA622989) | marine sediment metagenome | biome: marine biome [ENVO:00000428]; feature: marine pelagic biome [ENVO:01000023]; material: deep marine sediment [ENVO:00002113] | place: India: Gulf of Kutch | collected...
GCGGGAACGAGCCCGATTCGTGAGCCGGTCAGGGCGGTCGACCTCCTCCGCCGGCCGGAGCTGACTGCACGGGTGCTCGGTGAGGCGGTTTCCGCTCCATTCGACCTGGACACCGACCTCGACGTCGTGGCGGCCGTGGAGGTCGAGCTGAAGTACGAGGGATACGTGGCCCGAGAGGCCGAGCGAGCCGAGAAACTCCGCGCTCAGGCCGAGTTCCGGCTTCATGAAGATCTGCCGTACGCGGGCTTTGATTCGCTGTCTACCGAAGCGCGCCAGAAGCTGGAGCGGATCAAGCCCACGTCGCTTGCCCAGGCGGGCCGAATCCCCGGCGTCTCACCCGCCGATCTTCAGAACCTCGTCATGGAGGTCAGGCGCCACCACACCCAGGGCGAACAAGAATAAAGAAAAAATCTTTTCACCTGTTCCTTTTGGCCCTTTCTTCTTCCGGCGCCGGCCGTTGAGCGGGGTTGATGCGGACTCCGGCCGGGGTGTTTCACGTGAAACAGGTGCACGCGTTTGGTGGCGTCGTCCACACGATGGATCAGGCCGCTCGGGAGCCTAGAAAGAGGTGGGCGCCCCTGGTCGCGCCGAATCGGAGTCTCGCGCAACCGTAGCGGAGGGGCTCCCCGAGCGCTTGCTATCGGGCGGGGTGTTTCACGTGAAACACCTGCAGGGCTCTCTAGCGGGGCGTCAGGACGATGCGGATATCTGCCTCCTCGGATGTGCCGTCGAGATTGAAGTCGAAATCCGTATCACCTTCGAGGATCACGTCCTCCCCGTTTCGGCTCCAGGTCGAGATCTGCACGTCTGTCGAGGGAAGCTGGCGCTGAAGGATCACCAGGTCTCCGTCGACCGACAGCAGACCGGATTCGCTTGCGGATTGTCCGAAGCCGGTCAGGATCGCCAGGTAGCGCCCTGAGGCTTGCACGTCCAGTGTGAAGGTCGCACCCGAATCCGTGATCAAGTCCAGCGTTTCCTGCGGGTTCGCCTTGTTCGTGAGCACCATGTTCTTGGCGGACCAAGACCCCACCATGAATCCGGGCGTCGCGTCGTCGGACTCGGGCCCGCTTCCGCCTTCCCCGCATGCAGCGTGTATCAGACTCAGGAGCAACACGGGAACGACGCAAAGTCTACGGAATCTGAACACGAGCCCTCTCCGACCCTCGGCTGATGCACGCGACTCGATTCGGTCGCGACCCGGCACTCCGGCGATTGCACGCATTGATGTTCGAAACCCCTCGGGTCGTCAAGGCCTGTGTTCCGCTTTACCGGTCTCATCGCCTCTCGTATATTCCCCGTCCCCCCGAAACCGGCACATATCGACCGTTTTCAAGGCAGTTCATGGCCCGCGTCATCGCCATAGCCAACCAAAAGGGCGGAGTCGGAAAGACGACGACCGCCGTGAACCTCGGTGCTTCGCTCGCCATCGCGGAGCGAAGGACCTTGGTCATCGACATCGATCCCCAAGGCAATGCCACTTCCGGGCTCGGTTTCGACCTCCCCGAAGACCAGGCGAGCATCTACGACGTGCTCGTCAACGAGGTCGGGATCGAAGAGGCACGCATTCAGGGCGCCCGGTTCGGCTACCTCGATCTGGTGCCCAGCACCCGAGACCTGGTCGGTGCCGAGATCGAGCTCGTTTCGGCCATCGCTCGAGAGACGATCCTCAGGAGCGCTATCGCCCGGGTCCGTGACGAATACGAGTTCATTCTCGTGGATTGCCCACCGTCGCTCGGTCTTCTGACACTCAACACGCTGACGGCGGCCGACTCGGTGATCATTCCCATCCAGTGCGAGTTCTACGCTCTCGAGGGACTGAGTCAGCTCCTCAACACGGTTCGACTGGTCCAAAGAGGTCTGAATGCAGGCTTGGAGATCGAGGGCGTCCTCCTCACGATGTTCGATCGGCGCCTGAACCTGAGTCGGCAGGTCGCTGCGGAGGCAAGGGAGTATTTCGGAGATCGAGTTTTCGAGACGGTGATTCCCCGCAACGTTCGGCTTGCCGAGGCGCCGAGCTTCGGTCAGGCGATCGTGCAATACGATGCCCTGTCGGCCGGCGCGCAGAGCTATCTCGCCCTTGCGCGTGAATTGATCCGCAGGCGCAGTGGGAATGGGGCCTCACCCCAAGCCGGAAGGTTGGTCGTATGACGGCACCGAAGAAAGACCGCCTGGGCAAAGGCCTGGGTGCTCTCCTAGGCGAATACATGGAGCCGGCCTCAGCGGCTCCCGACTCGCTGCGCCTGCCGGTCCGCTCCATCGTGCCGAATCCAAAACAGCCGCGGCGCACGTTCAGTGAGGCCGAGCTGACGGATCTGGCGCAATCCATCGACGCCAACGGCCTCCTCCAACCCATCGTGGTGCGTCCTGCATCCGGGACAGTCGATCGGTACGAGCTGGTAGCGGGAGAACGGCGGTGGCGGGCCGTCCGCTCGTTGGGGTGGGATGACGTTCCCGCCCTCGTGCGTGACGTGGACGACGACACCCTTCTGATTCTCGCTCTGGTGGAGAACCTTCAGCGAGAGGCCCTGAACCCGATCGAGGAGGCCGAGGGTTACCGCGCTCTTGCCGATGACCATGGCCTCTCGCACTCGGCCATCGCCCGCTCGGTGGGCAAGAATCGGTCGACCGTCGCTAACGCATTACGCCTACTGAACTTACCACCCTCGGTTCGGAAGTGCCTCGAAGATGGTACCCTGACTTCGGGGCACGCTCGTCCGCTCCTTGCCCTCGAAGATCCCGTCCGTATGTCGGAGCTCGCCCGGCTTGCCGTGGAGTCCGGTTGGTCCGTGCGGGAGGTAGAACGGCGGGTGCAGGCATCCGTCAGTTCGAAGAGGAGGAAGGAAAAGGCCGCACCGAATCCGGTGCTGGTGGCACTCGAGGAGGAGTTGCGTGTCGCGCTGGCCACCAAGGTCGCCATTCGGGCCAACCGAAAGGGGACCCGCGGCAAGATCGAGGTGCCCTTTCATAGTGCCGAGGAATTCGAGCGCCTCTTCGAGGCCCTCACAGGCAAGGAAGCCTCCGAGATCGTGGGATGAGCGAGAAGAGTCAGTTGACCCTGATCCTCCTGCCGGAAGGCGGTGAGGAGAGCCGGACGTATCGTGTTCGATATCGCACGCTTCGGATCCTCAGAGCTCTCGGCTTCGGCGCTGCTGCCGGGATGGTTTTCATCTTGGGCTCCTGGGTGGTTCTGCTCGGGCGGAGCAGCAGGCTCGCCGACGCGGAGGCCGAGCTGGAAGCGCTCCGTGCGGAGCAGGCACAGGTACCTGCGCTCATGCAGCAGCTGCAGTCTCTGGAGTCCGAGTATGCGCAGCTCAGGTCTCTCTTCGCTCCCTCGGGTGCCGCCGCGCCGGGAGCACTTTGGCTACCACCGCCTGGCGGCCGCCGTAGCTCGGCGCGCCGCGATGCGGACAGTGCGGTGCCCGACAGTTGGCCCCTCACGGAGCGGGGCTTCGTGACCCAAGGCCGGTTCGAGACGGACGATGCCTTCCATCCCGGGCTCGACATCGCCGTGCCGACGGATTCCTACATTCGTGCTGCCGGATCCGGCACCGTCTCCGAGGTCGGGGAGGATCCCACCTACGGCCGGTACGTGCGTGTCGAACATGGCAATGGGTACGAGACACTCTATGCCCATGCCTCCGCGACGCTCGTCGACTCTGGCGAACTCGTCCGAAAGAACGAGGTCATCGCACTGAGTGGCTCGACCGGCCAGAGTACCGCGCCCCACCTGCACTTCGAGATCTTGCGAGACGGGGAGTCTCTGGATCCTCTCGAGGTCGTGACGCAACCCTGAGCTCAAGGAGCAGGACAGACCATGAAGACCAAGCCGTCCGCCGGTACGCCGCCCGAGGCGGTCATTTCGGTAATCGGAGCCGGCATGAAGATCATCGGATCGGTGACTGCGAGACCGACGGAGCCGTGCGGGTAGACGGCATGATCGAGGGAAATATCCGTGCCGGTAAGGCGGTCGTCGTCGGGAAAGACGGTCTGGTACAGGGGAACCTCTTCACCCAGGATGCGGTGGTTTCGGGCCGGGTCGACGGCTCGGTCGTCGCCGAGTCCCGCTTGGAGGTTCAGTCGACGGCTGTCGTCACGGGCGACATCCGCGCCCGCAGGATGCAGCTCGAGGAGGGCGCTGCGTTGCAGGGCCAGGTCCTGGTGGGCGAACGGGCTTCCCAATCTGCTGCGGGCCCACCTTCGGGCAGCAGCTCACTCCCGACCAGCACGGGTCAGGAGGAGTTGGTGTGAAGTTGTCCACAATGCGTGGAAAATCTGTTAAGTCGTTCCGGTGCAGCCTTTTATGCTGTCTGTCTCACCTCGGTTCGACCCGACCCCTGCGCCTTCCGTCGTCATTTTCCACACTGCCCGGGGTTCGATCTCCGTGAAACTAGAATCCCTGATTCAATACCTGGACAGTTACCTTGACGTAAAAGGCTTTCCAGATTATCCAGGCGCCTACAACGGCCTGCAGGCCGATGGGAAGGCCGAGGCAGCCCGCATCGCCGTGGCCGTCGACGCGTCGGAGCGTGTGATCGGACAGGCCGTGGACGCCGGCGCGGACCTGCTGATCGTACATCACGGTCTCTTCTGGGACGGCAATCTCCGGCTTACGGGGCGTCGCTACCGGAAGGCTAAGCTGCTGCTGGACAGTGGGTTGGCGCTCTACTCGGCTCATCTACCCTTGGATGCGCATCCCGAGGTGGGCAACTGCGCCGTATTGTGTAGAGCGCTCGGGTGGGATCCGGCAGGTCCGTTCGGGAGCTACGGAGAACGGCAGATCGGGTGTTGGGCGGAAGTTGACACGTCGGCGGACGAGCTGCGTTCGCATCTCTCGGGGGTCGTTCAGGGACCGGTCCGACTCATTCAGGGTGGCCAGGACCGGGTCCATCGCGTGGGGATCGTGACCGGGGGGGCGGCGGGAATGATGGAGGAGGCGACCGCCGAAGGGCTCGACGCCCTCGTAACCGGGGAGGGCGCCCACCACACGTACCAGGACGCCATGGAGCTTGGCGTCAACGTGTTCTACGCGGGCCATTATGCCACGGAAGTCTGGGGCGTCCGCGCGCTGGCCTCACACATCGAGGAGCGGTTCTNNTATGCCACGGAAGTCTGGGGCGTCCGCGCGCTGGCCTCACACATCGAGGAGCGCTTTTCCATCCCCTGGAGCTTCGTCGACGACCCTTCCGGCCTCTAGTAGGAGTGGCGCGGCAGGTCAGCCCCCCGGACGCATCGCGTCCCGGGCGGCCCTGAACTCCGAGTCGGAGTTCCAGTTCGGCCATGCTTCGCTGCGGGCGATGTCGAGCGCGATCCGGAATACCACGTTGCCGTGCTGCACGGCCCCGTCGTACACGAACTCCTCGGAGTACTCGTCCTCGGGACCGTGGTATCGGTTCGCCGTGTAATCGGCCCGGCGCTGGGCGCCCCATCCCTCCGGCTTTCCGCGATAGATGTCACCGTGGTTGATATAGAGCGCGGGAACGCCGGCCTTGGCGAAGGGGAAGTGGTCGCTGCGGAAGAAGATGCCCTTCTCCGGCTCGGCGTCGGGTACGAGCACCATGTCCATCTCCGCTGCGCGGGCTCGGGCGAACGCTCCGAGACCGTTCCGCTCTGCACCCAACACGGAAAGGTCGTCGGTCTCTCCCCAGAGGTTCGCTCCGTCCACATTGATCTCGGCGACGGTCTGTGCGAGCGGGAACAGCGGTGATTGGACATACCAGGCTGCCCCCAGAAGACCCTGCTCCTCCGCCCCGGTGGCGATGAAGAGAATGGACCGGTCGGGTGCGGGAGCGACCTCCGTGAACGCATCGGCCACGGCCATCATCAGCGCGGTACCCGACGCATTGTCGTAGGCACCGTTGAAGATGCTGTCGCCGTCCAGAGGCTCACCGATCCCGAGGTGATCGTAATGCGACGTCACGGTGACGACCTCCTCCGGGCGAGTCGCGCCCGGCAGCAGCCCGACCACGTTCATGGTCTCGAGCGTTCGGATCGCGCTCGCGACGGAGGCGTCGACGGTGATGCCGGTCGGAATCGCTTGGAAGTCCCGAGACGAAGCCTGCTCGAACAGTGACCCGAGGTCGTGGCCACCCGCCTGCAGAATCCGCTCGGTCGCCTCATAGGAAAGCCACCCCTGCAGCGGCACGGGGTCGGTGCCACCCGCCGGTGGGAGCGCGAACTGTTCTCCGGACCACCCCCCCCGCACGACACCCCAAGGGTAGCCTGCCGCCTCCGTGGTGTGGACGATGAAGGCTCCCAGCGCCCCCTGCCTGGCGGCCTCCTCGTACTTGTNNAACTGCTCGCCCGCAAAGCCGCCCCTCACCACGCTCCACGGATAACCGGCCGGGCCCGTCTCGTGCACGACAAGCGCCCCCAGCGCGCCCCTCCTGGCGGCCTCCTCGTACTTGTACGTCCAGCGGCCGTAGTAGGTCATCGCCCGGCCGCCGAAGAGATCCGGCTCGGCCTCGGACGCCGGAGGGTCGTTGACGAGGATCAGGAGATACTTCCCGCTCACATCGGTTCCGAAGTCGTCCCATTCGGCCTCCGGGGCCGTGATCCCGTAACCGACGAACACCAACTCACCCTCGCCGGATGCGGACTCGGCTTCCGGGTTCCCGGACCACAGCACGAATTCGTCGAGGTAGGTGGGGCGGACGACGCCGCTCGACCCGGAGAAGGTCACGGACGCGGAGGCCGGGTCGGGTGTCGAGCCGATGATCGGCACGGCCTGGAAGTAGCTTCCATCCACAGGCTCGAGTCCCGCCTCCTGGAAACGATCGGCGATGTACTGAGCCGCGGCGTCGCCGCCTTCCGTGCCCGGGGAACGACCGCCGTACTCGTCGGCCGACAGCGTCCGCAGATGACGCTCGATCGTCTCCCCGGAGACCTCCGGGAGCGACTCCATCTGGCCACTGTCCTGGCATCCGACGACGACGATCGAAAGTGCCAACGCGCGCTTCAACATCCGGTCCTCCAGAGGCTCTGCAGGGTCGATCGGGGACCCGAACTCTATCCCGATCGGAAGGTGGACAAAAGCCCCGGCTCGGCCACCCGGGAGGATGCCTCGACGCGGAGGCCGTTTGACGCGAGAATCTAGACGCCGTGCGTGTCTTCGATGTCGTTGGCCACCGCGGTGAAGCCCCGGGAATCGAGTTGCCGACCCCGGATCGACCAAAGGATAGTCCCATGCTCCTCCGTTTCAGGACGGCCGCGACCCTGTCGGTTATCGCGGTCGGCAGCCTCACGGCCCAGACCGTTCCCTCCCCCGCGTCACAATTCGGTTTCGTTCCCGGCACGGACCGGGAGCTTGCCGACTGGACGGCGCTTTCCGCCTACTACGAGGCGGTCGCCACCGCCAGCCCGCGCGTTGCGATCGACACGCTCGGGGCCACGACGGCGGGTCGGCCGTTCATCATGCTCACCGTCACGAGTGAAGCGAACCACGCGCGTCTCGACGAGCTGCACGACATCCAGATGCGTCTTGCGGACCCGCGCAGGGTGTCCGGGGAAGCGGAGCTGGAGCGGTTGGTGCAGGAGGGTCGAACGGTCGTCCTGATCACGCACGGCATCCATGCGACCGAGGTCGGTGGTCCCCAGTCGGCCGCGAACCTGATCTACCGACTCGCCTCTTCGGACGAGCCCAAGGTTCGGGAGATTCTCGACAACGTCATCCTTCTCGACATCCCGTCGCTCAACCCGGACGGTACGGAGTGGGTCGTCGACTGGTACAATCGGTTCGTCGGTACCGAGTACGAGGCGGCGCCGATGCCCTGGCTCTACCAGTTCTACGTCGGCCACGACAACAACCGGGATTGGTACGCCTTCACGCAGGACGAGACGATTCACACCGTCACGGGCGCGCACAACGCGTGGCACCCGCAGATCGTCCACGACATCCACCAGATGGGAGGCAGAGGCGCCCGCATCTTCTTCCCGCCGTACATCGATCCGATCGAGCACAACATCGATCCGGCGATCATCTCCGCCGTGAACCAACTCGGGACTTACATGGCGGCAGAGTTGACCGCTCAGGGGAAGAGCGGCGTGGTCACCAGCGCGATCTATGACGGGTTCACTCCGGCTCGTGCGTATCAGCACTATCATGCCGGCGCGAGGATCCTCAGTGAAACCGCATCCGCGAGCCTCGCCACTCCCGTCGTGGTCGACCCGGCCTCTATCGGTGGCGGACGCCAATACGACGCAGCAGTCGCGTCGGCGAATTATCCGAACCCCTGGACCGGCGGTGAATGGGGGCTTCCGGACATCGTCGACTACATGGAGTCGGGGGCGATGGCGCTCCTGACGAACGCGGCGAAGAACCGTGAGTTCTGGCTCCGCAACTTCTACCATGTCAACGAGCGGGCCGTACGAGGCTGGGATTCCTGGCCCGCCGCATGGATCATCCCGGCCGACCAGCAGAATCCGGTCGGCCTCGCGTACGTGCTCCGAATCCTCCGAATGGCCGACGTCGAAGTGCATCGGGCATCGCGGGGCTTCTCGGCCGACGGCCGCGCCTTCGCGGCGGGGTCGTACGTCGTGCCGATGCAGCAGCCCTATGCGTCCTTCGCGCAGACGATGCTGGAGATTCAGGAGTATCCGGATCTGCGGGAGTACCCGGGCGGACCGCCGAGGCGGCCGTACGATGTCACCGGACACACGCTCGGCCTCCTGATGGACGTGGAGACCGTCCCGGTGGAGACGGTGAGTGTCGCCCTCGCCGAGCTTCTCGAGCCCGACCCGATCGCGACGCCCGACTTCGCCTTCCGGCTCCCGGACTTCCTCTCCGGGAGCGAGGCTCCGCGGGTAGCCATGTACAAATCCTGGCAGGAGCCGATGGAGGCAGGCTGGACGCGCTGGGTCTTCGATCAGCACGGTCTGCAGTACGACACCCTGAAGGATTCCCGAGCCAGGCGCGGCGATCTGGGATCGGATTACGACGTGATCGTCCTGCAGGACCAGAGTTCCGAGTCGATCGAGAGCGGTTACGAGTCGGGTCGCTTGCCCGACGAGTACACGGGCGGTCTCGGCGTTGCGGGCGCGGCCAGCCTGGCCGATTTCGTGCGGAGTGGTGGACGGCTCGTGGCGATCGACGAGGCTACGGAATTCGTGATCGAGCTCTTCGGCCTGGACGTCGGGAATGCCGTCGAGCGTCTGCCGACGCAGGATTTCTACGTGCCCGGCTCGATTCTGGAGGTCGACCTGGAACCCGGTCACGCGCTCAGTCGAGGCATGGATTCACGCACCCCGGTCTGGTTCTGGAGAAGCAGCCGAGCCTTCGACGTGAACGAGGAGAACGCGACGGTTGCCGCCCGCTACGCGATGGGCGACCCGCTGCTGTCGGGCTGGATCCTCGGACCCCAGCACCTGGCCGGTAAGGCTGCCCTGGTCGAGATTCCGGTCGGCCGCGGCTCGGTGGTGCTCTTCGGCTTCCAGCCCAACTACCGCGCGCAGACCGCGGCGACCTGGCCACTACTCTTCAATGCCCTCAACTTCCGGCGTCCCAGTATGCAGGACGACGGCCCGCGCTGACTGGAGGATTCAAGGTGAAGTGCTCGAATTGCGGAGCGTCCGCTTCCGGTAACTTCTGCGCCAGCTGTGGTGCCGCGCTGGGGGCGGTGACATGTCCGTCTTGCGGGCATCACCCTCCGGCGAGCGCGAAGTTCTGCAACCAGTGTGGTGCGACGATGTCGGCGGGAGCCCGACCGCCGAAGGCCGCGCTGCCTCAGCAGCAGCAGGGCTCCCAGCAGAACTCCCTGTGGGTCGTCGGTGGTGTCGTGCTCGTCGGTGTCCTGCTCGTAGCGCTCTACCCCATCTATAGTCCCCAGAACAAGAACACGGGGCCGCTGCCGGTGCAGACCCAGCCTCAGCCCAATGCCGGGACGACCGACCTCAGCACCATGACACCGAGGGAGGCTGCGGACCGTCTGTTCGACCGGGTGATGATGGCGTCGGAGTCCGGTAACACGGCCGAGGTCGCGAACTTCCTCCCGATGGCGATTCAGGCTTACCAGATCGCGGGGCCTCTCGACCTGGATGGGCAGTACCACCTTTCAACACTGCAGCGCGAGGCTCTCGACTTCGAGAGTGCGCTGGCGGTGGCGGAGGGCGCCCTCGAGGAGTACTCGGACCACCTTCTGAATCTGGCCTCGGCGGCCGAGGCGTCGCTGGGCCTCGGAGACACCGTGAGCGCCCGGGCGTACTACGAGCGCATGCTGGAGGTTTGGGACGCGGAGATGGCCTCGACCCGCTCGGACTACCAGATGCACGGGAACATGATGCCGATCCTGAAGGCTTCGGGAGAGGCACTCCTGGGGAGATAGCCGTTCGCGACCCACTTCCGCGGTCCGTCTTTCTCACTGGAGGATCCGGACTCGTCGGCTCGCACGTGGCCGAGCAGCTCCGGGCGGCCGGGACCCGGGTGGTCGCTCTCCAGCGTAAGGGGTCCTCGACCGGTTTCCTCCGCTCGATCGGGTGCGAGATCTCCGAAGGCGACGTCCGGGCTTCGTCCGAGCGGCTCGCCGAGCTCATGGCGGGCGCGGAGTGTCTCATCCACAGCGCCGCGCTCGTCTATTCGGGCGCGCCCTGGTCCGAGATCCATGCCGTCAACGTCGAGGCGACCCGCGCAGTCATGGCTGCGGCCGCGCTCGCCGGGGTCTCGCATGCTGTCCATGTCTCCTCGATTGCGGTCTACGGCACCGGACTCCGGCTTGCCGACGAGGACACGCCGCTCGACGCTCCGCTCTCTCCGCCCAATCTGTATGCCCGCTCCAAGCGTGAGGCCGAGCAGGTGGCCGGGGAAGTGGCGGTCGAGGCGGGCATGACGCTGACGATCGTGAGACCGGCGGCCGTGTACGGAGAGCGTGACCGGCTCTTCGCCCCCCGGCTGAGTCGGGTCGTCAAGCTCCCCTGGATCCCGATCCTGGGCTCGGGCGGAAACCGCGTACCCGTCGTCTACGCGGGCAATGTCGCNNCTGCTCTCCCTTGGGCACCCCGGGCCCGACCGCGTCTTCAATCTCTCCGAGGACGATCCGGTGACGCAGAAGGAGCTTCTCGCGGCCTTCGCCCAAGGCTTCGGGCGATCCCCGCGCTTCGTTTCGGTTCCAGCGGGACTGATTCGCGGCGCCGCCAAGGTCACGTCACGCCTGGGGGCCTCTGTGCCCGGAATGCGGGGCTTGCCGCTCGAGCGTGTGGCGCAGTACGGGCTCGAGCACAATCCTTATCCCTCTCGCCGGGCGCACGAGGTGCTGGGCTGGACCGAGCACGTCGGGCACCGGGAGGCGCTCCGCCGTACCGCGGAGTGGCTGTCGGGCTGCGATCGAAACTGAGGGGCGCCCACGCGGGCCCCACAATCTGATTGGGGAATGGACATGGACGACGCGTCGAACCTGCCGGAGAACCGCAGCGAAGACCAAGCCACCTCGGTGGGCCAGACCGAAGACGAGCGGTTGCTGCAGTCCGCGGTCGATGTCCGTGAGGAGCGAGGCCTGTATCGTCTCAGCAAGGACTCCTGGAGGGTCTTTC
>JABAHR010004713.1_pt2 | contig 11513 bp, 12 predicted proteins | sample 7062101 | NCBI WGS metagenome assembly JABAHR01 (sample SAMN14534553, study PRJNA622989) | marine sediment metagenome | biome: marine biome [ENVO:00000428]; feature: marine pelagic biome [ENVO:01000023]; material: deep marine sediment [ENVO:00002113] | place: India: Gulf of Kutch | collected...
TGTTCCCGATGTTCCGCCGCATGCGCATGCTGCGCCAGTGGGGCGGCATCGTCGACACCTGCCCGGATGCCAGCCCGATCATCGGCAAGACCCCGGTCGAGGGCCTCTACATCAACTGCGGCTGGGGCACGGGCGGCTTCAAGGCGACGCCGGGCTCGGGCTGGGCCTTCGCCCACACCATCGCCCGCGGCGAGCCGCACGCGCTTAACGCCCCCTTCTCGCTGGACCGCTATCGCACCGGCTATCTCATCGACGAGCACGGCGCCGCCGCCGTGGCGCACTGAGGACATCGGAGCCATGTTGCAGATCCCCTGCCCCCACTGCGGAACGCGCAACGAAAGCGAGTTCAGCTACGGCGCCGAGGCGCACATCGCCCGCCCCAAAACCCCCGAGGCCATCTCGGACGAGGAGTGGGCCGATTACGTCTTCCTGCGCGACAACACCAAGGGCGTGATCCTCGAGCGTTGGTACCACGCGCACGGCTGCCGGCGCTGGTTCAACCTCGCCCGCGACACCGTGAGCTATGAGATCCTCACGGTCTACGCGATGGGCGCCAAGCCGCCGAAGCTCGAAAGAAAGACCTATGTCTAAGACGGAGGGGACATGAGCCAGCCTTTCCGCCTTGCCGAGGGGGGCCGCATCGACCGCGCCAAGCCGCTCGCCTTCAGTTTCAATGGCCGGGACTATCGCGGCTATGCGGGCGACACCCTGGCCTCGGCGCTGCTCGCCAACGGCGTGCACCTCGTCGGCCGCAGCTTCAAGTACCACCGCCCGCGCGGCATCATCTCGGCCGGCTCCGAAGAACCCAACGCGCTGGTTTCGGTGACGCGTGGGCCGGGTCGGTTCACGCCCAATCTGCGCGCGACCAATGTCGAAATCCATGAGGGGCTGGAGGCGACAAGCCAGAACCGCTGGCCCTCGCTCGAAACCGATTTCGGTTCGATCAACGACCGGCTCGGACGCTTCTTCCCGGCAGGCTTCTACAACAAGACGTTCATGTGGCCGCGCAACGCCTGGGAGAAGCTCTACGAGCCCGCGATCCGCCGCATGGCGGGGCTCGGCGACTCTCCCTCCATGCCTGACCCCGACCATTATTCCGCCGCCTATCTCCATTGCGAGGTGCTGGTGGTGGGCGGCGGCATCGCGGGTATCGATGCGGCACTGGAGGCGATGGCAGGTGGCGGTCGCGTGGTGCTGGTCGACGAACAGGACGAGCTCGGCGGCGGCGCGCTGGCCGATCCCGCGCTGTGGGACGAACTGGCGGAGAAGGTCGCCCGGCTGGAGGAATCCGGCCATGTCCGCATCCTCACCCGCGCCACCGCGATGGGCTATTACCACGACAACTTCCTTGCCGTAGTCGAGCGGCTGACCGATCACCTGGCGGAGCCGGGTTCGGGCCCGCGCGAGAAGCTGTGGCGCATCCGGGCCGGCGAAGTCGTACTGGCGCAAGGCGCGATCGAGCGCCCGCTGGTGTTCGAGGGCAATGATGTGCCCGGCGTGATGCTGGCGAGCGCGGCACGGACCTATCTTCACCGTTACGGCGTGGCGGTGGGTCGCAATGTGGCGCTGATGGCGAGCCACGACAGCGGCTGGCAGGACGTCTTCGCGCTGCACGATGCCGGTGTCGGCATTGCCGCCATCGTCGATCTTCGCGAAGAGATCGCGCCAGGGCTGCTTGACGGCGCCAGAGCGCGCGGCCTTCGCGTGGAAATCGGTTCGAGCGTTATCGCGGTGTCGGGCAAACAGGCTGTCGCCGGCATTGCAGTGGCTCCCGTCGATGGCGGCTCCTCATCCAGGATCGCCTGCGACGCGCTGCTGATGGCGGGCGGCTGGACGCCGAGCATCCACCTGTGGTCGCACTCCAAGGGTTCGATCCGCTGGGACGAGGACTGGGGCGCCTACCTGCCCGACAAGCCACACGAGAACGTGCGCTGCGTCGGTGCTTGCGGCGGCGGCTGGGATTTCGGCAGCGGGGTGATCGTCGACCACCTGCCGACGCCCAAGGATCCGGCAACGATCAAGGCCTTCGTCGATTTCCAGAACGACGTCACCGCCAAGGATATCGCACTGGCCGTGCGCGAGGGCTTCAAGTCGATCGAGCACATCAAGCGCTACACCACCACGGGCATGGCGACCGACCAGGGCAAGACCAGCAATCTCAATGGCTTGCAGCTTGCCTCGAACGCGCTCAGCCGCCCGGTTCAGGCGATCGGCCTGACCACCTTCCGTCCGCCCTACACGCCGCAGACCTTCGGGGCGATGGCGGGCCATGCCAAGGACGCGCTGTTCCAGCCGACCCGCAAGACCAACATCGATGGCTGGGCGGCAGAGCATGGCGCGGTGTTCGAGCCGGTCGCGCAGTGGCGCCGTGCGCGCTATTTCCCGCAAGCCGGCGAGGACATGCACGCCGCGGTCAATCGCGAATGCGTGGCGGTGCGGGGTGGCGTGGGCATCTTCGACGCCTCGACGCTGGGCAAGATCGAAGTGGTCGGCCCCGATGCCGCCGAATTCCTCAATCGCATGTACACCAACCCGTGGAAGGCGCTCGAACCGGGCCGCTGCCGGTATGGCCTGTTGCTCAGGGAAGACGGCTTCATCACCGACGATGGCGTGTCCGCGCGGCTGGCGGATGACCGGTTCCACCTCACCACCACCACCGGCGGCGCGCCGCGCGTGCTGGCGATGATGGAGGATTACCTGCAGACCGAGTGGCCCGACCTCGATGTCTGGCTCACCAGCACCACCGAGCAATGGGCGGTGATTGCGCTGCAGGGGCCGAAAGCGCGCGAGGTGATCGCGCCCTTGGTAGCGGGCATCGACCTCTCACCTGAGGCCTTCCCGCACATGGCGGTGCGTGAGGGAACGATCTGCGGTGTGCCCACGCGCCTGTTCCGTGTCAGCTTTACCGGTGAACTGGGGTTCGAGATCAACGTGCCTGCCGCGCAGGGCCGCGCGCTGTGGGAAGAGCTGATGGCCGCCGGTGCTCCCCATGGCATCACCCCCTACGGTACCGAGACGATGCACGTGCTACGCGCCGAGAAGGGTTACATCATCGTCGGCCAGGATACCGATGGCACGATCACGCCGATGGACGCCGGGCTCGACTGGGCAATCGGCAAGAAGAAGCCCGACTTCGTCGGCAAGCGCAGCCTTTCTCGGCCCGACATCGTCGCGCCGGGCCGCAAGCAACTGGTTGGCCTGCTGACCGACGATCCCGATGAAGTGCTTGAGGAAGGCGCGCAGATCGTCGCCGACCCCAACCAGCCGCTGCCGATGACAATGCTCGGCCATGTGACGTCGAGCTACTGGAGCGAGGCTCTCGGCCGTTCGATTGCCATTGCCATGGTCGCCGGCGGGCATGATCGCACGGGCCAGACATTGCATGTGCCGATGCCGGGGAAAGTCATCGGGGCGAAGGTAACCTCAATGGTCTTCCTCGATCCCGAAGGAGAGCGGCTCAATGGCTGACAGCCTCGCCCGTAGCGAGCCCGTGCAGAGCGATCCCGCGGTCTTTGCCGGAGCAACCATCGCCCTCGAACCGCCGATGGCGCGCTATTCGCTGCGCGCGCGGGATCGAACCGCGCTCGAACAGGTCGTGGGTCGAGCGCTGCCGGGCGGGATCGGCGATATGGATGACGGCGCGCTTTGCCTCGGCCCCGACGAATGGCTGTTGCGCCTGGCCGCCGGGATGCAAGTGGGCGATGGAGCCGGCCACAAGGTCAGCGTGGTCGAGGTGTCCGAGCGCCAGGTCGCGATTGCGGTCGACGGGCCGCGCGCGGTGGAAGTGCTGCTGGCCGGCAGTCCCCTCGACATCGAGAACTTCCCCGCCGGCAGCGGTCGCCGCACGATCTTCGAAGGCGTGGAGATCCTGCTGATCCGCGAAAGCGAGACGCGCTTCGTGATCGAGGTGTGGCGCAGCTTTGCCGAGTTTGTCCGGGGCGTGTTGGTGAAGGCCGCCAGCGAACTCTGATTCTCGCGAGCGCTAGCCGCTCAGCATTCCACCACATTGACGGCCAGGCCGCCCTTGCTGGTCTCCTTGTACTTGTCGCGCATGTCGCGGCCGGTCTGCCACATGGTCGCAATCACCTTGTCGAGGCTGACCATGTGGCTGCCGTCACCCATCAGCGCGAGGCGGCTGGCGTCGATGGCCTTCACCGCGCCCATGGCATTGCGCTCGATACAGGGTATCTGCACCAGTCCGCCTACCGGGTCGCAGGTAAGCCCGAGGTTATGCTCCATACCGATTTCGGCCGCGTTCTCGACCTGCGCCGGGTTTCCGCCCAGAGCCGCGGTCAGGCCCGCCGCCGCCATCGAGCAGGCAACCCCGACCTCGCCCTGGCAGCCGACCTCGGCGCCCGAAATCGAGGCGTTGCGCTTGTACAGCGCGCCGATGGCCGCAGCCGTGAGCAGGAATATGCGCTTGCCCTCCGTGGTTCCGCGATAGCAGCGCTCGTAATAGCGCATCACGGCCGGAATGATTCCCGCCGCGCCATTGGTGGGCGCGGTGACGACGCGGCCCCCGGCAGCGTTTTCCTCGTTCACCGCCATGGCCCACAGATTGACCCAGTCGAGCGTGCCCAGCGGCTCGCTAAGGTTTGCCTCCTGCCGCTCGCGCAATTCCTTGGCGATACAAGGCGCGCGCCGCCTCACATCGAGGCCGCCAGGCAAGACACCGGTCTCGCGGCAACCGCGGTCGATACAGGCCATCATGGTCGCGGCGATGGCGTCGATGCCCGCCTCGACATCCTCACGCGCGCGCAGAGCGCATTCGTTGCGCAACATCAGCTCGGCGATCGAGATCCCCTCGCTTTCGCAGGCGCCGAGCATCTGTTCGGCATTCTCGAAATCATGGGGGACCCCGGCATCGAACGGGGCCGGCGCGTTGGCTCCTGCCTCGTCCTCGTCGACCACGAAACCGCCGCCGATGGAGTAATAGAGCCGTTGCGCGAGGATCTCTCCACCGGCATCCAGCGCCGTGAAAGCCATGGCGTTGGAATGGAACGGCTTGCGCTCGCGCCGGCAGAAACGGATGTCGGTTTCGGGATCGAAGCCAATCTCGCGCTGGCCAAACAAAGTGACCTTCTGCGATTCCCGCACCGCTCCCGTGATCCTGTCGACATCATCGGGATCGACCGTGGAAGGCGTCTCGCCCGCCAGGCCGAGAATGATAGCGGTGTCCGAAGCGTGTCCCTTGCCGGTCAGCGCCAGCGAGCCATAGAGATCGCCCCTCACCCGCCCGACCTCGCCGAGAGCAATCCTGCCACGTCCAGCCACTCGCCGAACCGCTGTGCCGCGACCATCGGCCCGACCGTATGCGAACTCGACGGTCCGATTCCGACCTTGAACAGTTCGAACAGGCTGACGCTCATCTGGTCCCCCGCAAGTTTCCGGCATGCGCATGACGCGCCGCATCGCAAAGGTCGAGCAATTCCGCGCGATCCAGCGTGCAATCAGCGCAACTTATGCACCGCGTGAGCAGCCGTTATCGTGCAACAAGGCACTTTCGTGCAGGGAAGTTCTGCGGCATTCAAGACAGGTTGGTTTGGCAGCAGGAGTTGCCGATGAACGATTCAGGCTTCGAATTGCGCGCCAATGCTGCCGGTGGCGGCGCGATCCTCTCTGACCGCGCCGGCTGCGAGATCACCCTGCACCCACTGTGGCTGCGGGAACGGGTCAGCGAACCGGCATCGCTTGACCCCCTTAATCACCAGCGCCTTTACGAGCCCAATGACCTGCCGGCGGAACTTGCCGTCGTGGCGTTGGCGCGACGCGGGGAGGACGTGGTACAGATATCTTTCAGCGATGGTTACGAGGCGCGATTCTCCCTGTCGCGGCTGCTGGTTGAATGCGGCTGGATCGCCGACCCGGAACTGCCGCCCTTGCCTGAAGGCTGGACGCGCAGGAACGGGGAAATTCGGGCCATCGAATATCAGCACATCGGCACCCGCGATGGCATGCACGAACTGCTCGACGGGTTCTTTCGTCGCGGCTTCTGCATCGTGCGGGGCACTCCCCACGCGCCGGGTGACCTCGATCGGCTTGCGCAGATTTTCGGCTACATTCGCGAGACCAACTGGGGGCGCCTGTTTAACGTGATCAGCAAACCCGCAGCGAGCGATCTAGCCTACACCGGGCTGGCGTTGGCGGCGCACACCGACAATCCCTATCGCTTTCCGGTTCCCGGCATCCAGTTCCTCCATTGCCTCGATAACACCGTCGCCGGCGGTTTCTCGACCATTGTCGACGGGCTGGCACTGGTCGAACGGCTCCAGGCAGAAGCGCCAGAGGAGGCAGCAACGCTCGCGCAGCTACCGGTCCGTTTCCGCTACGACACCTCGAGCTGCATCGTCGAGGACACCAGCCCGTTGATCGAACGCGACTATCTCGGGCGCCTGGTCGGCCTGCGTCTGAGCTCGCGGCTCGATTACGTCCTGCCCGCCGAGAACGACCAGCTCGACCTGTTCTATGCGGGACGCCGCCGCCTGCAGCGACTCGCCGCCGACCCCGAAATGGCGGTCAGCTTCCCCTTTGAACCCGGCCTGCTGCTGATGATGGACAACCGCCGCACACTGCATGGTCGCACCGCCTATGATAGCGCCGCCGGTCGGCGGCACCTCCAAGGCTGCTACATCGACCATGACGGCCCGCGCAGCCTGTGGCGCACACTGATGCGCGATGGAGAGGCAAAGCTGGGGCGCGAGGCGGCATGAGTACGCACAACACTGTCTCCTTCACGCGCATGGATGAAGGCACGGTTGAGGATTACGCGCTGCTTGAAGAGCTTGAAGCGCAGTACAAGACCGGGCTCGTCGATCGCCTGCTGGCGCGCATGGAGGCGTTGGATGAGGGGCTCTCGGGTTACCGCATCTCACGGCTCGACCACTCCCTCCAGACTGCCAGCCGCGCGCGCAACGAAGGAGCTGACACCGACTGGATCGTCGCTGCCTTGCTGCATGATCTGGGTGACGAACTGGCGCCGCAAAACCACGATACGCTCGCCGCGTCCATCATTGCCCCCTATGTGCGAGAGGAATGCAGTTGGGCTGTGCGGCACCACGGCATTTTCCAGTTCAAGTATTATGGCGACAAGGTCGGGCTCGACCCCGATGCGCGGGAAAAATATCGCGGTCAGCCGCATTTCGACGCCACCGTGCATTTCTGTGAGGCTTGGGACCAGCTGAGTTTCGATCCCGACTACACGACCGACTCGCTGGGTAGTTTTCGGCCCGAACTTGAACAGGTTTTTTCCCGCCCTGCGTGGGACGATGCTTTCCTGCAACCGGGGTTCGTCACCCGTTTTGCCACCGGCGGGGGCTGACAGACCCGCCAATTTTCGCCACCTAGCCTGCCATGTTCCGCATCCTCGTCTCGCTCGGGCCGCTGCTCATTTCGGTTGGCATTTTGCTGGCCGGAGGAGGCCTGCAAAACACGCTGGTCTCGGTCCGCGGCAATATTGAGGGCTTCGCGCTCGAAGCGCTGGGTTTTGTCATGGCGGGCTATTATGCGGGGTTCGTCCTCGGCTGCCTGATGGCCGCCAGCATGATCCGCCGCGTCGGGCACATCCGTGTGTTTGCCGCACTCGCCGCCATCGCATCAGCGGCGAGCCTGATCTACTCCATCGAACCGGGCACGATATTGTGGTTCGCGCTGCGCTTCGTGATCGGGTTCTGCTTTGCCGGCCTCTACACGATCATCGAAAGCTGGATCAACGAACGCTCCAGCAACGCCAATCGCGGGCAGGTGCTTTCGATCTACCGCATGGTCGATTTCGGCGCGGTGACAATTGGACAATACCTGCTGCTGCTGGCCGACCCGGGCGGGTTTGTGCTGTTTTCCCTGGTTGCGATCCTGATTGCGCTCTCGATCGTGCCCGTCGCACTGACGCCCATCGAAAGCCCCTCGCCGCCGCAGGACGCCAAGCTTGACCTGCGTCGGCTCTGGCGCGCTTCACCGCTCGCCTGCGCGGCCTCGCTGGCGGTCGGCCTGACCAATGCTGCGTTCTGGTCGATTGGCCCGGTTTTCGTGCAGGAGATGGGCTATGGTTCTGCCATGGTTGCCCTCTTCATGAGTGTGGCGATCATTGCCGGGGCCCTGACGCAATGGCCGATCGGCTATCTCTCCGACATCATCGACCGGCGCAAGGTGCTGGTCATCACCTCTGCCGGCGCGGCGCTGGCGGGCCTGGCCCTGGTGCTGGCGGGCAATCTGTCGCAGCTATTGCTGCTGGCCGGAGGGGCATTTTATGGCGTGTTCGGTCTGACGCTGTTCGGCCTTGCGGCAGCGCATGCCGCCGATCATGTCGATGCAGAGGATTTCGTTCTGGTGAGCGGTGGCCTGTTGCTGGTCTACGGCATCGGGTCGGTTATCGGCCCCATAGCAGCACCTTTCGCCATGCAATTGACGGGGCCTCTCGCATTGTTCGGCTATACTGCCGCGATCCACGCCCTGTTGCTGGCGTTCGGCCTCGTCCGAATGGCGGCCAGCAAACCTGTTCCCACGGCACAGCAGGAAGATTTCGTACCGGTCCCGACAACAACGCCCGCGGTGTTCGAAATCGGCGCGCCAGACCTTGACGAGGATCGCTGAGGTTAAGCCGACTGCCTGGAATTGCGCTCCACTTTCGGTGTTCGACCGAAAACAAATCGATAGGCGCGGATGAAATGGGCGGCCGACGAAAACCCTGTGGCGAGCCCGACCTGCGTGATCGGCATCGACGTGTGCAGCAGCAGGTGGCGCGCACGGGCGAGGCGCAGATCGAGGTAGTATCGCTTGGGCGTCCGTCCGAAATGGAGCTGGAACAGGCGTTCCATCTGCCGCGGCGAAAGTCCGGCGCCGGCGGCGAGATCTTCCAGCCGCCGTGGAATATCGATCGCCTCTTCCATCTGCTCGATCACACGTAACAGCTTGGGGTGATGCACGCCGGTCCGCTCGATCAGCGACAGGCGCTGCGGTTCATGCGCTTCGCGGGCCATATGGTGGATCATCAATTCGGCCGCGCGTGCGGCAAGGTCGCGCCCGCAATCCTTGGCGATCATGCTGATCATCATGTCGAGCGGCGCAATGCCGCCGGAGCAGGTGAAGCGATCGCGATCGACTTCGTACAACCTGCCGGTGATTTCGAGATTGTTGAAATTCTCCGCGAAGCTGGACAGGTCCTCCCAATGGATGGTGCAGCGGTAGCCGTCGAGCAGCCCGGCGCGAGCGAGCACCACGCTGCCAGTGCAAACACCACCAAGCAGGCGTGCCTGGCGGGCCCATGCGCGCAGGCCGCGCAGCAATTCGGGCTGGCAATGCGCATCGGTATTGATCCCGGCACAGGCAACCAGCATGTCCACCGGCATCGGCTCCGCCAGGCTGCGATCCACGTTGACCTGCACGCCATTGCTTGCCGTCACCGGCTGGCCGTCGCTGCTCAGCAATAGCCAGCGAAAGAGATCCTGGCCGCTGAGCCGATTGGCCGCTCGCAGCGGTTCGATCGCAGCTGCGAAGGCCATCATGGAGAATTCCGGCAACAGCAGAAAGGCGACCTGCCGGACGCTGGACGGGGCCTTTTCCTGGCTCATCGGCGCTCTCCCCGGCGCCGCAGAGAATCCGGGCATCCGATGGCGAATTTTTACCATCTTGCGTCGGAATTTGAATATACATTTTCGAGCACCGGGCGCATTTCCCAAAGGACCGATCCGGCCCGTGGAGTGCAGGCGATGAGTGACGAAGACGATATCATACTGCGTGACCTCAACGACGACGACCTCGTCGAGCAGATGAAGGACGATCTCTACGACGGCCTGGCCGACGAAGTGCATGAAGGCACCGAAATCCTGCTCGAACGCGGCTGGGATGCGAACCAGATCCTCAGCGACGCGCTGGTAGAAGGCATGCGCATCGTCGGCATCGATTTCCGCGATGGCATCCTGTTCGTGCCCGAAGTGCTGCAATGCGCGGGCGCGATGAAGTCGGGCATGGAACTGCTGCGCCCGATCCTGTCAGAAAGCGAGAGCAAGGCCAGCCTGGGCAAGTATGTCATCGGCACCGTCAAGGGCGACATTCACGACATCGGCAAGAATCTTGTCGGCATGATGCTCGAAGGTGCGGGCTTCGAAGTGATTGACCTGGGCATCAACAATCCGGTCGAAAACTACCTTGCCGCGATCGACGAGCACCAGCCGGCGATCCTTGGAATGTCGGCGCTGCTCACCACTACCATGCCCTACATGGGCGTGGTGATCGAGGAGCTGGACAAGCGCGGGATCATGAAGGATTTGCCGGTGATGGTCGGCGGCGCGCCGCTCAACCAGGAATTCGCCGACGCCATCAAGGCCACGCAATACGGCCGCGATGCCGCAGTCAGCGCAGAGCTGGCGCGCGCATTGGTGGGGCAGAACCACTGATGGCCGAGGCCGCCCGCCGGACCGGTGGCCGGCAGGCAAGGCTGGGACGCCGGGCGCGGCCGCAGGAAGCGGACCTGCCCGCGCCGGAAGCGCTCGTCACCACCCGCGCAAATCCCGATGGCCCGGCGCTGGTGCTGGCCTGCGGTGCGATCGCCAACGAGCTGATTGCGCTGCGCAGGCAGTTGCCGGGAGGAGACGACGCCTTCGTGCTGCAATGCCTGCCCGCCGAGCTGCACAACCGCCCCGGCCAGATTGCGCCGCGCGTCGATGCCTTCCTGTCGGAGCATCGGCACAAATATTCGCGCGTGCTGCTGGGCTATGGCGACTGCGGCACGGGCGGCGCGCTCGACAAGGTGCTGGAACGGCACGAGGCGAGCCGCCTGCCGCACGCGCACTGCTATGAATTCTTCGCCACCACGGCGCTGTTCGAGCGGATTTCCGAGGCCGAGATCGGGAGTTTCTTCGTCACCGATTTCCTCGTGCGGCATTTCGAGCGGCTGGTGTGGCAGGGCCTCGGGCTCGATACTCAGCCGAATTTGCTGGATACCTATTTCGGCCATTACCGAGACCTGGTCTATCTCGCCCAGACCGACACGCCGATGCTGCGCGAGCTTGCCCGCGACGCGGCCGACCGGCTCGGTCTCAACTACGTCCATCACGAGGTCGGCTACGGCGATCTTGCCGAAGCCATGAATGTCTTCGCCGATGCCTGACGCTCGCCCCGCCTTTTCGATTTTCCGGCCCCACCCGTGCCAGCACAAGGAACCCGCATAAAATGACCAGAACCGTGCTCTGTTCGGCGACCAAGGAAGTGGTAATCGGTTTCGACCAGCCCTTCGTGATGATCGGCGAACGCATCAACCCCACCGGGCGCAAGCTGCTGGCGGCGGAGATGAAGGAAGGCAATTACGACCGCGTGGTGTCCGATGCCCTCGCCCAGGTCGCGGCCGGCGCCCACATGCTGGACGTCAACGCCGGCATCCCGCTGGCCGACGAGCCNNGGCCGACGAACCGAAGATCCTCGCCGAGGTCGTACAGCTGGTGCAGTCGGTGGTCGACGTGCCGCTGGCAATCGATTCCTCGATCATCGACGCGCTCGAAGCCGGTCTCTCGGTCTACCAGGGC
>JABAHR010004979.1_pt6 | contig 11505 bp, 9 predicted proteins | sample 7062101 | NCBI WGS metagenome assembly JABAHR01 (sample SAMN14534553, study PRJNA622989) | marine sediment metagenome | biome: marine biome [ENVO:00000428]; feature: marine pelagic biome [ENVO:01000023]; material: deep marine sediment [ENVO:00002113] | place: India: Gulf of Kutch | collected...
GCCGCCGGCGCCGTCGCGCCCATGAACACCAGCGCGATGACGACCACCCGCAACCCGTGCAGCGCCATCGGATTTTCGGTGATGACGGTCAGGGCGTTCTCCCCCAGGTAGTAGTTGTAGATGATCGACGAGAACGCGAAGAGCAGGATGACGAATGTCAGGAAGTACTGCGTCCATTCGCCCAGATGCGAGACCAGCGACTGCTGGGTCAGGACCACGCCGTCGACGCCTTCGGCGCCGGGCACGTAGACATCGCCAAGCAGGATGACCATCGCGGTGCAGGTGCAGATCAGGATCGTGTCGATGAAGACCGACAGCGACTGGGTGATGCCCTGCGCGATCGGGTGCTTCACATCGGCCGTCGCCGCCACGTTCGGCGCCGAGCCCAGGCCCGCTTCGTTCGAGAACAGCCCGCGCCGCAGGCCCTGGGCAATCGCCGCGCCCATGCCCCCGCCGACGGCCTCTTCAAGGCCGAACGCGTTCGCCACGATCGTCCAGAGCGCTGCCGGAACCGAGGTGATGTTGATGAGGATGATCAAGATCGCGATGGCGAGGTAGGCGACAGCCATGATCGGCACGACGACATCGGCGGCCTTGGCAATCCTGTGAATCCCGCCGAAGACGATGAAGCCCGCGATCACCGCCAGCAAAGCGCCCGTCCAGAGCCGCGGAACACCCAGGCTGTCCTGCGCGGCGCCGGCGACCGTGTTGCCCTGGAAGGCGTTGAAGCCGAGCGCGAAGGCGGCGATCAGGCATACCGCGTAGAGGATCGCGAGCCATTTGTACTCGTGGCCCAGCCCGTGGATGATCGACCGCGCGGGCCCGCCGCGGAACATGCCGTCGGGCTCGCGACGCTTGAAAAGCTGCGCCAGGCTGCACTCGACAAGGCTGGTGGCCATCCCGACAAGCGCGATCGCCCACATCCAGAAGACCGCGCCCGGCCCGCCCAGCGTGATCGCGACCGCCACGCCGGCGATGTTGCCGCCGCCGACCCGGCCGCCGACCGAAATGAGAAGCGCCTCGCGTCCCGAGATCGCATTGGGATCGTCGGGTCCGTCCGCCCCGGTCAGGATGCGAAACATCCGCTTGAAATAGCGGAACTGCACAAACCCGGTGAGAACCGTGATGAAGACGCCGAATACGACCAGCAGCGGGATGAGAGCCCATCCCCAGGTCAGGTTGCCAATTATTCCGAATAGACCCTCAAGAAATGCCATTTTGTCCCCGTCTGATTTGAATGCGGATTCATTTCCGCCCCGGCGAGAAAAGACTAAGCCGTAAATCGTCCGTTTACCTAGCTATTTCTCTACGCCTACTCTTGCCGTCTTGCGTGACGGGCGGGGATAGTCGGTATAGAGAGGTTTTTCATGCGGGCACCGGATCGGCACGCCCGCAGTCACGCGCAGGGGGACAGACGGCATGAAGAACCTCAGGATCATCGTAACCGGCGGCACGATCGACAAGGTTCACGACACGCGAAGCGAAGGCCTCGCCTTTGCACCGGACGGCTCGACCCATATCCCCGAGATGCTGCGCATCGGGCGCTGCCACTTCCCTGTCGTTCAGCTCTTGATGCTCAAGGACAGCCTGCATTTCGAGGATGCGGATCGAGAGGCCATCGCCGCGGCGGTCGCGGATGCGCCGGAAGAGGGGGTCGTCATCACCCACGGCACCGGCACGATGGGAGAGACGGCGCGTTTCCTGCAAGGCCGGGTGCAGGGAAAGACGGTCGTGCTCACGGGGGCCATGCGGCCGTTCTCGCTCTACGCCTCGGACGGTGAGTTCAACCTGGGCGGGGCGGTCGTCGCGGCGCAGCTCCTCGATCCCGGTGTCTGGGGCGTGATGAACGGACGGGCCTTTCCCGCCGAGAGCCTGAACAAGAATGTCGAGCAGGGCCGGTTCGACGCTTGAGGCGCTTGGGTCGCCCCGGTTGCGGCTTGCCGGCTTCGGACAGACCACCCGCGGCCGTGCCGGCAGCCCGGCGCGTCGAGGCCCGACGCGCCAGCCATCGATTTCCTCGAAGATCGCGGAATCCGTTCGTGACCTGAGAGCTTAGGAGTGATAGCTTCCGCCTATAGCCATGTATTACAGGGGAAAAAAATGAAGATCGTCGCCGCAATCGCTTTTTGTACACTCGCCAGCCCGGTCCTCGCCTTCGAGTGTCCAAATCACTTTTCCGAGGCACAGGCGATGATCGACAAGGTCTCCGGAGACATGGGGGGAATGTCGGACATGATGGCCGCCGAGGACATGGCCCTGGTTCACGCGCTTCTCGACGATGCGAAGATGCTGCTCTCGGGCGCGCATCACAACCACGAGAAACCGCAGGGGCCCTATGACCATGCGCGGGCGATCGCCAAGGCGGACGCCGCGCTGGGCTATGCCAGCGCCGCCGACATGCTGCACTTCAAGTACATGGAAAAATAGGTCGGTGTGATCGGCTACCATTCGTTGCCTGACCATCGCTCATCGCGTGGTCGGGGCGCCTCGGGCGTGACCGCGGCTCTGCGCGGCATGTTCCTGGGCGTCGTTCTCGGCCTCGCAGGATTTCCGGCGCTTTCGCAGGAGGTCCTGCCGGCGCCCGGCATGGCCGAAGGGGCGGTGTCGTTCGGTGCCGACCTCGATGGCGACGGCGACCCGGACGAGATCGAGCTGCGCCTCGAGATCATCGAGGTCGTGGAAGAGGTGTCGCCGGGCGAGGTGCTGGCCTTCTGGGTCTTCTCGCCGGTCGGTGCCGGCATGACGCCGGTCGCCCGGTTGCCAAGCCCCACCATCCGCGTGGAGCAGGGCGACAGGGTGCGCGTCGTGCTCGAGAACACGCACTACTTCCCGCACACGATCCATTTTCATGGCACGATCCATCCGAACGCGATGGACGGCGTGCCCGAGATCACCCAGGCGCCGACTCTGCCCGGCGAAAGCTTCGTCTACGAGTTCATCGCGCAGAACCCCGGCACCCACTTCTACCACTGTCACGTCCAGGCCGACGTGCATGTCCGCATGGGACTGGCGGGCATGTTCATCATCGAGCCGGATCGGCCGGACAACAACTTCTCGCCCCTCGTTATCGGTGCGGGCGAGATCCCCGATCTCTCGGCCGCGGTCGCCGACGAATACGCGACCGAACATTCCCTGGTCTATGCCGATGTCGACAGCGACCTGCACCGCCTGCCGCTTCAGCTCACGGATCCGCGCGAGCTGGAGTGGCGGATGCACCGCGACTACGACACCACATCGGCGCGGCCGGACCTTTTCCTGCTGAACGGCAGGGCCTTTCCCTTCACGCTGCTCGACACGCCGATCGGTGTCACGCAGGACGGAAACGCCCTGCTGCGCGTGCTCAATGCGGGCGAAAGAATGATCAACCTTCACACTCACGGCCACCATCCGGTGTTGAAGGCACGTGACGGCATGGATCTGGCTGCGGGTGAAGAGGTGAGCCGGGATACCTATACCGTCGGCGCCGCCCAGCGGCTCGACCTGGAATTGCGCACGACACCGGACGACGCCTATTCGTCGGGGCCGGGCGTCTGGCTGATGCACGACCATACCGAGAGCACGGTGGCAAACCGCGGGATCAATCCCGGCGGGGACATGACGACCATCGTCTATGACGGCTTCCGGGACGAGAGTACCGGGCTTCCCGACGTGCCCGGAGACCTGAGCAAGTTCTTCGATCCGGCCTATTACCGCGGCGAAGTTCCCGTCTTTCCGCCCGAGATCTTCGGCACGACTGCCGAGCGATACGGCGAAGGCTGGTCCGAAGACGACGACGGGCCCCTCGACTATGCGCGCCGGCGAGAGCGCGAGGCGATCGAGCAGATCCCCGACGTTCTGGCCTCGCATCGCCAGGTTGCCGAAAGCTGCAAGGAGGCGCCGAGAGGAAGCCGCCGCATACTGATCCGGGGCGGCACCGAGCATGCGCGAGAAGGCGAGGTTTTCGGCTTCGAGCCTCGCCAGATTGAGGTCGGAAGGTGCGAGGAAGTCGAGTTGGTCTTCGCGAACCAAGACGCGGTGCGCCACGCGCTGATGATCCCGGGGCTCAACCCGATGGTGAACGTTGAGTTCACCGGGACCGGGATGCGAAGGGTCACCTTCGTGACGCCCGATGAAGACGTGACCCTGGAATTCCACTGCCACGTGGAGACCCACGAAAAGATGGGGATGGTGGGACAGATCGTCGTCGGCACCGGCGGCGGTGATGCCCACGAGCCCGAGCACGACCCGGCAGCGCATCATGGCGCGGTTCCCGCCGAGCTCTTCGAAGGGGTCGGCACGCTCATCTCGGTCGATACCCGGCGTGGCCGGATCGTGGTCGATCACGAGGAGATCGAGGGCTTCATGGGGGCGATGACCATGAGCTTCTCGGTCGAGCCGCGCGAGGAAATGATGCACCTGGAGCCCGGAGCGAGAATACGCTTTGTCATCGACCCGGACCTGCGCGCAATCGTCGAAATAGAACCCCAGAACGACCCCTAGAACGCGCCCTTGATCGCCGTCGGCACCGTTCGACCCGGGGTTGACGGTCCGGGTGCGGATCGTCAGCGCTGCCGTCTGCACCGGGCGCTGACCGCGTGAATGTCACCACATCGTGCTTCTGGCACCGCGACGCGCGGTATTTGTTGTCGTGCCATCCGACCTGACCCTAGGATACCCGGAAAAAAAAGGAGGACGGTCTTGGCGCATGGCATGGCATTGAGACAGGGCGAGATCGCGGTCGCGCTGTTCACCGCGAGTTACGTCCTGGCCTTCACGGTCTGGTTCATCGCGAGCGGAAACCACGAATTCGTCGTCTACGTGGTCACGATGCTCCTGCTCATCGCGCTCATCGGTCGGAGCCTGCGTTCGGCCGAGTACCCGATCGCGATGCTCTGGGCGTTATCGGCATGGGGGCTGCTGCACATGGCCGGCGGCGGCGTGCCGGTGGGCGGTTCCGTGCTTTATTCGGTTCAGATCCTTCCGATCACCCCGGCCAACGGTGAAATGCGGCTGCTGAAATATGACCAAGTGGTGCATGCCTACGGCTTCGGCGTCACGGCCTGGGTGCTCTGGCACCTGATGCAGCGGCATTTTCCGATGCTGAAAGGGACGAAGACGAGCCTCGTCTATCCTGCATTGGCCGCCATGGGGCTTGGGGCCGTCAATGAAATCGTCGAGTTCATCGCCGTGCTTTCGGTGCCCGATACCAATGTCGGGGGGTATCTCAACACGGCGCTCGACCTGGTGTTCAACGGGCTGGGTGCGGTCATCGCGATGACCATCGTGGCGGTGGCCGGGGGGCGCGCATCGGGCCCGTCCTGATGGTCCCGGGCGCGCGACGGGCGGCAAGTTTCAGGGCCGATCCGATCGCTAGTCTCTTCGGTCCATCGAAGCCCGAACGCATCAGGATCCCGGAAACGGGAAATTCCCCGTCCGGGCGTGGTCGATGCGCTCAGAAATACCTGCCGTTCGAATTCCGGCCTCGAGAATTGGCGGCGGTTCCTCGGGTATGCTGACATCCGATCGGCTTGATCGGGGCAAGCCTTCAGGCCCAAGGATGCTGCTCTGCCTACCCTCGTCGACGGTCAGGTGAGACCCCATGATCGGCAGGATGCCGGCTGCTTCTAGTCCAGAGTCATCTTGCTGAGCAGGAGTACCAGCTCGCTCTGGCGGGAAATGCCCGTCTTTGCGTACACCTGCTTCAGCGTCCAGCGGGCGGTCTGTTCGGTGATGCCAAGTGTTTCCGCTGCCTCGCGCGGTGTAACGCCTGCACCCACAAGCGCGGCCACCCGTGCTTCGCCGAGCGTCAGGCCCAGCAGGTCTCGAACAACCGCCGGATCCGCGGCGCCACTCGCTTCCGGATCCATGGCGAATATGATGACGCGTGCATTTCCAAACAGCTCTGCAAAGGGGGTAGTGCTGCCAGCGAGCGGCAGCACATACAACGCGATTGGACGGGTCTCATCGCTCCGCTCGATCAAGATGGGCCCAAGGTCGTGCGGATTCCTGGTCCAGCTTTCAGACAGTGCGTTGGAAATGGCATTGTTCAGGCGACTGCGCGCGCTTGAGCTGTCAGTGACCAGGCGTTGGTTCACGACGTGCAGACCAGCACCCGCAAGCTGATCGCCCATCGGATTTGAAAACACCACCCGGCCGCGTGAATCCAGGGCGAAGACGCCGATGTGCAGCCTGGCCAAAGCGCGTTCCAAGCCTGACGACAGCAACTCCGAGTCGAACAGGTGTATGCCAAGGCGCAGGGACCTTTCGACATGGTTGCCGAAACGGCTGAGTTCCGACAGCTCGGCATCCGAAAAGGCGGCAAGGCCGAAACTGCGATGCACGCATAGAAGCACCCCGAGGCGCGGGTCCGGAGAGACTGCAACGGCGGCGACCCAACCGATGCCGAGCGGCAAGAGGAAGTCCGCGTAGATCGGCGCCGAACGCATTTCTTCTTCGGAACACAGGTGACGGTCCGTGAACGGAGCGCCGCTGAAAAAGTAGCCCCGGTCGATGGCGCGGATCACGCGCAGATCCTGGGCATTCCAGCCGCCCTTTTCGTAAAGGGCCTGCTGGCCATGCACGCTTGGCGCCGCAATCGTTCCTACCGTGCCGTCATCCCTTGTCCATACGATGGACGCCCCGATATCTCCGAAGTAATCGGCAATGTCTTGCAGCGCATGCGGCAAGCGTGACGGGTCAAGTGCTGACTCGTAGATCGATTCGATGGCCGCCTCGTACCGGTCAGGCATCTGCAGCGCCTTCCTTCAGTCACGCTGCCCGTCATGTCGGTTGAACCTGCTTGACCAGGGAAACGAGCAAGGCTGCGGAGATCAGTCGTCCATTCGCCCTGCGTGACCCCCCCAAATTGGGGGCGATCCCGCACGCTGCCCGATGAGATCATACTACCAGAAACGCCTTTCGACAGCCACTGCCTTCCGAGCAGTGAGTCCGCTGTCAATAAANNTTTTTTATAAATTGTCTAAATAATAATTCTTTTTTTGAGCACTTTTTGTATGAATGTCTGCCTTGTTGGGGGGTAAGCTGATGCGTACTGTCAGTCGGAAGATAACGGCGGCCATCCTTCTCTCCTGGATCGCGACGGTCGCGAGTCCTGGCGAGTCGATGACCGACGAGGAGCTGATAAGCGAGGCGACCGGCGCCGCGCCACCCGAGGTCGCGGCCGAGGCCACGGTCATGGCTCCGACCAAGGTCGGTGGGCTGCGGATGTTGAGAGTGGGCAGCAATGCGTTCACCTGCCTGCCGGCCACTCCTGAACTAGGCTTTCCGGCGATGTGCCTGGACCACAACGGTCTTGCATGGTTCCGCGCGCACAGGGCACGGGTCCGGCCGCTGCCGGGCATGGTCGGCTTCGGCTATGCGCTCAGCGGATGCGCGTCGGGGTGCGCTCACGACGTCGCTGCTGGCGGGGTGCCGAAGACGGTGGGCAGCCGTTCCTTCGTCATGATCATGAACCTGCCCCGGCCGGCGGTCGACCATTGGTGGTCATATGGCGAAGAGGGGCTGACCCAGCCCAGCGTGGTCTTGCAGGACACCCAGTACGAGTACCTGATGATCCCCGTACAATAACGGCGGCCGAACAACTCGACCCCGGTCCTTCGCGGAGGTCTTCGACCCGTGAAGCGAAAGCCGGCCACGAGGCCGGACCGCATCCGCGGCCGCAACGGGGCTGGAGGGCGTCCGGCCATCGGCCGACGCGCCCGTTCCCAGGATCGTCGATCGGGTTCAGACCCGCGGCGGGTCGGGGGATATCCCGACGCTAGGATGCCTGCGCCACCAGGCGAAACCTGTTCGGGCTGCATCCGACGCTGGCCTCGAAGGCGCGGGTGAAGGAACTCCGGCTGCGGAATCCGACGATCTCGGCAATCCTCTTCACCGGGACATTCGACTCGTGGAGCATGGTCGCCGCGGCCTGCATCCTCACCTCGCGCAGCATCTCCATCGGCCCGGCGCCGTAGGCTTCGGCGAACCGCCGGGCAAACACCGATCGGCTGAGCCCCGCCGCATCGGCGAGGCTATCGACGGAATGCGGGTCGCCCGGTTTGTCGAGCATCAGCCGCAGCACCGGCCATAGATGGGGATCGCGCAGCGCCTTCATCCATGCCAGCCCCCCGTCGCCCTTGGCCAGCCTGCAGCGCATCAACTCGATCACCAGAACACGAAGGAGCGCCTGAACCATCGCCCGGCTGCCGGGACCCGGGCTGGAAAGCTCGCGCAGGATCGCCTCTATCGGGGCCATCAGCGCGCTGCCCTCGACCGCTTTCTCGGCAATCGGAGAACGCACCAGATTGATTAGGTTGTTGAGCCGCCGCAGGCCGATCGAGACATGCGCGCAAATTGCCAGCAACCCGCCATCGGCAACGCTCTCGGGGTCGCCAATCAGTATGTGGCGAAGGCCAAGGTCCACCGGGTGACAGTCCGAGACGGGCTGCATGACATCATCGAAACTGCGGATACGGTGGCTTCGAAGGCCGGGGATCAGGGCCAGGCTGCCGCGCGAGACGGTGATCGGCGCGCGTCCCTTTATGCTGATGTCGCCGGTGCCGGCCAGCACATAGTGCAATGTCGCTCCGGGATCCTTGCCGAGATCGAGGTCGGTACGACCGTGCATCTCGCAGAGCGCAAAAGGCTCTGCGCTGACTTCCATCTCGTCGAGGATGAACTCCAGGTCCATGGATCATTGGAACACATTCGGGACGCGAGAGCACATCAAAAAGGATCCGGACACGGAACCGGGACCAATTGAGACGCCGTCCCTGTCAGGTTCGACAGATCACGGCAGACGAAGGAGAACCAAGATGTGCCCGAACCATGATCATGCAACGCTTACTCCCGCCGATCCCTATGCCGACCCCGCGGAGCCGGCTCTTCCGCCGAGCGACATGGTGCTGGACATCGACCGCGCGGCGCTTGTCGTCACCGACCCGCAGGTCGATTTCCTCAGCCCCGAAGGCGTCACATGGGGCGTGGTGGGCGAAAGCGTGACCCGCAATGGCACGGTCGGCAATCTCGACCGGCTCTTCGCGGCAGCCAAGAAAAGCGGTCTGACCGTCGCGATCTCGCCGCATTACTACTATCCCACCGATCACGGCTGGAAGTTCGAAGGCGCCCTCGAGAAGCTCATGCACAACATCGGCATGTTCGACCGCAAGGGCGCGCTCACGACCGAGGGCTTCGAGGGGTCCGGCGCCGACTGGATGCCGGAGTACAAGCAATACATCGACGACGGGAAGACCATCGTGGCCTCGCCACACAAGCTGTATGGCAATGAGTCGAACGACCTCGTCCTGCAGTTGCGCAAGGCGCGTATCGACCAGGTCGTCCTCGCCGGGATGTCGGCCAACCTCTGCATGGAAAGCCACCTTCGCGAGTTGCTGGAACAGGGCTTCGAAGTGGCTGTCATCAAGGACGCCACTGCCGCGGCAAAGCTGCCGGAAGGCGACGGCTATCTCGCCGCCCTGACCAACTTCCGGTACATGGCGAATGCCGTCTGGACGACGGACGAAGTGGTCGCGATGCTCGGCGCGTGACCCTGCACGGGGCGGGTCGTTTCCACGCGACCCGCCCCGCATCGGACGCGAACTTCGCGGTGCCCGGACTGGTCGCCGGCCCCGGTTGGCCTTCTGACAGCCCCGTGGCTGTGATGCCGCGGGGCTCTTGCCGAGAGCCCCGTTCCTGCTTCGGGCTCCGACCCGCGATCCCGGTCCTTCGCTCGGTCTGAGGCGCGCGCGCCCGGGCAGGTGGGCTCGCAGCGGGCATCTGATCGCGTCAATCAGGCTGCGCTCGGGCGAAGTGCGCGCGCTCCCTCCGGCTGAGGGTACGCTGGACAAGACGATGCCGCGCCTCGAGGGCCTCGGGCGTCGCGTCGGCCCGGCGCACAGGCGCGAACTCGACAGAATTTGTCGCAAACCCGCTCACCATCAAGAAAAATGACCATTAGGATAGTCTGCGATTTGCGGGGCAGAGATCGCATGGGCATACGAGACACTTTGAGAGCTTCGATCGCATGAAAAGGATTGGCCTCGATGCGACGGATATCCGGATCCTCAGCGCGGTTCAGCAGTACGGGCAGCTGAGCAAGAACAAGCTGGCCGAGGTCGCCAACATCTCTGCGACACCGTGCTGGGCCCGGCTGGAGCGGCTGAAGGCGGCGGGGTTCATACGCGGATACCACGCCGACATCGCGCTGGAACGGGTCTGCGATTTCACGCAGGTCGTGGTCACGGTCTCGCTTACCCATCACCGCAGGGCAGATTTCGACAGGTTCGAGGCTTTCGTCCGGGACCAGGATGAGATCACCGAATGCATCGCCACCGGCGGCGGCATGGACTACGTGATGAAGGTGATCAGCCCGACTCTGGTGTCGTTCCAGGCCCTGATGCAGGCCATGGTCGATGCCGAATTGGGGATCGATCGCTACATGACCTATTTCGCGACTCGTACCGTGAAGGCCGGGCGCGCGAACATCGCCAAACTGGCCGCCAAGGGGCCGAAATGACGTGATGGACCGAACGGTCCAATGCCTGCCCAAAAATTAGCACGAACAGTCTGCCGCCGACAATTTTTTGGTCCACACCTGCAGGGCATCCCGATCTAGATAAGCGCCAGTTTCAACTGCTCGCCGGCCAGTCGGTCCGGCAAAAGGCGAGGGCGCAAAAGATGCACGCAGACGACTTCGGCTTCGGCACGCAGATCCGGAAATCTCCCTATTTCGACGCCACCGTGCGTTGGGGCGCAAAGGGGTTTTCGGTGTACAATCACATGTATATCCCGCGCGACTTCGGCGACCCGGAGCAGAACTTCTGGAACCTGGTCAACGACGCGATCCTGTGCGACGTCGGCGTCGAGCGCCAGGTCGAGATCACCGGCCCCGATGCCGCGACCTTCGTCCAGATGCTGACCCCGCGCGACCTGTCGAAGATGGCGGTCGGGCAGTGCAAGTACATCCTGATCACCAATGCCGAGGGCGGCATCCTGAACGACCCGATCCTGCTGCGCCTGGCCGAGAACCACTTCTGGATCTCGCTGGCCGACAGCGACATCCTGCTCTGGGCGCAGGGCGTGGCGGTGCATTCGGGCATGGACGTCACGATCCGCGAGCCGGACGTGTCGCCGCTGCAGCTCCAGGGCCCGAAATCGGGCGAGATCATGCGGGCGCTGTTCGGCGAGAGCATCATGGACCTGCGCTACTACTGGCTGCGCGAGGTCGAGCTGGACGGCATTCCGCTGATCGTCTCGCGCACCGGCTGGTCGAGCGAGCTGGGCTACGAGATCTACCTGCGCGACAGCGCCTATGGCGACGGTCTGTGGGAGCGCATCATGGCGACCGGCATGGCCTACGGCCTGAAGCCCGGCCACACCTCCTCGATCCGCCGGATCGAGGGCGGCATGCTGTCCTATCACGCGGACGCGGATACCAGCACCAACCCCTACGAGCTGGGACTGGGTCGGCTGGTCAACCTCGACATGGAGGCTGATTTCATCGGCAAGGCCGCGCTGCGCCGCATC
>JABAHR010012498.1_pt2 | contig 11496 bp, 13 predicted proteins | sample 7062101 | NCBI WGS metagenome assembly JABAHR01 (sample SAMN14534553, study PRJNA622989) | marine sediment metagenome | biome: marine biome [ENVO:00000428]; feature: marine pelagic biome [ENVO:01000023]; material: deep marine sediment [ENVO:00002113] | place: India: Gulf of Kutch | collected...
TGCGACATGGGCAGCTTCCCGCACGAACTGCCCGGCTATCGCCACCTGTCGGACAGCGCCACGCGCGAATTGTTCGAGCAGGACTGGGGCGTCTCGCTCGATCCCAATCCGGGCCTCAGGATCAACAACATGCTCGATGCCGCGGTCGATGGCACGTTCAAGGCGATCTACATCCAGGGCGAGGACATCGCCCAGTCCGACCCCAACACCCAGCACGTCGCCGACGGGCTGAAGGCGATGGAATGCGTGATCGTCCACGACCTGTTTTTGAACGAGACCGCCAATTACGCCCATGTCTTCCTGCCGGGCTCGACCTTCCTCGAGAAGAACGGCACCTTCACCAATGCCGAACGGCGCATCCAGCCGGTGCGCAAGGTGATGGAACCTGCCAACGGGCTGGAGGACTGGCAGGTAACGCAGGCGCTCGCCAATGCGCTCGGCGCAAGCTGGAGCTACACCCACCCGAGCCAGGTGCTCGACGAGATCGCCCGCCTCACCGGCAGCTTCGCCGGCGTATCATGGGACATGCTGCTCGAGCGTGGATCGGTGCAATGGCCGGTCAACGAGACCCATCCGGACGGCTCGCCGGTGATGCACATCGAGGGCTTCGTGCGCGGCAAGGGCCTGTTCGTGGTGACCGATTACGTCCCCACGGACGAGAAGACCGGGCCGCGCTTCCCGCTGCTGCTGACCACCGGGCGCATCCTGTCGCAATACAATGTCGGGGCGCAGACACGGCGCACGGAAAACACCGTGTGGCACCCGGAAGACCTGCTGGAAGTGCACCCCACCGATGCCGAGAACCGTGGCCTCGACGATGGCGACTGGGCGAAGCTGACCAGCCGCACCGGCGAGACGACACTGCGCGTCAAGGTCACCGACCGGGTGGCGCCGGGCGTGGTCTACACCACCTTCCACCACCCGGCGACGCAGGCCAATGTCGTCACCACCGATTATTCGGACTGGGCCACCAATTGCCCCGAATACAAGGTGACGGCGGTGCAGGTGATGCCGAGCAACGGCCCGACCGACTGGCAGGAAACCTATGCCAGCTGGTCGGAAAAATCGCGCCGGATCAAGCACGACACGGCAATGGAGCCTGCAGAATGAGCGGAGAAGACTACCTCGTCCGGCTACGCCGCATGGCCAACCAGATCGCCCGCAACTTCCAGGCCATCGGCCACGACCGGGCGGTGCTGGCCACGGCCGATCACATCGACCAGTTCTGGGACCCGCGGATGAAGAACGCGATCTTCGCCGACGACCGTTCGCAACTCGAGGAAGTGGCGGCGCAGGCGATCGACCACCTCGCCGAAGGCAACCACCCGGAACCGCAGACCCGCGCCACCGAATTCGCCAAGCATGGCGACCTGCACAATTCGGATGCCGGCTGATCCGGCCCGCGGCTGACGCCTTGCAGACATGTATTGCGTCGCTGCGCATACGATGATGAGCGAGGGACCGCAGGAAATCGGCAAGGACGGCAGCACAAGCCCGGCGCTGCGCGNNCCGGCGCTGCGCGAATGGGTGCCCGAAGTGCCCGTGGCGCTGGAATATAACGGCCTTTCCTATGCGGTGATGATGGCCACGCCGACAGACCTTGCCGACTTCGCGCTCGGCTTCGCCCTGACCGAGGGACTGGCGGCAGGGCCCGCGGATGTCTCCGACCTTGCCGTGGAAGAAGTCGCGAACGGCTGGATCTGCCGCGCGCAACTGGCCGGGCTCGGGATCGACAAGCTGACCGACCGCGTGCGGGCGCGGGTGGCGGAAAGCTCCTGCGGCCTGTGCGGGATCGAGAACCTCGACGCCGTGGCCAAGCCGCTGCCCAAGGTCCCGGCACATGATGCGCTCGACCCGCAGGCGATCTTCGCCGCGCTCGGGGCCCTGCGCAATCACCAGCCGCTGACCAGGGCCACCGGCGCCGCCCATGCCGCCGCCTTCTGCGCGACAGACGGCACGATCTCTCACGCCCGCGAGGACATTGGCCGGCACAACGCGATGGACAAGCTCATCGGTGCGCTGGCGACAGCTGGGCAGGACCCGGCGCAAGGCTTCATCCTTTCGACCGCCCGCTGCTCCTACGAGATCGTCGAAAAGGCAGTGCGCGCGGGAGCAACCACGCTCGTCACCATCTCGCTGCCGACCAGCATGGCGGTCGAACGCGCGAAAGCGGCGGGCCTCAGCCTGTGGTGCCTCGCCCGGGATGACTCGGTTTTGCTGGTGAACTGACTCTCATCGATTAGAGATTACCTCGCTCCAGCCACTCCTTTTCAAGCTCCTCCCGACGAAGCGCCAGCGGCAACAGGACGGCCATACCATCCCGCAGATGGAGCAAGAATGAGAAAAACCAGGCCGCGCCCAAGGCCAGAAAGAACGCGAGATAATCGTCTTCAGCGATCACCTTGAAGATTCCGAATCCCGCAGCAATGGCAAGCACCGCCCACATCGCCAGCATGTTGGCGCGATGGACGCGTTCAAACGCATCGAGAGTCTGGCGATATTCTTCCCAAGTGATAGGCAAACCGACCACGGCCCGTGGCGGCTGGAAGAGAATTGTCCCGTCCTCGTCCTCCAGGAAACTAGCGTCGAATTTATCGATCACGTCCTGCCTGCGGAGAAACATGGGAAAACCTACCTGCTCAGCTGGAACACCGCGTGTTCGGCACGCCAGTTGGGCAGCGAGCCGGAAATCTCCTCGCCATTGGCGAAGAACCAGCAGCCCTGCACCGTCACCCCCTTGTCCGCCAGCAGATCGCGGAAATCGTCGACCGTCACGTGGTGGATGTTCTTGGTCGCATACCAGCTGCCCGGCAGGTGCCGCGTCACCGGCATGCGCCCATTGGCGAGCAGCGCCAGGCGCATCCGCCAATAGGCGAAATTGGGAAATGAGACGAAGGCCGTACGCCCGATCCTGAGCATCTGGTCGAGCATGTAATCGGGCCGCTGGGCGGTCTGCAAAGTCTGGCTGAGGATCGCCACGTCGTAGGAATCGTCGGGGTAATCGGCGAGGTCGCGGTCGGCATCGCCCTGCACCACGGAAAGCCCGCGACTGACCGCCCGCTCGACCTCTTCGGGATCGATCTCCAGTCCGCGCGCATCGGCCTGTTTCTCGCGCCGCAGCACGTCCATCAGGTCGCCCTCGCCGCAGCCGATATCGAGCACGCGCGCGCCCTGCGGCACCTGTTCGGCGATCTTGGCGAGATCGGCGCGCAGCTGGGAATGGGCGGGGCTCATTCGATGAAGCCTTTCACCACCCGGTCGAGCGCGGGGACGTCGAGCAGGAAGCTGTCATGGCCGAAGGGGGCGGACAGTTCGACGAAGCTGACCGGCGCCGCCACGGCATTAAGGGCATGGACGATATTGCGGCTTTCCGATGTCGGATAGAGCCAGTCGGTATCGAAGCTGACGAGGCAGAAACGGGTGTCGCTGCTCTCGCCAAAGGCATCGGCCAGCCGCCCGCCATGTTCCTCGGCCAGGTCGAAATAATCCATGGCGCGGGTGATGTAGAGGTAGGAGTTGGCGTCGAACCGGTCGACGAAGCTGATGCCCTGGTGGCGCAGATAGCTTTCGACCTGGAAATCGGCATCGAAGCCGAAGCTCTTGGCCTCGCGATCCTGCAGCCGGCGGCCGAACTTGTCGGTCAGCCCGGCCTCGGAAAGATAGGTGATATGCGCCGCCATGCGGGCGACCGAGAGGCCCTTGTCCGGGCTGCTGCCGGTGCCGTAATAATCGCCATTGTCCCAGTTGGGATCGGCCATGATCGCTTGCCGCCCGACTTCGTGGAAGGCGATGTTCTGCGCCGAGTGGCGGGCAGTGGTAGCCAGTGCCAGCACGCGCGCGGTACGTCCGGGGAAATTGGCCGCCAGGCTGAGCGCCTGCATGCCGCCCATCGAGCCGCCGACCACCGCATGCAGCTGCTCGATCCCCAGCGCATCGAGCAGGGCGATCTGCGCACGCACCATGTCGCGAATGGTGATGACCGGAAAGCGCATGGCATAAGCCTGGCCGTCGTCCGCCAGCGAGGCGGGGCCGGTCGATCCGATGCAGGAGCCGATGACGTTGGCGCAGATCACGTGATAGCGCGCGGTGTCGATCGGCTTGCCCGGCCCGACCATGCGATCCCACCAGCCCGGCTTGCCGGTGATCGGATGGGTCCTGGCGACGAACTGGTCGCCGGTCAGCGCATGGAAGACGAGGATGGCGTTGGATTTCTCGGCGTTCAGCTCGCCATAGGTCTCATAGGCGAGGCGCACCTTGTCGAGCTGCTTGCCGCTGTCGAGCGGAAGCGGCGCATCGAGCACGATGCCCTGCAGGTCGGAGGCGATGACACTTGCCATGGATGGCAAGGACTTGGGGTTTGTCGCCCGAGGTGTCAATCGGCCTGTCAATTGCAGGCGCAAGCGGCTAATGGCCCTGCCGTGACTCAGGACAAGCCCGAAAGCGCCGCGAGGGGCGCACCCAGCATGAAGCCGTGGATCGCCGCGATCCATGCCTACGTGCCCGGCAAGGCGCATGCGGATGACGGCCGCGAGCTGGTCAAGCTCTCGGCCAACGAGAATCCGCTCGGCACCAGCGCGCAGGCGCTCGCGGCGCGCTCCGCCGTGGCAGGCGCGGCGACCTATCCCGATCCCGATTCGACCGCCCTGAGGGCCGATATCGGCAGGCTGCACGGCATCGATCCGGCACGCATTGTCTGCGGCACCGGTTCCGACGAATTGCTCAATCTCGCGGCGCAGGCCTTTGCCGGGCCGGGGGACGAGGTCGCCTTCAGCCGCTACAGCTTCTCGGTCTACGACATTGCCGCCCGGCGTTGCGGGGCGCAGCCAGTGGAAGCGCCGGACCGCGACCTTGCTACCGATGTCGATGCCCTGCTCGGCTGCATTACCGACAGGACACGGGTGGTCTTCCTCGCCAATCCCAACAACCCGACCGGCACCTTCCTGCCGCGCGAGGAACTGGCGCGTCTGCACAAGGGCCTGCCGTCCGACGTGCTGCTGGTGGTCGACCGCGCCTATGCCGAATATGTCGATCCCGCCAATGACGATGGCGGGCTGGAACTGGCCGCAGCGCATGACAACGTGCTGGTCACCCATACCTTCTCCAAGATCTACGGCCTTGCCGGCGAGAGGATTGGCTGGGCCACTGGCGCGGCGGAACTGGTCGGCGCGCTCAACCGCATTCGCGGGCCGTTCAACGTCACCGTGAGCGGGCAGGCAGCCGCCGCGGCAGCGCTGGCGGACCAGGATTTCGTGCGCGCCACCCGCGAGCACAACCGGGCCGAGCGCGCGCGCTTCGTCAAAGCGGTCGAGGCGCTGGGCAATCACGGCCTGCGCTGCGTGCCGAGCGAGGCCAATTTCGTGCTCGTGCTGTTCGAAGGCGCACTGACGGCCACGGCCGCCTTCGCCGGAATCGCCGAGGCCGGCTATGCCGTGCGCCACCTGCCGGGCCAGGGCCTGCCGCAGGCCTTGCGCATCACCATCGGCACCGCCGCGCAGATGGACGAAATTGCCGGCGTCCTGCGCGCCATGGCGGAGGGAAGCCAGTGAGTTTCGAGCGCATCGCCATCATCGGGCTCGGCCTGATCGGCGGCTCCATCGGCCTTGCCGTGCGCGCAGAGTTGCCCGGCGTCACCACCACCGGCCATGACGCCGACCCGGCGGTGCGCGAGCGGGCCCGCGAACGCGGCCTAGCGGACGTGATCTGCGACGATCCGGCCGAGGCAGTGCGCGATGCGGACCTCGTCATCCTGTGCGTGCCGGTGGGCGCCATGGGCGCTGCCTGCGAGGCGATCCGCCCCGGCCTGTCACCCGCATGCGTTATCAGCGACGTCGGCTCGTCCAAGCAGTCGATCCTCGCGACCCTGCAGGCCGCGCTGCCCGACAACGAGGTGATTCCCGCGCACCCGGTCGCCGGCACGGAGGATTCCGGCCCCGATGCCGGCTTTGCCTCCCTGTTCCACCAGCGCTGGTGCATCGTCACCCCGCCTGCCGGCGCGCCGGAAGACAAGGTCTCGGCGCTGGTGCAGTTCTGGGAAGGCCTCGGGGCAAGGGTCGAGCGCATGGATGCCGAGCATCATGACCGCGTGCTCGCCGTCACCAGCCATATCCCGCACCTGATTGCCTATACGATCGTCGGCACTGCCTCCGACCTGGAAGAGGTGACGCGCGGCGAGGTGATCAAGTATTCGGCCGGCGGCTTCCGCGATTTCACCCGCATCGCCGCCACCGACCCGACCATGTGGCGCGACGTCTTCCTCAACAACAGGGACGCCGTGCTCGACATGCTCGACCTGTTCCTTGGCGACCTCGCCAAGATGCGCGAAGCGATCCGCGCCGGGAACGGGGACAGGATGTTCGATACCTTCAGCCGCGGGCGCGGAATCCGCCGGCGGATCGTCGAACAGGGTCAGGACGACGCGCGGCCCGACTTCGGGCGCGGCGACCACAGCTAGTCAGGACAGGCGCTCAGTCGACCCGGTAGACCGACAGGCGCACGGTAGAGCCAACCTTGCCGCCCGAGGCGAGAAACAGCTTGCGATTGACCCAGTCATAGTCCGGATGGCCGCTGTCTAGGCGGATCGCGGTGCGCATGTAATATTCGGACGGCGGCACGTCTTCGCCGGCAAGGATCCTTGCCGCCACCTCTTCGGATGCATCGCGAATGCCCCGGCTGACGACCTCGATCACCGCGCCGTCCGTGGTTTCGATGCCATAGCGCGCGTCAAGCTCGGCCACGCCATTTGTCGTCACCGTCTGCCAGTCCGCACCGACATCGAGGATGCGCCCCTCGATCAACGGGCCGCTGGCGCTGCCGCCGACAATCGGGATGATCCGCCTGGTGCCGGTGGAGCAGCCGCCCATCTCGTGCGGCTTCGACAGCTCCACCACCAGGTCGCAGGCATGCTGCAGTTGCGGGATCATACAGCGACCCTGGCCCCGGCGGGAATGGTTCGCGGCGCCTTGTTGAGGCTGTCACGGGCAAAGCCGGCGGCCTGCTGGTAGGCCAGCATGAACGCCGAGCGCTCCTCTGCCGGAATGACATCGTCGATATTCTCGAACTCGCCGCCGCACCGCTCCTCGACCATGGCCAGCAGGCCGAACGGCCCGGCGCCCCGGTTGCGCATGGCAACGCCGCCGATCGGCCCGCACATTTCCTCGTCATAGGCCTTGAGCGCCTGCTGGGTAACGCCGTGTTCGAGCATGATGCGTCCTATGACCCGGGCATCGATGATCGCCTGCGAGGCGCCGTTCGATCCGGTCGGATACATCGGATGGGCGGCATCGCCGATCAGGCCGACGGGGCCATCGATCCAGGTGTTCACCGGATCGCGGTCGATCATCGGGTTTTCGTAGGCCACTTCCGACTTCTGCAGCAGGTCCGGCAGGTCGAACCAGTCATAGACGAAATCGGCAAAGTCATGAGCGAAGTCGGCCAGCGGGGCCTGGCGGAACCAGCCGGATTCGGACCAGTCATGGCCTTCCTCGAAGGTCTTCTCGGCAATCCAGTTGATATCGGCATAGCCGTCCTCATCCGGATGCGAGATCGGGTAGAATACCACCCGGTGGCGGCTGGTGCCAAGGCCGACGAAGGAGGAACCCGAGCGGATCGGAATGCCCCGGGCAGTGCCGCGCCACATGATCGTGCCGCCCCAGTGTATCTCCGGCTGGTCTGGGTGCATCTGCGCGCGGATCGGCGAATGGATGCCTTCCGCGCCGAACAGCAGCGCACCGCGAAAATGCTCGCTCGAGCCATCGGCCTTGTGCACTTCGACCGAGACCGAACCGTCTTCTTCCTTGCGGTAGCCCATCACCTTGTGGCCGAGCTTGACCTTGTCCGCGCCGAGCCGCTCGACCACCTTGCGGTAGAGCATGAGGTGGAACTTGCCGCGATGGACGGCGTACTGGTGCCAGTTGTAGCCGGCCAGCTTGCCGCGCGTTTCAGAATAGATGTCCTTGCCGTTGAGGCCCACCAGCGACCATTCGCGCGCCGGGATGCCGACCTGGTCGAGCTCGTCCTCGCCAATGCCGAGGTCTTCCAGCTCGCGCACGGCATTGGGCTGGATATTGATGCCCACGCACAGCGGCCTGAGTTCACGCACACTTTCGAACACGGTGCAGGGTACGCCGATCTGGTCCAGCGTAAGCGCCAGCGTCAGCCCTGCTATGCCGCCTCCTGCAATCAACACGCCTTCGTGCTGCATCTTGAGTTTCTCCGGTCTGTTGTCGGGAGATTGCGCAACCCGGCGGCTGCCTTGCGATTCGGCCTAACGCCCGAGACCGCGCCAGACAATGAATTTTAAGATAAGTTTTGAAACCGGTTGCACCGGCACATATCGCCCTCCGCCAGCCTATTCCTCCAGGTAGCGCTTCGCCAGATGCGCCTTGAAAGCCTCGGTCGAGAGCGGCGCTCCGGTAGCGGCCAACATGATCGCCTCGCTGTCGGGCGCGCTGCTGCCCTGTGAGTGGATGTTCGCGCCCGTCCACGCCAGCAGGGGGCGGAAATCGCCCTTGCCGAGGCCGGCAAGGATGGTCGGGTCCTGTTGCGTCGCGGCGGCAAAGAACTGCGCTGCCATCACCGCGCCGATCGAATAGGTCGGGAAATAGCCAAGCAGCCCGGCCGCCCAGTGGATGTCCTGCAGGCAGCCCTGACGGTCATTCTCGGGAGCGATGCCAACCAGCTCCAGCATCATCTGCCGCCAGACATCGGGCAGGTCACCGGCCCTGAGCTCGCCAGCCAGCACCATGCGCTCGATCCGATAGCGCAGGATCACGTGCAGCGGATAGGTCACCTCGTCGGCATCGACGCGGATCGGGCTGGGGCCGACGCGGCGATAGAGGCGCAGGATATTGCCGTCCCCCCATGCCGGGCCGCCATCGCCGAAATGCTCGCGCAGCATGGTGCCGAGCACCGGAAGGAAAGCGGCATTGCGCCCGGCCTGCATCTCCATCAGCAGCGACTGGCTTTCGTGCATCGCCGCGCCGCGTGCCTCGCCGACCGGCTGGAACGCCCACTCGCCCGGCAGGCCGGCTTCGTACATGGCATGGCCGGTCTCATGGATCGTCGCCATGATCCCGCTCATCAGGTCCTCCGGGTCGAAACGGGTGGTGATGCGCACGTCGCCGGGCACGCCGCTGGCGAAAGGATGGACGGTGGTGTCGATCCGCCCGTGTTCGAAATCGAAGCCGATCATGCCGGCAAGCTTGCGGCTCAGTTCCATCTGCCGCTCTACGGAAAAAGGCCCCTGAAGCTTCAGCGGCGCAGGCTCGCCCGCCCTTTTGTCGAGGATGCGCTGCAGGAGGGCGGGCAGGAATTGCGCCAGGTCATCGAAGATCGGATCCACCGTGGCGGCAGTCAGCCCGGCTTCGTAGAGGTCGAGCATGGCATCGTAGGGCGCGACGCCAAACGTGTCGGACTTGATCGCAGCGACTTCGCGCTGGAGCTCCCACGATTGCTGCAAGCAGGGCTCGAAGCTGGCGAAATCGTCCTCGCGCAGGGCCTTGTCCCACACGGATTGCGCCGTCGAATTATGCGCGGCGATGCGGCTTGCCAGCGTAACAGGAATGGCGGTCTCGTGGCGCCAGCGGCGACGCATTTCGCGCAGGTTTGCCGCTTCCCATGGATCGAGAGCCTCTGCCTCCTCGCCTTCGGCCCGGTCGAGCAAATCGCCCATGCGCGGATCGGCCATGGCCTCTGCGGCAATGCCGGTCAGCGTCGACAGCACCGTGCCGCGCGTCGCCGCCCCGCCTGCGGGCATGGTGGTGCGGGTTTCCCAGAACAGCGTCTGCTGCGCGGCATTGATATGGCCGACGCGGGCGAAATTCTGCAGCAGCTCGGCAAAGGCGGAATTGACCTGGTTCATGCGCGGCTCCGTTGCGAGGGAGCCCCAGCTATCGGCAATGGTCCGCGGCTTGGCAAGGCCGCGCGCTACTCCGCCGCCACGGCGTCCTGCCGGGCGTGGTCGCGCTCGGCCAGGAAGCGCTCGGCATCGAGCGCCGCCATGCAGCCCGTGCCCGCTGCCGTCACCGCCTGGCGATAGGTGTGGTCCATTACGTCGCCGCAAGCGAATACGCCGGGCACAGCGGTCTTCGGCGTGCCGGGTTCGACCACCAGGTAGCCGCCGGCATCCATCGGCAGCTTGCCCTTGAATAGCTCGGTCGCAGGCGCATGGCCGATGGCGACAAAGGCGCCGTCCACCTCCAGCGTGCTCTTCTCGCCGGTCTGCGTATCGACCAACTCGAGATGGTGCAGCGCGCCGTCCTCGCCGGCGACGAAGCGTTCGACGGTCTTGTTCCAAACAGGCGTGATCTTGTCGTTCGCCAGCATGCGGTCCTCGAGGATCTTCTCGCAGCGCAATTCGTCGCGGCGGTGGATCAGCGTCACGTCGTCGGAATGGTTGGTGAGGTAGAGCGCCTCCTCGACGGCGGTATTGCCGCCGCCGATCACCGCCACCTCCTTGCCGCGGTAGAAGAAGCCGTCGCAGGTGGCGCAGGCCGAGACGCCGAAGCCCTTGAACTTCTCCTCCGATTCCAGGCCCAGCCACTTCGCCTGGGCGCCGGTCGCCAGGATCACCGCATCGGCATGCCAGACATCGCCCGAGTCACATGTCGCCACGAAGGGCCGGCTGGAGAGATCGAGCTCTAAGACATGATCGGCAATCACGTCCGTGCCCACCGCTTTCGCGTGGGCCTCCATCTGCAGCATCAGGTCGGGGCCCTGGGTCTCGATGATCCCGGGCCAGTTCTCGACCTCGGTCGTGATCGTCAGCTGCCCGCCCGGCTGGATGCCCTGGATCAGCACCGGCTCAAGCAATGCGCGCGCCGCATAGACCGCCGCCGTATAGCCGGCGGGACCCGAGCCGATGATCAGGCATCGTGTAGAACGGGTCTCGGGCATTGGCGCGCTCCTGGCGGGATCAGTTAGAATGCGCCTTAGATAGACCGCCCGGACGGCGCCGCCAAGGGGCGGGTTGGGCCAAGCACGGATTGTTGTAATCTTGGCCCAGGAGGGCCCGCCATGCGCATGCTGATTGCCGGTCTGATTGCCGGGTTGGTGCTCTGGGCGCCCGCGCACGCCCAGACCGAGGTCGAACTGGAACTGGTGCTGCTGGCGGATGCGTCCTCCAGCATCCGCGGCGCGGAATTCGACCTCCAGATCGGCGGCTATGCCAGAGCTTTCCGCGATCCTACCGTGATCGCGGCGATCCGCGACCTGGGCGGAAACGGGATCGCGGTAACCTTCGTGCAGTGGAGCGCCACCTTCCAGCAATTCGACACCGTGCCCTGGCGGCAGATCAGGACCGACGCAGAGTCCGAAGCTTTCGCCGATGCGATCGAAGCACAGGCGCGCCAGGTCGTCAGCTTTGGCACCGCCACCGGCAGCGCGCTGGAATATGGCGGGCGGCTCTTCGAGGGGAATGGATTCGCGGGCAAGCGTAGGGTCATCGACCTCTCCTCGGACGAGCACTCCAACCAAGGCCCCCATCCACGCGGCGTGCGG
>JABAHR010045235.1_pt1 | contig 11489 bp, 7 predicted proteins | sample 7062101 | NCBI WGS metagenome assembly JABAHR01 (sample SAMN14534553, study PRJNA622989) | marine sediment metagenome | biome: marine biome [ENVO:00000428]; feature: marine pelagic biome [ENVO:01000023]; material: deep marine sediment [ENVO:00002113] | place: India: Gulf of Kutch | collected...
CCGACGGTGTGGAGATCACCGAACGGTTCAGGGCCTTGTTGAAACGTCTGGATCGAGTCGAGCATGGCGCAGTTGCGTTTGTTAGTGGGCGAACGATCACGACACTCGACGAGCTGCTTGCACCGCATCGCTTTGCACTCGCGGGCGTGCACGGTAGTCAGCGACGCCGGCCGACGGGGCAGCTGGCGCCGCCATCGATCGATTCCACTGCGCTGGATCCCGTGCGTGAGCTGTTAAGACAGTTTGCGACTCAGCACGAAGGTATCCTCATCGAGGACAAGGAGATCAGTTTGGCCGTTCACTATCGGCAACAACCCGAGCTCGCGGGATCCGTCGAGCAGTTAGGCGCAACGCTCGCAGATGCGCTTCCATCGGGATGGGAAACGCTGCAGGGAAACCACGTGCTGGAGATAAAGCCGGCCGGCGTCGACAAAGGCGCAGCGATAAGGCGTTTCATGCGTGAAGCGCCGTTCGCGGGGCGAACGCCTGTCTTCATCGGCGATGACGTCACGGATGAAGCCGGTTTTCGGGCCGTTAATGAGCTCGGCGGGGTGTCGATCAAGGTCAACAGCGGTCACACGGATGCGCATTGGCACTTGTCTAACGTCGATGCCGTGCTCGGTTGGCTCGAGGCCAACGTACCCGAATGAGCGATTGGAAATGACCGCAGATCCTACATCGAACTTGGAGCTCGGCCTTATCGGCAACTGCCAGGTTGCCGTGCTGATTGATCGCGTCGGCCGATTCGTCTGGGGCTCGTTTCCGCGCATGGATAGCGATCCGGCATTCTGCTCGCTCTTGAACCCGGTGGGCGATGGTGACTCGCCAGGCTGCTTCGATATCGAGCTTGCAAATCTCGCATCGTCAGAGCAGGCATACGTCGAGAACACGGCGATTCTGACGACAACCTTGCGCGATCAAAACGGCGGCGCGGTGAAGATCATCGACTTTGCGCCGCGCTTCGCGCAATTCGGGCGCCAATATCATCCTGCCATGGTCGTGCGAAACATCGTCCCCGTGGCGGGCAGCCCGGCTGTTCGTATTCGATTGCGTCCGGCGGCGTCTTACGGTGCGCGACAGGCCGAGCGCACGTTCGGCAGCAGCCATATTCGATTCAGCAACGACGACTACACGATTCGTCTTACGACAAACGCGCCGATCTCCAATCTGCTCGAGGAGCGCGCGTTTATCGTCGAGCAACCCATGGCATTCATACTCGGACCTGACGAATCGTTGCGTGAGGATCCCGATAAAGCGTGCCGGGACATGTACGGTGAGACGAAAGCGTACTGGCAGGGTTGGTCGCGTGCGCTTTCGGTGCCGTACGAATGGCAGCGCGCTGTCATCCGTGCCGCCATTACGTTGAAGCTGTGCACCTACGAGGACAGCGGCGCCGTGCTCGCTGCGTTGACGACCTCGATCCCTGAGGCCGCTAGCTCCGAGCGTAACTGGGACTATCGCTTCTGCTGGCTGCGGGACAGCTACTACACGGTACAAGCGCTCAATCGCCTCGGCGCAACGCGAACGATGACAGAGTTTCTTCGGTATCTGTTCAACTTGCTCGCCGAGCACGACCCTCGCGCTCCGCTGCAACCCGTGTACGGAATCACAGGCGACGCGGCGCTCGAGGAGCGCGAGGTCGCCAGTTTGGCCGGATACCGCGACATGGGTCCGGTGCGTATCGGTAACGACGCATACCGACAGACGCAACACGACGTTTACGGTGCGACGATACTTTCGGCGACGCAGAGCTTTTTCGATCGGCGCATGATCAAGACGGGGACCCATCAGGATTTCGTGCGTCTAGAAGCGCTCGGCGAGCACGCGGCAAAGTTCTACAAAGAGCCGGACGCCGGTCTCTGGGAGTATCGCGGCCGTTCGATGGTCCATACCTACTCGAGCGTCATGTGCTGGGCAGGCTGCGATCGCCTTGCCAAGATTGCCGCGCAGCTGGGCAACAGCCAGCGGGCCGCGCACTGGGAGAAGCAGGCGTCGGGGATTCGCGAGCAGATTCTCGACGCGGCATGGAACGAGAAGCGCAAGAGCTTCGTCGCGAGCTTCGGTGGTGAGGACCTCGATGCGAGCCTGCTGATTCTGCCCGAGCTCGGGTTCATCTCGCCCGAGGATCCACGGTTTGCAGGCACGCTGTCGGCGATCGAAGGCGAGCTCAAGCAAGGACCCTATGTGTACCGTTATGCGAATCCCGACGACTTCGGCATGCCCGAGACGGCCTTCAACATCTGCACGTTCTGGTACATCAGCGCGCTCGCCGCGGTTGGTAGGCGCGACGAGGCGCGGGAGCTCTACTGCAACATGCTCGAGCGCCGGACGGCGCTCGGACTGTTGTCCGAGGATCTCGATGTCGGCTCAGGTGAGCTCTGGGGTAACTTCCCGCAGACCTACAGCATGGTCGGGATCATCATGGCGGCTATGCGCTTGAGTCGCTCGTGGGAGGAGGCGCTGTGAGCCGACTCGTCGCGATCTCGAATCGAGTTGCAGTACCGATGGCTGGAAAGTCGGCGGGAGGGCTCGCGGTGGGCGTGCTCTCGGCGCTGGCCGAGCATGGTGGAATCTGGTTCGGCTGGAGCGGCAGAACGACCGAGTCTGAACCCGGTGACACGAAGCGAATGCAGTCGGGCAAGATCGAATTCATCACCGTCGATCTCAACGAGAAGGATTTCGACGGGTACTACAACGGCTTCAGCAACAATTCGCTCTGGCCGTTGTTGCATTTCATGCTCGGCTATTTCTCGTTTCGCAGATCGCAGTATGCGGCCTACTGCCGAGTCAACGATTTCCTATCGCGCAGGCTCACCCCGATCCTCGAGGCGGACGACCTGATCTGGGTGCACGACTACCATCTGTTTCCACTCGGTGCGAGCCTGCGCCAAGCGGGCATCGATCAACCGATCGGCTTTTTTCTACACGTACCTTTTCCGAACTTCGACGTGCTCAGAACGCTGCCGTGCTATACGCAGATCCTCAGCGCACTGGCGGCGTACGACGTCGTCGGATTCCAGACTGACAGAGATCTTTGGTCGTTCCAGGACTGTATGACCCAGCCCGAGATCGGCGGACGTTTACACGACGACGGTCGGATCACGGTATTCGGACGTACGTTCAAAGCCGAAGTGTTTCCGATCGGCATCGATGTCGAGGAGTGTCAGCGCGTCGCCGTCGAAAATCTCGACAATAAAGAGCTCATGCGACTGGGCGCGAGCCTCGAGTACAGAAAGCTCATCATCGGCGTCGACCGCCTCGACTACAGCAAGGGGCTCGAGCTTCGCTTTCGTGGCTTCGAGACGCTGTTAGAGACCTATCCTGCTACGCGCGGACGCGTATCGTTCATGCAGATTGCACCACCAACGCGTGCCGGCGTTCGGACGTACGATCGAATTCGCGAGGACTTGGAAAAAGCTGCCGGCAACATCAACGGGCGTTATGCCGAGGTGGACTGGATACCGATTCGGTATCTGAATCGCGGCTATAGCCGAGAGTTGCTCATGGCGATATTTCGTCGCGCCGCTGTCGGACTCGTGACACCGATCCGTGACGGCATGAACCTCGTCGCGAAGGAATACGTTGCAAGCCAGGATCCGAAGGACCCCGGTGTGCCGGTGCTCTCGACCTTGTGCGGCGCGGCGCGTGAGCTCACCGACGCTGTGCTCGTGAATCCCTTCGATCGCCAAGGTGTCGCAGACGGCCTGCAAAAGGCCATCGAAATGCCGCTCAACGAACGCCGTGCCATTCACGCATCGATGCTTGCAATACTCAAGAAGAACGACATCCATGCCTGGACGCGGCGTTTCATCGACTCGTTGAGCGCTGCCCGGAAATAGCCCATAGGGCGGCCCGCTGGCGCGTGATCCCACTGCCGCCAGCCCATCCAGACGTTTCGTCGGGAATGGTGGCTCCACCGCCGTAACAAAACCGTAATAGAAGCGCAAAAAACCTGCAAAGATCGGGTGGTGTACTGCGCTCTACTCTGGCGAACGAACAGCGGCGCATGGGCGACACGATACTGGTCATACACGATTCCGAAAGCTTGCGCGAGAGCGTGCGTAAGTTTCTCGAGCCTTCCGACTATTACGTCTCCGGTGCGGACGATCTCGGCGCGGCCGTAAACCGCAGCGCGGTCGTCGCTCCGTCCCTCCTGCTGCTTCAGTGGTCGGGCGCTGCGGAGACTGAAGCGGGCATCGGAGAGCTCAAGGCCGACGAGAGCATGAGGTCGAGTCGAATCATCGTCATTGCGCCGGAAGAAGAGATCAGCGATGCCATCGTCTCGCTCGAGTACGGCGCCGACGACTGTCTGGCAATCCCGTTCACGACTGAAGAGCTCGTTGGCCGTGTCAACGCTTGTTTTCGACGGCCTCCATCAGTCAGCCGCCATGACCGAGTTCGCGCCGGGCCTCTATTGTTGGATCGCGTTGCTCATCGGCTGTGCGTAAGCGATGAGTCAGTTTCTCTTGCGCCTACTGAGTTCCGACTCATGGAGTTCTTCATGGAGCATCACGGGCGCGCGTTCAGCCGACAAGAGCTGCTTCAAAACGCCTGGCCACGACACGTAAAGGCCGGGAGGCGCACCGTCGATGTCAACGTTCGACGTCTCCGACAAGCGCTCGAGCCGTTCGGTTGCGATCACCTCATTCAAACTGTGCGTGGCTACGGTTATCGATTCTCTCTAGAGGAGCGCGCCGTAAGTCGCAGGCCTCTGATGTCGAGCGCCGAATACTCGAGGCCATAACCGAATCGTAACGAACACTTCACATTGCCTAAACATTGGAACCGTACCTTGCTCGCGCCGTGGCTGCAGAGCAGTCGCGAAAATCAGCATTCGGATTACCAGAGTTTAGGTTGGAGACATTAATGAGAATCAGGCACCTCTTGGGCTTCGGCGTCGCGGCGGCTGCAATCGCCGGTTGCAATAGCGATGTCGTATTGAACCCTACCGTCAATAACGCCGCCGGCGGAGCAGGTGGTGGCGTTGGTGGCGGTGGAGCGATCGCGCCTAACAATCCGTGCGCGACCTATACAGAAGCCGGCCAGACCTTTGCCGGCTATGTAGATGCGAACGGCAACTGTTTTTATGACTCGACTTTCGTCAGCGACTCAAAGCCGATCACAGTCAGCACAATTACGTTCCCGAATTTTGGCGGCCTGCATATTTTCGAAGACAGCCTGTATATCGGTGAGGACGTCAACGCAAACGCCGCTGCGACCGGTATACGTATTCCGCAGGAAGGCGAGGGCACGCAACTGAACATCGCGGCCGGCAACACGATGGTCTTCGAGGCCGCGGACAGCTACCTGCGCATCGCGCGCGGCTCGCAGATCTTCGCGATCGGAACTCAAGCGGAGCCGATAACGTTCACAGCCGATGAGGATGCCGTTCTCGGAATCGGCACGGAAAGCGATCGTGGCCTCTGGGGCGGTTTGCAGATCAACGGCAACGGCGTCACGAATAAATGTAACGACGGTTCCGGCACCGGATCGGGCGCCGCGGATCCCAACTACGACCCGGCGACGCCATTCTCGTGGGGCGACTTTGCTCCGGCCGGCGTCAACCCGCATAGCTGTCACGTCACGTCCGAGGGCCGGCCGGCCACGTACGGCGGCAATAACAACGCCGAGAACTCGGGTAGCCTCGAGTACGTCGTCGTCAAGCATGCCGGTTTCGAGGTCGTCGACGGTGACGAGCTCAACGCGATCACGCTGAACGCGGTTGGTAGTGGAACGACGATCAGCCACGTCCAAGTCTATACCACGCAGGACGATGGCTTCGAGATGTTCGGCGGCGCCGTCAATATGGACCACATCGTCGCCGTCAACGTCGGTGACGACTCGATCGACTACTCCGAAGGCTATAACGGTGACATCCAATACGCCGTCGTCGTGCATACCTCGGGCGCGAATCGTTGCATCGAGGGTGACAACACGGGCGAGAACCGTTCTGACGCGTTTACGCCAACGACGAAGCTGCGCATCTCGAACATGACTTGCGTGACCTCGAATATGGACGAGGACACGGGAGCGGGTGACCCGCCCAGTGTCATTGGCGCGGATCCAAGCACGAAAGGATCGTCCGAGGGACCGCTGTTTCGCGAAGGCGTCTACTTCGAGATGTACAACTCGATCGTGACGTCGAACGCACCGAATATGGCTTCCAACGAGTGCCTCGAGCCCGACGACTCGGAGGGGCCCCAGACGATCGATGCGGCACAGGCGGGAACGAGCATCGCGAGCAGCAATGTGATCGCGTGTGGCGAGGCGCTCAAGGTTGGCGCGGATGCAGCTAACACCGGATTCGATCTCGACGACTGGCTCAACGGCGGCGGTATCAACGCTGCAACGCCCGCGAACGGCAACACGAACAACGTCGTGTTGACGGGCGCTGATATTCCGACCGCCATGCTCGTCGACGGCGTCCCCGGAACGCGCGGTTACCTGACGTCTGTGGATATTCAGAACGGAGTGGGTGGCCAGGTATTCGATCAAGCGAACGACCTGTTCGATGCATCGAGCCTGGGCAGCATATTCGACAGCCCGACTTATCTCGGAGGCGCGAACGCGGGTGACGACTGGCTTGCTGGCTGGTCCGTGGGCCTTACCGATCCGCTGCCGCAATAGGTTTCGTGTTGAGCGACAGTGCTTCGGATTTGAGCGACTTGCTCACGAGTTATACGCGGGGCGCCGGTATCGGCGCCCCGCGCCCGCTTTTGGTAACGGTTGTGCTTCTCTGCCGCTAGGGCCGTTGTTTACNNACTGGTAAAAAGTTATGACTAACGACAAATCTCTGCTCCGAAAAGCCGTCGCACTGGCTCTGTTGTCGTCCGCCTCGACGGCCTGGGCCCAGGTCGAGCCCGCGCCTTTGTTAGCCGATCCGAACCAGCCGATCGAGGAGGTTGTCGTCGTCGGGCGTTTCTTGAGCGCGGCCGAATCTCTTGTGACAGAGCGGATCACGGTACCGTTCTCCGCAGATTTTCTCGGTGCGGACGTGATCGCGCGCGCGGCTGATCCCGATATCGCGTCGGCGCTCAGGCGCGTGCCCGGGTTAACCGTTGTCGATGGCAAGTTTGTCTACGTACGCGGACTCGGTGAGCGCTACTCGAACGTGATGGTGAATGGCGCTGCTGTGCCCTCACCGGAGCTCACGCGCAGCGTCATACCGTTGGATCTATTCCCGACGTCGATCGTCGAGTCCGTGAAGATCCAGAAATCGCCCTCTCCCGACGTGCCGGCGAACTTCGGCGGCGGCGCGATCGACATCCGCACGACGAGCATTCCGAACGATGTCGTTGCTGAGGTGCGCCTGGGAATGGGGTACAACGATGTCAGCGATTCCAGCGGCCGGTTGTTCCCGACGACGGGTGCGCCACTACCGGCGCCGATCTTCAATGCTATCGAAGCCTATCGCGGTAATATCTCTGTGAGTCGCATCCTGAGCACGCTGCGCCAGACGAACCCGATCGCGCCGATCTCCGAGGCCCGGACGATCCATCAGGGACTCATCGATAGCATGGATCTGAATATCGGCGGGCGTACCGAGTCGCTCGACCCGGACACGCGACTCCGAGCCGCGCTCGGCAATAGCTGGGATCTCAATCAGAACTGGCGCTTCGGCGCGCTCTTCAACGTGTCCTATCGCGACTCGTTCCGGAACGAGGATCAGGTGCGGCGCAACGTCGGTAGTCCCGATACGCGCTTCTACGATGTCGAGCGCACGGTGCAGGAAGAGCGCACCGTCGGCGCGATTAATCTTGGGATCGAGTATCTCGCGGATCATTCGCTCAATTTCGCCTCCTACTTGATCCAGAACGATGAAGCGCAGGCGAATGCCTCGCGCGGTTACGATACCAATAACGAATTGATCGACGGCGATCAGCGCGTGATCTGGGAGACGCGACTCGAGCAGCGCGAACTCAAGCTCAACCAGTTCTCGGGCTCTCACACGTTTGCCGATACGCCCGGATTCATCGGCGATGTTTTCCGACGATTCTCACTCGATGACCTGGAGTTCGACTGGTTTATCTCAGATGCGGTTGCGACGACCGCTATCCCGAACCAGGGGCGTTTCAACGGCGGCGCGACTGTTGATCCGGTTACGCAAGAGGTGCTTTCGGAGCGCTTGCAGGGCGGCAGCACGCAGGGCCGTTTCTCGTGGTTGAACCTCGAGGACAATCAAACGAGCTGGGGCGGCGATTTCTCGCTGCCGATAGAGCTCGAGAATTCGTTCGTGAACATCTCGGGCGGCTGGTGGGGTACGGCAAAGGATCGAGACTACCGCGGCTACTCGCTTTCGTTGAACGCTATCAACAGCCTCCCGGGCGACCCGGCGAGCGCACTGACGCCGGCTAATGTCACGGTCGACAACGGCTACAACCTCTCGCTCGTCAGTAACCTGGGCACGGAGAGCTATCTCGCAGCGCAGAACATCGATGCCTACTACGGCACGATCGATACGGACTTCAACGAGAACTGGCGGTTCACGGTGGGTCTTCGGTATGAGGACTTCCGCCAGTCCGTGCTCCCCGTTGACCTGCTCGACTTTTCCGGACAGTCGATCATCGCGTTGCAGGAGGCACTCTTAGAGCCGGATCAACGGCTCTCGATTCAGGAAGACGATACGTTCGGCTCCATGGCGCTGACGTTCAACTCCGATGGACTGTTCGGCTCGGACCAATATCAGATCCGCGCAAGCTTCGGTGAGACCGTCGTTCGCCCGGATCTACGCGAGGTTGCGCCCGTGACGTACATCGATCCCGATCTGTTCGTGCGCGTCTCGGGTTTTGATGGGCTGCAGTCCTCGCCGATCGAGAACTTCGAGGTTCGCGGCGAGTTCTTCTACGGCAACGGAGACAACTTCACGGTCTCGCTGTTTGCGAAGGACATACTTGCACCGATCGAACAAGTGCGCCGACCGGGCACGGACGACGACTTCCTACTGACGTTCGAGAACGGCTTGTCCGGCGAGATCAGCGGCATCGAGTTCGAGGGCCTAAAGAGCCTACCGGGTGGATTCTTCCTGTCCGGTAATCTGACGCTCAGCGACTCCGAAGTGCGGTTGGACCCGAACTCCCCGAACGACATCACGAACTTTACACGGCGGATGACGGGTCACTCGGAATGGGTTGTCAATACGACGCTCGGCTTCGACTCCAACAACGGGATGCATAGTGCGTACTTGAACTACAACGCATTCGGTGAGCGGATCTTCGCCGCGGGTGCCAACACAAACGGCGACGTCTTCGAGCAACCGTTCGATTCGCTCGGGCTCGTTTACAAATGGTTCCCGACGGACCAGATCGAGGTCCAGCTCAGGCTGGATAACATCCTCGACGAGAAGCGCCTGTTCGAGCAGGTCAGCGGTTCCAGCGGTAACGAAGGCGACGTTGTGACCGTGCTCGAGCAGGAGATCGGCGCGACCTTCGGTGTCAGCGCAAGATTTTTCTTCTGATCGCCTTTTGAGCAGAAAGCTCTGCATGAGAATCGACGCCGGGTCTGTGTGGGCCCGGCGTTTTTTTTGACCAATGGTAAGCTGTGGCCAGCAGTCGCGCCGCAGCCGTAACTGGGGATCAGGCCGGCATCACAGCCATGGCAGCGCCACGAAACAAGCTCCGGGTCCTTTTTCTCTGCACCGGCAACTCTTGTCGCAGTCAGATGGCCGAAGGCTTGTGTCGGAAGTACGTGGGTGATCGTATCGAGGCCTTCTCTGCCGGAATCGAGACACACGGCCTGAATCCGCTGGCCGTCGCCGTAATGGCAGAGATCGGTATCGACATCTCCGGCCACGCGAGCAAGACGCTCGACGATCTATCGCACGAGCGTTTCGACGTCGTCGTTACGGTCTGTGACCATGCGCGTGAGACCTGTCCCGTCTTTCCAGGCCGGGCGCGCCGCGTGCACCGCGCATTCGACGACCCGCCCAAGCTCGCCGCTGAGGCAATGGACACGGAAGAAGCCCTAGGCCACTATCGTCGCGTAAGAGACGAGATACGAGCCTACATACTCGAGTTGCCGCAGGTTCTGGACGCGACCGGCGGCGCATCCGTTCAGGCGTAGATCCGAACGCGGCGGAGATGACGTGGAAATTCAGTTCCTCGGTGCGGCGGGCGCCGTCACGGGATCGTGCTACCTGATCCGCGCGGGCGGCAACACGATCCTGCTCGAATGCGGCCAAGTTCAGGGTAGCCGGCGCGACGAGCTGGCGAACAGAGACCCGCTGCCGGTGGCGATGGACGAGATCGATGCCGTGGTCCTGAGCCACGCACATATCGATCATTCGGGCCGCCTACCGCTGCTCGTCAAACACGGCTACACGGGTCCGATCTATACGCACCTGGCAACGGCCGCGCTCTGCGACATCATGCTGAGCGATTCCGCCTACATCCATGAGAAAGATGCCGAATGGGAGAACAAGATTCGGCATCGAAAGGGGCTCACGTCGATCGAGCCGCTTTTCGAGCGCGCCGATGCTGCGGCGGCAGTCTCGCAGTTCGTCGGTATCGATTTCGGTGAGCGCAAGGAAATCCTGCCCAAGCTCTCGATTCGATTCAGAGATGCCGGGCATATCCTCGGCGCAGCTATCGTCGAGCTGTGGCTCAGCGAGGGCGGAGTCGATCGCAAGATCGTCTTCAGTGGAGATCTAGGCTACCGCGACGCGCCGATCATGGACGATCCAACGCTAATCTCGCGTGCCGATCTCGTGCTCATGGAGAGCACCTACGGCAACCGCCTGCATCGTTCCTTCGAAGCAACCCTCACCGAGCTCGGCGAGGTCTTCGAGCAGGCCTCGCGTTTCAAGGGCAACGTCATCATTCCCGCCTTCGCAGTCGGACGCACGCAGGACCTTCTATATCTCCTGGCCGAGCACTATGAGACTTGGAAGCTCGATGGTTGGCGTGTCTTCCTCGACAGCCCAATGGCAATTCGGGCGACCGATGTCTATGCACAATTTCGACATCTGTACGGAGCACAGCTGTTTCGCACGCGTAGCGATATGCCACAGCTCGAAAACCTCATCGCAACGAAGACCTCGGAAGAGTCGATGGCGATCAACCGCATCGATTCCGGTGCGATCATCATGGCCGGCAGCGGCATGTGCACAGGCGGGCGCGTTCTGCACCACCTCAAGCACAACCTCTGGCGCTCGCAGTGCCATGTCATCATCGTAGGCTTCCAGGCCGACGGCACACTCGGGCGCAGACTCGTCGACGGCGCCGACTACGTGCGCCTGTGGGGACAGACGATCCGGGTTAACGCGAAGATCCACACGATCGGCGGGCTATCGGCGCACGCCGATCAGGCGGGGCTTCTGGACTGGTACGCGGGCTTCGAGAATCGGCCGCCCGTTTGTCTGGTCCATGGCGAGCGCGAAGCGCAGCGCGTGCTCGCGAGGCGATTGCATGAGCAACACGGGGCCGACGTCACGCTGCCCGTGCTTGGCGAGACGCGGCGGCTCTAGCGTGGTTGGAGATCGCGTGTCAGACCTC
>JABAHR010007849.1_pt4 | contig 11476 bp, 13 predicted proteins | sample 7062101 | NCBI WGS metagenome assembly JABAHR01 (sample SAMN14534553, study PRJNA622989) | marine sediment metagenome | biome: marine biome [ENVO:00000428]; feature: marine pelagic biome [ENVO:01000023]; material: deep marine sediment [ENVO:00002113] | place: India: Gulf of Kutch | collected...
CGAATTCCCCGTGCAGCCAGCCAAGATAATCAAGCGCCGCGCGGGTGGATTCCACCACGTCACGCCTGCCGTCATACCACCAGTCCTGTTTCAGGCCGTACATCCTGCCGGTGCCGGGGATGAACTGCCACAGGCCCGCGGCGCGGCCGTGGGAATAGGCAAACGGGTCATAGCCGCTTTCGACAAACGGCAGCAACGCGATCTCCGTGGGATAATCGCGTTTCTCGACTTCCGCGAGTATGTAGGCGAGATAGGGCGAGGCGCGCCGGAAGATCGCTTGCACATCGCCGGGGTGCCTTCCGTAGTGGCGGGTCTGTGCGCGCACAACCTGGTGGTCGCTCACCGGCAGGTCAAACCCGTTGCGCAGGCGGGTCCAGAAATCAACCGCCTCGGCTGGTTCTGCTTCAGCCTGCGCGATCACGGTAAGCGCCGGCCTGGTCTCCTCAACGGGAGCCGGCGCGGGGGCAGGCGCCACCGGGCGTGCCGTGGCTGGCTCGACCGGTTGCGGCTGCCTGGCCACCGTGCTGCATCCGCTCAGCAGCAGGACGACAAGAGCGGTTTGTATTGTTTTTGCTGCTTTCATATGAATCAGCTATCGTCGCCCGTAAAAACCCGCTTGAGAGATAAAGTGTGACGCAGTTCACTTTTCTGCCGGTTCACCCGGTCCACGCCGGCAGGCCGCATGTGCGCGCACCATGCTGACAGTAAGGCGCAGCAAGGTCAAACAGTGTGGCCGGTTGACGTTTTTATGACGCGTAGTCGCATGATATGCGGTATCATTTCAGGGCGATGAAGAAGGATATTCCCGTATCCGAGCGTGCTGCTTCACTGTGCAGCTGGTACCGGCGCCCGCTGGGCCGGGCACTGGCGGAAGCGGAACACGCCGCGCTGGCCGAACAGCTGACCAACCTGTTTGGCTATCACATGCTGGTCATCGATCCGCCCTGGGAGCAGTGTGCACTGGATGACAGCCGGATTGCGCACCGTGTTATCCAGAGTGCCGGACTGGCCATGCATCCCGCCACCGGCCTGTCGGCAGATACCGACCACTGGCCGATCTTGACGGATTCGGTCGATGCCGTGGTGTTGCCCCATACGCTGGAACTGAGCACCAATCCGCACCAGGTGCTGCGCGAGGCCGATCGCAGCCTGATCCCGGACGGGCACCTGGTCATCCTCGGCTTCAACCCGTTCAGTAGCTGGGGCCTGCGTCGGCTGTTTTCGGGGCGCAGCAGGATACTGCCCTGGGGTGCGCGCTTCCGCAGCATGCACCGCATCAAGGACTGGCTTGCACTGCTCGGATTCGATACCCTGCACAGCCATTACCTGTTCCAGCGGCCCCCCCTGCAAAGTCAGCGGGTACTGCGCCGGTTGCGCTTTATGGAGCCGGCAGGAGGCAGGGGACGCATGCTGCTGTCTGCCAGTTATATCCTGGTGGCCAGAAAGCGCAGTATCGTGATGACGCCGTTGCGTGATGCGCAGCGCGCGCAGCGGCGGCTGTTCCCGGTAGGTATTCCGAGTTCCACGCAGGGCAATGTGCGCAGAGTCAGCTGAGACCGAGATCTTTACAGACGGGGCCTGCCGCGGCAATCCGGGGCCGGGAGGGTGGGGTGTGCTGCTGCGTTACAACGGGCACGAAAAAACGCTGTACGGTGCGGAACCGCTGACCACCAACAACCGCATGGAACTGATGGCTGCCATCCAGGGACTGGAAAGCCTGAAACGGCCATGCCGTGTGCGTCTCGTTACCGACTCGCAGTACGTGCAGAAGGGAATCGAGGAATGGCTGGCAGGCTGGAAACGGCGCGGCTGGAAGACGGCGGCAAGAAAGCCGGTGAAGAATGTCGATCTCTGGCAGCGTCTCGACCAGGCGGCCAGCAAACACGATATACACTGGACCTGGGTGAGGGGACACAGCGGACACCCCGAGAACGAGCTGGCCGATACGCTGGCCAACCGGGCCATCGACGAACTGCTGTGATTCCGATACCCGCGCGTGCAGATAGCTTCATAACACAAGGCATGACTGCTGAACCATGAGACAGATCATTCTGGATACCGAAACCACCGGCCTGGAACCGTCTGAAGGGCACCGTATCATCGAGATAGGGTGTGTCGAGATGATCGACCGGCGTATTACCGGCAATACCTATCACCAGTACATCCAGCCGGACCGCGAGATCGATGCCGGTGCCATCGAGGTGCACGGCATCACCAACGAGTCGCTTGCCGACAAGCCGCGCTTTGCCGATATCGCCGGCGAGTTTCTCGAGTTCATCCGCGATGCCGAACTGGTGATCCACAACGCGCCGTTTGACGTCGGCTTCATCAACCACGAGCTGCGCATGCTGGATGCTGCCGCCGGCCCGCTGGATTCGTACTGCACTGTGCTGGACACCCTGGCGCTGGCGCGGCAGATGCACCCCGGCCAGCGCAACAGCCTGGATGCGCTGTGCCGCCGCTACGAGATAGACAATTCACAGCGCGAGCTGCACGGCGCCTTGCTGGATGCCGAGATCCTGGCCGATGTCTATCTTGCCATGACCGGTGGACAGGTCAGCCTCTCGCTGGAGTCCGGGACCGCTGCACGCACGGAAGACGCCGCTGCCGGCGTGCGCAGGCTGGCGGCAGAACGCCCGCCGTTGCGGGTGATTCGTGCCAGCGCGGAGGAACTGGCGGCTCACGAGGCGCGCCTGGATGCGATTGACGGCAACTGCAAGGGGCAGTCCGTGTGGCGCCGCCTGGATGCCTGATGCAGTAAAGGTTGCGGGCTAACTCTCTCCGTTTTCCTTGCCTGCATAGTGCTGGCGCAGCATGGTCCATTCCGCGAGCTGCAACTGGACCTGGTGGTTGATCGTGTTCTCGGGGAAGATTCCGTTTGCATCCGCCACGCCGGCCTTCATGCCGGTCAGCAGTTCCATGGCGGGTTCCACGTGGTCCAGGGCATAGATGCTGAATTCCCCGTTGCTGGCGGCTGCGACGACGTCCTTTCTCAGCATGAGATCCTTGACGTTTGCGGCGGGTATGATCACACCCTGTTCACCGGTCAGTCCGCGTGCCTTGCAGATTTCGAAGAAGCCCTCGATCTTCTGGCACACGCCGCCGATGGCCTGGATCTGCCCGTGCTGGTTGACGGAGCCCGTGATGGCAAGTGATTGCCTGATCGGCAGGCTGCCGATTGCCGACAGCAAGGCGCACAGCTCGGCTGCCGAGGCACTGTCTCCCTCAACCTGCCCGTAGGTCTGTTCGAACACCAGGCTGGCTGAAACCGATAGCGGTTGATGCCTTGAATAGCGCTGGCCGAGATAGGCCGTCAGGATCATCACCCCCTTGGAATGTATGGGTCCGCCCTGTTCGGTTTCGCGCTCGATATCCACGAATTCACCGCTGCCGAGCCGGGCAGTTGCGCTGATACGGGTCGGCGTACCGAACATGTAATCGCCGAGATGGATGATGGTCAGGCCGTTGATGCGCCCCAGCTGCGTGCCATCGGTCTCGATATCGACCGTGCCGTTGAGGATGTCTTCCTGCAGCTGCTCCTGCAGCTGGCTGACGCGATGGATCTGGGCATCTATCGCCTGCTGGATATGCTCCGCGGTGATGACCGGTGCGTCTTGCTTCTTTGCGGCATAGTCCGCTTCCTGCAGCAGTTTCAGCAGGCTTTCCATGTGCAGCGACAGCTTGTGGCCATCCTGGGCCTGCCGGACACTGTGCTCTATGACCAGTGCGACAGCCTCGCGATCGATATCGCGCAGCTTCACATGGTGCTGCAGTGTGGTGATCAGGCGCGCGTACAGCGCCTCGTTTTCCTCCCTCGGCAGCTCCTCGGCGAAGTCGGCGGTGACCTTGAACAGCACGCTGAATTCCGGGTCGTAGAACTTGAGCAGGTAGTACAGCAGGCGACTGCCGACCAGCACCACCTTTACATCAAGCGGGACCGGCTGTGGTTCGAGCGATATGGTGCTGACCAGGCTGAGCTGCTGTTCCAGTGACTCGATGTGGATTTTCTTTGCCTTGATGGCACGTTTCAGTCCTTCCCAGGCAAACGGGTTGGACAGCAGCTTCTCGATATCCAGGATCAGGTAGCCGCCATTGGCGCGGTGCAGGGCGCCTGGCTTGATCAGTGTGAAATTGGTGCTCAGCGTTCCCATGCGGGCGAAGTGCTCGACACGACCGATGAGGTTGTGGTGTGTCGGATTGTCCTCGTAGACAACCGGGGTCCCGCTGGTCTCTGAATTGTCGACCAGCACGTTGACCTGGTAGCGCACGAACTCGGGTATCTGGCCGGCCATGACCGGTTCATCCGCGCTGCCCATCTGGCGGAACAACTCCACGTTCTCGATGATGTCCTGCTTTACCTCGCCCAGGTAGGCGATGACCTTTTCGAAAGACCGGTAGCGTTCTTCGAGTTCCGCGATAAACTCGGTGACGGTCAGTTCAATGGTTTCCCGGTCCAGGGCGCGAAAGCGTTTCCTGATCTCGCGCTGCCACTCGGGGACCAGCTGCATGGTCTTGCGCAGGTCCTCCTTCATCTCATCGAGCGATTCGCCGAGCCGCTCCTGTTCCTGCTCCGGCAGCTGTTCGAACTGTTCCGGTGACAGGGGTTTGCCGTCCCTGTGCGGTGTAAGAGTGAATCCGGTCGGGCCACGCAGCAGCATGATGCCTTTCTCTTCGGCCTTCTTGCCGATTTCCATGGCCGCTTCGTCCTCGAGGCGCTTGAATTCATCCTTGATCTCCTGCGCGCGGCGCAGGTATTCATCTCCCTGGAAGGCAGCCGGGATGGCGCTCAGCAGGTCGTCGACCAGTTGCTGCATGTCCTGGCGCAGCTGCATGCCGACGCCCGGCGGGACCTCCAGTATGCTGGGCCTGTTGGGATTCTGGAAGTTGGCCACATAGCACCAGTCCCGCGGTGAGGGTCCGGATGCAGCCTGTTTTTTCAGCGTGTTCTCGATCAGCGAATGGCGGCCCAGCCCGGTTGAACCCATTACATAGAGGTTGAAGCCCTCGAAGGGCATGCCGATGCCGAACTCGATGGCCTGCTGGGCCCTTTGCTGGCCGAGTATTTCCGGCAGCGGTTCCAGCTCGGCCGTTGTTTCGAAGGCCAGGACCTCCCTGTTGCAGGTGTGGTACAGCTGCTCGGGCGGCAACGGCCGGGCGCCGTCTTCAGGCTTCATGGAACTGCCCTAGAGGCGTTTTGGCAGGTGAGTGCGGATATCATTAAGGCTGTNNATGTCATTAAGGCTGTGGGCAGCAAGGTTCTTGGAGATTTCCTCCTCGACGAGTTGCTGAAGGGCACTGGAGCAGTGTTTCCTGATCAGTCCGAGGAAGCGGGGATCCGCTACGATGTAGAGACGGTTGATTTTTCCGCCAACGCGGGCCGATTCCAGTTTTTCACAGACGCGAGCAGCAAACTGGATATTCTCCTCTTCCTTGGCTGCTGATTCATGTCCCATGTCGTGGCCGATAGCGCGGCCCCGTCCCGAGCTGTCGGAAACCAGGTCGCCCTCATGCATGCGCGCTTCCGGGTGGGACAGCGTTTCCTGTTCCACGAGTTCGCTGTCCGGTTTTTCAGCAGTAAAGATCCGTGCGCGGCTGGAGTCAGCCACAACAACCCAGATGGTGCTCATATACATTGCCTCTTGTTCAAATTGCAGAAATGAATGGGGATGCCGGGCCGCTGGCCAGGCCTGCACTCCCTCCGGCGAGTATACAAGAAAAAACCCGATAATCTGCGCCTGCCCCGCCGCCAGGCGGGTTGCCTTGAGTGGCCAGACAGGTATCGGGAATCTGCCGGCATTTACATCATCCACGATGTCTCTCTGCCAGGCCATGCAGGTGGTGATGGCGCCGAACGGGAACAGGCCGTTGTCGCCAGCGGGGACAGTTCGGCAACTCCCGGCAGGTTGTGACGTGGCACGGACTGCTCTGCGTAGACGTCGCTGCTGCCTGCATGCACGACCGCGATGCCAGCCCGCCCGATCAGCACTGCAAGGCTGGCGCGTTTTGTGTTGCGCAGGGCGGTATCTTGCTGCGACAGCGCCGGTCTGCAGGCCAATGCGCAAACCGCGATGGCGGACATCCCGGCCGGGGTCAGCTTCAGGTCAGGAGTTTTCCCGGATGCCGCAGCCGTAAACAGTACTGCCGGCAGCAGGCAGGGGGGCCGTGCCGTGACCGCGGAATGCCGGTAAAATTATTCTTATTCATAAAGTTATGATCCTTCACGGCGGAGGACGGGCGGCAGCGGCAGCAAGCAAGGCATAGCCCGGCGCGGCAATTCAGATCCCTTGCGCACGGCCGATATACAGTTTGGTACGTCTGAAGCATGCGGATGCATGGGGGTGCGACCTTGGTCCAATAGACTGTGTCATGCACGGCGCTATGCTGTGTATGCGTACTTTGTGAACTGAGGAAGCGAACCATGAGAACCGTAGCTGGACTACAAAAAGGCTTTACGCTGATCGAACTGATGATCGTGGTCGCGATTATCGGCATCCTCGCAGGTATAGCCATTCCCGCCTACCAGGATTACATCGTTCGCTCCAAGGTATCAGAAGGTCTCGCGCTGGCATCAGCGGCCAAAACCGCCGTATCCGAGACCGTAAGCAGTACCGGCATGTTCCTGTCGGCCAGCAATGCCAGTTACGGGTTGCCGCAATCCGTCAGTATCAGCGGTACCTATGTCTCCAGTGTCGGTGTCGGTACCGAGGGTGTGGTCACGGTCGAATACAAAACCGTGGCACCGGGCAAGGTGGAGAGTGGTGACACGGTGGTATTGACTCCGGATACCAGCCTGGCCGGCAGCACAAGCTGGGAATGCAGCAGCACGATTGTTGCCACCAAGTTTGTTCCGGCGAACTGTCGCTAGCAGCCTGGTTACTGCACGGTGTGCAGGCCGCTATTTCCTGTGACGGGATTTGCCGCGATCCTTCAGGGTCAGCGACAGTAGTTCCACACGTCTCCAGAGCCATTCCTGCAGGCGCAGCCACCAGTTGCGTCCGCGCCATGCTTCCAGGGTGATCTCGTGGCAGTGCGCAAAATCCTGCTCGAATATCCATTGCAGGTTGCCGGCCAGTGCCGGATCATGAACTTCCTGGTTTGCCTCCAGGTTCCACTGCAGATTCCAGCGGTCAAAGTTGCTCGATCCGATCGCCACCCAGTCGTCACACAGCACGGTTTTCGCATGCAGGAAGCGCGGCTGGTATTCGAAGACACGGACGCCGTTGCCGAGCAGCCTGCGATAGTAGCGCCGGCCGGCATGTCGTACCCCGGGATGATCGGTCAGCGGCCCGGGTAATAACAGGCGCACATCCGCCCCCCTGCTCGCTGCATGCTTCAGTGCCCTGCGCAATGACCAGGAAGGCACGAAGTAGGCCGTGGCAAGCCAGACCCTGTGTTCGGCCCGCCTGATATACCGGAGCAGTGAACGGCGCATGCCGCGCCGGTGGTAGGCATCGTTCACCGTTACCCGGCCCAGTTGACCCTCGCCATTGCCCTGTTTGACTTCCGGTATGTCCGGGGGCTTGCCGGCATGCAGGTTCCAGGCCTCGAGAAACAGTTGCTGCCAGTCTGCCAGCACCGGTCCGTGGATCTCGATCATGGTTTCGCGCCAGCCCTTGTGCGGGTGGCGGGGCGGGTCGAATTCATCGGTGATACCTGCGCCACCGGTGAAGGCGACAGTTCCGTCGACCAGCAGCAGCTTGCGGTGATCACGGTACAGACCGCGGTAGATGCGACGCCAGAAAATCCGGTACAGGTGATACAGCAGGCTGTAGGAGCCCAGCGGGTTGTAATAGGTGGTATGGATATTCCGGCGGTCAAGGCGCCTGCGATCCGGCTGTTTCAGGCCCATGGCGCCAAAGTCATCAAACAGCAGGAAGACAGGGACGCCACGGTCTGCGGCCCTGTTCATGGCGCTGATGAACCGGTCCGCCACGCTGCCCGATTCGATCAGGTACATCTCCATCAGGATGTACTGCTGTGCAGAGTCGATTGCCTCCAGCATGCGCGGAAAGAATTCCTTGCCATCCACGCGCACAGCGAACCGGTTTCCTGCGCGCCAGGGGAAGCGGTAGCTCCGGAATGGCCTCGGGTCACTGACCACGTGCCTGCGGGTTCCGTCGGATGATTGCCGGGCTGGGGCGCTGATCTGTGTACATGTAGGGTATGATATGAGATTGCACTGACATCGCAAGCTGCATATTATTGATTATTTGGCATATTCACAGTCATGAGTGGTGAAACGAACCAGAACGGGATGAGATTCGAGGGCAGGGAGCTGGAGTGTATCCGCGACGACCGGGTACTGTTCAGCGGGCTGGATTTTGTGCTCGATTCCGGCCAGGCGCTGCTGCTCGAGGGTCGCAACGGCAGCGGCAAGACCTCGCTTTTGCGCATCCTGTGCGGTATCCGCTTTCCGGAGAGCGGCAGCGTGCACTGGTGTGGCGAGGATATCCACCAGCTGGGCCCGCTCTATCACGAACATATCGCCTACGTGGGCCACCGTGACGGCCTCAAGCTCGACCTGACCCCGCTGGAAAACCTGGCCATGGCGCGCGGCCTGGGCAGCCCCAATCCCGATATCAGCCCCGCCGAGGCGCTGGCCAGTGTCGAGCTGTACGGCTTTGAAGACATCCCCTCGCGCAACCTGTCAGCCGGACAGCAACGGCGCCTGGCGCTGGCGCGCCTGCTGGTGACACGCTCGCAACTGTGGATACTCGACGAGCCGTTTACCTCGCTGGATGTGCACGGCATCGAACTGGTGGAGGGGCTGTTCCACGAGCACGTCTCGCGCGGCGGCATGCTGGCAATGACCTCGCATCACACCGTCAACCTCGACAGTGCCTGCGTGCAGAGGATCAACCTTTCCGCATGAACACGGCATCCTCCAGTGCAGCCTTCCTGCTGCTGTTGCGGCGTGACCTGACGCTGGCATTCCGCCGGCGTGCCGAACTGATCAATCCGCTGCTGTTTTTCGTGCTGGTCACCGCCCTGTTCCCGCTGGGCATCGGTACCAAGCCGGAGCTGCTGCAGGCAGTCGGGCAGGGCGTAATCTGGGTGGCCGCACTGCTCGCCTCGCTGTTGTCCCTGGAGAGCGTGTTCCGCTCGGATTTCGAGGACGGCTCGCTGGAGCAGTTCCTGCTGAGCGCGCATCCGGTCTCGATACTGGCGCTCGCCAAGGTGCTGGCGCACTGGCTGGTGACGGGGCTGCCGCTGTTGATTATCACACCATTACTGGGGGTATTGCTCGGTTTGCCGGGAGATTCCATACAGGTACTGATGCTGACCCTGGCGCTGGGTACACCGGTGCTGAGCCTGGTGGGCGCCATCGGCGTGGCCCTGACGGTTGGTCTGCGCCGCGGCGGGATGATTCTTTCCCTGTTGGTGTTACCATTATACGTACCTGTGTTGATATTTGCGGCCAATGCCGTGGAAACGGCAGCCGCAGGGTTACCGATTACCGCCCACCTGTCGATGCTGTCCGGTTTGCTGGTGCTGGCATTGAGCCTGACACCGCTCGCCACGGCAGCGGCCTTGCGTGTGAGCCTGAGTTAATTATGATAAGTCGATTCTTTCACCAGCTGGGATCACCCCGCTATTTCTACCATCTTGCCGGGCGCCTGATCCCGTGGCTGGCCGTGCCCTGCGCCGCCATCATGCTCTACGGCCTCTACCTGGGGCTGGTGGTCGCGCCGCCCGACTACCAGCAGGGCGAGAGCTACCGCATCATGTTCGTGCATGTGCCCAGCGCCTGGCTGTCGCTGTTTGTCTATGTCGTCATGGCCGCTGCCGGTGCCATAGCACTGATCTGGCACATGAAGATGGCCGAGGTCATTGCCATCAGCAGCGCCCATATCGGCGCCTCGTTCACCTTCCTGGCACTGGTCACGGGTTCGATCTGGGGCAAGCCCATGTGGGGGACCTGGTGGGTATGGGATGCGCGCCTGACCTCCGAGCTGATCCTGCTGTTCCTGTACCTGGGCGTGATCGCCCTGCACAACGCCATCGAGGACCGGCGCACGGCCGCACGCGCCACGGCGATCCTGTCCATCGTCGGCGTGGTGAATATCCCGATCATTCACTACTCGGTCGAATGGTGGAACACCCTGCACCAGGGCCCGACGGTCACCAAGTTCGATGCGCCGTCCATCGACATGAGGATGCTCATCCCGCTGCTGCTGATGGCCCTGGCCTTCAAGCTGTTCTACGCGGTCGTGGTGCTGATGCGGGCACGCTGCGAACTGCTGGAGCGCGAGCGCAATACCCAGTGGGTGAGTGAACTAGCGGAGTCCGGGTGAGTCAGAGGCTGGTATGAGTGAATTTTTCCACATGGGCGGATACGCCTTCTACGTCTGGACTTCCTACGCAATTGCCCTGGTCGTGCTGCTGCTGAACGTACTGGCCCCCATGCGCCGTCGCCGCAACCTGCTGGCAGCTATCGCCCGTCGTATCAGGCGGGCACGGAGAACATGATGCACCCGAAACGCAAGAAAAGACTCTACCTGATCTTCCTGATGCTGTCCGGTGTCGGTATCGGCATCGCGCTGGCACTCAATGCCTTCAATGACAACCTGATGTTTTTCTACTCGCCGAGCGAGGTCGTGGCCGGCGAGGCACCGGCCGATCACCCCATTCGTGTTGGCGGGCTGGTGAGAGATGGCAGCGTGGAACGGCAGCAGAACGGCCTCACGGTACACTTCGACATCACTGACAATGCCGAGACCGTAACCATCGAGTACACGGGCATCCTGCCCGACCTGTTTCGCGAGGGGCAGGGCATCGTCGCGCGCGGCAAGCTGAACCCGTCCGGTGTGTTCGTGGCCGATGAAGTACTGGCCAAGCACGATGAAAACTACATGCCGCCCGAGGTGGCCGATGCGCTGAAGGCGGCCCACGAGGAAGGCGTCAGTGGCATGCAACAGGAAACTGCCACGCCATGATCCCGGAGCTCGGCAATTTTGCCCTGATCCTGGCACTGAGCCTGTCGCTGGTGCTGGCGGTCTTTCCCATGATCGGCAGCCTCAACAATACACCCGGCTGGGTGGCGCTGGCGCGACCGGCCGCGCTGGGCCAGTTCTTTTTCGTGGCTGTGTCGTTCGCCTGCCTGGTGTACGCGTTCCTGGCCGATGACTTCTCGGTGCTGTACGTAGCACAACACGGCAACACCCAGCTGCCGCTGGTGTACAAGGTGTCGGCCGTATGGGGGGCGCACGAGGGCTCGCTGCTGCTGTGGGCGCTGATCCTGAGCGGCTGGACCGTGTCCGTCGCGCTGTTCACGCGCGACCTGCCGGCCGTGGTGCTGGCACGGGTGCTGTCGGTCATGGGCATGATCGGTATCGGTTTCCAGACCTTCCTGCTGTTTACCTCGAATCCCTTCGACCGGCGCTTCCCGGTGCCGGCCGAGGGCGGTGACCTCAATCCGCTGTTGCAGGATTTCGGCCTCGCGGTACACCCGCCGATGCTCTACATGGGTTACGTG
>JABAHR010001944.1_pt6 | contig 11468 bp, 9 predicted proteins | sample 7062101 | NCBI WGS metagenome assembly JABAHR01 (sample SAMN14534553, study PRJNA622989) | marine sediment metagenome | biome: marine biome [ENVO:00000428]; feature: marine pelagic biome [ENVO:01000023]; material: deep marine sediment [ENVO:00002113] | place: India: Gulf of Kutch | collected...
GTCCAGCGCATCGCGCGTGAATACCTGAAACCAAACGGCCGCATTGTAGGCATCTACCGACCAGATGGAAATCAGGAGGCAAGATGACCACCGTCTCAAAACTTCCGCTCAACACCATCCCCGGCTCCGATGATGTCCTACGCAAAGAACTGCCAAACGGGATCATTGTACTGGCGCGCGCCAATTTTCACAGCCCGTCAGTTGTGGTCAACGGCTACCTGCAGGCTGGCAGCATTTTCGATGAAGAGCCAAAGTTGGGGCTGGCGGATTTCACCGCCAATGCCCTGATGCGCGGCACAAAGCAACACACATTTTCACAAATTTACGAGCAGTTGGAATCGGTTGGCGCATCGTTAGGCGTCTCGGGCGGCACCCATACCGCGGGTTTTAACGGTCGCTCGCTGGTCGAAGATTTGCCAATGCTGTTTGGCCTGCTGAGTGAAACCCTGCGGATGCCGACATTTCCAGCCAAGCAGGTGGAAAAGCTGCGGGCAGTCCTGCTGACCAGCCTGGACTTGCAGCAGCAGGACCCGAAAGACCGGGCAGGAATTGCCTGGGACCAGATCGTTTACCCCGACCATCCCTACGGGCGGCAGGATGAGGGAACACCGGAAACGGTGCGCGCGATCAAATCGCGTGACCTGCGCGATTTCCACCACAAGCATTACGGTCCTCGAGGTTTGGTGCTGGCAATTGTGGGCGGCATCGAACCGGAAACAGCCGTTAAATTGGTGGAGGAGGCGCTGGGCGATTGGGAAAATCCCTCGCAACCAGCTCCGCCCCCGCTGCCAGAGTGGCAGCCGCTGCCTGAGCAACAAGAAATGCGGATTGCGATGACCAACAAGAGCCAGAGCGAGATCATCATCGGCACCGCCGGGCCAGCACGCAGTGCGTCAGACTATATACCGGCAGCCCTCGGAAACATGATCCTCGGGAATTTCGGCATGATGGGCCGCCTGGGAGACTCCCTGCGGGAAAAAGCCGGTCTGGCATATTACGTTTACAGCAGTTTGGGAAGCAGTATGGGCCCGGGGGCATGGACGGTGGAAGCGGGCGTGGATCCAAAAGACGTAGACCGGGCAATTGGACTGATCTATGAAGAACTGCACCGCTTTGTCTCGGAAACCGTGACCGAGGAGGAACTCAGCGATGTACAGGCCAACTTGATCGGATCCTTGCCCCTATCGCTGGAATCGAATGCCGGGGTAGCCTCCCGCCTGCTGCACATTGAACGGCACCAGCTTGGACTTGACTACTTACGGAGCTACCCTGAGATGGTGCGGGGAATCACGCCTGAGGCGGTGTTGGACGCAGCTTCTTGCTACCTCGATCTTGACAGACTGGCAGTGGTGGTTGCTGGCCCCCAGGAAAAGGAAGCATAAAGGAATGGCAAAACTGGCGAACGGCGTGGACCTGATCGAAATTTCCCGGATCTCACAGGCGATCGAACGTCACGGGGAGCGCTTTCTGCGGCGCATCTTTACCAGTAAGGAACTGGCCCTGGTAGGGGACCAACCCTCTTCACTGGCTGGACGCTTTGCCGCCAAAGAAGCCGCGGCCAAAGCCCTGGGATGCGGCATCGGTGATGTCAGCTGGACTGAGATCGAAATCCTGCGCGGACCCAATAACCAGCCGGAACTGCACCTGCACGGAAACGCCCGGAGGATCGCCGAAAAGCTCGGGTACCATACATGGTCCATCAGCTTGAGTCATTCAATGGATTTTGCCATCGCGATGGTGACAGCTATGGGCGATTGATGAACAAGCCCGGGCCTCTATTTGAGCATCAATTTTCAAATAATCTATGTAAAACTCCAAAACCTGACTGAATCTTACTTGCAAATGGAAAATTTTTATTGATAATATAATTGATACATCCTTTGACCTTTCCCAAAATCTGCCCGGATTTCCCGGGCATTTTTTGTTGGTCTAGGGATCGACCCAGCAGCTACAAAACATACATAAAATTATAAAAAAGTTATTAAAATCTAACTGAATCTACATTTACAAAATTACAAAAATTGAGTATATTTGTAAAATCAGGTTGCTTGGAGCGCAGATGACAACGAAAAGAATTAAATTAGGGCTCATCCATGTTGCTGTAGCGATCTCGCTCGTCCCCTTCAACAGCACGTTGAACCGGGTGATGATCAAGGAATTGGCCCTCTCCACGTTGCTGGTGGCAGCATTGGTTTCGCTGCCTTATCTTTTTTCCCCCATACAAGTTGCCATAGGATCCTTTTCCGATAAATATCCCATCATGGGATGGAAGCGGTCTCCATACATCGCACTCGGACTAGTGTTGTGCGTGGGCGGGTTGATCGCCGCGCCCAATACTGCCTACCTGATTGTAGAAAACCGCCCGGCAGGCTTACTGCTGGGCACCGTGGTGTTCGGCGCCTGGGGCATGGGATACAATCTGGCTTCGGTGTCCTATTTCTCCCTGGCGACTGAGCTCTCTGGAGAAGAACAGCGTTCTCGCACCATCGCCGTGATGTTCTTCATGATGATCGTCAGCATTATTTTCACCTCCCTTTTCCTGGGCAGAATGCTGGAAACCTATAACCCCGAGACGCTCAACCGGTCCTTCACCATGGTGGCCATAATTGCTGTCATCCTGGGGGGCATCGGTTTATTCCGTCTTGAGCCGCGTTCAAAAGCCGCCAGCACATCCGACCAGCAAGAAGAGTCGCACAGTTGGAAATCGGTGTTTAAAACCATTGCCAGTAACAAGCAAGCGACACGTTTTTTCTGGTATCTCCTGCTGCTGCTGACCGCCATCCTGGGACAGGATATTCTGCTGGAGCCATATGGCGCTGAAGCTTTTGGCCTTTCCGTCCAATCCACGACGCGCATTACAGCCATCTGGGGAACCTTTTTCCTCATCTCGCTCTCTCTGGGCGCAATGTTGGAAAAACGCGTGGAAAAAATCACCCAGGCGCGCATTGGTGCCTGGTTGGGGTTGGCTGCATTTATGCTCATCATCATCAGCGGGATCATTCAGGCACTCTGGTTATTTTACTTCGGAGTGATTACCCTAGGACTGGCAACCGGCTTATCAACGGTCTCAAACTTGTCCCTGATGCTGGACATGACCAGCGTCGGAAGTATTGGTATGTTCATCGGCGCTTGGGGGATGGCCAGCGCAATCGCTCGCCTATCGGGTAATTTACTCAGCGGAGCGATCCGGGAAGGATTCACCCTCCTGCTGGATAACCAGGTGGGCGGTTACAACGCTGTTTTTGTTGTTGAAATAATTCTACTGATCCTATCTTTAGTTATTTTGCGGGGCGTTGATGTAACCTTGTTTCAGAAGCAAGTTGATGATCAGACGTCGTATCTTGAGCGCGCCGTAATCGCAAGTGAGGTGTAGAAATGCCAGGAAATTGGTTAACCCTGACAGAAGTATCTGAAATATTGGGGATTCACCCCAGCACAGTCCGCAACTGGGCAGACCAGGGCGTGCTGCCTGTGCACCGGACACAGGGCGGTCACCGTCGTTTTATGCGTTCGGAAATGGACCTCTGGATGCAAGCACAGCGCGTCAACAAACCAGAGGATTCTGAAGGAATGATTCAGAACGCGTTGAGCTTTGCCCGTATCCAGATATCTGAAGCGCACCTGGAAAAACAGCGCTGGTACCAAAAAATTGACCCTGCCGGAAGGGCATCCTACCGCAAGAGCGGGAGGATGCTGGTGCAGGGATTGATCAAATCTCAGGTGCTAGACGAAAATGCCGCGGCAGCAGAGTCACGTGTGATCGGAGTGGATTATGCCTCGAACGGCCGCCGTTTCGGCCTGACGATCTTAGAAGCTGTGCAGGCCTTTCTCTTCTTCCGAGATGTGCTGCAGGAAGCTGCCTACCACGCTTATGAATCGGCCGCGATCCAATCTCCCTACGCCTGGGGCGATATGTTCAGGAACATGAACGCCTATACCGACCGGATTTTAGTCACGATTATTGAAACTTATCAGGCATACGAAAGAAACGAGAACAAAAAACGTAACAACGAAAAAGGCTCCAACAGCAAAAATGAATGATTTGATTTCTTAAAATTGGATGCACGATGTGCACCCAACGAAAAATTAACCAAAAGAGGTGAGCGTTTCGAAACACTCACCTCTTTTCTTTTCAGATGGTTAATGGCTCATTGGGGCGCCTTACGGCTGACAAACCACTTCGTCACTTCTGCCGCAAAAGCAGGGACAAATAATAATGGAACCAGGTACTGCCAATGTTCCCAGCTGAGCGGTACGGTGGAGAAAATAGGCTGCAGGAAAGGCAGGTAGAGCACACCGAGCAAGAGCACCGACGAGATGACCACTGCCCAGTTCATGTTTTTATTTTTGAAGACCCCAATCTTGAGCAGCGGATAACGCTCCGAGCGCGCAGTAAACGCCCGCAACAGTTCAGAAAAGGAGAGGGTCATGAAGGCCATCGTGGCGGCGGTGTTATTGATCTCTCCGTTGGCGGACGGCCATAGACTAAGCCCTATGAGATAAGCCCCTAAGGTGACTGCTGTGATGGCAATCGTCTGCACGACGATCCCGGTTCGCATCAAGCGGTTTATAATCGGTTCGCTCGCCGGGCGCGGGGGCTGATCCATAATATCTGGGTCCCCCTTTTCCATCCCTAACGCCAGCGCCGGGGCTCCATCCGTCACCAGATTGAGCCACAGCAGTTGGATGGGGTTGAGCGGGGAAGGCAACCGGAAGGCAATCGCCAGGAAGATGGTGGCGATCTCCGCCAGGTTGCAGGAGAGCAGATAAAATACAAACTTGCGGATATTGGAATAAATGATACGGCCCTGTTCAATGGCGGAGACAATGCTGCTGTAGTTGTCATCCGTCAGCACCATATCCGCCGTTTCCTTGGCAACATCGGTACCGGTGATGCCCATCGCGACACCAATATCAGCTTGCTTCAGTGCAGGAGCATCATTCACGCCGTCACCGGTCATGGCGACAATCGCGTTGTTGGCACGCAAGGCCCGCACGATACGCACCTTATGTTCAGGCGACACCCGGGCAAAGACATCCGCGTCAGGGATGATCGTTTCAAGCTGGTGGTCATCCATCTGGTCCAAATCTTTACCGGTGTACACTTCATGATCAGTCTGTATAAGACCGATTGTCTCTGCGATGGCGCGGGCTGTTTTGGCATAATCCCCGGTGATCATCACCGTCCGAATGCCCGCATGTTTGGCAACTTCCAGCGACTCTCGCACCTCTTCGCGCGGTGGATCAATCATCCCCAGCAAACCGACAAAGGTGAGGTCTGTTTCTATTTCTTCGGGGGAAAGTTCTTCCGGCAGGTTTTTGACTACCTTGAAGGCAACAGAAATCACGCGCAGCGCCTGGAGCGCCATTTGGTCATTGGCCTGCAGGATGCGCTCGCGGACGGTATCATTCATGTCTGCAGGGACATCGGAAAACTGTTCGTACTGCGTGCAGAGGTCGAGCACCACATCCGGGGCTCCTTTGACGGCAATCACATACCAATCAGAAAATTGATCGTTATCAGTGAATGGAGAAAAATCTTCATCATGCGGGTCCAGCACCTTGTGGATAGTAGTCATGCGTTTGCGCGCAGAATCAAATGGGATTTCCTGAACGCGAGGATAGGACTCTTCAAGATATTGGAAATCCAGCCCAGCTTTGGCGGCCGCCACAATGATCGCCCCTTCGGTTGGATCTCCGATCATCCGATACTCTGACCGCGATCCCGATTCACTAGTTTTGGCCAGCTGGGCATCGTTGTTCATTGCACCAATCCATAGGGCAGTACGAGCCGCGGGGTGCTCTTCCAGGTTGACCTGGTTGCCGTTCACGAGAAATTCTCCGATCGGAGCATAACCACTGCCGGTGATATGGATATCTCGGCCGTCGATGGAAATTTGGGTGACTGTCATCTCGTTTTGAGTCAGGGTTCCCGTTTTATCGGAACCGATCACATTGGCTGACCCGAGGGTTTCCACCGAGGAGAGCCGCCGGATGAGGGCGTTGCGCTCGATCATCTCGCGCATTCCTAATGCCAGGCTGATGGTCACCACTGCTGGCAGGCCTTCCGGTACCGCGGCAATCGCCAGGCTGACAGCCACGAGGAACATTTCAAGCGGGTCGTTACCGCGCGCCCATCCAAGTAAAAAGACCAGGCCACAGATAGCTAACGCGGCCCAGCCCAGGGTTTTTCCCAATTGGTCCAGCCGGCGCTGGAGCGGGGTGACCTCATCCTCCACCTGGGAAAGCATCTCGGCAATCCGGCCGATCTGTGTTTTCATCCCGGTATCGACCACCAGGCCGCGTCCGCGGCCGTAGCTGACCAGCGTTCCCATGAAGGCGGAGTTTTTTCGGTCTCCAAGGGAGGCATCTTCTGGCAGCGTGATGCCAGAGTCTTTTTGGACGGGAACGGATTCACCCGTCAGGGCCGCTTCCTCCACTTTTAGGTTGTATGTTTGCAATAGACGCAAATCGGCAGGGATAAAATTCCCTGCCTCCAGCACAACAATATCCCCCGGAACGAGCTTGCGGGCTGGAACCGATTCCCGCAACCCGTCGCGGATGACATCCGCTTCAGGCGCGGCGAGCTTTTTAAGGGCGGCCAGCTCCTCCTCCGCGCGCTGTTCCTGGACGATTCCCAGGACAGCATTGAGCACGACGATCGCCATGATCGCCCCCGCTTCAACCCATTCGCCTAACGCTGCGGAGATCAGGGCGGCACCTACCAGCAACCAGATAACAAAATCATTAAATTGCGCCCACAACTTGGCCCAGATGGTCTTTGGAGGTGCTTCCTTTAATTCATTGAGCCCATATTTTTTCGATCTCCTGGCTACTTCCGACTTATCTAAACCTGTTTCTGCATTGGTTTCCAGAGCGCCAAGGGCTTCTTCCGTTGTCAGGTTGTGCCATCGGTTCTCACGCTCCCCAGTATCGTTCGTCATATCTTCCATGAATACATTCTCCTCATGCAAAATCTATCTTTTCAACTTTACCATATGATAATATTTTCACAATACAAACATCCTCCTAGAAACTATGATATTCAAATCGGCATTATGGACTATTCTCAACATTTTTTTGAACACGTAAGTAATATTTTAGTTATGCGGAATGTCTGTGGATGGAAGGCTTCTGCCTTTTGAGATAAAATTTTTGAAACCACGTCCCCAATTTGTAAGAATTGAGGTTAAGTTGTTCAAATTACACGATAAAATCAATAATATCATCTTAGCGCGAGAGGAAATCCATGCGAGTCCATAATAAGTTGGTTTTTATTATTTTCAATCTGATCATTTTGCTATCAGCCTGCAGTCCGACAGCACAAGAGCAAGAGCAGCCAATCGTGATGGCTAGCACTACCATCATTGGCGATGTGGTGAAGCAGGTTGGCGGAAATTTGATCGACCTGATGGTACTGCTCCCACCCGATTCTGATCCGCACAGCTTTTCGCCTGCACCGAAAGATGTTGCACTGGTTGAAACCGCCCAGTTGGTCTTCCTGAACGGTTTCGATCTGGAAGAAGGCCTTGCCGACTTGATCGTTGCCAATGCCAGCGGAAAGATCGTGACCTTGTCGGGCGGGATCGAGCCAATCCTCCTCGAATCTGATATTCACAAAGGAGAAGAGCCAGAGGAATCCGGCGACTCTCATGGGACTGCCGATCCGCATGTCTGGATGGATCCGTCGAATGTGATGGTCTGGGTAGAAAGGATCGCCCGGGAACTGAGTGCACTTGATCCGGAACATGCTCCGGACTACCGGACCAACGCCGACCGCTACCTGGCTGAACTGCAAACCCTCGACAGTTGGGTAAGACAGCAGACAAGCCAAATTCCGCCTGAACGCCGCGTGCTGGTCACCGACCATGATACGCTGGGATACTTCGCTGCTGCCTACGACTTCGAAATTATTGGGGTGGTGGTGATGGGAGGGAGCACGCTGTCTGATCCCTCTGCCCAGCAAATCGCAGCGCTGGAAGCGGCCATTGTGGACTACAAGACCCCGGCCATTTTTGTTGGCAACACGGTCAATAACCAGCTGTCCGAGCGCATTGCCCAGGATACCGGAATCACATTGGTGACATTGCACACCGGTTCGCTGAGTGCTCCAGACGGCCCAGTGCCTGATTACATCGAGATGATGCGCTACAACGTGAATGCGATCGTGGAGGCGCTGAAATAAGCATTAATTTGCGCGATTGGGTGATTCTCCTCGTTCTTTCCCAAAAATTGGTAAGAAACGGTATAATCGGTGGGTCAGATGACTGGTGTAATTTGTGCGCTCCAGCACGATCACCAGTCAAGCGAAATCATAAATTATAAATTGAGGAGAAACCCCCAATGAGTTATACAATCATTAATGTTCCTGAAAGCGGCGAGAAAATCACCATCTCCAACGGCGTGCTGAACGTCCCGGACAACCCGATTATTCCCTTCATCGAAGGTGACGGAACGGGGCCGGATATCTGGCGCGCTTCTGTGCGCGTCTTCGATGCAGCCGTGGAAAAAGCCTACGGCGGCCAACGCAAACTGCAGTGGATGGAAGTGTATGCCGGGCAAAAGCCCTACGACAAATGGGGCGAATGGCTGCCCGATGAAACTGTGCAAGCCTTCAAGGAATTCCTGGTCGGGATCAAGGGCCCGCTCACCACGCCGATCGGCGGCGGGATCCGCTCGCTGAATGTTGCCCTGCGCAAGCTGCTGGATTTGTATGCCTGTGTGAGACCGGTGTACTACTACCAGGGTGTGCCCTCACCCGTCCTGCACCCGGAATATGTCGATATGGTTATTTTTCGCGAGAACACGGAAGACATTTATGCCGGGATCGAATTTGAGAACGGCACCGCTGAAAGCGAGAAATTCAAAACAATCTTTAAGGAAAACTTCCCGGAAGAATATGCAAAAATGCGCTTCCCCAACTCTTCCGGCATTGGCCTAAAACCGGTCTCGGTGGAAGGCACAGAACGCATTGTGCGGTCAGCAATTAATTATGCGCTGCGCTACAACCGCAAATCAGTGACCCTGGTTCACAAAGGCAACATCATGAAGTTCACCGAAGGCGCTTTCCGCAACTGGGGCTACAACCTGGCTGAACGCGAGTTTGGCGACAAGGTGTACACCTGGGCTCAGTGGGACCGCACCAAAGCGGAGAAAGGCGAAGAAGCCGCCAATGCAGAGCAGGACGCCGCGCTGAAGGCGGGCAAAGTGTTGATCAAAGATGTGATTGCCGACATCGTCTTCCAGCAAACCATTACCCGGGCGCGCGAATTCGATATCCTGGCCACCATGAACCTCAACGGCGATTACCTCTCGGATGCCCTTGCTGCCCAGATCGGCGGGATCGGGATTGCCCCTGGCGGCAATATCAATTACGATACCGGCGCGGCAATCTTCGAGGCCACCCACGGCACCGCACCCAAATACGCGGGCAAGGATGTGGTCAATCCGGGTTCAGTGATTCTCTCCGGCGAGATGATGTTCCGCTACATGGGCTGGGAAGAAGCCGCGGACCTGATCGTGGAGGGCATGGAAAAAGCCATCGCCAGCAAGCGCGTGACGTACGATTTCCACCGCCTGATGGATGGCGCCACCAAACTGGCTACCTCCGAATTTGGTGATGAAATCATCAAACATATGGGATGATTTTGAAATCTTAGATATAATCAGAGGCGCAGGATGAAGGACCATCCTGCGCCTTTTTGCTATCATTGAAAACAAAGGAATTCTCATGTCAGACAAACAACTCCGGAAGCGCATCCAGATGATGATGCCCGACCTAGAAATCGATCACCTTGAACACAACAGAGAAGGATTGATCAACGACGTTGTGATCATCAACCACGAACTGGTCTTCCGTTTCGCTAAAAACGACGGCTACGCCCAGATCCTTAACCTTGAACTGGATATCCTTGATCTGGTGCGCCCGCGGGTGGATCTGCCGGTTCCCTCCCCGGTATACCGCGGCCCTGGCAGTGTGGTCTATCCCCTGCTCAGAGGCAAAGCGCTGCAGCGCGAGACGCTGCTGGAAATGTCACCCGCCTCCCGGGAGAAAATTGCTCATCAATTGGGCACATTTCTTTACCAGATGCACACCACCCCGACTGACGAGTTAGCCTGGGACCTTCCGAAGACCCATGCCCCAGTCACGAGAGAAAAATGGCAAGAAATCCGTAGGCGGGTGGAAGAAAAAGTTTACCCGCTGCTGCTCAACCACCAGGTCGATTGGGCGGACACTTTGTTCAACCGCGCTCTGGGAGACCCGCAGACATTTGACTATTCCAAAGCTCTGATCCACGCTGACCTGGCGCCCTACCACCTTCTCTATGATGGAGAAAAAGGACAAATCACGGGAGTACTCGATTTTGGCGTCGCCGGGATCGGTGATCCGGCCATGGACATCGGCGCCCTGATCAGCTTTTACGGTGAAGGCTTTGCAACTCTTCTGAGCCCGGCCTACCCGGGACTGGAAGACTTACTGCCGAGGGCGCGCTTTTACGCACAGGCCATCGAGCTCGAGTGGGTGCTGCTGGGCATTGAGACCGGCGACACCTTCTGGTTTACCTCACACCTGGGAAGCGCCAGGGACATTCTGGGGTAACAAAAAATTAAGACACGAATCCTCAAATTAATGCCTTTAGTGGATGATAGATAATATTATCTAAAAGGCGGGTAAATCCTGCCTAATCTTCTGGGATTACTTCTGCGAAAAACTGGTAACTGGCCGGCTCCCCGCTGAGGGCGTCTATTACTACCTGAAAAGGCGCCTCTGCCCCTGGAGATAGCATATCCATGGTAAGAACACCCCCAGTTCCTACACCCACCAGGACCCCATCGGCGTCAAAAGCCATCGCGGCAATGCGGATGTCCTCCGCCTGGAATGCCTCATCAGCAAGATTGGTGAGCGTCCCTTCCAACAGGTAGCTCCCCGAACTGTCCACCTCGGCAGATGAAACACTGAAATCAAAATCCTGGAAGACGCTCCCCACAGGCTCGAAGGGGCGGGAAAAAACCGTCACCTCATAATCAACCCAGTCTTTTAACGCCGCCTCCTCACCTTCCGTCACCACGGATGCGCTGAACGGGTACACCTTTCCGGGCAGGGCGATGTTGGCAGATAGCCGACCCGCCAAAGTCCCGAGATGCTCATGGAGGAAATTGTAGAAACGGATCTCAATTTCCACACTTTCCTGCGCCTGGACGGCCGTATTTTCCAGCAAGCCGACCGCCATAAAAACATCACTCCCCGCAAAGGGATGGACAAATGGGTTGAGCTGCTGCACGACCAGTTCAGGAGTCTCCTGCCGGATAGCTCCTTCTCTTTGGGCAGCTTCCCACTCCTGCTGATAAGGTTCAATTTTGGGGTTCAAGCGAAAGACCACATCCGCCGCCAAGGCATAGTCCGGGCCATATTGACCGGTCTCCACCCCCAGTTGACTGGCTGCTGCTTCCGCCTCGACAATCAGTGC
>JABAHR010032610.1_pt1 | contig 11468 bp, 13 predicted proteins | sample 7062101 | NCBI WGS metagenome assembly JABAHR01 (sample SAMN14534553, study PRJNA622989) | marine sediment metagenome | biome: marine biome [ENVO:00000428]; feature: marine pelagic biome [ENVO:01000023]; material: deep marine sediment [ENVO:00002113] | place: India: Gulf of Kutch | collected...
GATCGAGTGCTCCTGGAGGTTGTGGCCCTCCCCGCGGATGTAGGCCGTGACCTCGAACCCGTTCGTGAGCCGGACGCGCGCCACCTTGCGGAGCGCCGAGTTCGGCTTCTTGGGCGTCGTCGTGTAGACGCGCGTGCAGACGCCGCGGCGCTGCGGACACTTCTGGAGCGCCGGGCTCGCCGTCGGATACTTCGGAGCCTTGCGGCCCTTTCTTACCAATTGGTTAAACGTCGGCACAGTCTCTCTCGCTCATACCTGGAAGCCCACGCCCAAAGACGCCCCGGAGGCCGCAAAAATGCGGCCCGCCGCAGCGTGGTTGGCGCAAGCTCGCCGAAACCTCTAAATTTCTCTACTGAAAACGCGCCGCCATAAATGGTCCGAGTGCTCGGTCCTTTTCGACGACGTTTTTCGGTGCCCCATGACCCCGCAAGAGCTCTCGCTCAAACGACGCCAGTTCCTCTATGAACGACTCGCAAGCCTAAGCCCTTGAGCCGGCTGCCCTTCCGTCAATCGCGCGCCAAAGCGCACCAGGACAGCAGCGGAACTCTCCGCACGTCTATCGAGGATAGCGAGCGCAGATGGGCGTGTCAACCAAAAGGTGGTGATCAGCGGAAGCCCGTACGCCGGGCTCGGACGGAGGCCCTAGTCGCGTTCGAACTGGTAGCGATCGATCGTGACCGCGACGCTCTTGCCCTTAGCCGATTCCGAGAGGTCTTCCTGGCGCACAATTCGCCCCCGGCAGCGCAATCGGACGTCGCCCGTGGACGGCAGGTCAAACATCGAGCCCTGCAACGTCACGAGGAACTCAATCGGAGTCCCTTCGCGTACTTCGTCGGTCGGAATCGTAAAACGTGCGCCGACCGAACTCACATCCCGCGTCTGCCCCGTGAGGTCGACCGCCTTACTGCTGATCTTCTTGATCTCAACCGGCAATTCGATCGGGAACCGGCGAGACCGGCGACGTTCTCCTGCAGAGGCGGTCATAGTGGGCGTAACGGGCCTGTTTTCAAACACAAGCCTGCCCTAGTGTATTACAGGGAGAAAGGCGAATCCACGAGAAAAACGGGCCTGAACGCAGGTGTTTGGGCCAGTTGCCCCACTATTGCCCTGCTCGTTACCATCGTCTGCTTCCCCCTATGTCCCAAACACCGCTGATGGAAAGCAATCTGCCGGGCATCACTCAGCTCGGCCGCGGCAAGGTCCGTGACATCTACGAGGTCGAGGGCAACCTCCTTCTCGTCACCACCGACCGGCTGTCGGCATTCGATGTCGTGCTGCCCACTGGGATCCCCCGAAAAGGGGAGGTTCTCACGCAGATCTCGTTGTATTGGTTCGACTTCTTGTCGGATCTCGTCCCCAATCACCTGATCACTGCCGACGTCGACGAGTTCCCCGAGGCGCTCCATCCGTTCAAGGATCAGTTGCGCGGGCGCTCGATGCTCTGCAAGAAACTCGACATGTTTCCAGTCGAGTGCGTCGCTCGCGGCTACGTCGAGGGTTCCGGCTGGAAGGACTACCTCGCCACCGGCAGCATCTGCGGCAACCCGCTGCCCGAGGGCCTGCGTCGCTGCGGCAAGCTGCCTGGGGCCATCTTCACGCCGGCCACCAAGGCGGAGTCCGGCCATGACGAGAACATTACCTTCGAACAAGCAGCGGAGATCATCGGCCAAGAAGACGCCGAGAAGCTGCGCGACCTGACGCTGGAGATCTACGACCGGGCGCATGCCAAAGGACTTGGCTGTGGGCTGGTCATCGCGGACACGAAGCTCGAGTTCGGCCGACTCAACGGCGAGATCGTCCTCGGCGACGAAGTGCTGACGCCGGACTCCTCGCGCTACTGGCCTCTGGAACTCTACCAGCCCGGACGCCCGCAAGAGTCCTACGACAAGCAATACATCCGCGAGTACCTCGAGACACTCGACTGGGACAAAACACCCCCGGGGCCGGTCCTGCCCGACGACGTCGTCGAGAACACGACCGAGAAGTACCTCGAAGCCTACGAGGTCATCACCGGCGAAATACTGGACGACTGATACAAGTTACGTCCCTTGCCCATGGCGGCTGGTAGAATTGCAGCCGCCATGCCTCGAACCACCCGCAGACAAGCGCTCGCGACCGTGGCGACGGCGAGCGTCTTAGCGGCTCAGCAGGAGCCCGCGACGCTCTCGCGACCGCGGATCGACGCACTCACCGCCGCTCTCGACCGGATCATCCCAGCGTCCGAGACGCCGGGAGCCGTAGGCGCCGGCGTCCCGGCGCTGATCGACCACGACGCGGCCACGAGCTCGTGGCGGCCCTCCCTCGAGAGCGGACTCGACCTGCTCATCGCTGACGACTTCCTCGATACCAACGAGTTCGGGCAGGAGGCCATGCTCACTCGCTACATGAACGCCGACGACGAGCGAGGCGCAGCATTTCGGCTCCTGAAAGGCTTGGCGGTTGACTACTACTACACGACGGAAGTCGGCCTTGTCGATGAACTCGGGTACAAGGGCGGCACTTATCTCGCCGACTACGAGGGCTGCACGCACCCAGAGCATCTGGAGGGCGAGTAATGGCGTACGAAGACGTTGACGTCGTCGTCATCGGCAGCGGCGCCGCTGGCGGCATGGCGGCATGGAACCTCGTTCGCAAGGGCGCCAAGGTCCTGATTCTCGAAGCCGGCGCGAAGTTCAACCGCGCGGACTTCTGGACGCACGTTCACCCGTGGGAAGCGCGCGAGCGCCGTCGCCGCGGCGAGAGTCCGCCCGACTTCTACGGCACGGCGGAACGCGAGAGCCCCTGGATCACGCCCGAGAGGCCGTTCAATCTCCGCCGCGTCTGGGGCGTCGGCGGCAAGACAAACGTTTGGGGGCGGGTCTCGCTGCGCTACTCCCCGCTCAACCTCACCGAGCCCGAGCGAGACGGCTGGGGCATTCCGTGGCCGCTCGCCTACGACGAGATCGCTCCGTACTACGACAACGTCGAGAAACTGATCGGCATCAACGGCGGGGACGACGAATCGAAGTATGTCCCTCGGTCCGAGCACTACCTCCCGCCCCCGAACCTACGTTGCGGCGAGGGGTTGATCCGCAAAGCCGTTCGCCGACTGGGCTACCCGGTGCTCCACGGACGCCGAGCGACGCTGACGCAAGCCCACAACGGTCGTCCCAAGTGCCACTTCTGCGGCAACTGCGGCTCGGGCTGCGACATCGGCGCCTTCTTCAACTCCGGCGACTACTTGCTGGCTGAAGCGCTCGAGACAGGCCGCCTGGAGATCGTCGAGAACGCGATCGTCTCGCGCATCATGGTGGACGATGAAGGCCTCGCCTCCGCCGTTCAGTACTTCGACCGCACGACGGGCGCCGAGAGGCAGGTTCCTGCCAAGCGCGTCGTGGTTGGGGCGTCCTGTGCCGACTCCACGCGCATCCTGCTGAACTCAAAGTCGCGGCAGCACCCAAACGGCATCGGCAACAGCTCCGACGTCATCGGCCGCTACTTATGCGAGCAAGTCATGGTGCACGTGCGCGGCATCGCCCCAGAGCTCATCGGGGCCAAGCCGATGAACGACGACGGCATCTCCGGCGGGCACCTTTACTTCCCGCGTTCCGACCAACAGAACCCCAACAACGACTTCTTGCGCGGCTTCGGCATACAGTGCTGGGACATCGGCGCCCAACCCTACGCCGGCTTCGCGAAAGACCTTCCTGGCTTCGGGCTCGACTTCAAGAAGAGCGTCAAGGACCGTTACCCCGCGTTCGTTCAGCTGCACCCGTTCGGCGAGACGTTGCCCTATCGGCGCAATCGCATCAGCGTCGACGAGTCGCAGACGGACCGCTTTGGCGTGCCCCTGATGAAGATTGACTACGACATCGGCGAGAACGAGCGCAAGATGATCGACCGCATGTACGACGTGGTCGAGGAAATCATGCACGAAGCGAAGATCGAACCGCTGCCTTATCGCCGCGGCGAGATCGATGCGCTAGGCTCCGCGATCCACGAGCACGGCACCTGCCGCATGGGATCCGATCCGAAGACCTCGGCGCTGACCCGCGACAACCAAATGCACGACGTCAAGAACGTCTTTGTCGTCGACGGCAGCGCCTTCCCAAGCGCCACGGAGAAGAACCCGACGCTGACGATCCTCGCCCTTGCATGGCGAGCGACCGACTACATGGCCGCGGAGATGCAGCAGGGGAATTTGTAGATCACGAAGTCCAGTTCTCGCGGAACTCTTGATAGAGCGTCAGGCCGCCGCAGGCGAAAATCGTCTGACCGGTGATGTAGCTTGCGTCTTCGGAGGCGAGAAAGGCAAACACCGCTGCGATCTCCTCCGGGGCGGCGACGCGCCCGACCGGTATCCGCCGCTCGACTGCCGCGCGCGCCTGCTGGTCGCCGATCCACGAGGCGTTCATCGGCGAGTCTACGGCCCCCGGCGCAACAGCGTTCACGCGGATGCCTTCGTGGGCGTATTCAAGTGCCAGCGTCCGAGTGAGGTTCTCGAGCCCTCCCTTGGAGATCGAGTAGCTAACGAAGCCAGGCTTGGGTATCGCCTGATGACAACTCGAGTTGTTGAGTACGACTCCCCCACCGCCACGCTCGAGAAAGTGAGCAATTGCGGCCCGCGCACAAAGGAACGCTCCGCGTAGGTTCACTTCGACGACTCGGTCGTAGTCGCTCATCGCGACCTCGTGACTCGGCGACTCAACCAGAATGCCGGCGTTGTTCACCAGCACATCCAGCCGACCGAAGCGCTCGATGACTCGGGCGACGGTCTCCGCGACTTGGGCTTCGTCAGCGACATCGCAGGGAACGGCAATCGCACCGTCCTCCGCCCCGCAGGCAGCCCGGCAAAGACCAACCGTCTCGTCCAACGCTTCGCCGGCTCGTATGTCGTTTACGGCGACACGGGCGCCTTCTTGCGCCAGACGTTGCGCGACGGCACGCCCGATGCCGCCTGCGGCCCCGGTGACCAACGCAACCTTATGGTGGAGTCTGTCTCCCATCGCGTGAAGTCTATCAATCGCTGAAGGTACGAATGAAACAGCCAGCGGCGGAAAACGGCGAGGCGAACCGCTAGAATCAGACCGGTGCCTCTACGACGAATACTGCTTGCCCTGTTTACGCTTGCCGCGACGCTGTCCGCCTCGGAGGTCAAGATTGCCTACGTCGGCCCCGACTTGCATCAGAGCTCAAGCGGTCGCGGCGCTCTGCAGGGGTTAGAGGAGGCGAAGCTGCAAGGCGGCTTTCTGGGCATCCGGTATTCGCTTGACGCCGCTGAAGCCACCGACCTGGCGACGCTGCGCGGCGCCGACGCGATTCTTGTCTCGGGCACGCCCGCTCGCGTCCAAGCCGTAGCAGAGTCGGTCGCCGAACAGGGCGTCCCCGTATTCAACGTGGCTGCCCGCCAGGACTGGTTGCGCGAAGCCTGTGCGCCGCACTTGCTGCATACGATGCCCAGCGATGCGATGGCCGCGGCCGGCGTCGCGCAGTGGAACCAGAACCACGACTCGGCGACCGTCGTCGCCCAGGCCTGGCACCCGGACTTCGTCAAGTTCGCCGCGCGAGACCTCAACAAACGGTTCGCCGAGACCTGGGACGTCCCGATGGACGACGAGGCTTGGGCCGGATGGGCAGCGGTGAGGATCATCGCCGATGCAGCCGCCAACCTCCCGGAGGCGAGCCTCTCCGAACGGTTGGCTTACATCCGCGAAGAGATGGAGTTCGACGGACAGAAGGGCGCGTATATGACGTTTCGCGCGACGGGACAGCTGCGTCAGCCGCTGCTGATCGTTGCCGACGGCGATCTCGCCGGCGAAGCCCCGGTGCGCGGAGTCGCGGCATCGGACGATCTGGACTCGCTGGCGCCGCTCGCTTGCTCGCAACAATAGGGATTGAGAGAACGACCATGAAGAACGCTGCGAAGATTCTTGTCCTCCTGCTGGGTTGCTCGTTGTCGCTCATCGCGCGCGACCCGACCAATCGGCTCTTCGTAACCAATGAAGGGGACGACACCGTCTCAGTGCTCGACGCCGCCACGGGCGAGTTGGTCAAGACGATCGAGATCGGCGGACGCCCGCGTGGCATCGGCTTCTCGCCCGACCGCACGCACGTCTACGTCGCACTCGGCGACGACAACGCCATCGGAGTCATCGACACCGACTCTTTGGCGATCGTCGATAAGCTGCCCGCGGGCTCTGACCCCGAGGCTTTCGCGGTCCATCCCGACGGCAACATCTACCTCTCAAACGAAGACGACGGCGAGGCCAGCGTCCTCAACCCGAGCACCGGCGAAATCCTTGCTCAAATCCGTGTCGGCATCGAGCCCGAGGGCGTCGCCATTGGCCCGGGCGGCGACCGCGTCTACGTGACCAGCGAATCGACGAGTATGGTCCACGTCATCTCCGTTCCGGAGCACGAAGTCGTCGCGAACATCCTCGTCGGCGCACGGCCGCGTGAGATCGCGTTCTCAGAAGACGGCAAGTTCGGTTATGTCACCTGCGAGGTCGGCGGCGAAGTCGTCAAGTGGGAGCTCGCCACCAACCAGATCGTCGAGCGCAAGAAGCTACGCCGTGAGATCCGCCTCGTGAAACCCAAGGGTATCCGCCGCGGGCCGGACGGAGACGCGTTCTACATCGCCACCGGCCGCGGGGACGTCGTCGCAATTCTCGATGCAGAAACCCTCGAACTCGAGGGGACTATCCCGGTCGGCCGCCGCGTCTGGGGCATGGCCTTCTCGAACGACGGCAAGACGCTGTATGTGACGAATGGCCTCGATCATGACCTCTCGGTCATCGACGTAGCGGCGCAGAAAGAAGTTCGCCGCATCGACGTCGGCGAAATGCCCTGGGGCGTGATCCTCGACGACTAATGACAAGAATTCTCATGCGATCGTTCCTTGTGCTGCCGCTTTTGTTCGCCGCCGCTGCGTCCGCGCAGGTGACTCCGGAAGAAGCCATCGGGTGGCAGCTGTTCTTCGACAAGAACCTCTCCGGACCGCGCAACTTCTCGTGCGCCACCTGCCACGTTCCCGACAAGGGTTATGAAGGCGGGGAAGCCCTCAGCAAGGGCGCCCATGACGATGTACTGGGCCGCAATACCCCGACCGTGATTAACTTGGCCGAGGCGGAGTTCTTCTTCTGGGACGGCCGCGCTGCAACGCTCGCCGAACAGGCCGAGGGCCCCATCACCAATCCCCAAGAGATGGACCTGGCCATGGAGGAAGCCACGGAGCGCGTCCGCGGCGAAGCCCTCTATCGCAAAGCGTTCGAGAGGGCCGGGCTTGGCGAAATCGATGAAGAAGGCATCCTCGAAGCGATCGCGACCTTTGAGGCTTCGCTTGTCACAGGCCCCACCGCGTTTGATGCCTGGATCAACGGCGACCGCAACGCCTTTACGGAACAAGAAGAACGTGGTCGCGTCGTCTTCTTCACCAAGGGCGACTGCGCGCTTTGCCACAACGGCGCCAACTTCTCCGACGACGACTTCCACAACATCGGCACCGGCACAGCCGAAGACCGCGGCCGCTACGAGATCGAGGAAGACGAGTACTACCTGGGCGCATTCAAGACCCCGGCGCTGCGCAACTGGAAGACCCGCGAGCCCTTCATGCACGACGGCCGGTTCGCAACGCTGCGTGATGTGATCGAGCACTATGTGAACCCGGAGCCGAACGATATCGGCGTCTCGGAGATCGACCCCATCTCGCTCACCGAGCAAGACGTCGACGACCTCGTCGCCTTCCTCGAAACCCTCAACGGTACGTGGCCCGATCTCGGTCCCTACGAGACCGCCTGGAACGAGTTAGTCGCCGAATGAGTCAGCCGGTCCTTGAAGCGACGAGGCTCGCCAAACGCTACCCCTCGGGCTCCGGGGTGCTGACGGTCTTCGAGAACGTCAGCTTTGAGCTCACCCAGGGCGAGAGCGTCGCCCTGGTCGGCGAGTCCGGCGCAGGTAAGTCAACGCTGCTGCACCTGCTTGCGGCACTCGACAGCCCATCGGAAGGGCGCATCCGATTCGGCGATCTCGTGGTCAACGAAGCCTCCGAGGCGCAGCTCGACGAATACCGGAACTCATCGGTCGGCTACGTCTGGCAAAGCTATCACCTGCTGCCGGAGTTCACCGCGCTCGAGAACGCCATCATGCCGCGGCTGATTGCCGGAGAAGACCGCGAGGCCGTCGCTGCGCAGGGTAAGAAGTGGCTCGAGCGGGTCGGGCTCGGCGATCGCACCACGCACCGCGCCGGCGAACTCTCCGGCGGAGAGCAGCAACGCGTTGCCGTTGCCCGAGCCCTCGTCGCCGAACCGAAGCTGCTGCTGGCAGACGAGCCAACCGGCAACCTCGACGACAAGACCAGCACCGGGATCATCGAACTCCTCTTCGACGTTCAGCGGAGCGAAGGGTTGACCATGGTCGTCGCGACCCACAATCTGCCGTTTGCCGAACGTTGCGACCGCATGTTCCGCATCGCCGGAGCAGCCCTAGCCGCCGCTTAAACGGGCTGGAGGGGTCCGCTATCCTGGAGTCGACTCTATGAAGCTCCTCTTTGTCGGAGATGTGATCGGACGTCCCGGGCGTCGGATCGTCCAGCACCGCCTGCAAGACCTAGTCTCCGCGGAAGAAGCGGAGTTGGTCATTCTCAACTGCGAGAACTCGGCGGCCGGTTTCGGCGTCACGCCGGATATCGCCGAGAGCTTCCTCGACCTCGGCGTCGACGTGCTCACCTCCGGCAACCACATCTGGGACAAGAAGCAAATCTTTGACTACTTCGCCCAGCAGCCGCGCCTTCTGCGTCCGGCCAACTACCCCGAAGCCCCCGGCACGGGCGTCTACGTCGGTTGCACGGGCCGCGGCACTCCATACGCCGTGCTCAACCTCCAGGGGCGGACGTATATGCCGGCCACCCACTGTCCGTTCCGTATGGCGGACGAGATCCTCGAGTCGATCGAAGACGACGTCAAGGTGCGCTTCGTCGACTTCCACGCCGAGGCGACCAGCGAGAAGCAGGCGATGGGATGGCACCTGGACGGCAAGGTCTCAGCGATAGTCGGCACCCACACGCATGTGCCGACGGCTGATTCTTGGGTGCTCCCGCAAGGGACCGCCTATCAGACGGACGTCGGCATGACAGGGCCGATTCACTCGGTTATCGGGATGGACGTGCGGGGTTCGGTCGGACGCTTCCTCAACGCCCGCCCGGCGCGATTTGAGCCAGCCAGCGGCCCGGTACGGATGAATGCCGTACTGATCGACGTCGACGAAAGAACCGGCAAGGCGCGCTCGATCGAACGCCGTACCGGGGACCTGGAGTAGCTCCTACTTCTCTTCGGCTGCCGCCGCAGCCGCCGCGGCCTCTTCCTCGAACCTCTTCTGCTCGGCTTCTTCTTCGGCCTTGCGCTGAGCGAGTTCGTCAGACGTCATCACTTCGCACATCACCGGCTGCACGAGCAGGGCGGGCGCGTCGCCGCCGGTCTGGATCATCAACCGGTACATGCCGCTTGCCGTATCGGCCGGGACTTTGAACGAGACGCCGTCGTCCGTGCGACCAAGCATCTCGACCTCGATATCTGTTGAGCCGACCGTCAAGAACAGCTTGTCGATCGCACCGATGTCGGAGCCAGCGGCGGTGAGTTCGTCGCCGGGGGATGCCGCCGTCGGTTCTACCGAAACCAATCGCGGCGCGGCGGACAGGACGACCGCCGCCAAGCAAGCCAGAAGGAAAACAGTTGCGGACCGCTTCATGACGGTCACCTCCTCTAGGGATTATTCCTTTGCCGCCCCGATCCTACGCCTGCAAGCCGTTGATTGCAACGTATTTCCCCCAATGCTCTGCGATACTGGACGATCCAACACCATGCTGCGCAAGAATCGAATCCGCCAGGTCCTCTCCGACGGAGGTGTCGCCCTCGGCCTGCTCCAGAACGGCGTACCGACCGTCGAGTTTCCGAAGATGGCTGCGGCCGCCGGCTTCGACTGGCTGTTCATCGACGGGGAACACGGGCCGTTCGACTCCGAGAGCATTCGCCGCCTGATCCGCGCCTGCCTCGAGACGCCAGTAACGCCGATCGTGCGCGTGCCCGATTTCCAGTACGACCTGGTCGCCCGCGCCCTCGACTCCGGGGCCGAGGGCATCATCTTTCCTCGAACCGAATCACCGGAAGGGTTGGCCGAGGCCGTGACGTGGACAAAGTTCCCGCCGGTCGGCGTGCGCGGTTTCGGCCTTGGCGCGCCGAGTATCGGCTACCAAGACGCGACGATGGACGAGTTGATCGCCCACAACAATGAGCAGAACCTTGTCATCGCGCAGATTGAGAGCGTCCCCGGCCTCGAGGTGGTCAACGAGATTGCCGCCGTCGACGGGCTCGACTGCCTCATCCTCGGCCCCGCAGACATGACCGTCTCGCTCGGCATCCCCGGCCAGTTCGACCACCCCAAGTTCCGGGACGCATTCGACAAAGTCATCCAGGCCTGCGAGGACAACAACATTTGGCCGGCAACGCACTTCGGTTCGCCCGAGTTGGTCGTCGATTCGATTAAGCGCGGCATGCGGATGTCGACCTGCGCCACTGACCTCAACTTGTTGTGGGACGCCGTCCAGTCGCTCAGCACGACCCTCCGCGACGGAATCGCCGACTAAAGAGCCCAGACTTCGTCAATCGTCCAATCGGGAACGCCGCCGGCTCGCGAGGCGACGAGCGAGCCGAGCCGGTTGGCGAAGTCGGTCGTCTTCGTCAACGGCCACCCGCAGATGAGCCCGTGGACGAACGCAGCACTGAAGGCGTCTCCGGCGCCCACTGCATCCTCCACCTTGGATGGATACCCGGGCGCAGCGAACTCCTCGCCTTCGAACCAGCCCAGACAGCCCTCCGAACCGAGCGTGACGCAAACGCCATCGAAGCCGTAGCGCGATGCGTAGTCCCTCGCGAACTGCTCGGGCGTCGTCGCTGGCTCGCCGAACAACCGTCGAATCTCGCGTGCCTCGTCCCGGTTCAGTTTGAGGACCCGCGCCCGCGGCAGTAGCTCGGCCAATAACTCGCGGTCGTAGCAGCTGGGACGCAGGTTCACGTCGTAGAACGTCGGACGCCCTTCGAGCAAATCGATGGCTCGCAACGTCACCCTGCGCGCGGCCTCTTCGAACGACAACAGCGTTCCGAAATAGGTCCACTCGGGCGGCTCTGCGAGCAGCACCTGTTCATCAAGCGTCACCGCATCGTATGCCGCCGGGCGGTGGATCTGATAGCTCGGCTGTCCGCCCTCATCCAGGGCGACGGTCACGTGCCCGGTTGGCAGGTCGCTTGTCTTGTGGATGAATTGCGTCGCGACCCCAAGCCGCTCGGCCCGCACCAGGGCACCCTCGCCGCGAGCGTCATCCCCGACCGCGCTCAACATCCCGGTCGGATGACCCAGCCGCGCGGCGTGCGCGGCGAAATTGAACGGCGCACCTCCGAGGCGTTCCTCGTCGCCAAAGACATCCCAAAGGATCTCCCCAA
>JABAHR010004414.1_pt2 | contig 11467 bp, 16 predicted proteins | sample 7062101 | NCBI WGS metagenome assembly JABAHR01 (sample SAMN14534553, study PRJNA622989) | marine sediment metagenome | biome: marine biome [ENVO:00000428]; feature: marine pelagic biome [ENVO:01000023]; material: deep marine sediment [ENVO:00002113] | place: India: Gulf of Kutch | collected...
ACCGCAGTGATGGCTGAAGCCGATGGCACGATGTCGCTGAAATTCCTGTTCTCGGTACCCGTGCTCAAGCTCTTCCTTTTCTTCGTGCTGACGTCGGCAACGATGAACGGTATGACGAGCTTCTCGGTGACGACGCTCGTGACGCTGTTCGACACGCCGCTCGTCGCGGCGAGCGCTGCGTTGACAGCTTTCTTGTTCGCAAGCTCCTTCGGCATCCTTGCCGGCGGGGTGCTCGCCGACATTACGAGCCGTCACGACGTCGTCGCGGCGTGGGCATTCGCCCTGACTGCCGTGATTATTGCGCTCGCGGGCTCCATGTCGTTACCAGGTGCGCTGCTCATCGGCCTCTTTGCGGTTGCAGGGCTGTCTCAGGGTGTCATTCGGCCTGCGCGCGACATGATGGTTCACGCAATTGCCCCAAAGGGTGCGACGGGGAGAATCTTCGGCTTCGTGACGACGGGTATCAACGTCGGTGGCGCGTTGACGCCGTTGGCGTTAGGCTGGCTCGTGGACCATGGGCTCGCGCGATGGGTATTCTGGCTCATCGCGCTGGGTATGGTTCTCGCGCTCGGCACGGTGCTGAGCGCCGGCACACACGTCAAGCAGGCTACGTCATGAAGTATTTTCATTGTCTCTTGATTGCCGTCGTGGCGGTTGCAAGCACAGTCCACGCACATCACAGCCCGGCGGCGTTCGATCGAAGTGCTGCGATCAGCATTCGTGGTGAGGTGACCGGCTACGAGTGGAAGAACCCCCACGTGTATATCTTCGTCGAGGGCACGGACGCCGCGGGCCGCGCCGGCGAGTGGCTCGTCGAAGGGGATCCTACGCCGCTGATGACTCGCAGCGGTTGGACGGCGACGACGTTGGCGCCTGGCGACGCCGTCAGTCTGCGTATGTTTCCGGATCGGGACTCGAGCAAGCTGCACGGCTTGCTGCAGACGTTGACGACGCCGGCTGGGGTCACGTTGGGCATGCGTACCGGCTCACCCGTGCAGCGTGTTGTCGCGAGCGACATCTCCGGCCTCTGGGACGGATTGCCGAACTTCATTCCACCGCGGGTAGATCTACCCAGGAACCCGGAGCCCGGCTACACGCAGGCGGCCATCGAGGCGCGGGCCGAGTACACGCAAGAGCAGTATCCGCCGGCGCACTGCGTTGCGTTTGCCACGCCCACATTAGTGCAGTTGCCCTATCTGTATCAGATCGAGATTCTCGAGGATCGCGTGCTGATGCGCAGCGAGTTCTATTCGGTCGAGCGCACGATCTATACGGACGGACGCGAGCATCCGACTGAAGGGCCGCGAACGCTTCAGGGGCACTCGATCGGTCATTGGGAAGGGACAACGCTCGTCGTCGATACTCGACTTTATGCCGACAGTCGTCTGGCGCAGGCGCACGGGCCCGGTATACCTTCAGGCGAGCAAAAACACACGATCGAGCGGTTCGTGCTCAGCGAGGACGGCACGGAGCTCGCTGTAGAAGTCTACGTCGAGGATCCGGAATATTTTTCCGGGTCGTATACGGATACGTCGACGTGGGCCTATGCAGCCGAACGTCAGTTTGAGCCGTTCGGCTGCGATCCGGAAAACGCGACGTTCTATATGATCGAGTAGCCGTGCCCGCGCGCTGCTGGCAAGCTCGTTCAACGCTAAGATGAAGAAAAGGGGCCGCCATGAGGCGGCCCCGGATTCTAGCGCTCATCGTCCGGGACGTGCCCGGCTATGAGCGTTTAACGGTTACGGTCGTAGTTGCCGACGTCGGCGTAGCCCGTGCCGCTGCAACCGGTCTCGCCGTAACGTTGCCATTTCTGCACGCGCTGGCCGGTATCGACCTCACCCGAATAGATGTTGCCGTCGGAGTCGACGCCCAGTGCGTGAATCCAATGGAACTCACCGACTTGCCGACCGGCGCGACCGATGCGGTCGAGCTCGGTCATGCTCTCGCGATCGATGATGTAGAGCGTACCGTTGGCGAGATCGCCGACGTAGAGACAAGACTGCTCGGGATCCGTCGAGAACTCCGCCGCGACGGCCGTGCCGTTCGCATAGCTTTGCGGCGCGACGAACAGCTCTTGGACGAAACCGCACTGGCCTTCTTCGGCATTGGGATTCGCACATGCGCCACCGGCCACGTTCGTGTCGAAGACCTGAATGCGGTTGTTGCCGCGGTCGCAGGCGTAGAGCATCCCGTCGTCGGCGACGATTGCGCAGTGCATCGGGCTGCGGAAGAACATCGGCTTCATGTTGCCCATCTGATAGTCGCCTGCCCAAGGACCGGTGTTATACGGGTCGATATCCGTGCCCGCGGGATCGTCGACGGGGTTCTGGCCGTAGGCGCCGAAGTGGCCGACGTATTGGCCGGTCTCGGCATCGGCGACGAGAATGCGGCGGTTGCCATAGCCGTCGGCGACGTAGAGCCGGTTCGTGTTTGCGTCGACCATGAAGTCGGCGACGAGATAAGGCTGCGGTGTGCCGTTCGGACCCTGGTCGATATTCTCGCTGTCGGGGCCTTCCATGCCGGCATGGCCCATCTGCCAGACGAACTCGCCTTCGGCCGTGAACTTCAGAATATGCGAGTCGTCACCGAACGTCGCCGCCCAGGGGAACTGACCCGTGAAGTTCGTACCGTTACCCGACAGGTAGACAAAATCGTTGTGGTCGACATAGATGCCGTGCTCGCGGCCCGGCCAGTAACAGCCGTCTTCCTCGACACAGTTGTTCTCGAGAAAGCCCTCGTCCTGAGGTCCGCCCCACGCGGCAAGCAGGTTGCCCGCACGGTCGAATTTCAGAACGGACGGTGCGGCTACACAGCAGCCGGCGCTCTGATCGAGAAACGGCCGCGGGTTGCCGAGGCCATCGACGGGGTTGCCGTCCGCATCGGTTCCGGCGATGCCTTCGCCGGCCGCTGCGCTGCGCTCTAACGAGCGCGGCCGGTGGAAGACCCAGATGTTGTCGTTGTGATCGACCGTAAGACCGCCGACCTGGCCGATACGCCAGTTGTTCGGTAGCGGCTTCGGCCAGCTCGGATCGACGATGAAGCTCGGAGCCGAGGCGCCTTCGGGGACGCGCGACGCCGTGCGTTCGGCAATCTGTGCGATGGCCTCGCTCGAGAGCAACGGCTCGGGCTCATTCGAAGCCATCGGTGCCGGAGCAGGCGCGGGCATGGGTGCCGCTTCGGTCATGGCGCCCTCATCCGGCGCGGAGCAGGCAGAGATTCCCAAAAGGACCGCCGCCAGAGTCGCGAATACGAGAGTCGTTCTAGTTGTCATGATTCCCCCCAAGGTTCCTCGTATGTCCGAGAAGATAACCGCAAGCTTAGCGGCTCGGCCGGCTGATCGGTAGCCTTCGCCTTAATATAGGCCGAGTTAGAACGTGTATAGGGACCCTCACTGCCAGGCCGAGTAGATCGGCTTTGCCACTAGAAAGTCCGGATTGGCGCCTTCGCGCGGCACGAACTTCTGCGCGCGGCCGTTGGCCACTTCGGCGATGTAGAGGTTGCCCTCTTGATCGACGCTGACGCCGTGCGCGTTCCAAAGACCGCCGGGCCACGCGCCCTGGCTGCCCCAGGCATAGAGCAGATGCCCTTCGAGATCATACTTGAGGACCTTCCATGTGCGGTCATCGACGGCCCAGAGGTTGCGATCCTCGCCGATGTAGAGAAATTGCGTGTTGGCTTGCGGCCCCATGGGCCATTCGTCGAGATAGCTGCCGTTCTCGTCGAACACCTGGATGCGGTCGTTGGCGCGGTCGCTGACGAAGACGCGCCGCGAGTCGGGCTCCACAGCGATCCCGTGCACGGTGTTGAAGTAACCCGGGCGTGTTTCGGGCGGCGTGCCGGGCTCACCCCAATCCATGAGGAAATTGCCATCGGCGTCGAACTTGGCAACGCGCGTGCCGTAGTAGCCGTCTGAGACGAATAGCGTCGAGTCCGGCAACCAGGCGAGGAACGTCGGGCGATTGAAGTGTGTGCCATCGGCGCCGGGAACACCCGGCGTGCCGAGCGTCTGCACGAGCTCGTTGCCGTCGTTGGAAAACTTGAAGACGGCGTGGCTGTGATCGTCGACGATCCAGACGTGTTTTTCGGGGTCGTAGGGATTGATATAGACGGCGTGCGGGCGGCGGAAGATGCCGTCCCACTGCGTCCACTCCTCGATGATCGTGCCTTCGCGGTTGACGACGACGACCGTGTGCTCCCAGCGCGCGTCGATGCCGAGTCGTCCCTGCCACGCCGCGGTCGGCTGGCCTGGATCGGCGCCGGGCGCGCCGGACCCGGGCAAGCTCGAGGCGGGGCCGTTCGATGCGTTTCGCAGCGGCGCCTCGCCGAGCGGGAAGCTCAAGCTCGGCCCGAACTCCGGAAGCGGACGCGCTTCAGGCGGCTCCACGACGGGCAGCTCGCCGCGCTGGATGATGAACACGCGATCGGGGCTCTCGGCGAAGATGCCTTGCACGGCACCCCAGGACCAGCCTTCATGTCCCGGTAGATCGCTCAACGGCTGTGGCCAGTCGGGCACGACGTCGTACGGTCCCGTGAAGTCCTGCCCGCCTTTCGCACCGGCCACAGCGGCGAAGCCGGCACCCGGCAACGCTTGTGTGACGACGGCCCCGGGTAAGGTCGAGCCACTGATGCGCCCGAGCAGGAACACGATAGCCAACGTCAGAAACGTAAAGCCGATGATGATCAGACGTCCGCCCATGAATCTCTCCGATTTCGTTCTTATCGATATATCGACGGCAGGTTCTCGCGGCTGCCGGGTCGGGAGCGTAGACCGTAGCAGGAGCCGCCTGGTTTTGCAGCTAGCGCGACGGTGACGATTACTTCTCGTAATTCCAGGCTAAGAGTCGGTTCTTCGAAGTCGTTTCTTCGACCCCAATCTTTTGGCATGCTGGCGTCAACGCCGTTAGCCCACTAACCGGGTGGCTTAGAGCACCAGGTGACACTTGCACACATACCGTTATGCTGCCTATGGCTCCAACCTACACCCCGTCCGTCTGCGGAAGCGGGTGCCGTCGGCAAAGCTACTAGGAGCGACGTATATCGACGGTTATGAGCTCAGATTCAACAAGGTCAGCTCGAAAGACGGCTCCGCGAAATGCAACATCGTTCCGAACGAGAACAGGGTTTACCTGGCGATCTTTGAGATTCTAGAGGCGGAGCGCACTATTCTGGACCGACTGGAAGGGCTGGGATCCGGTTATAACAGCACTGATCTCGACGTTGATGGATTCGGGACCTGTGCAAGTTATGTTGCGGATCGTGGCGCTATCGACGAATTCCTTCCTCCGTTGGATTGGTATAAAGAAATGGTGTTTCTCGGAGGTGTCGCCAACCAGTTTCCGGAGTTCTACATCAGAGACATCGAGGCTGTTGCTACGACGGTAGATTCGAATAAGAAGAGAGCCCGCGAACAATGGAAGATCGTTGAGGAGTTGCGACTCACCATCTAGGACGTTGCTGCAACCGATACGCCAACCCGTTAAGCGCCGTCCGGGCGCAAGTCGCGCGCCTACGCCGCGCGCCGACGATTGCGGACGTTAGGTTGCACGATGGAGGGTGGCGCGCTGTATCATCTCGTGGCCGATGTCGTTCTGTTCGTTCACGTTCTCTTCGTAGCATTCGTCGTCGTTGGTCAAGTCCTGATCCTCGTAGGTCGACTGTTCTCTTGGGTGTGGATACGTAACCCATGGTTTCGCTGGGCGCACCTCATGGCCATTGGTATCGTGGTCATCCAATCCTGGCGTGGCGTGATCTGTCCACTCACAACCTTGGAGATGGCTCTTCGCGAGAGGGCAGGTGACGCCGTCTATTCCGGCGCCTTTTTATCCCATTGGCTGGAATCGATCTTGTACTATCGGGCACCGGAGTGGGTCTTTGCCGTGACCTACACGTTGTTCGGAGCGCTTGTCGTCGCCAGTTGGTACTGGATACGGCCGCGGAATTTCGATAGGCGTAAGCTCCACCAAGGACCCGATGCGAGGGCTTAACATCTTGACCCGAGCTCAAATCCGATGTGACTGCGCAGCTATCAAGGTTTCCTTGACGTGAAACGTAGCCAGAACATGGATCGAAAACCAGTCAGTTTGTGGCGCTGGCTTTCGGTGATCATTGGCGCGAACGTGCTTCTCGTCGTAGTCGGGTTCCTGGTTCCCGCAGGTGACGATCAGATCAACATTGCGGCAGTCCAGTACCTACTTCGTTCGGAAGGATTGTTCGAGCAGCGCCGACGACGGACCGTAGCGTACGTTCGCACTGAAGAAGCCGTGTCGCCGGAAGCGCGCGAATCTCTCGAAGCCTACGCGTCATACGGGTATGTCGACCTTCGCTGGTTGGGCGATGGGGCGCGGATGGCGCTGGAGGCCGAGAGAAATCTCTACGACGGCGGCTACATTTTTTCGCTCAGCGCGCCGACTCACGGTGTGATTTTCTCGAGTATCGACGCCGAGACATCCGTAAGCGCCGGAAGCGAAAGTTCTCGGCTCGTTTTCTATCACTGGATGGGCGTCAGTGAGATCTGGCAGGAGCGAGAGGAACTATGAAGCTGACGGCGTCAACTAACGAGTACATATGCGAATTCGCTCAGAAGCTCCCGAGGACCTCGAAGCAATACGCGCCCTGAACGAAGCCGCATTCGGAAGAAGGGCCGAGGCTGATCTCGTCGACGCGCTGCGAGAGACAGCGGAGCCGTTCATCTCGTTCGTGGCCGACGTTGACGGTGCGGTTGTAGGACACATTGCGTTCTCGCCCGTGTCGCTCGCTCCGGAGACTGATCTCATGCTCATGGGGCTGGGCCCGGTTGGCGTGTTGCCTCAATATCAACGTCAGGGCGTCGGGTCTGCGCTGATCGTCGAGGGTCTGCAGCATTGCGCGGCGTTGGGTTGCGATGCCGTCGTGGTCCTCGGCGATCCGGCCTATTACCCACGGTTTGGCTTCGCAACGGCCTCCAAGTACGGGATCAACTCGCAATACGACGTGCCCGATGAGGTCTTCATGCTCGTCGAGCTACGCCAAGATTGTTTGCGAGGTGTATCCGGAACGGTAAGCTACGACGAGGCTTTCGATAACGTGTAGTCGATGCGGGGTACCGGTACCGCTGACGTAGGGAGAACGCGCGATGTCGACTGACAGGGCTCGAATCGTCGCTCCTCCGCCGCTGATCTACCTGGGCATGCTTGGCCTCGGCTTGCTGCTCGAATGGGTCTGGCCCACGGGCTTGTCGAATCGGCCGCTGGCTTTGGCGGCAGGCGCAGCATTCCTACTCCTCGGCGTCGCCGGTCTCTTCGCCGCCATCCGCACGATGCTGCGTGCGCAGACTACGATCAATCCCTACAAAAGCACGACAGCGATCGTGAGCGACGGCGTTTTCGGCTTCTCGAGAAATCCGATTTACGTATCCGACACCATTCTGTATATCGGTCTCGGCCTCATTCTGGACACGTGGTGGGCGCTGATATTTACTCCAATCGTCATCTGGATAATGAGTACAGGCGTAATCGCTCGTGAAGAGGCCTATCTTGAAAAAAAATTCGGTAACGACTATTTAGAATACAAGCGAAAGGTTCGTCGATGGTTTTAACGAGTTGCTGATGCATTCAATACTAAAACCCCTGATTCCGTTGGCTGCGGCGGCTGTCGTAGCTGCATACCTCCTCGTCGATACGCGTTTCGGTGTTTTCCTACTCTTGGACGTCGTCGGCGCGATCGGTGAACAGGAACCGGACTACGACGCTCGCAACGGGCCGCTCGACGTATCCGCTCAGCTCGAGCCCATCTTAGCGATTGCGCTGCCGGAGGACATCGAGCAGCCGTCCGGGATACAGCATCGGGGAGATCGCGTTTACATCTCGACCGACCAAGCCGAGTTGTTCGTTCTCGACGGCGAGCTCAAGGCATGGACGGAGCGAGCGGAGCTCATTGGCGGACTCCTGCTGCTCAAACAAGGCGCGCTCGAAGGCATCGAGGTCATCGACGACACGCTATTGGCCATCGGCGAGTTCGGCGCCATTCCGGTTTGGGAACGGGACGATGGTGGTTGGCAACGGCGTGCCGATGAGCCCTTCCTCGAGGCGCTCCCGGAGGACGAGTACTCGGGTATTACCCTATTCCAGGGTCAGCGGTATGCGGCTTCCGAAGAAAGTCCCGTTATCGTGAACTTGGATACGGGCGTCGTGCATGAGCTCGACTTCGGATCGTTCCTCAAGGCCGGCCAGGAGGTATCCTCGCTGATGTTCTCCGGTCTCGCTTCGGAAGCGGGTCGGTTGTTCGTGCTGACTGAGAGTTACTCGAGCATATTGGTCGTCGATCCGAACGATTTCAGCGTGCTGGCTGTTTATGCGATCGAGCCGGGCCCGGTCCAAGATATGGCCGTAAGAGACGGGCGCGCCTATGTCGTCGTCGATCACAATCTCGACGAGCCACGGCCGCCGCTCTACGTTTATGATCTTTCGATGGTGCCGACTGCATCCGTGAACTAACCTCGTAGGTGGTCGATGAATCTCGCCATGCCACTCAGATTCTCGCGCCGTTGGTGGCTCGTCATCGGAATCGCCACGCTCGTTATCGGCGTGGCCGCGTATTTCGTGCTGCGGAACTGGACCGCGCTCGCGCTGGAGCAGCTCATCCTTTACTGGCTGATCATCACTTTCGTCGGAGACGTCATCACGGCCATGTCGATGGAGGCTGTCGCGCCAACGCGTGTGACGATCGGACCGGGAGATCGAAAGTTCGATGCCGACTATCCCTCCGAGCTCGCCGTCGTCGTTGGTTTCGACGAGGCGGGTCAGGGCCAGGTACGAATCAGGGGTGAAACTTGGAGAGCCAGACAGGCCGAGGATGACAACGTAACGCTCGAATCGGGGGCGGCGGTTAGAGTCGTCAATCGAGACGGTTTGACGCTGGTCGTCGCGGCCGTAGAGTGCCGGGTCTTCGGAGCGTGACGTGCGAGTAAGCGACTATGCTTTGGCGCCGGACGATCGACTGAACGCACACCGTTAACGAGGGAACTCGACAATGATCAGAAAAACCATCATCACGGCGTTGACGTTCCTCGCCGCGATCGCGCTCGCTCATGCGCAATCCTGGCAACCGCCTGCTGCGTCGGAACGCTGCCCGTCGCCGTGGGGGCACGGCGATGAACGCGGGCATGGAAATCTACAAGGTCCTGAGACCGTGCTGCGTGCGACGCAGCTCATTCGCACGGGCCGAGTCATCGAGCTCAGTCACGTCCTTCACGCGGATATTCCGATGAGCCCATGGCGCCAGTTCAGCGTTCAGACGTTGCGAAGTGGAACGCCTGCGGGTACGAACCAACGCAGCTCGAACGAGGAACTCATCATTTCGCAGCTCGCGCATGTCGGCACGCAGTTCGACGGCTTTGCCCATCAGAGCATCGGCGATGATTTTTACAATTGCTTCAAGCTCAGTGAGATTGCGACGCGCACGGGGTTCGCTCACTTAGGCATCGAGAATGTCGGTCCGATCATGACGCGCGGCATCTTGCTCGACATTGCAGCGCTCAAAGGCGTCGACATGCTGGGCGACACATACGAGATTACGGTCGAGGATCTCGAGCAAGCGCTCGACCGGCAGAATCTGGAGCTCGAGCGCGGCGACGCCGTCATCCTCCACACGGGCTGGGGCGAGCTATGGGGCGTGGACAATCGTCGTTATGCAGTTACGAACCCCGGCCTCGGAGTCGCGGCGGCCGAATGGCTCGCGACGCACGCGCCGATCCTCGTCGGTGCGGATACGTCACCCGTCGAGGTCAGGCCCAATCCCGATTCTGCGATCTCTCTGCCGATTCACCAGATCATGCTCGCCGTCAACGGCATCCATCTGTTAGAGAGCATGAAGCTCGACGAGCTTGCAGCTTCCGGTGTCGATGAGTTCGCGCTCATCGTTCAGCCGCTCAAGATTCAAGGTGCGACAGGATCTACCGTTGCGCCAATCGCTGCGTTCTGATCATGCAAGCCAAGCTCGCTCAATCCGACGCGGAGCTCGAGCGCATCGCTCCAGTACTGGTGCAGCTCAGGTTCCATTTCGACACGCAGAGTCTGCTCGAGCGGATCAAGGTGCAGCGAGAAGATGGGTACCAGGTTGCCTTCGTCGAATCAGACGATGGCGAGGTGCTTTGCGTTGCGGGCTTCGTGATCTCATACAAGCTCGCTTGGGGCAAGAACCTGTACGTCGACGATCTCGTTACGGACGAGAGCCGTCGGTCGACGGGCGCCGGTAGTTGCATGATCGATTTTCTCAAAGCCTACGCGCGCGAGCACGGTTGCGAGCAGCTGCATCTGGATTCTGGCGTGACGCGCTTCCGAGCGCACAAGTTCTATCTACGCGAGGGGTTCAGGATCTCGAGCCATCACCTGGCGATACTCGATCTCGATGCCGAGCAATGAGCGACGGCGGAATCGCGGGCGCTAGAAACCTGCCGTGCCGCGGCAACCGATGAGCTGGGCGAGCGCGGCCATCCGTCCGTCGGGATCTTCGACGAGACCTTCGTGGTAGTAGATCACGCGTAGACCGGTCGAGAGGCCCAGCAGCTCGTTCGGGCGTACGCGAAACTGGGCGCTGCTCGGCCCGACGACGTCGCGGTCGGTCAGCAGATGCTCCTCGCAAAGCAAGAACCCGCCGTCGGCGAGCTGGCCAATGAGCTCGGCAACGAGTGTTGGATGCACGTAACGAACGATGACGATGAGGTCGTAGTGATCGCCGGGCGGGTCCTCCGCCTCGAGATCCATCTCGATCCAATTGATGTGCACGCCGCGCTCGGTAGCGCTCGCACGCGCGCGGTCGAGCGCCACTGAGGAGATGTCGACCGCATCGACGGTGTAGCCATGCTCGGCGAGAAAGAGTGAATTGCGTCCGGCGCCGCAGGCAACGTCGAGCGCGCGGCCTCTCGGCAGCTCGTCGATCCAATCCGCCAGTAGCTGGGTCGGATGCGTGCGCGCCGCATAGGCACCGGACGCATAGCGCTCATCCCATTTCTCGCGGTCGATCTCGCTCATCGTTCTCTCACCGAGCGCCTATGCCATGTAGCGCCCGCCGCTGACGTGCACGACCTGTCCCGTCGTGTAGGTGTCGCGAGGTGAGGAGAAGGCAAGTACGACTCGCGCGACGTCCTCGACGCTGCCACGCGCGAACGCGTCATCGCCGTGCAAGTGCGCCTGCGGCTGGCCGGCTTTGCGCGTCGTCTCGATCATGCCGGGCACGATACAGTTTGCGCGAATGCGCCCCTGACCCTCGGCAGCGAGCGCGCGCGTGAGTCCTGCGATACCTGACTTCGCTGCGATGACGTGCGCACGGTCCTTGGCCGGACGATGCGCGCTCAAGCCGCCGATATTGACGATCGCGCCTTTGCGATCCTCGGGCAGACCCCGAAAGAGCTCACGGCAGGCGAGAAACGGGCCCGTCAACATGATCGCGAGAACGGAATCCCAGGTCTCTAGCGTGATATCGGCAAACGGCC
>JABAHR010012074.1_pt2 | contig 11460 bp, 14 predicted proteins | sample 7062101 | NCBI WGS metagenome assembly JABAHR01 (sample SAMN14534553, study PRJNA622989) | marine sediment metagenome | biome: marine biome [ENVO:00000428]; feature: marine pelagic biome [ENVO:01000023]; material: deep marine sediment [ENVO:00002113] | place: India: Gulf of Kutch | collected...
ACGTAACGCCTCAGTCAGGTTCAGTCCTTTATCGCTCCTGGTGACACGTACTATATCGACGTTACCCGATCGATATGGTGAAACAACTTTCTCCGCATGTGCAACATCAGTAACCAGAAATGTTTTTGCGTCTGAATCCTGTTGATAAACCGTTGCATGCGGCGACGTTGACAGAGAACTGTCGAAAACAATTCTCAAGGGATCCCTGCCGCCCTCCGGCAACCTCGTCGTCAACCTGGGGTTGTCAACATTGACCGTTCCCGAGCCAACAGCGATTGCATCAACGCGATTTCTTAACTCGTGAACCTTCTGGCGGCTCGCCTCACAGGAAATCCATTCAGCTTCACCACTCGCTGCCGATGTTTGGCCATCCAGAGTCATTGCCGCTTTATAAACAACATAAGGCAACCCTGTCGAAATATGTTTTGTAAACGGCTTGATCAATCGAAAACACTCATTGTCCAGCACCCCGGTGACAACCTTGATCCCGGCTGTGCGCAAAGCCTGAACCCCTTGTCCGGCGACCTTGGGGTTCGGATCTTGTGTTCCGACAAAAACAGTTTTTATCCCGGCGGCGATAATCGCATCCGTGCACGGGCCGGTCCTGCCATGATGACAACAGGGTTCAAGGGTGACATACAATTCTGCACCCTGCGATGAACCCTTTGCATCCTGCAAGGCAAATATTTCGGCGTGCGGTTGTCCGGCAGCCGGGTGATACCCCTGACCGACAACAACACCATTGCAGACCACGACAGCACCCACCGGAGGATTGGGCGCAGTCCTGCCCTGTCCTTTCAAGGCAAGCTCCAACGCTTGATACATGAATTGTTCAGAATGGGTCGTCATGACGGCTCGCAATGCGTCACCGATCAACGGGAAGTGCTACTCATCGGCGCCCTTGGCCAGGATATCCTTTAACTCGGACATGAACTCATTGATATCACGAAACTGCCTGTAAACTGAGGCGAAACGGACATAAGCCACCTCATCCAGGGATTGCAGCGCCTCCATGATCGCCTCACCGATGCGGCTGGCAGCGATTTCCTTTTCACCACTTTCCTGTAGTGAAAGCTCCATCTGATCTACAACTTTTTCGATGGTTGCAATAGAAACCGGTCTTTTCTCGCAGGCGCGCTGGATACCGGAAATTATTTTCTGACGGTCGAAGGTTTCACGTCGACCATCCTTCTTGATCACCAATGGCAAGCTTTCTTCAACCCGTTCATATGTTGTAAAGCGACGTTCACAATCAACACATTCACGACGTCTGCGGATATTGTTGCCTTCCTTGCCTAAACGGGAATCAACAACACGGGTATCATCATGGCTGCAGAAAGGACACTTCATCATCAGTCTCCGCTGTTTTGCTTCATGACATCATCGAACAAACAGGTCTCAATTTCAGCTTCTTCCAGCATTTCCATGGACAGTTTGTCAGCATAGCCCTTGAGATAAATCACCTTACTAATTCTGGCATTGATAAGCATTTTAGTACAGATAATACAGGGTGAATCTGTACAATACAGGACGGAACCTGAAATATTGACACCGTGACTGGCCGCCTGCAAAATCGCATTTTGTTCGGCATGCAGTCCACGGCAGAGTTCATGGCGTTCGCCGGAAGGCACATTCAACTGTTCACGCAGGCATCCGGTGACATCACAGTGAGTGATACCGCGAGGAGTCCCATTATATCCGGTCGCCAGGACCTGCTTGTCCTTTACCATTACAGCACCAACCTGGCGGCGCATACAGGTCGAACGCTTCGCCACCAGGCGGGTGATATCCATGAAATATTCGTCCCAGGACGGTCTTTCCATCTTTTCGAGCATCAATTTATACGAGTCTGTGTGCGTAAAGAGGAAATTGCTTACAGAGCTCCCTGATCTCACCACGTATCCTGGCCAGAACATCATCATTATCGATATTCTGTAATGCTTCATCAATCCATGCACCAATCTGGCGCATTTCATTCTCTTTCAGACCGCGGGTCGTGCTCGCAGGAGTACCAATGCGAATACCACTGGTTACAAACGGTGAGCGAGTATCGAATGGAACAGCATTCTTGTTGACAGTAACACCTGCCTTTTCAAGAGTCTCTTCGGCAACTTTTCCGGTCAGGTCGCTGCCGCTGAAATCAACCAGCATGAGGTGGTTGTCGGTACCACCAGAGACCAGGTTGTAGCCACGTGAAACCAGCTCTTCAGCAAGGGCCTGAGCATTCTTGACGACTTGCTGGGCATAAACCTTAAAGTCAGGCGCCAGAGCCTCTTTCAGAGCAACAGCCTTGGCGGCAATAACGTGCATCAATGGTCCACCCTGGATGCCGGGAAAGATATTGCTGTTAAGCTTCTTGCCGAACTCTTCCTGGCAAAGGATCATTCCACCGCGGGGGCCACGCAATGTTTTGTGAGTCGTTGTCGTCACATACTCGGCATGGGGTACCGGCGTCGGATGAACACCAGCCGCAACCAGGCCGGCGATATGTGCCATGTCGACCATCACCGGCGCGTCGACCATGTCGGCGATACGACGGAAGGCTTCAAAGTCAAGAGTCCGCGGATAGGCACTGGCACCGACCACAATCAGCTTCGGTTTATGTTCTTTGGCTAACTGCTCAACTTCATCATAGTCGATCGTGCCTGTCTCCTTACGGATGCCGTAAGGGACAATATTGAAAAGCTTGCCGGAGAAGTTGACCGGTGAACCATGTGTCAGATGCCCACCATGAGCGAGGTTCATACCGAGAACCGTATCACCGGGCTTACATTCGGCAAAATAAACAGCCATATTGGCCTGCGATCCCGAATGCGCCTGGACATTGACATGCTCTGCACCGAAAAGCTCTTTGGCTCGATCAATGGCCAGCTGCTCGGCGATGTCAACATATTCACAACCACCGTAGTAGCGCTTCGCAGGATAGCCCTCTGCATATTTGTTGGTCAGGACCGAACCTTGAGCTGCCAGGACTTCTTCACTGACAAAGTTCTCAGAGGCAATAAACTCAAGGCTGTATTCCTGGCGTTCGGTTTCCTGGCGAATGGCAGCAGTGATTTCCGGATCAAATTGAGCAAGCTTGTCAAACATGGTTATCTCTTCCTCCAGATAATTCATCTATTGTGTCTAAATATAGAACGGGCAGGCGCTGGGCCTGCCCGTAGAGTGTTAATTAAATATCTCCGCTGCGAACAGCTGATTCGACTTTGGCGATCTTGTCAAGGCGCCGTTGATGACGGCCACCTTCATAGCTCGAATCAAGCCAGACATTCACCATCTTGATCGCCGACTCCTTATCAAGCACCCGACCTCCGAGAACAAGGATGTTGGCATCATTATGTTCTCTGGCCATCTGTGCCATGAACTCGTCTGTCGCCAGAGCCGCGCGCACACGCGGAAACTTATTGGCGACGATTGACATGCCGATGCCCGTTCCGCAGACCAGGATACCAAGATCAATTTTGCCACTCGAAACAGCTGCGGCAACCTTTTCGGCAAAATCAGGATAATCAACCGAATCGCCATTATCGGTGCCGTAATCGTCCACATCCATGCCGCGAGCCATTAAGGATGCTTTAACAGCGTCTTTCAACTCGAGACCACCATGATCACTGCCAATGGCTATCATGGTCCTAAACCTTGCGGAACAACAGCGTGGCGTTTGTTCCACCAAAGCCAAGCGAATTGGAAAGCACAACTTTTACGTCAGCCTTGCGTGCTTCGTTTGGAACGTAGTCTAGGTCACACTCGGGGTCCGGCTCAACATAGTTGATCGTCGGCGGGACAAAACCACGCTCAATTGCGAGAAGCGAGAAGACAGCTTCAATGCCTCCCGCAGCACCGAGCAGGTGACCGGTCATGCTCTTCGTTGAACTGATCATCAATTTCTTGGCATGATCACCAAAGACCGACTTGATCGCCAGAGTCTCATAAAGGTCATTAAACGGCGTCGACGTGCCGTGAGCATTAATATAATCAACATCCTCCGGGTTCAGTCCGGCTGTATCAAGAGCCATTTGCATACAACGTGCGGCCCCTTCACCGCCTGGGGCAGGTGCAGTCAGGTGATAAGCATCACCGGTCAAACCATAACCGGCCACTTCACCGTATATCCTGGCTCCACGCTTTTTCGCGGATTCATATTCCTCGAGGATAACAACGCCAGCACCCTCACCCATAACAAACCCGTCACGGTTTTTCTCAAACGGACGACTCGCGGCCTGGGGATCATCAATGCGTGTCGAAAGAGCCTTCATCACCGAAAAACCGCCTATGCCAAGTTTACAGATCGTTGATTCAGTGCCACCAGCAATCACTGCATCAGCATCATTACGCTGAATCATGCGAAAAGCATCGCCGATTGAGTGTGTACCCGTCGCACAGGCAGAGACTGGCGCCAGATTCGGACCCTTGGCTCCGCATTTAATAGAGATCTGCCCACCGGCCAGGTTGATAATAGTCATCGGGATAAAAAACGGACTGATCTTGCGATAGCCACTGTTAAGCATCGCTTCATGGTACTTTTCGATTGCTGGCAAGCCTCCCATACCGGACCCGACAACAACACCGACTCGCTCGGCATTATCGTCATTTATTTCCAGGCCGGAATCAGCCAATGCCATATCTGCAGCACCGAGAGCATAGTGGATAAAGATGTCCATCTTGCGGGCTTCTTTAGCACTGAAAAACTCGTCTGCCGAAAAATCCCTGACTTCTCCAGCAATATCGACAGGAAAATCAGAGGCATCGAACCGGGTTATTTTGTCAATTCCCGAGCGACCGTTTTCGAGGGCGTCCAGATTCTTATCTAGACCGGTTCCAAGAGGAGAAGTTATTCCAAGACCAGTAACAACAACTCTGCGCATGAGATTTATGTCCTCCCAACACAAAGCCAGTCCCCGGCAGTCAGAATAACTGCCGGGGAAGGATCTGTAATCTGCGACAGCGCGGTCATCGCGCTATCAATATTTTTAGGAATTTGCGCCGATATAATCGATGGCGTCCTGAACGGTCTGGATTTTTTCGGCATCTTCATCAGAGATTTCGATATCGAACTCTTCTTCCAGAGCCATAACCAGCTCAACAGTATCGAGAGAGTCAGCACCCAAATCATCCATAAAGGATGCTTCAGTCGTAACCTGCTCTTCGTCAACACCCAGCTGCTCTGCTACAATCTGCTTGATACGATCATTAATACTAGACATGTGTAGTTTCCTCCTTGCGTGGTTGCGATTCGATCATAGATCGTCTCATATTTTATTTCTTACGTTCAAGCCTTCTTCTTTACATATACATGCCGCCATTCACACCCAGCACCTGACCGGTGATATATGAAGCTTGGTCAGAGGCCAAAAAAATCACGGCATTAGCGACATCATCAGAGCCCCCCAAACGTCCCAGAGGAATCTGCTCTGTCATGGCTTCACGGGCCTTATCTGTCATATTATCAGTCATATCCGTCACGATAAAGCCTGGAGTTATCGCGTTTACTGTCACATTGCGACGAGCGAGCTCCCTGGCAACCGATTTTGTCAATCCCAACAGGCCGGCCTTACTGGCACAATAGTTGACCTGGCCCGCGTTACCCATTTCACCAACGACTGATGAAATATTGATAATCCGCCCGGATCTCTGCTTACTCATGACCTTGGCGACAGCACGAACACAAAGGAATGCCCCCTTGAGATTCGTGTCAAGCACAGCATCCCAGTCATCGGTCTTCATACGTAGCAATAATCCGTCACGCGTAATACCTGCATTATTAACAAGAATGTCTGCCTGACCAAAAGCTGCGACGCATTCTTCAACCAGTTTGTTTGCGTCAGACTCAAGGGCGACATCTCCTGCAACTGCAATCGCCTCACCACCTTGTGACTTAATTTCGGCAAGCAAAGTTTCCAATGCTTCTGCATTACGGGCTGACGCAACAACTTTAGCGCCTTGTGCAGCAAGTGCAAGAGCAATTGAGCGACCAATACCTCTCGAAGCACCTGTAACGATAGCAACCTTATCAGTCAACATGAAAAGACTCCTCCGACCCTAAACAGCTAATGCACTGATATCAGAGACATTCTGAAGATTTTGAATCGTACTGCCCTTGGCCATACGTTTCACCAGACCAGCCAGAACCTTTCCCGGTCCAATCTCAATATAACGCTCGACGCCCATCCCGACCATAGCGGCAACCGTCTCTTCCCAACGGACAGGAGCACTGACCTGTTCAACAAGAAGATCACAAACACGGGACGACTCCTGGTTGGGGGACGCCTCAACATTTGTGATCACCGGTATAGACATCTCGCCAACATTTACACCTGCAAGGACCTCGGCAAGGCGTTCGCCAGCGGGAACCATCAAACTGCAATGGAACGGAGCGCTAACCGGCAGCGGCATCGCCCTTTTTGCGCCATTTTCCTTGGCGAGCGTAATTGCCCGCTCAACCGCTTCCGTATGACCAGCGATGACGACCTGGCCGGCGCTGTTGAAATTGGCCGGAGACACGACCTGACCTTCTGCGGCATCTGCACAAATCTGGTTCAGGGTATCGAAATCAAGACCGAGAATCGCTGCCATTGCGCCGGTTCCCACGGGAACCGCTTCCTGCATGAATCTTCCACGTTGTCTGACGGTACGCACCGCATCAGCAAATCCAAGGGCACCGGCACAAACCAGAGCACTGTATTCTCCAAGGGAATGACCGGCAGCACACGCAGGTTTAATATCTGTCTCGGTCTCAAGGACACGCAACGCAGCGATGCTGGTCGTCAGTATTGCCGGTTGTGTATTTGCTGTCAACTTGAGATCTTCATCTGGACCGTTGAAGCAGAGTGACGCCAGATCTTCGCCGAGAGCGTCATTGGCTTCCTCGAAAGCCTCTTTTGCAACCGAGAAATTGTCGGCAAGATCCTTGCCCATCCCTGCATGTTGGGAGCCTTGTCCAGGAAATAAAAAAGCTATCATTTTAACTCATTACCTTAAGTGTCTTTTAGTTTACCAACGTACCAAAGCAGCTGCCCATGTAAATCCGCCACCGAAAGCATCGAGCAGAAGAATATCGCCTTGTTTGATGCGTCCGGCCCGATTCGCCTCATCCAAAGCAAGGGGGATCGTTGCACCTGACGTGTTGCCAAAACGGTCGACATTGATATAGCACTGGTCATCTCGCAAACCGATACGCTTCGCAGTAGCATCGAGAATCCGGATATTGGCTTGATGCGGGATGAAAAGATTAACATCATCAACAGAAAACTCATTGGCTTCTAGGGCAACTTTAGCAATATCAGACATCGAACGCACGGCAACCTTAAATACTTCGTTGCCTTGCATTTTCAATGTATTGGCCTTGTTGACCAGGTTTTCCTCCGTTGGTAATACTCTGGTCCCGAATCCCGGCTGATAAAGAAGCTCCAATTGGGAACCATCAGACCGGAGATGGGTGGACAGAACCCCACTATCACCTTCTTGTGCCTCTAAAACAACGGCTCCGGCGGCATCACCAAAAAGAACACACGTATTGCGATCTTCCCAGTCTATAATCCTTGAGAGGACCTCGGCACCTATCACCAACGCTTTTTTAGAACGTCCAGATTCGATACGATCGACAGCACAGGAGAGCGCAAAGAGAAAGCCACTACACGCTGCCGAGACATCGAACGCGCCAGCGTTTTTTGCGCCGAGATTGTCTTGCACAATACACGCAGTAGCCGGCCAAGGATAGTCGCCCGTAATTGTGCCAACGACTATATAATCAAGTTCTTCTGCCTTGACACTAGCCATTTCCAAGGCCCGTTGAGCAGCCTTGGTCGACAGGTCGGATGTGTTTTCGTTATCTGCGGCAATATGACGCTCACAAATGCCGGTCCGCGTTCTGATCCACTCATCACTGGTATCTATAAATTTTTCAATATCTGAATTGGTGAGTACTTTCTCCGGGGCATATGAACCTGTGCCTGTTATGCGTGCTCTGATCACGATTTAACTCCTTAAAAAAACTTTACTGCTGACTGGCAGCTTGCATTGCTGCCTCACTTGATTTTTCAGTATGGATTTCATCGAGATGAGCAATTAACTCCTTGTTAACCTGTCGCACCTCGTAATCATAAGCCATCTTGATTGCGTTCATAATAGCTCTGGGACTGGAACTGCCATGACAAATCATTGCTGTTCCCTGAATTCCAAGAAGCGGCGCCCCGCCGTATTCTGCATAATCAACTTTTTTGCGAAAAGCCTTGAGCGCTGGCTTGGCCAAAAGGTAGCCTACCTTGGACATAAACCTTGAGCTGAACTCTTTCTTCAGCATCAGACCGATTGCCTCAGCGAGCCCTTCTGAGACCTTGAGCACAACATTGCCGACGAAGCCATCACATACGATGACATCGGCATGACCGTTATAAATATCCCGACCTTCAATGTAGCCGACATAGTTTAACGCTGTTTTTTTGAGCTGCTTATTTGCTTCGCGAGTCAGTTCATTGCCTTTGGACTCTTCCTCGCCATTGGATAGCAGTCCTACACGTGGCGACTGTTTACCAAGCATCTGGGTTGAATAGATACTCCCCATCAGGGCAAATTGAACCAGGTGCGGCGGTTTACAGTCAACATTCCCACCGACATCTAGGATGATCGATTGATCCTTCAACGTCGGCACAACTGTCGCAATTGCAGGCCGATCAATCCCTGGGATTCTCTTCAGAATAAACATTCCGGCCGCCATTGTTGCGCCTGAGTTGCCGGTACTCACAACAGCATTGGCTCGACCGGCCTTGATAAGGTCAAAAGCAACCCGGATAGAAGAATCCTTCTTCTTGCGAACAGCATCAGAAGCGGAATCACGCATGCCGACAACTTCGCTGGCCTGTACAATGTCTATATCGAGACCTTGAATGTTGTGGTTTGCCAACTCAAGTTCTATGACAGGTTGTTGGCCAACCAGAACAACAGGGATTTGCCATTGCCTGGCGGCCATGACAGCACCGGCAACTTCATGTGCTGGAGCGCTATCTCCACCCATGACATCTACAGCAATTATTGGTCGACTATTCAAAATACAGTCGCCTACTCTTCAGTACTGAGGACTTCCTTGCCCTTATAGTAACCACACGAAGGACAGGCACGATGTGACTGCTTGGGTTCTTTGCATTGCGGGCAAAGAGAAATTCCGGGGGCTTTCAAACCATCATGGGAACGGCGCATGTCGCGCTTCGATTTAGAGGTTTTTTTCTTGGGTACTGCCATTTTTCATTCTCCTTGAATTACGGCTGTTATGCCGATCGATATTCTCAGGGCTGTAGCCCTTCTTTATTATTGTTTGACTTTAAAATCTTTCAGTGCTGCCAAACCCGCATGAAATTGAGGCTTCTCACAATCACACGTATTAAGATTCTGATTAACACCGCAGTTCGGACACAGTCCTTTACACGATGTGCTACACAAAAGCTGCTGAGGTAGCGACATAACAATTTCCTGCGCTAAATCCGGGCGAAGATCAATTTCCTGACCTGAATAAGTGATCAAACCAAGCTCTTCACTGCGAACTTCCAACTCTTCAGGCACCTCCTGGTTGTCATCTTCTCCTTTGTTGCTGTAACAAAGTGACAGATCAATCTCAAGAGAACTGGTAACAGGTGCCAGACACCTCGCACATGCCAACGTCACCACCGTCGAGAGGTGACCGCTCACGTTGATAACATCACCAGCCCAGGCTGCTTGCAGAGTCCCGCGAATATTCTCATCAAAAGAAACATTTCCCTGGCCTGAAAGTTCAGCAAGCATGGGAAAGGCTTCAGCTGATTCATCAACATCAACCTGGCGGGGTTGCCTCTTCAGCTTGTCGACCTGGATCAACACGACAATCTACCTCTGTTTGATTTTAGCAAGGCGCCAGTATAGGGAGCTTCCGGCTCCAGTCAAGCTGTTTTCATCCCCACCGGAAACCAAGTCCCTTGTATTAACGTATAAAGGACAATTTTGCAAGACTTTAGTGGCCTGTAATTGCAGCAACTTGCATTGAAATTCAAGCTGCGGTAGAAGGAGTCAACACAGTTTGGGAAAAGTTATAATATGACTCACAAAGTTGCTCATGACAGTATCCATTTGCTTTTGGAGATTATGCGCACCCTGAGATCGCCGCAGGGATGCCCTTGGGATGCAGAACAGACACCGGAGAGTCTTGCACCTTATATCATTGAGGAGGCATGCGAGCTTGTCGATGCAATAGAAAGCGGAGATCTTGAACAAATACAGGATGAACTTGGTGACCTGCTCCTCCAGGTCGTTTTCCAGGCCCAAATTTTTTCCGAGCGCGAACAGTTCGGCTTTGAAGACGNNCAGGCCCAGATCTTTTCCGAGCGCGAACAGTTCTGTTTTGAAGACGTCGCACAAGGGATTGCCGACAAACTTGTTCGCAGGCATCCACATGTTTTTGAAGACTTCAACAAGGAAACCGAGAGAGAAGAACTCGATAAACGCTGGGAAGAGATCAAGCAAAAGGAATCAACAAATATCAAAAGTTGCCTGGCAGACCATCTTCCCAGCAAGCTGCCAGCATTGCAACGAGCACAGAAGCTCATCTCGAAAGCTTACAAGACTGATATCAGAAATGAACTGCCCGGGTCCGAAGAGATCCTTTCAGAAATTAGCAAACACAGTATTGACGACAAAAGAGACAAAAATCTAGACGAAAGCTCTATCGGCCAACTTATTTTTCACCTGATTTTGCTAGCACATGATGTAGGAATTGACGCTGAAACCGCATTACGCAAAACAACCAAAAAGGTTCTGTTGCAATTGGACAAAAAATAACATACTAGGCATTGTACTTTAGTTTTTCATGATTATCCTACTTAGGTGGAAGAAACCAAAAAACCAAAAAATCGATGCGTTTCAAGCACCTTCATACCTTGTCCACAAAAGATGTGGACAAGGTGTTGAAAAGTATGTGCACAAGCTGACCCCAAAACCGCTTTATAACAACTTACACGATATGCACATTTTTTATGCACTATTTTTTTCTCTTTCAAAACAGATACTTAGAAATCATAAAACGGCATATCACAACATGTCTAATCTTTCAAGACTGTCATAAAAAACTATTAATTAAGCGAGGCCGTGTGTTTATAAAACTACTGATAATATTCGTTTTCGTACCGATATTAGAGCTTTACATTCTTATCGAAGCGGGCCAGACGATCGGGCTTGCAGCAACCCTGGCATTGATTATGTTGACAGGCATTGCTGGTGCATGGTTGGCACGAAGCCAAGGGTTGGAAATCATGCAAAAAATTCAACAGGAAACCGCTCAGGGGAAGATGCCCGCGGGGACTTTAATTGATGGTGCCCTGATTCTGGTTGGTGGACTTCTTTTATTGACTCCCGGTTTTTTTACTGATGCACTCGGCTTCAGTTTTCTGGTGCCACTAACTCGTGACCTATGGCGAAGAGGCCTCAGCCGTTGGCTGGAAA
>JABAHR010012619.1_pt2 | contig 11460 bp, 12 predicted proteins | sample 7062101 | NCBI WGS metagenome assembly JABAHR01 (sample SAMN14534553, study PRJNA622989) | marine sediment metagenome | biome: marine biome [ENVO:00000428]; feature: marine pelagic biome [ENVO:01000023]; material: deep marine sediment [ENVO:00002113] | place: India: Gulf of Kutch | collected...
GGCCGACCGTGTTCGCCGATGTCACGATGGACATGAGTATCGCCCGTGAGGAAATTTTCGGCCCGGTGCTGGCCATTCAGCGTTGGGATACTCTCCAGGACGCCATCACCCAGGCGAACGCCACCGACTACGGATTGACCGCCGCGCTGTGGACCAATGACCTCAAGGCTGCCCTTGCCGCAGCGGGACAGATCGAGGCGGGTTATGTCTGGATCAACGGCGTCGCCCAGCACTACGTGGGTACGCCGTTCGGGGGCTGGAAGGACAGCGGTCTTGGTGCTGAGGAGTGCCTGGACGAATTGTTAAGCTACAGTCGCAGCAAGGCTATTCACATGCTCCTGCCGGAGTAACGCCATTTGTGTCTAAATAGCATCACGGGCGAACGCGGCGCCGCGGGCCGACTGACGGCTGTCGCCGTGGCGCTGCTGTTGTGGGGGTTCCCTATGGACGGACCCCGAACCCAGATCCTCGACCGGCCGCCGGCAGACTGGGCTGACCGGGAACGCCTGAAGGCCGGGGAGATTCTCGTCCACATCGTGAAGACGGGCCGGTTTCAGGGCCACGTCCAGGCGGCAGTCGCCATCCCGGCCACTCCCCAAGTCATCTGGACGGTGGTGACTGATTGCGCCAGCGCACCCGAGTTTGTGCCGGGCGTTCTAACCTGTCAGCGCCTGGCGGTTGTGGAACCTGGCCGCGTCGAACTGTTTCGCCAGACGGTGAAATACAGCTGGTACATCCCCCGCCTGGAATACGATTTCCGGCTTGAGTATTTTCCCTATGAGCAGATGAACTTCCGCCGGGTGAGCGGCAGCCTGAAGCGACTGGACGGCAGCTGGTGGCTCGAGCCGCTGACGCCGGACAAAACGCTGGTATTCTACGACGTGGACCTGGACCCGGGGTTTCTGGTGCCCCAGTTCCTGGTGCGCAGAGCCCTCCGCAAAGACCTGCCCGCGGTGCTCGCTGCGTTGCGTGATCGCGTGACCAGTCGCTCCTGACACTCAGGTGCAATCTTTCCTCTACCGGGCTTTGCTGCGACGGTGATCACCGCCCGGCGCCGAATGCCCCGTTACGATGCGGATGTCCTGCGGCAGACCGCGTTCGCAGCTTAAGGCTGAACCGACTGGGCCGCGGTAAACACCAGCACGTGCTGCTGGGGCAGGAAAGCCTGGGTCGCCTCCCAACTAAGGCCCACGGCGTTCATCTCCCTGATGACCTGCGCTTGCGTCATCTTGTGCAGGGGCTTGATGGGCACTCGGGGATCCTCGCCGCGATATTCCACCAGCACAACCCGACCGCCGGGACGCAGGCTTTGCACAACGCCTGCCATCATCTCTCTGGGATGGGAGAACTCATGGTAGGCATCCACCATGAAAACCAGGTCCACCGCCCCGGCTGGCAGCCCCGGATCATCCACGCGGCCCTCAATCAGCACCACGTTATCAAGCGCCCGCTCCGCGGCGCGCCGGCCCAGCATCTTGAGCATCTGGGGCTGGATATCCACCGCCAGCACCCGGCTATCGGGCAGGCGCTCCGCCAGGGGCAGGGAGAAATAGCCCGTGCCGGCGCCAATGTCCGCAACGGTGCCTGGCCCCAGCGACACAAAAAAGTCCAGCAGCAAATCGGTGCGCTCTTCCCGCTCCCGGCTGCCGCGTTCCAGCCATCCGGCGCCCAGATGACCCATCACGTGGGAGATTTCCCGGCCCTCATAAAACTTGCCAATGCCGTCGCGGCTGGCCGGGCCAAAACTGTAACCTGTGCCTCGCTCCCCATCGGCGACTGCCTGGGGCGCGGGATTCCCGCAGGCGGCCAGCCCAAGCCCCAGCAGCAGGACGGCACTGATCATTTTCCGGGTCGCAGTCATGAGTCGATGGCCTCCCATTTCTTTCCGGCCTGGCAGCCGCCTACAATAAGGTTCGCTGGCGCCGCGCCCCTTGGATGTCCGCGGCCCGGGAAACGACAACCCCGCGGCATCATCCGCGGCAGGCGTAAACACACTGGCAAAGGCCATGGAAGGAGGTCCCATGACCCGCACAATCAGACTGACCGCGCTGCTGCTGGTGCTCTGCCCGGCCACGGCCAGTTGGGCCGCAGATCCCAGAGAACTCAGCTGGGATGAGTTGATTCCACCGGGCGCGATGGTCTGGCCTGAGGAGCAGGACATGAACAATCCCGACGCCTGGGCATCGCCGGTCCCTGGCGCCGTGGTGAAAGAACTGGACGGTCAGCAGGTGCGCATTCCCGGCTTCATCGTCCCGCTGGAGTCCGATGAAGGCGGGCTGCTGGCGGAATTCTTTCTGGTGCCCTACTTTGGCGCGTGCATACACGTTCCCCCGCCGCCGCCGAACCAGATTGTCTACGTGACCGTAGATCCGCCCTTCAATCTGGCGTCCATGTGGGAACCCTTCTGGATTGAAGGCGAGATGCGCACCAAGGGCCACACGACGGTGCTCGGGGCCACGGCCTACTCCCTGACCGCCAGCAAGATCGAGCCCTACGAATACTGATAGTCGGGACCTACGGGTCGCGAGCCATCAAGCTCGGAAAATCAAACAGCGTCGGGTCCGCCAGATGGGACGGTGTCACCTGGCGCAGGCTTCGCGCCAGACTTTCCATGCGCCCGGGATTGTCCCGTTCCCACTCGGCCAGCATGGCTTTGATGCGAACCCGCTGCAGGTTCTCCTGGGACCCACACAGATCGCAGGGGATGATCGGGAAACGACGGGCCCTCGCGTAGCGGGCAATGTCCCGCTCGGGGCAGAATGCCAGCGGTCGGATCACCACGTGGCGACCGTCATCGCTCACCAGCTTGGGTGGCATCGCCTTCAGTCGACCGCCGTGGAACATGTTTAGAAAAAGCGTTTCGACCATGTCGTCCCGGTGATGACCCAGGGCGATCTTGGTGACCCCTTCCTCGGCAGCGACGCGGTAAATAATGGCCCGGCGAAGCCTGGAACACAGACCGCAGAAGGTCTTACCCTCCGGGATCACCCGTTTCACAATGCTGTAGGTGTCCTCAGCGACGATGCGATAAGGCACGCCGAGAGATTCAAGGTATTCGGGCAAAACGTGGGCCGGGAAATTTGGCTGACGCTGATCCAGATTCATGGCCAGCAACTCGAAATCGATCGGGGCGCGACGCTTCAGGCTGATCAGCATGTCGAGCAGCGTGTAGGAGTCTTTCCCGCCTGACAGGCACACCATGACCCGATCGCCCGCTGCGATCATGCCGTAGGTTTCAATCGCCTTGCCCACCTGGCCGCGCAGACGGGCCGCCAGGCGTTTATGGGTTGCCGAGCGCGGGCGCCCGCGCACGGGAATGTCGGTGCTGATCGTGGCCATCGGAATCCTGGTTTGCAAAACCCGGGTCAGCGCGGATGTTGGCGCAGAACGCGGCGGCCCTCAAGGCAGAAGGGTCAGGGGTCAGCGTGGGGGATCGCCTTGAGAACCAGCACCGGGTCGAGGCGGACCTGGCCGAGGTTCATGCGCCAGTCCAGATGAGGCCCGGTCACCCGCCCCGTGGCGCCAACCCGGGCGATCGGGTCGCCGGCTCTCACCTCGGTGCCCGACTCCACCAGCAGCGCGCTCAGGTGCAAAAAGCTGGAGCTCAACCCGTAGCCGTGATCCAGAATTAATGTGCCCCCGGAGAAATACAGATCCGGCTCGGCCAACACCACCAGGCCCGGGGCCGGCGCGCGCACCAGGGTGCCGGTAGGAACACCCACGTCCACGCCGTAGTGGGGCTGCCGCGGCTCTCCATTAAGGATTCGCTGGGATCCGTAAACCCCGGTGATGGGACCCTCCACAGGCCACTGAAAGCCGGCCAGGAAATCGGGGCTGGCGCGCGCCCCGGCGCGGGCACGGGCGACCTTGACGCTCTCATCACGAATACGCTTCAGCACCTCCGGCGGTGGCGTCACCTGGGCAGGGGGCAGACCGTTGATGCGCTGAATTCTGAACTCCCGAGGGGCCACAGCGAGGCGAGATTGCCAGCGGGTGGCGCCGCCGGTTAACGTCACCTGGAGGTCGCTGGCGGGCCCCGCATCGCGGCCGAACCCCAGGAGAAAATGACCGGTGGGGGTAACGGGGACCGGCTTGCCGTCCAAGGTGATCCGGCTACCTGGCGGCGCGCGGCCCAGCACCAGCCCGCCCTGGGTGAACTCCCCGGAAAACTCAGGCGCGGGTTCGCTGCCCCACGCGGGCGCGGCAGCCGTGATGACCAATACCCACCACAGCCGGAAAATCCGGCTGGCGGCAAGATGGAACCGTATAATCCCGGGCACCAAGGACAAGGCCCTCTCGCGTGGACTGGTTGCAAGAATTTAACGCGTTTGTCGCATCTCTACATCCCGGCCTGGCCACGGCCGCGGCACTGGTGCTGCTTCTTGCCGCCGCCCTGGCCGCGGATCTCATCGTCAAAGGGCAGCTGATCAATCTGGTTCGGCGCATCGCCCGCCGCACCGCCCAAAGCTGGGATGACGACCTGCTTGCCAGCGGCGTTTTCAGCCGGCTTGCCCACGTCGTGCCGGCGCTGGTGATTTACTACGGCATCGGGCTGGTGCCCAATGTGCCCGCGGGCCTCGTCACGGTGATCGGCAATGTGGCGTTAGCCTATCTCGCCTTGATGGTGACCCTGACAGCGGGCGCGGCGCTGAGCGCTCTGTTGACCATCTACGAGCGCCGCCCTATTGCCCGGGACCGCCCTATCAAGGGCTTCGTCCAGGTCGCGAAGATCGCCGTCTATGTCGTGGGCGCACTGGTCATCACCGCTGCCCTGATCGACCGATCGCCGCTGCTGCTCTTGAGCGGCGTGGGCGCCATGACGGCGGTCCTGCTGCTGGTGTTCAAGGACACCATCCTGTCCCTCGTTGCCAGCGTGCAGCTCACCAGCCTGGACATGGTGCGGGTCGGTGACTGGATCGAAATGCCGCAATACAACGCTGACGGCGACGTGGTGGACGTGGCTCTGCACACCGTGCGGGTGCAGAACTGGGACAAGACCGTCACCACGATTCCGACCCACAAGCTGATCTCGGATTCGTTCCGCAACTGGCGCGCCATGAGTGAGTCAGGCGGGCGACGCATAAAACGCGCCCTGCACCTGGACGTAAGCTCCATCCGCTTTCTGACCCCTGCGGAAGTGGAACGCTTCAAAGGTTTTGCGTTGCTGGCCGACTATATCGAAGGCAAGGAGAAGGAACTGGCCGACTACAACGCCGGGCTGCCCGGGAAAACGGATGCGCAGGTGAATCTGCGTCGTCTGACCAACGTGGGCACGTTTCGCGCCTACGTGTTCAACTACTTGAAGCATCATCCCAAGGTGCACCAGCACATGACACTGCTGGTGCGCCAGCTGCAGCCCGGGCCCACGGGGTTACCCATCGAGGTCTATGCCTTCAGCAATGACACGGCATGGGCGGTCTATGAGGGCGTGCAGGCGGACATTTTCGATCACTTACTGGCCATCGTGCCCGAATTCGGACTGAGCGTATTTCAGCAGCCCTCTGGCCGGGATCTGCAGAATCTGACCCTGCCTCAGGCCGCCTCAGCGCAACAGAGCTCATCATGAAAAACGGTTTATACCTCGGGCTTTTGATCCTCTGCTTTCTGTTCAACCCCGCTCCGGGCAGCGCCCAGGACAGCGAACTGCCGACCGTGGCCATGATCGGCACGGGCAACGTGGGCAGGAGCCTGGGGCCGCGGCTGAGCGCCCTGGGCTACCCGATACTGTATGGCTCCCGCAGTCCTGGTGGCGCCGCGGTCGCTGAGTTGCTGACTGCCACCGGCTCCAGTGCGCGGGCGCTGATGCCGGCGGAAGCGGCAGCCCAGGCGGACGTCATTGTGCTGGCGGTTCCCCATGCCGCGGTGGAGGAACTGCTGGCGAGCTTCGGCGATCTGCGCGACAAAATCATCATTGACTGCATCAACGCGGTGCGTTTTCGCGGCCAGGATATCTCCCTGGTCACGCCGTCGATTGCCGCAACCATTGCCCGCCTGGCCCCCGGGGCGCACGTGATCAAAACGCTGAATACCACCAACGCGGCGAACATGCTCAACCCGCGCCATCCCCAGGGCGTCATTTCCATGCCCATCGCCGGCGACGATCCCGCCGCCAAGCAGACCGTCACCCGGCTACTGGAGGCGCTGGGATTTCACGTCGTCGACGTGGGCCCACTGAGCAACGCGGCACATCTGGAGGCCATGGGCGCGTTGTACATCCATATGAATGCGATCCAGGGGCAGCGCGGCAACTTCGAATACCGCATCCTGCAGACGGACTCAGAGTGAGCCAGCACTCCCGGCCTGCGCCGTGCCAATCAGGCCTTCCAGATCAGCCAGGACCTCCTTGGAGTGGGTCTCGGGGTTGACCTTGGCGTAGTGTTTGGCGACCGTGCCGTCCGGTGCGATGAGGAAGGTATGCCGTTTGGCCACTTTCATAGGGCCAAAGCTGCCCAGGACGCCGTAGGCCTCCGCCACCACCCGTTCCGCATCTGACAGCAGTGGAAACGGCAAGCTGTATTTGTCAGCAAACTCTTTCTGGCTCTTGACGTCGTCCAGACTGATACCCATGACGACGGCACCGGCGTCCTCGAACGCGAATATATTGTCGCGGAACGCGCAGGCTTCCGTGGTGCAACCCGGCGTATCCGCCTTGGGATAAAAGAACAGCACCAGCCATTTGCCCTGATAGCTGGCGAGCTCATGCCACTGGTTGTTCTGGTCTTGCAGCCGGAACGTAGGCGCAGTCTCGCCCGCCTGGGGTGAAGCGGCCGCGGCACTGAGCGCGACACCGCTGAGCAGCGCGACAGCTAGGAGTTTGAGCCTAAGCATCATGGTCATACCTCTCATGCTAGGAAGTTCAANNCCTTGGGCGCCGGCCACGCCGGAAAAATCTTAATCAGCTTTCCGGCAAAGGCTAGCAGATCGAACGGCGGTTCACATCATGGTACGAGCCTTCACCCAGCCGAGCGTACGGCTCGTCGCCGAGCGCGGCCCGTCATCTGCAGGAGTCCCGCAGACGGTGCGCCGAAGTTACCGGCCCGTTTCCAGCGCGGTCAGCCGATACTCGTTGCCGTTGCCAAAGTTGGCGTAGCGAACCAGGATCCGGTCCGCGCCCCAAAGCCAGACATCGTAACGACCGTCGTAGAAGCTGTAATGCTCCGCTTCAAAAGTGCCTGCGGGGACAGTGACCTTTTCCCGGCCGTGATAGTCGATGGCGTGTTCGAGCAACACGCCGATGCCCGGCACGGGCGGGTTGCCGATGGTCACGACGTTGTATAGCACGGCCTGCTGGGGTCCCGCCTTGGCGCGCTGATAGGGCCACACCTGCCAACCCTCGGTAATGACGGGATGCACGCGCAGGGAAAATCGCTCGGGCACGGTGAGGGTATGGGCAGCCTGCCCCCGCGGGCCTGCGACCGCGGCGTGCAACGCGTCGCCGTCAACCCGGTACCAGCCCGATCCACCGTAGACGCCGCCCCGCCAGAAGCTCACGAATCCGTCCAGGGGCCTGAAATCCTTGGCGACGCGGAGGATCACGTTGGTCTGATGGTCGCCGTCCGCCAGGCTGACGAAGGCCTGAAGCGTGCGGGTTGCATCGGGATGCACCGTCAACGTCCAGTCCTCGTGGCCGCGGATCTGATCGCTATCCAGCTTGCCGTACTCGTAACGGCCCTTAGCCCAGAACACGATAGCGGCGTTGGTGCCTTCCGCACCGGTCGCAGGACCGGCCTGCTGAGCCGGGCTGGACTGTGCGACGAAGATCAGGATGAAGGACGTAATGATGCCTGAAGCTTTGGATGGCACGATCGGCCCCGGGAAACCTTCTCGACGCCATTGTCACGCGCCCGCTGGACGGATTGCAACGATGGCCTCAGGGCTTCTGCTTCGATGCGCGACGGCAGGGTAGGCATCGCCCCGATGGCAAGGACTCATGCTGGTCTTCCCGCTGCTCGGCTGGCTGGGCACATCGGCCGGCGAGGCGTCTTTCAAGCTGTTTGCCCGCCGGCCCATGCCCTAGCTGCCAACGGGCAAAAACCAGACGCTGTCGAACGGGATCGCCGAGTCGCTGCGCGTGCCGCTGGGCTGGCTCGCCGAAGTGCTGGTCGTGCCGCATATCGCAGCGAGCCTGTGGCACTCTGTTAACCTGCGTGATGGTGTCCTCACGCGTATGGCGTTCGGTTCAGCCAACCTGGAGTCCAGCCAGTGATTAAGCACATTTGGGTATGGGTGCTGGCCGCGGCACTGCTGTCGTCGACATCCCTATTAGCGAGCGAGGACGATGGCTTCGTGTCCGCGTTCATCCGCCTGGCTATCGTCGTGTCGGATCTGGAGCGCTCTAACCTCTTCTACCAACAGGCGCTGGGCTACGAGGTGCGCTTCGATGGCGACATCACCCGGCCCGCGGTGCTGACGCAGATGGGGCTACCCGATGATCACCAGGTGCGCTTCGTGGTTTTGGCCAGCCCGGCGACACCTCCAGGCATTGACTGGCCTCCTGCGGCCATGATCGGCCTGTTGGGCGTCACTCCCCCGCTGCCCGTCATGCGTCGCCCCGGGGGTGCCGATCTGGCGGTGGGCGAAGGGATGTTGGCGGTTATGACGACGGACATGGATCGGGTGTATACCCGGCTCCAGCAGTTGAATGCCCGCATCCTGCTACCGCCCATGACCTCCCCGGATGGCAGCGAGCGGGAGCTGGTGTTCCACGACCCCGACGGTATTCGCATCCACGTTGTTGAACGGCGGCGCGACGCCCGATCAGATTAACACCGCCAAAAAAAGCGGCGGGCAAAGCCCGCCGCCGCTTCCCATCTGACAATGGGGTGGTTATTGCTGACCGAACCGGTACTCAAAGGTAGCGCCGATCTGGCGTCCTTTGGGGTAATGGACCTGGAAGGCACGGCGCAGGCCAAAGAACAGCGTATCGAAGTCGATAAAGCGGATGATGGAATCAACCGTATCGTCATCGGTCAGATTCTTAACGTACAGCGACAAACGCCAATTGTCCGCGGCAAGGCCACCCCGGAGGTTGACGATAGTGCTGGAGCCCGTCTCGGCCAGATTGAACACCTGGGCATAGCGGGTCGACTCATAGGTCACGTCACCACGCAGGAAAAACTCCCGACCACTCTGTAACGGTCGCGCGTAATCCAACGTCATCGCTGCCGTATGCTCGGGAGCGTTCGGTGTGATATTTCCAGCCGCATCGGCGGCCCCCGGGAACTGTATCTGATCACATCGGATGGGATCGGGCCCTTGGAACGCGCCCCATTCAGTATCACAGGCCTCCTGCAACTCCGCGTTGGTGTAGCCGTAGGTAAAGTTGAAAGTAAGCTCATCCGACAAGCGCGCCAGGACACCCAACTCAAGGCCGGTGACGTCCGTTTGGCCGACATTTTTTATCAGAGCAAGCGTATCTGGCAGGCCGTTGACATCCGTATAGGGCTCGGCCGTGGTGAGTTGCTGGTCCGCCCAGTCAATGAAAAACACGGCCGCCGTCAGATCCACTCGACCATCAGCAAAACTCCGTTTCGTGCCCAACTCATAGGTCCAGGCCTCTTCCTCGTCGACCTTAAGGAAACCGGCATCGGTCAGGCGTTCCTGCTCGTCTGGGGGCACGGAACGACCCAGTATCGACGTGTTGAAACCGCCGGGCTTGGTGCCCTTACCGACTGTCAGATAGACATTGGCATCGTCCGACTGCTTCCAAGTCAAGGACGCCCGAGGTGTGAAGCTATCGAAGGTCTCATTGAAACTCAGCCCGGCCGTATTGACGCTGCTGATCTCGTCCTCCGCCACGCGCCCCTCCAAGGTCGCGACCCACTGATCGCCCAGGTCGAACTCAATCTGGGCGAACACAGCCTGGTTGGAAACATCCGCCGTGGTCAGGTCGACGGGGTCCAGGCTCTCTTCGTCATAGAGATAGACCCCGGCAAGCCAGCGGATACTCGAATCGGCGGGTGATGCCACTCGCACTTCCTGGGACTTGTATTCCAGCACCTCGTTGATGGTGGCGGTGCGACCTCGCCAGAGGAAAAACTCGTTGGTCTCCCAGGCAAAATCCACCAACCAGTCCTCGTCTTCCTTGCCGTAGCCCGTCAGTGAGGTAATCGTGTAGTCGTTGACATCCCACTCCAACTCCAGGTTTCCGCGGATGGTTTCCCGCTCAATGCCGTACGGATTGGCAGGATCCAGTTCCAGGTCTACAACGTCGCTGCCGGGAATCTCGCCGCAGTAATAGCCACGGAAATTGGTCAGGAAGCAGTTCAGGTCCGGCGAATCGATGCCGATGTGGTTGACGGGGTGGCCATCGTCGTCCTGGAAATAGGACCCACGAAGAGTCGCGCTGAAGTTGTCGGTGGGTGTCCAATGCAGGGTCGCGTTTGCGCCGCTGGTTTCTTCCTGGCCTACCACACCGCCCCCGGGGCCGATGTTGTCATACTCGCCGCCATACTCGTAGTGGCGCAGCCCAAAATTAAACGCCAGTCGGTCTTCCACGATTGGGCCGCTGACGAACGCTCGAAACTCGTATTCTTCATGCTCGGCGCCGGTGATGCTCAACTTCCCTTCCCATTCGTTGCCCGGCGTCTTGGTAACGTAGTTGATGGCACCGGCGAGGGTAGCGCGACCGAAGGCCGCCGCCTGGGGCCCCTTGAGCACTTCGATCCGCTCCACGTTGTCCAAAGGCGTCGACGACAGCGTGCCAGCGACGAATACACCGTCAATAAACAGACCCACCGTCTGGGCGCCGAGGATGGGGCCCTGGCCCCGGATCGCGGGACGGTCAAAAGCTCGACCCAGCGACTTGCGGTAGCTCAAGTTGGGGGTAAAAGTTGCCACGTCGGTAATGCTGTTCATGCCCGCGGCAGCAATAGCTTCCTCGCTGAAGGCGGTGATTGACAGAGGAACATCCTGCAGGCTCTCCTCGCGCTTCCTTGCCGTAACGATGATCTCTTCGAGCACCAAGTCCTGCGCGTTGGTGGTAGGCATGGTCAAGCTCAGCAGCGCTGCGGCGATGACAACGGTCTGACCGGATAGGCGACTGTTCATGAAACCCCCCTCTGTTCTATCGTTGTATTTTTGCAACATATCTTCAAAAGATATCGTCTACAAAGCGGTTCATTCGTTGCGTCTAGCTCAACATGATTATATACACGGGCCCTGTTTTTATCGAGCCTGGATCTTTGTTCCGCTGCGGACCGGCCAGCAGAACTCTGCGGCCAGGGCGCGAGCCCTCAGGATCCCATATGGGCACTCTACGTAGCGCTGGGCTTTGCGCCCCCGGGGAACTCCCCATGCTCGCATGCGCCACCGCGGCGGAGGGGGCCTCCACCCGCAGCCCTGGAGTGGAGATTTGAGCGTCCATTGCTTTGTCGCTAGCCTAGAGGCTGTTTGCGAAGCAAGTTTTCTTCATGTCCAAATCAAGCTGCCCGTCGCTGCAGGCCCGCGGATCCCATGACC